>Ga0310690_10004546_pt1 | contig 19592 bp, 11 predicted proteins | sample AusTroGonzalo_MG_2_FD_207661 | JGI IMG/M metagenome (GOLD analysis project Ga0310690, IMG submission 207661) | Bovine rumen microbial communities from tropical cattle in Woodstock, Queensland, Australia - Gonzalo_04 (v2) (version 2) | ecosystem: Host-associated > Mammals > Digestive system >...
CATCGCGGCGGACGCGGTCTGCGTCCCGGTGGGGGCGAAGGACCTGGAGGGTATCCGCCGCTTCGCCGTGGAAACCGGGATTGATTACGCCGTCGTGGCCCCGGATGATCCGCTGGTCCTCGGCTGTGTGGACGTGCTGGAGGCGGCCGGGATTCCCTGCTTCGGCCCCCGGAAGGCCGCCGCGGCCATCGAGGGCAGCAAGGTCTTCGCGAAGAATCTCATGAAGAAATACGGGATCCCCACCGCTTCTTTTGAAGTGTTTGATTCCCCGGCCGCGGCCCTGGCCCTCCTGGACGCGGCCCCGCTTCCCGTGGTGGTGAAGGCGGACGGCCTGGCCCTGGGCAAGGGGGTCACCGTGGCCCTGACCCGGGAGGAGGCCCGCGCTGCCGTCCGGGAAATCATGGAGGACCGGAAGTTCGGCGACAGCGGCCGCCGGGTCGTCATTGAGGAATACCTGGAGGGCCCGGAGGTGTCGGTCCTGGCCTTTACAGACGGGGAGACCCTGGTCCCCATGGTCTCCAGTATGGATCATAAGCGGGCCGGGGACGGGGATACGGGCCCGAATACCGGCGGCATGGGTACCGTGGCGCCGAATCCGTTCTATACGCCCGCTGTGGCGGCCCGGTGCATGGAGCGGATCTTCCTCCCGACGGTCCGGGCCATGAAGGCCGAGGGCCGGGAGTTCCGCGGCTGCCTGTATTTCGGCCTGATGCTCACGAAGGACGGCCCGAAGGTCATCGAGTATAACTGCCGTTTCGGCGATCCGGAGACCCAGGTGGTCCTGCCCCTCCTGAAGTCCGATCTCCTGACGGTCATGCAGGCGGTCACCGCCGGCGCCCTGAAGTCCTGCCCTGTGGAGTTCGCGTCCGGCGCCGCCTGCTGCGTCGTCCTGGCCTCGGAGGGATATCCCGGCGCGTATGAAAAAGGGTATGAAATCACGATCCCGGAGGACGTCCTGCCCCATGTCTCCGCGGCCGGCGTGGCCCTGCGGGACGGCCGGCCTGTGACCTCCGGCGGCCGGGTCCTCGGCGTCACGGCGTCCGCCCCCTCTCTGCCGGAGGCGGTCCGGGAGGCCTACCGCCTCGCCGGGAAGGTCACCTTTGAAAACCGGTATATGCGGCGGGATATCGGGGCGCGTGCCCTGTCCGCCCTGTCCGCCCCGGCGGACGGCGAAAAAGCGTGAGGGGGGTCTCCGTCATGGTTTACAGAGTCTTTGTGGAAAAAAAACCGGGCCTGGATCTCGAGGCCCGGGCCCTGCTGGCGGATGCCCGCTCCCTCCTGGGAATCCGGGGCCTGGAAAAGGTCCGCCTCCTGAATCGGTATGACGCGGAAAATATCTCCCGGGACCTCTTTGATTACGCCGTGAAAACCGTCTTCTCCGAGCCGCAGCTGGATCTCGTCTCGGAGGAGGCGGATACCGCCGGCGCCGCCGTTTTCGCCGTGGAGTATCTCCCGGGCCAGTTTGACCAGCGGGCGGATTCCGCCGCCCAGTGTATTCAGATCATCTCCCGGGGGGATCGTCCCCTGGTCCGCAGCGCGAAGCTGTATGCGCTTTACGGCGCCCTCTCCCCGGAGGACGTCGCGGAGATTAAGAAGTATGTCATTAACCCGGTGGAGGCCCGGGAGGCCGCCCTCCCGAAGCCGGATACCCTGCGTACGGATTATGCCGTCCCGACGGAGGTGCCGGTCCTCTCCGGCTTTACCGCCCTCTCCCGCCCGGCCCTGGAAAACTTCGTTTCGGATTTCGGCCTGGCCATGGACGCGGACGATATCGCCTTCTGCCAGCAGTATTTCCGTTCCGAAAACCGGGATCCCACGATTACCGAGATCCGCATGCTGGATACCTACTGGAGCGACCACTGCCGCCATACCACCTTCCTGACGGAGATCGACAGCGTCCGCTTTGAGGATCCGCTCCTGCAAAAGGCGTATGCCGATTATCTGGCTGTCCGCGGGGCGCTGGGCCGGGCCGGAAAGCCGGTCTGCCTCATGGATCTGGCGACCGTCGCCGTCCGCTTCCTGAAGGCCCGGGGCCTCCTGCCGAATCTCGATGAGAGCGAGGAGATCAACGCCTGTACCGTGAAAATCGAGGTGGAGGCGGACGGGAAAAAGGAGCCCTGGCTCCTCCTCTTTAAAAACGAAACCCATAACCATCCGACGGAGATCGAACCCTTCGGCGGCGCGGCCACCTGTATCGGCGGCGCGATCCGGGATCCCCTGAGCGGCCGGGCCTACGTCTACGGCGCCATGCGGGTCACCGGCGCGGCGGATCCGACCGTCCCCGTCGGCGATACGATCCCGGGGAAGCTGCCGCAGCGTAAACTGGTTACCACGGCGGCGGCAGGCTATTCCTCTTACGGCAACCAGATCGGCCTGGCCACAGGCATTGTGGATGAGATTTACCACCCCGGCTACGCCGCCAAGCGGATGGAAATCGGCGCGGTCATCGCCGCGGCACCCCGGGAAAACGTGCGGCGGGAGCGGCCTGTTCCCGGAGACGTGGTTATTCTGCTGGGAGGAAGTACGGGCCGCGACGGTATCGGCGGCGCCACCGGATCCAGCAAAGCGCATAACGCGCACAGCGTCGAAACCTGCGGCGCGGAAGTCCAGAAGGGCAACGCGCCGGAGGAACGGAAGCTGCAGCGGCTGTTCCGGAACGGTGAAGCGACGCGCATGATCAAGCGGTGCAACGATTTCGGCGCCGGCGGCGTCAGCGTGGCGATCGGCGAGCTGGCAGACGGGCTGGAGATCGACCTGAACGCCGTACCGAAAAAGTACGACGGGCTGGACGGAACCGAACTCGCGATCTCCGAAAGCCAGGAGCGGATGGCTGTCGTTGTAGCGCCGGAGGATGTGGATGCATTCCTGGCGCTGGCGGCCGGGGAAAACCTCCAGGCCTGCCCCGTAGCGGTGGTACAGGCGGAGCCGCGGCTGCGGATGAACTGGAACGGGAAGACAATTGTGGATATCAGCCGGGAATTCCTGAATTCCAATGGCGCCCCGAAGCATATCGACGTTTGTCCCGCAAAACCGGAGCCTTTTGACAAAGCGCCGGCCGGCGGATTCCGGGAGACGCTGGAAGCCGTTGCGGCGGACCTGAACCTGTGTTCCCGCCGGGGCCTGTCCGAACGCTTTGACTCCACGATCGGTGCCGGCACCGTGCTGATGCCCTTCGGCGGAAAATACCAGCTGACCCCGATCCAGGCCATGGTACAGAAAGTCAGCATGGAGAAGAAGCATACCGAAGACTGCTCCCTGATGGCCTGGGGATACAACCCGTTCATCATGGAAAAGAGCCCTTACCACGGCGCCTACCTGGCTGTGGTGGAATCTGCGGCGAAGCTGGTTGCCACCGGCGCGGATTTTGAGGATGTCTATCTGACCTTCCAGGAATATTTTGAAAAACCCGGGCGAGACGGACGCCGCTGGGGAAAGCCGCTGGCGGCGCTTCTGGGCGCCTTTGAGGCCCAGAAGGATCTGGGGATCGGCGCCATCGGCGGCAAGGACAGCATGAGCGGTTCCTTTGAGAAGCTGGATGTTCCGCCGACGCTGGTCAGCTTCGCTGTCACCATGGCGAAAACCGGGGATATTCTGTCCCCGGAAACCAAGCAGGCGGGCCACCAGCTGATCCTGATTTCCGTGCCGTATACGGCGGAGGGGCTGCCGGATCCGGCGGCGCTGAAGGAGAACTTCCGGATTGTGGCGGAACTGCGGAGGAGCGGCCGTGCCTTCGGGGCGTACACGCCGGGGGCGGGCGGCATCGCCGAGGCGGTGATGAAGATGAGCTTCGGCAACGGATTCGGATTCCGGTTTACGGATGAATGGACCATGGACGAGCTGAGCCGGTACCGCTATGGGGACTTTATTGTGGAAGTGGACCGGGCGCAGCCGGGAGAGACCCTGCTGGGCGAAGTTACCGCCGACGGATTCCTGACCCTGAAGGGCGAGCGCGTCCCGCTCTCCGGCCTTCAGCAGATCTGGGAGGACCGGCTGGAAAAGGTCTATCCCTGCAATATTCCGACGCCGGAAGAAACTGTGGAAACCTACTCCCACCCGACTGCCGCATGGCCGGCGCCGGCGGTCCGGACCGCGAAGCCCCGGGTGCTGATTCCGGCCTTCCCGGGAACCAACTGTGAATACGACAGCGCACGGGCAGTCCGGGACGCCGGGGCGGAAGCCCGGATCATGGTGATCAACAACCTGTCGGCGGATGGTATCGCGCGCAGCGTAGAGAATTTCGCCCGGGAAATCCGGGAAAGCCAGATTATTTTCATTCCCGGCGGATTCAGCGGCGGCGACGAGCCGGACGGCAGCGCCAAGTTTATCACGGCTTTTTTCCGGAATCAGGCAGTCCGGGAAGGCGTGACCGAGCTGCTGGAGAAGCGGGACGGCCTCATGTGCGGAATCTGCAACGGCTTCCAGGCGCTGATCAAGCTGGGCCTCGTACCTTACGGTAAAATTATCGATACGGACGAGCACTGCCCGACGCTGACTTTCAACACGATCGCCCGCCACCAGAGCCGGATCGTCCGGACACGGGTGGCCAGCAATATGAGCCCCTGGCTGAAAAATACCCGGGTGGGGGATATCTTCTGTGTTCCGATCAGCCACGGTGAAGGACGTTTCCTCGCGGAGGAACAGGTCATCCGGCAGCTGGCGGAGGCGGGCCAGATCGCGACCCAGTATGTGGATCTGGAAGGGAAGGCCACGATGGACGTCCGTTACAATCCCAACGGCAGCCTGCAGGCGATCGAGGGTATTACCAGTCCGGACGGCAGGGTCTTCGGCAAGATGGGCCACAGCGAACGCATCGGCAGCGGGCTCTACAGGAACGTGCCCGGAAATTATGATATCCGGATGTTTGAATCCGCGGTGGAATACTTCAGATAACAGAACCGTACAGCGTTAAGAAGCAGGAGGAAAAGGCTATGGCTTATTTATCGGATATTGAAATCGCGCAGCGGTGTGAAATGAAACCCATCCTGGAGATCGCGAAAAAGGCGCATGTGGATGAGAAATATGTTGAGCAGTACGGCCGCTACAAAGCCAAGATTGATCCGGCGCTTCTCCGGGAGACCGACCGGAAACCCGGCAAGCTGGTACTGGTAACCGCCATTACTCCCACTCCGGCGGGTGAGGGAAAGACCACAACGACGATCGGGCTGGCGGACGGCCTGAGCCGGATCGGCAAGGACGTGACCGTGGCGCTGCGGGAACCCAGCCTGGGTCCGGTGTTCGGGATCAAGGGCGGCGCCGCCGGCGGCGGGTATGCCCAGGTGGTGCCCATGGAGGATATCAACCTGCATTTTACCGGTGACTTCCACGCCATCGGCGCCGCCAATAACCTGCTGGCGGCGATGCTGGACAACCATATTCAGCAGGGGAACCAGCTGGGGATCGACGTGAAGAAGATCACCTGGAAGCGCTGCGTGGATATGAATGACCGCCAGCTGCGATTTGTGGTGGACGGCCTGGGCGGACGCGCCAACGGAACGCCCCGGGAGGACGGATTCGATATTACCGTAGCCAGCGAGATCATGGCGGTCTTCTGCCTGGCGTCGGATATGAAGGACCTGAAGGAACGCCTTGGGCGGATCATTGTGGCCTATACCTATGACGACAAGCCGGTGACCGCCGGCGACCTGAAGGCTACCGGCGCGATGGCCGCGCTGCTGCGGGACGCGCTGAAGCCCAACCTGGTTCAGACATTAGAGGGGACGCCCGCTTTTGTCCACGGCGGTCCCTTTGCGAATATCGCTCATGGCTGCAACAGCGTTATGGCGACCCGCATGGCGATGCACATGGGTGATTATACGGTGACGGAAGCCGGTTTCGGCGCGGATCTGGGTGCGGAGAAGTTCCTGGATATCAAGTGCCGTATGGCCGGGCTGACGCCGGACGCTGTCGTGGTCGTCGGTACGGTCCGCGCTCTGAAGATGCACGGCGGCCTGCAAAAAAACCAGTTGGCGGAAGAGAACCTGGAGGCGCTGGAAAATGGCGTTCCGAACCTGCTGCGCCATGTGAACAACATCCGGACGGTATACCGGCTGCCCTGCGTCGTGGCGATCAACCGTTTCCCCACGGACACGGACGCGGAAATTGATTTTATTATCCGTAAGTGCCGGGAGCTGGGCGTGAACACCGTCCTGAGCACGGTCTGGGCAGAAGGCGGTAAAGGCGGCGAGGCGCTGGCCCGGGAAGTTGTCCGCCTGTGCGAGGAAGAGAAGGGAAATTTCACTTTCAGCTACGATCTGGACCAGAGCATAGAGGAAAAACTGGAGGCTGTGGTGAAAAAGATTTACGGCGGCGCCGCCGTGAGCCTGACCCCCGCCGCGAAAAAGCAGGCGGAGCGGCTGACAGAGCTGGGTTTCGATAAGGTTCCCGTGTGCGTGGCGAAAACGCAGTACAGTTTTTCCGACAATCCGACCCTGCTGGGCGCGCCGGAAGGATTTACTGTGACAGTGCGGAACCTGAAGGCATCCGCCGGCGCCGGCTTCGTGGTGGCACTGACGGGCGAAATCATGACGATGCCCGGCTTGCCGAAATCTCCGGCTGCTGAGCGGATCGACGTGGACGACAGCGGAAAGATTGTGGGATTATTCTGATTCAGGATCGATCGCGGCGATCGACAGGAAAGGAGACCGAATATGATTTATTACGTCAACTGTCAGGCTCCCCGGGAGGGAAACGGACGGAAGGAAACCCCGTTCCGCCATATCAATGAAGCAGCGAAGATCGCCAGGCCCGGGGACGAAGTGGTCGTCGCGCCCGGAATTTACCGGGAAGCAGTGCATCCGGTTCACGCGGGGACGGAGGACCAACGGATCGTTTACCGTTCCGAAACGCCGCTGGGCGCGGAAATTACCGGGGCGGAGCTCTTAACCGGCTGGAAGAAGGAAAAGGGCAAGGTATGGGTCAACCGGGTCAATAACGGCGTGTTCGGCGCCTACCACCCCTATGTGGAAAAGGTGGAGGGCGACTGGTACTTCGCGCCCATCGTCCGCCATACCGGGTCCGTGTACCTGAACGACCTGGCGATGTATGAAGCCGCATCGCTGGCGGAATGCCGGAAGGGAAAGCCGGACCCTCACGCCTGGAATCAGGAAGACGCAAAGTACCTCTGGTATTCTGAGTGTGACGGGGACGAAACGGTCATCTATGCCAACTTCCAGGGCAAGGATCCGAACAAAGAGAAAGTGGAGATTGCCGTACGCCGGAACTGCTTCATGCCGGAGGAAAACGGCGTCGGCTATATCACGGTCAGCGGATTCAAAATCAGCAAGGGCGCCACGACCTGGGCTCCGCCCGCCGCTTACCAGGACGGCCTGATCGGCCCGCACTGGAGCAAGGGCTGGATCATTGAGGACTGTGAAGTCTGCCATTCCCGCTGCTGCGGTATTTCCCTGGGGAAATACCTGGATCCGGAAAACGACATGTATTTCTTCCGGAAACGGGTCAAGAGCCCGACCCAGATGGAGCGGGACGCGGTATGCCGCGGTCAGTATCACGGATGGCTGAAGGAGAAGGTCGGAAGCCATATCGTGCGCCGCTGCCATATCCACCACTGTGAGCAGACCGGCATCGTGGGCCGCATGGGCGGAGTGTTCTCCACCATTGAGGACTGCCATATCCATGATATCTGCACCAGCTCCCAGCTGGGCGGCGCTGAAACCGCCGGGATCAAGCTGCACGCCGCGATTGACGTTACGGTGCGCCGCTGCCATATCCACAACTGCATTATGGGGATCTGGTTTGACTGGGAAGCCCAGGGCGCCCGGATTACCCAGAACCTGCTGCATGACAACCACCGGCAGGATGGCGTGGAGCAAGCCCCCGGAGCCATGTTTAACTGCGACGTGTTCATTGAGGTGGGCCACGGCCCGACGCTGATTGACAACAATGTAATGATGAGCAAGGTGTCCGTCGTGATCCCCAGTGAAGGCATCGCCTGCGTGCATAACCTGATGCTGGGCTCCTTCGGCCTGATCAACTCCGGCGTGGACAGCGTGGTCAACGGGCAGCGGGAACCCCGCTATACTCCCTACCATATCCGCCACCGGACAGAAGTGGCCGGTTTTATGACAATCCTCCACGGCGACGACCGGATCTATAACAATATTTTCATTCAGCATTATCCCATTACCGACGATACGAAAACACCGGAGGCTTCGGATTACCAGCACGCGGGAACAGCCTGCTTCGATATTTTCCCGACCTATGAGGAGTGGTACAAGCCCTTTGATCTGAAAGAGCCCGCCAATATGGGCGGACTGGCCGCCGCTCACTTCGGCCATCTGCCGGTCTGGGTGGAAGGCAACGCGTATTTCAACGGCGCGAACGTATGCAAGCACGAGCAGCACCATCTTGTGGACAAGCGGTCGAAGATCAAAGCAGAACTGACGGAAAAGGACGGGAAATGGTTCCTGAAAACCAACGCGGTTGCCGCGCTGAAGGATTTCCGGGACGGAATCATTACCAGCAATATCCTTGGCTATGCCTTCGAGCCGGAACAGCGCTTCGAAAACCCAGACGGAACAGAGATCATCTTTGACAGCGACTACTTCGGGTCCCACCGCGGGGTGGAAGCCCTTCCGGGCCCCTTCGCCGAAACGGCGGATGAATACCAGGTGCTGTAATTTTCCGCAGTACAGAGAACACCCCGCTGCGACGCGGTTCTGGCGATCGCAGCGGGGTTTCTTTTGCACCCGAAGAAGATTTGATTGATTTCGACCGGACAATGTGATACATTCATTGAAAGATCAGTCGGACGCCATTACCGGAAGGAAGGATTGACATGAATATCTATGAATCCGCAGAAGATTACCTCGAGCAAATCCTGATTTTGCTGGAAAACAAGGGATATGCCCGTTCAACAGATATTGCGGAGGCCCTTGGCTATACCAAGCCGTCTGTCAGCGTCGCTATGAAAAAGCTGAGGGAGAACGGATATATCTCTATGGAAAAAGGCGGGCTTATTTCGCTGACGGATAAGGGATATCCCATTGCGCGGCGCATCTATGACCGCCATCTGACGCTGACGAAGTTTTTTGTTTCGATCGGTGTGGATGAAGCAACCGCCAGGAAGGACGCCTGTAAAGTCGAGCATGATATTTCCGAAGAAACTTTTTCCATGATCTGCAGGCAGCTTGATCAGCGTTGATTTCACGGGAACAGACCGGCGCGGAATACGGACACCACGGAGTTCGCGCAAGACTCCGGAGAGGAAAAAGAGGATGAAGACGATTCAGAAATGCGTGGCAGCGGTGACAGCCCTGATCCTGGCGCTGACTGCCTGCAGCTTCGCCGCGGCAGAACAGGAAGCGCGCAGAATAGAGACTGCCACAGACGCGGACGAATGGATGGCTGCTTTCCTCGGGGATCACCCGGAAACGCTGGACGGCGTCTGGGCCATGTCTGCCCAGATGGAAGCGGCGGCGGCCCAGATGGGCGGTATTGCCGGACTGGCGAAGCAAATGGCAGCACTGGGTACGGTAAAGGAAATCAGCCCCGCTTACGAAGACGAGATGAAAGGGTTGAAAGCCTTCCATATTCCCTGCGTTTTTTCCGCTATGTCGGTGGACCTGATCCTGATTGTTCAGGACGGCGCTATTGCCGGCCTGCAAACCGGAACATACAGCGGGGACAGGCAAAAGGAAGAGACGGAATCCGATTTCTTTGACAGCATTGACCTGGCGCTCCCGGTTCCGGGACTCGGGGAACTGCCGGGGATTCTGACAGTTCCTAAGGGAGACGGGCCTTTCCCGGCTGTTGTGCTCCTGCAGGGATCCGGCGCCAGCGATAAGGACGAGGCGATCGGGAGCCAGAAACCCTTCCGGGATATCGCGGAGGGACTGGCGAAACAGGGAATCGCGGTATACCGCTTTGACAAGCGTTCCTACGTTTACGGCACGGAACTGTCATCCAGGAAAGATATTACGCTGAAGGATGAATACCTGGAGGACGCTGTCAGCGCCGTGCAACTGCTGGCAAAGCAGGACAAAATTGACCCGGAGCGGATCTTTGTGCTGGGGCACAGCCTCGGCGGCAATGCGATTCCGGCTGTCGCCGGAGAGCTGGAAAAGGCGCCTGTCAAAGCCTGCGGCTATATCATGATGGCGGCCTCGCCCCGGCCGCTGGATGTGCTGATGCGGGAACAGTATAATTTCCTGTATTCCCTGATGCCGGAGATTACCGCCGAGCAGCAGGCGGAAAAGGATATGATTTTCGCGGAACTGGACAAACTGCAGGATCCGGATTCCCTGGGCGAGGACGATACGGTTATCGGCGTATACGCTTCATACTGGAAATGGCTCGCGGCGTACGACGTCCTTCGGGCTGCCGGCGACATCACAAAGCCCGTTCTGCTCCTGCAGGGGGAAGAGGACTACCAGGTGACGATGGAAGACTTCGGGATCTGGAAGGACGCGTTCGGAGAAAAAGAGAACTGGCGGATGATTTCCTATCCGGGACTGACGCATGTCTTTATTCCCGGAAAGAAATCAGAAGGCTCCGCGGTCTATGCCGGAGACGGGACCGTACAGGAAAATGTGATCCTGGACATTGCCTCATTCATTCACGAAACCATCCAATAAGAATAAGGACAGACCGAACCGGGCCCCGCGGGGTCCGGTTCGGCGTTTTAGAGAAACACAGGTTTATTCAAATTCCGCCGAAACAGCCCTTGCTCAGGCGGAGCAGGTTAAGCCTTCGCGCGGGGAGATTTCGGCGGATTACGGTTAGTTCAGCGTTTCCTTAAAATCGATAAAACGCCATTGACTTAGAGTGAACTTCAGGATATATGATGAGTCAAATGAACAAAGGGGAGGCGTCTTTCCATGCAGGAAGAAAAGAATTACAGGGCTGAACTGACAGCATGCTTCGGGGATCCCGTGGATGAGAATCCGTCGTGCGTCATCGCGGAAGCAGGATATAATGCCCTCGGTCTGAATTACCGGTATCTGACCATCCGTGTTTTGAAAGGCCGACTGGCGGATGCTGTTGCGGGAGCCCGGGCAATGGGGTTCCGCGGCTTCAATCTGACGATTCCGCATAAGGTGGCTGTGATTCCCCTTCTGGATGAACTGACGGAGGCCGCCCGGCTGATCGGGGCGGTAAATACGGTTGTCAGAGAAGACGGCAGGCTGATCGGTGAGAACACGGACGGGAAAGGTTTTCTGACGTCGCTGCGGGAGAACGGCGTTGATCCGGCAGGGAAGACCGTGACCCTTCTCGGCGCGGGCGGCGCGGCCCGGGCTGTCAGCATAGAGCTGGCTCTGGCCGGCGCACGGCATATCCACATTATCAACCGCAGCGAAACAAGGGGAAAGGATCTTCAGGCGGCTGTTTCAGAGAGAACGAAAGCGACAGCGTCCTATATTCCCTGGACCGCGGGCGTCGGGATTCCAGGGGATACGGATATTCTGGTGCAGTGTACAAACATCGGCCTGTATCCGGATATAGCAGGAAAGCCGGATGTGGATTACAGTACCCTCCATGCCGGTATAGTGGCTGCCGACGTGGTCTTCAACCGGCCGGATACCCCTTTCCTTCGCGAGTGCGGGCAGCGGGGCCTGAAAACGATCAACGGCTTGGGCATGCTTGTGAACCAGGCGGCCATGAACTTCCGTCTGTGGACCGGGTATGAGGCCCCTGTCCGGGTTATGACAGAGGCGCTGTCAAAAGAGTTCGGACTGTAATGCCGGGAATATCCATCCCGCATGCCGGGGGATCTGTAAAAATCCGTTATTTCCGGACGATTCTGTTTTTCAGCGTCAGCAGGTATTCTGAGGGGCTGCAGTCCATGTCCAGTTGAAAGGCGCGGCGGAAGGTCCGCATATTGGCGTATCCGCAGGCGCCGCAGATCTCAGTCAGGGTCATATTCGGATCCCTCATCAGCAGGCGTGCGCGTTCAATCCGGATTGAGTTGATGAAGCGGCGGAAGTTGGTATGCAGCCGTTCCGAAAAGAAATGGGAAAGGTGGGAGGCACTGATTCCCAAAGCATGCGAAGCGTTTTCCAATGTGATTTCCTCGAAAGCATGCTCTGTAGTATAACAGATAATCCGGTGCCCCAGCCCACGTTCATTGTAATCATAGACAGGACGATAGGTCAGGTTGTGGAGGACTCCGGCCAGCAGCACATGCAGGTACGCGATGCACATCGGAAGATCCTCATTCATGTTCAGGCGGTCCAGGCGCGCCACGGCATGGCGTATTTCGTCCCCGGCCCGGTCAGCAGGCAGCAGCGGGTTTTCCGGCTGCAGCCCGTGGAAGGTACCAGCGTATTCAGGGATAATATCCGGCGGGAAGATGGCGATCAGGCCTTTTGAATCTCCGCTCAGCTCATCAAAGCTGTGGGGAACCAGCGGAAAGATGACAATCGCGTCCCCGGGGACCAGGCGGTACCGGATTTCATCAACCGTGAGAACAACAGTCCCCTGCTGCAGAACGATCAGCTCCGACAGCGCATGCACATGCATCGGGAACGGATATTCTGTCATCCTTCCGATAAACAGCTTTTCTGTTCGCTGCTCATAGAATGTATTCACAGGATTAGCCCTCCAGGCGAAACGAATATATTTTTGCCATTTACCGCCTGCCGAATACGGCGGTTTCTGTTCTATTATAAACCATAAAAGACAAAAATTGAATCGTTTATAAACAAAAAAAGGATATTTTTGTCCCATAATTGACGGAAAATTGTATTGTGAGCGGCTTTTTCAGATGATATGATTATTTTGATTTTGAAGCAAATACATGATTCTGAGTCCCATTTCTGAAGACGGGAGGCGTGAGCGATGCAACGGCTGAGTCCAAAACAGAAACGTTCCTTTTTGGAGTTCGGCTATATCCTGCCGTTCCTGATTATAGTTCTTCTGTTTTCCTACTTCCCGCTGTACGGCTGGGTATACGCTTTCCACGATTATAAACCGCCGTTCCCGATCGGCGCGGATACCTTTGTCGGGTTCAAATGGTTTGAGACGATTGTCAACAACCCGACCCGCCTGAAGGGCGTAATCCGGGTGCTCCGCAATACCTTCGCCATGAGCGGAATCAGCCTGCTTTTCAGCTGGTTCCCGATGGTGTTCGCGGTGTTTCTCAATGAGATCAAGTGCAAGCCCTTCCGCAAATTCACGCAGACGGTGACCACCCTGCCGAACTTCATCAGCTGGGTATTGGTTTATGCTTTTGCTTTTACACTGTTCGGGACCAACGGCGCGGTCAATTCCGTACTGAAAGATCTCGGCTGGATTGAGAAATCAATTCCTTTCCTCCAGAGTTCGGACCATATCTGGTTCAAGATGTGGCTCTGGCTGACCTGGAAGAACGCCGGCTGGGCAGCTATCATGTACCTGGCGGCCATCTCCGGTATCGACGATCAGATGATCGAGGCTGCCAAGGTGGACGGCGCGACCCGGATGCAGATTATCTGGCACATCACCATCCCCAGCCTGCTGCCGACTTATTTTGTCATTGTCATGCTGAATCTGGCAAATTTCCTGTCCAACGGCATGGAGCAGTATTACGTATTCCAGAATGCCTTCAACAAAGACTATATCGAAGTGCTGGACCTGTATGTTTATAACCTCTCCACCAGCGGAACCGGAATGTATCCCCTGTCCACGGCAATCAGTATCCTTAAGAGCGTTGTCAGCGTAGCGCTGCTCTTCATGACGAATACGGTCTCCAAACTGGTCCGGGGCGAAGGATTCATCTGATGCCGGACACCGATCAGGACGGAACAGGACGGGAGGAGGGAAACCGATGGACAAGACGGCCATGAGTAAGCAGGACCTGCAGATGCGGAAAAAAATCAAAACCAGCGTAAGCGACCGGATTATCGACATTATTACCTACATTGTCTATTCGCTGTTTGCTTTCGTATGCATTTATCCTTTCTACTATATTATCATCAACTCCATCAGTGCGAATAACCTGAGTGAGCGCGGTAAAATCATTTTCTGGCCCCAGGAAATCCACTTCACCAACTACGAGAATGTAATCAAAATCCCCGGACTTTGGGATGCTGCCAGAACCTCCATCCTGAGAACTGTGATCGGTACCGTACTGACGGTTATGATCGCCGCATTCCTGGGTTATATGTTTACCCGCCAGACCATGTGGCACCGGAAACTCTGGTACCGCATGGTGACCGTGACTATGTATATTAACGCCGGCCTTATTCCCTGGTTCCTGACGATGAAGCTGCTGGGGATGACGAATAATTTCTGGGGCTATATCTTCCCGATGATTATCCAGCCCTTCTACATCGTCCTGTGCAAGACCTACTGTGAATCGGTTCCGCCCGCGCTGCAGGATGCCGCGGAAATCGATGGAGCGGGTACCTTGCGGGTTTTCTGGTCGATCATGCTGCCGGTCATCAAGCCGATCCTGGCGACGATTGCGGTATTCGCGGCTGTGAACCAGTGGAACGCGTTCCAGGATACGCTGCTGCTGATGACAAAGAAAGAACTGTATACGCTGCAGTATGTGTTGTTCCAGTACATCAACCAGGCCAGCAGCCTGAAGGCCCTGGTCAGCAACAACACCTCTTCCTCCGCGATGATGGCGTCCCTGGCACACGCGGCTACGGCGACATCCATCCGCATGACTGTAACGGTGGTGGTTGTGTTCCCGATTATGTGCGTCTATCCTTTCTTCCAGAAATTCTTCACGAAGGGTATCATGATCGGCGCCGTAAAAGGATGAAGATGAAGGCGCGAAAGCCTTACATCATATAAAAAAGGAGGGTCATCCAATGAAAAAAATCCTGTCCCTGTTACTGACGGCGGCACTGCTTCTCGGTATGTGCTCATTCACCGTCGCCGTAGCCGATGAACCGATGGAGATCGTGTTCTTCGACGACGCCGCCAACTACAACGGCGAACAGACCGGCTGGTTTGCCAAAGTTGTCCTGGACCGGTTCAACATTAAGCTGAATATCATCGCTACCCAGGTTATCGGTGATGAAGTGTTTGCCACCCGCAGCGCCGACGGCGACCTGGGCGACATCATCATCATGGACAAAACGAAGTTTGCGGACATTGTGAAAGCCGGCCTGGTGAAGGACATCAGCGACAAGATCGGTGATCTCACCAATCTGCAGCCCTTCATGACCCAGATCGACGCCTTCAACCAGAAGTTCCTGGGCAAGGAAGCGGGCGTCTACTACGGTATCCCGGACCAGATGACCGATACTTCCGCGGTGGGCCTGACCGGTGAGATGATCTATTCCTCCCCGCAGGTTCGTTGGGATCTGTATAAAGCGGTCGGCATGCCCGAAGTCAAGGACATCGACGGCCTGCTTGACCTGCTGGTGAAGATCCATGAGATCCATCCCACCAACGAAAACGGCGATCCCGCCTATCCCTTCTCCCTGTGGCCCGATTGGGACAACGGCGACAACATGTCCGGCCCCGCCAACGTTGTGCAGCTGACCACCTGGTTCGGCGACAAGATGAAGGGTTCGGCCCTGCTGAAGGCCGACAACACCTTCGTCAAGCTCTATGACAAGGACAGCGGCTACTACAAGATCACGAAGTTCATCAACAAGGCCTATCAGCTGGGCCTGGTGGACCCGGAATCCTTTGAGCAGGACTGGAACGCTCTGCCCACCAAGATTTCCACCGGCCGCGTTGACCTGCTCTGGTACAACTGGCAGCAGGGCTTCTGGAACAGCCAGGACCGCCTGGACAACGGCACTGCTTTCCAGACCATCCCCGTCGAAGGCTTCAACTTCTACGCGGACGCCGACACCTTCTACGGCGGCGACCGTGCCTGGGGTATCGGCTCCAAGGTTGAAGGCGAGAAGTATGACAAGATCATCGAGTTCCTGAACTGGTATGCCAGCCCCGAAGGACTGACCTTCGAGCACTGCGGTATCGAAGGCCTGAACTACACTGTCGGCGAAGACGGCAAGTTCATCCCCTACAAGGACAACGCGCTGATGGATAACCTGCCCGTGCCGGAAGAATACGGCGGCGGCGGGTACCAGGACGGCAACAACGCGATCAACCAGTGGCTGCTCGCTTCCATCTGCACCAACCCCAATACCGGCGAAACCTACGACATGAAGTACTGGGCGTCCTATATCGCCAAGAACATGACCGAGATGAAGAAGGAATGGCAGGAACGGTTCGGTGCGAACGATCCGGTTGACTGGATGAAGAAGAACAACAAGGTCATCATCAGCCCGAACTGCATCGCGGAAATGGAGACGGATTCCGACGATATCGCTGTGCTGCGCAATTCCATCGACCAGGTGCTGGCACAGTACACCTGGCAGCTGTTCGCGTGCGAGAATGACGACGATTTCGAGGCCAAGTGGGATGCAATGGTCGCGGAAATCGACGGCCTTGATTACGAAACCCTGTACAACTTCGACGTGGCGAAGTGGCAGGTTCAGGTTGACGCGAAGATCGCGGCAGCTTCCGCCAAGTAATCGTTCGTTTACTCCCCATCGGGGGCGCTCCTGAGCGGGCGCCCCCTTTTATCAAGCTTCGGAAGGAGAAGACTGCTTATGAAAACAGATTGTTCTGCGATCCTGCCGGACGGCCGTCCTTTTGAATTCTGGGAAAAGAAAACCGCGTGGACGCGGGAGCTTCATGTCAACATGAACCATCCGTCGGCTTCGGACACGAACGACGGCAGTGCCGCCGCCCCTTTCCGGACAATCGGACGGGCGGCTATGGAAGCGGGACCGGGCACCCGGGTTCTGATTCACGCGGGCCTGTACCGGGAATGCGTAAAACCCGCCCGGGGCGGCTCGGATCCGGAGCATATGATCTCCTATGAAGCATTCGGGGACGGAGAGGTCATTGTCAGCGCGTCCGAACAGGTCACGGAATTCAAAGCCAGCGAAGGCTGGATGCTGTTCCGGGAGTGGAACGCCCCACAGCCTTCGGATATCCGCGTCTGGGAATACGACCTGGATCCGGATCTGTTCCGGGGATATAACCCCTTCTGCGCGGTCAATATCCTTCATGACCGGCTGTTTATCGAGTATGACAAAACGGACATGACCCCATACCTGAACCGCCGGGGCTGTGTTTTCTGTGACGGCATACCTCTGAAGCAGGTTCCGCTGTACAACGGGATGGGGCGGGAAGAGAACACGTACTGGGTGGAAGCCAACGGCCAGAAGGTACACTTCCGGCTTTCCGGGGACGCAGATCCCCGGTGCCACCGGATCGAGGTCACGGTCCGGGAACAGTGTTTCGCGCCGGACGTTCCGTTCCTGAACTATATCCGGGTCAAGGGGATCACCTTCGCCCATGCGGCGACCGGCGCGCCGGTACCGCAGCGGGGCGCGGTTTCCGCATACCGCGGGCACCACTGGATCGTGGAAGACTGCACCGTCGACTGGTCCAATGCCGTGGGGATTGATGTGGGCAACGAGTGCTGGCACCATACCCACCGGCCGGATGAAGTGATCGGATACAGCATCATCCGGAACTGCCGGATCCGGAACGCCGGAGTCTGCGGGATCGCCGGCCTGTTTGCGGAACGGATGCTGATCGAAGGCAATATCATCGAAGGAACCGGCTGGCAGCGGATGGAACTGAGCTGGGAAGCAGGGGCCATCAAGCTGCATAACAGCGTGGACGCCCTGATCCGGAATAATATTTTCCGGAACACCCTGCGCGCGGACCATCTCTGGCTGGACTGCGGCAACGAGAACAACCGGATTACCTCCAACCTGTTCCTGAACGGGATTGAACAGCGGGAAGCCATCTTCATCGAATGCACCCGGGACGGGATCAACCTGATCGACAACAATATCATCTGGAACGTGGAAGGCCGGTTTGACCCGGCAGAGATTCCGGCGGAACCCGGATCCTCCGGATGGTACAAGCTGCGGGAACTGGACGTGGTGAACGGCTACGGGGTTTACGGGGAAGGAACGGACCGGCTGCAGGTCGTCCACAACCTGATCGGCCGCTGCCGGCACAGCGGATATTACCTGAAGCCTGTTTCTTTCCGGATGCATGGGATGGAGCGGGGCGGTACCTCCCGGGATGCCCGGATTATCAACAATATTTTCTATGACTGCGGGGAAGCGGCGATTGTATTCCCCACCCGGGACAATACGGCGGAAGGTAATCTGTATGTCCGGATGCAGGGCGGTTATCTCCGTATCATGTATCCGGAACCGGAAAACTGCCTGAACCTGCCGGCCTGGCAGGAGTTCTTCGGTTTTGACCGGGAGGGACAGAACGCCTGGTTTGATATCGGTGTGGACGAAGAAACAGGGGAGGTCTCTTTCCGTACCGCCGGGGAACAGCCCTTTGTTTTCCGCGGCCAGGCCGAGAGGCTGCACCTGATCATGGATCCGAAGGCGGTCATGAAGGTGGCGGCTGCTCCGGAACTCCCGTATAAGCAGCCGGAGCGTGTGCTGCCCGGGCCGGATATGCTTTGGAACACTGCCGAATGAAATGAAGATAAGAATGGGACCTGTACTGGGGGAGGAAGAAGAATATGCTGCGTCAGGTCAGGACGGAAAACGGATGGGTACGGGGTATCGAAGCCGCGGATCCGCGGATAACAGCTTTCAAAGGAATTCCCTTTGCCTCGCCGCCGACGAGGAAAAACCGCTGGAGGGCTCCCCAGCCCTGTGAAAGCTGGGCGGGGGTACGGGACTGTTCCCGGTTCGCGCCGATCTCCATGCAGTGGATTCCCGGGCTGAGTGATGATATCTACTGCCGTGAATGGCATGTGGATCCGGAGATTCCCATGGGGGAGGACTGCCTGTACCTGAATGTCTGGACAAACGCAAAAAAGGCAGGGGAAAAACTGCCGGTTCTGGTCTGGTTTTTCGGCGGCGGTCTGCAGTGCGGCTATCCCGCAGAGATGGAGTTTGACGGAGAGCGGATTGCCCGCCGGGGCATTGTCGTGGTCACCGTCAACTACCGGGTCGGCGCGCTGGGCTTTCTGACCCATCCGCAGATTTCCCGGGAACAGCCGGACGCTCCGGCGAACTTCGGCAATCTGGATCAGCAGGCGGGCCTGCGCTGGGTCCAGCGGAACATTGCCGCCTTCGGCGGGGATCCGAGGAAGGTCACTATCGCCGGCCAGTCCGCCGGCGGCGGAAGCGTGATGTCCCAGCTGGCCTGCAAGCAGAACAAAGGCCTGTTTTCCAACGCAGCGGTCATGAGCGCCATGATTTTTGATCCCTATCAGCGGCGTGAAATCGGCCGCCCGGAACGGCTGAAGGATTCCGAGAAAAAAGGAGAGGAGTTCTTTGCTTTCCTGGGGGTAAAAACCCTGGAGGAAGCCCGGGCAATGGACGCGGTGACCCTGCAGCGGAGTTATGAGAAGTATATGGAAACCCATGTTCCCTTCTTTACCGTACGGGACGACCTGTTCTGTACAGGGGACCCGATTGCTCTGTACCAGAGGGGAGACTGTGTGGATGTCGTTATGATGTCCGGATGCACCGGGGATGAATTCCCGAATACGATCGACGCTGGGGACGTGACCGCGCTGAAGGCGGAAGCGGTCCGCCTCTTCGGAAACGGAGCGGATACCTTCCTGGCATTCCCGGAAAGCAAAAAGACGCTTCCCGGCCAGGGCTACGCGCCGGTCAGCGGCATTG
>Ga0310690_10004547_pt1 | contig 19591 bp, 40 predicted proteins | sample AusTroGonzalo_MG_2_FD_207661 | JGI IMG/M metagenome (GOLD analysis project Ga0310690, IMG submission 207661) | Bovine rumen microbial communities from tropical cattle in Woodstock, Queensland, Australia - Gonzalo_04 (v2) (version 2) | ecosystem: Host-associated > Mammals > Digestive system >...
TGAGAGAATCAAATCCCTCAATCTTTGCGGTATCAATTTTCATAGTACATCCTCCTTGCGTTTTATAGACTTCTCTGTCTGTGCTTTGCGTTTTAATGGCTTCTCTGCCAATGTGTGCGTTTTAACCACTTCTCTGTGGATGGGAACGGTGGGATTTGAACCCACACTTAACGCCGAGGGTTAAGAGCGTTAAGCACCGGGATTGGCGTTCCCGCCTAACTAATTATGGATCAAATCACGGGCTTTAAATGGCATCTGCAATTGATGTGTGGTTTATCGGGGACCTTTTCAATCGGATAAACCTCGTTGTCCCGCTCCCCGCAAATCTTGCACACTCTTGCGTCCCTCTCGGTTATCCAACGAACCTTTTTGATGCCGAGTGATTTGTACGCTTCCATAGTGGACTCGTCGGTGACTTCGTCTGCCCATTGTTTTACCTGTGCGTGGAACAGACGGAGTGCCTTGTCCACTTCGGCGGGGTTTTTGGAAACGGCAATGGCTTCAAACGCCCTTGCCTGTTTCCGATCTGCTTCGGTATCGAATATATACTTGGTTACGGGGTCAAACCCTCCGAGGAAATGGTGAATCCACATAAGGTCGATCACCGAATCCTCCCCGCCCGCTTCCTTGTAGTAGTGTTTTGCGATATCGAGGTATGCCTTGTCAATCTCTTTCAAGCAATACCCGTAGCAATCGTCAACCTCTTTCTTTAATGCGTTGATTTTGTCGAATGCCAGAACGGATTTCTTTTTGAGCTTGCTGAAACGCCGCATCATCCGCAGCGTAAGGCCCCTCATAATTTTATCCGTGTATTCGTACATTCTCAATCACCTTAATTTGCCGGGTCTTTCCTGTAGTAGGAGTGAACCATATGTTCTCCGTTACCGCTTCCCCCGCCGCTCTCAAGGTTTTCAAGTTCCTTGGCTTCCTGTTCATCGTGGAATTCCTTGCCCAAAAGATATGCGGATTCCGGGTCGGGGGTAATGTTACTGAATGCGTACGCGTTCTTCGGATGAACCCAATCATTCGACAGGAGCATCGTGAGAACCTGTGCTTTCTCCAGGGCGTTCTCATATTCGCCCTCGTCAAAGTGAACCACGATGTCGGATATCGACAGATCGGTGCGACCGCCCTTAACATCGACATTCCGATATACATTGAACATCTTGAGTGCCATACCGAGCATTACACGCTCCGCTGCCTCAAAGTACTGACGGGTTTCCTTTACGGCGGTGGCCGCAGCCGACCATCCGTCACGCAGAACAACCGCTCCCTTGTTGTCGGAAGTGGAAGTCGATCCGCTCTGGCGGTTCGGCATTCCGCAGATGGTAAGTACCGCCTGGTACAAATCATCCACCAGGGTCTGGGTCTGCGATTGATTCAGCTCGTGTACGAGATAATCGACATCCGTTCCCTCCGGGATGCAGATTGCACCTTCCTGTCGGAGTTTGCTGACATCGCCCTCTTCAAGATCGAGTCCCTTGAAAACGAGAAGTGCCTGTATGAACTGTTCCAAGCCGTCCTGTCTGTTGGACGTTGCGAGGTTGATGGCATCCAGAAGCTCGATTACCATCTCAAAGCAGCCGAGCCGAGCGTAGTTCGCCGGATATTCAATAATCGGAATGTCACCGAGAATGTGCGGTCTTGCCGACTTCACTTCATAATTTTCAATCGTGTACACCATCGTATCGGTGTACGCCGTGTAAGTCTTTACTTTGTTCTTCTCCTCGTCAAGCCTGGTCGTGACATACACGCCGAGAAGACGCTTCCTGTCGAAGCGGTTACTGTAAACCACGAATGCGTTGGTCGGTTCAACGGAATAGATGTGGAACGGAGTCATATCCGCAAGCGGGGCATCCACAATCATTCGGTAGGAATGTCCGCAGATATGCATCCAATCGACAAGCTCCCGGTCTTTTCCGCTCTTATTCTCGTTATACATAAACGAATTGAGGGCATTTACCTCATCCGTGGTGTTCTCGGATCGGTTGACATACTGAATCGGCTTGTATAGGAAGCGGCCCGTCTTGAAAGTAACAATCTCATACGCACGGTTTACTACAATCGTATTACAAATCTCCGGGCGAATCTCCTTGATTCTCGCAAGGATCGGCTGCTTGCCCTTGTAATAGTTGTACAGGTATTCGCAATCGGATGCGTTTTGTTCAAAAATAGGGATTGCGTCACGGAGAATGTCGATGACATTCTCCTTGTCAACTTCCGTGTACGGAGTATAGATAGGCTTACGCCCAAATGTGAATCTTTTAAATACAATGGGTTCTTTGTTTTCCATTTTTTCTCCCTTTACAACGCAAAAAAAGACAGAAATTGTGGTTCTTCACTTTGAAAATACTACAACTTGTGTCTTTTTGCAAGTAATTTTTTATAAATTTTTAACAAAAATACTACCACGGACGCTTTACGATCTGCACCGTGTTCTTTTTCGTGTTCAAAAAGTCCGCCGCCTGGGCAAGGGAGTCGGGTGCGTCATCGTGTTGCTTCCGCAAGCCCTTTTCCGACAGGTTTATCTTGTATTGGAACACATTTTCCATAAATTTTGCATAGTCACGGGACCGATGCTGCGGGTCTAAAAACCAGAAATTGTTGCGAATGTCGGTAGATTTGTCAAGAATACGCGTCCATTTCGCCGCCTGTGACGATGAATTCTTCGTTTTTATGGTACATCGGTATCCTTGGCTCTTCATAGAGTCGTTCACGACATTTATGTAGCTCTCTGTGGACTTGTTTACCTCTATCTGCATCACTCCGACTTCGTACCTCTTCGCTTTTCCGACAATATCGGCTACCGTAACCGTCTTATTTCCGTCATTATATACGACATCCACCACATAAATGGTGTCCCCGTACTGATAGCACACAGGGGCCGCAACAAAGTCCCCGCCGCCGAAGGACGGATCGACCGCCATAAAGATTCGGTCTGGTTTCTCATCCGGCAGAACGCCGTTGAAGTACTGAAAATCGCCTGGGCTGAACAGGGAGCCCTCACGCTCGATCGGTTGTCCGAGGTACTGGGCAGCCCAAGACGCGTAATCATTATTCCGTTCAAAATTCTCCCGAAGCATCTTATAATTTGCCGTCGTAAAGCCCTTTTTGTACGGGTAGTCGAAGTTCGACTCATCTTTTTCGTTGAGTGCGGGCAGATTTATGATGCGGTATCGCCGTTTTGATGTTTCCGCTCCGTTCTCAAGCAGATCGATTCGCATTCCTTCCGGGTCAATCATCGACCATCTTGTACCCATCCAGATGTATTTCGTGGTTTCGGGCTTGCCACGGCTGATGTAGTCGTTGGAAACCTTGCCCCACAGTTTGACGAGCCGTTCCTTGCTCATAGCTTCTTCGATGCCGGACACAAAGTCATCGCCGATGGAAAAACCGCCGTCCACATCACACGCTCCGTTCAGCGTTCCGTCGATGGATCGGCAAGTTAAGGTCGGGTAGTGCTTCTTGCGGCCGATGTTGATGGTCTGCTCCAGGGCGTTCGTCTGCACCTTTTCCTTTTGCGGGAACACATCCCGCCACCGATAGGTGTTCGTTTCGTCGTTAATGATTTCCAAAACCGCGTCGTAGAACTTTCCGCATATGCTTCCCGTGTATGACGAGTACAGGTTCGGGATATCCGGGCGTTTTCCCATCAGCCACGCCGTCGTAAAGACGAGCAGAGAGGTTTTCCCGGTACGGGGTGGCATCGCTATGAATAACTCGTCCAATCGGTCATCTGCGAGGTCTTGGAGAGCGTCTACGACGGGTTTCAGCGTCTTCCGGCGGGTCTGGTAGAATCGGTCTTCCAATTTTCGGTCAATCTCGTTATAGAGAAGGAACGCATCCAGATAGTCGGGTGCGTCCATCAACAGGGACTTGCGGTATATCTCGTAAAGCTTCTCCGCTTCCGGGTGATGCATCTTCAATGCGGTGGAGATCAGCGAACGGAGATACATATTTATCTCGTGCGACATCTGTCGGTCTTCGTCCATACAGTTAAACGCTATCTGGAAAGCGTCCTCGTACACCGCAGCGGGCGTGTTAAGCTCATTCCGCTCTCTGATCTGCTCAAATATCTTCGATGCCGTCTTCCGATAATCAATCTTCTGTTGCTTCGCCATCCGCTTCTTCCTCCTGTCTCTGCATTCGGATTTCCGAGGGTTCGACATCCAATACTACCGCTTCCGCATACCGCTCCGCTATCGCCTGTGGGTCTTTCCGCTCTCCGAGCAAGCCGTTTATCTGGTGCGTAACCACAATCTCCTTCGGCTCGTCCCGGTAGCCGTACAAAGCCTTTAAACCGAAGATACCGCCGATGTTGTTTATGGTCCCGTCAAAGGTCCCCTGTAGCATCACATTTTCGCAAATACGGACATATTCGTTCAAGAGGTCTACTACTTCAGCCGATGCGGCCGTAATGCCCGTACGCACATTGTATTCGGTCTGCTTGGACACTCCGAGTGCCATCGACATCATATTGACGGTAGGAATCATCCCGTACTTGCTGCAGATTTCAATGACTTCCGTCACACAGTTCCTTGTATGCTTCGGATCGTACTTCCAATTGTCGTTCTTCGGGAGTTCCGTGATTTTCTTCATCGCAAGGACGGTCCCTTTCATCGCCATCCGCTTATCCGCTATCGTATTGTTATCCTTCATTCTAACTCCTCCTTGATGAACCCGACTATCGCTTCCCAAGAGAACACCGCAAGCAATTTTATGCCGTTCCATATCTTCACATAGTTTTCATCATAATCTAACAGACTCCCCTTGAGCGTTACGCCGTCTCCGTTTCGGAACATAATGTGGTATTCGTACATATCACTCCTCCTGTAAGATTGCCGGATGCCGTCCCTGTGCCTTTGCCCCGGCGTATTCCTTGATGCCCCTGTAAAGGTCCCCGTGCCGTAAGATGCTTCCGACCGTCGTGTACGGGATCGGCTTGCGGTCACGACCCAGAATGCCACGACCCTCAAGCTCTGCCGAAATCGTCCTGTGCGACTTGCCGTCCTTGTGCATCTTGAAGATTTCCCGAACAATCCACGCTTCACGCTCGTCAATCACAAGCTCTTTGTCTTTCCGGGAGTATCCCATCGGCGGTCTGCCACCCGTATATCCTCCGGCTTTCGCTTTCGCCCGTCTGCCCATCGTGGTTCTCATTACAATGGTTTCCCTGTCAAGCTGATTGAACGATGCCAGGATACCTATCATCGCTCGGCCCCACGGCGTGGAAGTGTCCAATGTCTCCTTCAAAGACACAATATCTACCTTATTCGGGAGCAGATAATCCTCAATGATGGTGAGCGTGTCTTTCTGGCTACGGCTTAACCGATCCAACTTGTAAATCATCACCGCATCCAGAAGCCCCTCACGGACATCCTTCAGCATCTCCTGTAACGCCGGGCGGTCAACCGTCTTTCCGCTGAATCCCCCGTCCGTGTATGTCCGCACATACTCCCATTCCTTGCTTTCGATGCTTGCCCGGCACAGACGCTCTTGTTCCTCAAGGCTATAGCCCTCGGCTTCCTGTGCTTCCGTGCTTACCCTAACATAGATGCAAGCCCGCTTCTTCTCATTCTCCATCGTCACCCTCCTCTATCTCTGTGTCCAACCACTCGTCAATCGCTTTGTCAAATTCCTCTCGGTTTTTATAGAAGTCCTCTTCCGTATGCTCCACCATACAAGGCTTGTATACCAAGCAATCTTCACAATTCCTATACTTTCCGCATACAAAGGAACGCCTGTCATCACCGATAAGGTTCTGTAACCATTGTTTCCATCTTGTCTTTTTTTCGGTTACCGACTTCTGTCCGTCAGCAAATCCGTTCCGATATCCGTCCTCATAGGACTTCCTGTCACCATCCAATATCTTGATGAGACGCTCTTTGTCGATGTCCACGCCGATTTCCGAAACCGCTCTTAACACCGTTTCTTCAATCTGCTTATCCATCTGCATCGCATAATCCTTGTAGAAGAGCGTTATCGGCGGGATGTACCCTACCGCATCAATCGGATTGGTTTTGTTCAAGTACACATAATCCGGCTTTAACCTATCATCCATCGTTAACCCTCCTCTTCCATCTCTCTCCGAATCTCCGCAAACACTTCCTCGATTCTCTCGTTCATCTCGTCTCGCTCACGGCATTCCATAAAGGTCAAAAGCGTTACCGTGGATAAAGCAATGTCAATCGTTACCAAAATCGTCAGTAGCATATTATCCCTCCTTTAACGGTAATGAACGCCTACAATGGTGTTCAATCTCCATATACTCCGTGTCCGCATCACCGCATCGCTCAAGATACTTCGCAAACGCTACGCTCAAGCACTCCCGGCAATAAGTCTTGTGTTCGATGCTTTCACAACTATCGTTGCCCCAATCATTATGCCCCGTAGTCACCGAAAAATATTCTACGGATTCTTTGTATTCTCTCCACTCATACTGTTTGTACTCTTCGCCGTACTCCTTGTGAAGCGGTTTTCCGCATTTGTCGCAGAATAGTCGGATTACCGTCTCTATCCGCTTTTCTACCATCTTGGTACAGTATTCGCTCTTTACCATATTCAGCACTCCTTATCTTTCGCCACGATTCGGATTAGGGCTTCCATATACTTCACTCCATCCCCTCCTCCGTATACCTTGAAAGTAGCATAGTCCCCGATTACCCTCGCAAGTTCTTCGATGATTCTCTGCTTCGCAATCTCCTCCGCATCAATGTTCACAGTAAACGGATACCTCTCGATTACCGCACAACACTTCAGCGGGATGACTTTCTCCGTCTCCCTAATCGAATCCGCTACCCGCTCCACCAAGCGGTCATAACACTCGTTCTTGAAGCGGAGTTCCTCCTTTAAATCGTCCCGCTCTTTGCATACATTGAAGTACATAGCCTCCATATGCTTCATCTTCTTGCTCTTGAATCCAAACATATAACCCTCCTATGTGTTTTTTATTTGCACACTTGTGCAATATCATATTATCACCTGTCCATCCGTTAGTCAAGCCCCTTTTTCCTATTTTTTCATAAAAAAACAGAAGCACCCACCTCCCGATGGATGCTCCCGCTGATAAGGGGTATATGCGTTGGCTGAATACTTACTTGACGGGCGGGACTCGAACCCGCACATCTCTGCTTGGCAGAGGAATCTCCTCCCCTCTCTCCACCCGATACGATGTAACGCGTATTCCACGCATCGGTTATGAGGTAGCCGTCAGAACCATTCCGAATATCTCTATTCGTAACCTGGTGTAACCATATTATCACGGACCCATATCCCCTGTCAACCCCCTAAACCGCACAGGTCCCCATATTCGCCCCCAACCCATACTGTTTACCACCTATATCCACAAAATCTCCTCTACGGCTGCTACACGGTCCCACAGGGGGCTTTTTATTTTTTCTCGGTAAACCCTTGGGCAAAAAAAGGCTTTTGGCTGAAATAACGGGAGGGGGGTTACCCCGCCCAAGGCCCCCGACACGGTATCCCCCTCCCCGTCCCCCGGTTTTCGATCCTATGTGATGTAGTTTTGAAAACTATATGCAATGCGGGGGTATGGCGGGGGTATTATACGGGGTTTTGCTTATTTCGTGTTAACGGGTTGTGCATCGTATGGGCTACGGCATCGGCGGGGGACCTTTTTTATGCTCCAAAAAATGAAATGCGGGGCGGGGTGACCGGTTTACGGCTACGGCTACGGCTATTGCATCGGCTATGGTATCCGTATAGGTTTATAGGGGTATCGGCGGGGTATGGTATGGGGCGGGCGTATCGGCGGGGCGGGGGTAGCCCCTTATACTATATAGTTCCGTTATAATCCCCATTATACTATACGGCTATAGAATACTATAAAAGTTATAGATATAGTATTGGCTATTACTATATAGGCTAGTAACCCATATAGATATATAATATATAGGCTATGGCACTATATGAAAGCTATTACTATATAGGCTATGGGGGTATAGGGTAATAGGGGGTTTATATATAGGGATATGGGGTTATATATGGGGGTATTCCAGAATAGGCGGGAACGGCTGCCGAATGTGGTTATTGACTATTTATCCTATAGGCTAATAGGTTTATAGGGTATCAACAACCTATTTACACGATAGGTTAATAGGTTAATTATAGTATAGATTTACTACTATATGGATGTAGTCCGGCATACCCGATCTTATGGGGTTGTATGCTATATGATGTAGTATTAAATACTATGTTATAGTATAGATTTACTACTATGTATATATAATAAAATAATGGATTATTTTATAGGGGCGGGGGCGGGTATGGGAGCGGGGGAAAATTATAGTATTAAACGGCTACCATAACACGGTTTTGAAAACTACATCATATAGTAATCAAACACGGCTATAGTAGTTTTTTTTAACTTTTTTTAGAGGATATAATATATACCTACGGGGTAAAAGTGGCTAGAATCGCGTTGTAGTGCGTTGTGGGGCATATCGTGCTTTTTGGGGTATTTTACGGGGCGGGAGCGGGGCAAAAATCGGGGGTTGTGACGGCTGCCGACGGGGTTATTATGTCCGTTTGTAGCATCGGCTGTCATTGCACAAAAAAATTGTACAAATGAGCAAAAAACTATTGATATTATGACATAGATATGATAGAATGATTATAGGGATAGAAGACGGGGGCGACCGTCGATCTTTCCCAATACCAACCCCGTGAGAAACGGGGAGACAGGAGTATAAACGCACATTGAAAAGCGGGGGATTTGCCCGCCCCCGTGAATACCGCCTTGTGAGTAATGGAAGTTGAAATAATACTACCATAGAAGTTATTATATGCGATAATCCGCATTATATGCGGGGAGCGTTGAAAATGCGACGATACGCCCGAAATCGGGCGGGGAGCGGATAACGGGCTATAGCCTGTTTTGCTATAGTCATATGGTAAGAAAGCAAGGGGATCGCAAAACCTCTTCCCACGGCTAGCGTTGGGCTAAATATAAGGCGTTCAATTCGCCCCGTGGGTTTTGCCGATATGGCAAAATAATTTTTGATGAAATGGAGTAAAACACTATGAAAAAGAATAATGAAAAGCTTGTAAACATAAGCAATGGTAACAAGAAGTTACAACCCGATAGCGAAGTAAAGTATATGATATGGAATTTACCCGCCCGCATTACCTGCCCGTATCGTACGGAACATTGTAGCAAGTCGTGTTATGCGGTAAAAGCGGAAAGAGTATACCCGCAAGTATTACCCGCTAGAATGAAAAATTTTGAGTTTTCAAAAACCAGCGATTTCGTGCCGTATATGGTGGAAGAGATACACGAAATCGCAAGCCGTAAGGCATACAGAAACGCAAAGCATATCTTTTTCCGAATTCACGAAAGCGGTGATTTTTACAATAAAGCATATGCCGACAAATGGCTTGAAATTATGACCGCTTGCAAGGATATCCCCAACTTACAGTTTATAGCCTATACAAAAAGTGTTCGCTACTTCGCAAACACGGAACGCCCCGAAAATTTCACGCTCCGTTATAGCATATGGGATGATACAAACCCCGTAGAGATCGCTATAGCGTCCGCTATGGGATTACCGATATATACGGCGGTTAATGAACTCCCCGCCGATTTCGAATTATGCGAATGCAAAAATTGTAGTACTTGCAAGAAATGCTTTTCTAATGACTATGCTAAAATCGCTTGCAAAATCCACTAACAAAAACCACGGGGGCGGTTATACCGCCCCTTTTCCCGTGTCCGGTTTGGGGACTTGTACCGCAATCGAAATGCGGGCGGGGACTTCCCGCAAGGGGTAATAAAAAAAGAAGAGAGGTTGGAAAGCTATGGCAAAGAAAAAAGGAAAAGTTCATATGAATTTATGCGGTTATTGTATTCAAGCGTTGGAAAGCCACGGGGAGCGGGTTATCTGTTTAGAACGCCGTGAGACTTCAAACCCGTTCGAAATGCTTATCTGTGACTTTTGCAAAGAAGAGGATACAGAACTCACGCTTTGCGAATTCAATCAAATCTAAAAAGCCGAAACGCCCCGCCCGGACGGCGGGAGCGTCCACGGGTAGACGGCTACTCCCGTGCCGATGATGGCAAGCCAAAACGAAAAGAAAAGAGGTTGGAACACTATGATTAATGCATTTTTTAATGAGTCATTAAAAAATAATAATGTCGGGCTTTCTGTCGATGGTGTAAAGGTTTTCCCTTATTGGGGGGAGCGTACAGTTTTCCAGAAAGACGGCGTTACAAAATTTGCTCACTACTACGACGGAAAAAAAGACGCTTTGCGGGCGTTGGGGATCGAAAACCCGCAAGAAGTACTAAACGCCGTTGATGATGTTATACGAACGGCACGAAATCGGGGGGCGATGCATTCTATTTTTAATGACAGATACACGCCGAACGGATTTTCTGAAATAAGAAACATTTTCCCCGACAGAATATCTTTCTACGACACGGATATATACAATGAGGTTGTACTTGCGGTGTTCGACAGGGAAACGGGCGTAATTGAAAAAGCTTTCACCTATGCGGAATGCATAGAAAAAAGTATGTATGTGCGGAGCATCTTACAAGCGGGGGGATATGACCCCGACATAACAAATTATGTTAAAATTTGCCCGTTTGACTATGATTTCTGTTTCGATTGGATAATCGAAGCAAGCCCCCGTTCTTGCTTTTATAGTGAGCGGATGGAGTACTTAAGACAGAAAGAACTTTTTACGAAAATCGGGCGGGAGTTGAAAAAGATAGTAAAACACCCCGACAGAGTTCATTACAAGTACATTATGACGGGGGAAATATTAAACATTGACTAGCAAAGCCGAAACGCCCGCTCCGGCGGGCGTCGTTATGGGATGGCAACCCGTAGCCCGATGATGGCAAGCCGAAAATGAAAAGAGGTGAAATCTTATGATTAATGCGGACGGCGTTTACAAGGACAAAGAAAGCGGTAAGTTTAGAGTCTATCATAATGGCGAATGGATTTATACCGCCGATACTTTCGAAGAGGCTGACTTTATTCTTTCTGTCGAAAATAGCACGGATGACGGCGGTTTTTGGGAGTCCTATTACGGAGATGATGGCGATGAAGAGTAGAAAAGAGGTGGTTATTGTGAACTACACGGAACTCAAAGCAATGACGGCGGGAAAAGAGTTCCCGCTTTCTGCCGTCAATGAAGACGGCGAAAATGTGATAGTTGATTGCGGGCGTGATGAAGACGGCGGTTATTTCCGGCTTTCCGCTTTGCAAGCCAACGGGTGGATACGGGTAAATGTCTACCACGAAGACGGAACGCTTGAAGAGATGTTTGAAAGATGATGTCGAAACCCCGCTTTCTGCGGGGTCTACGGCGGGCGGCCCCCGCCGTACTGATGATGACAAGCCAAAGAAAAAGAGGTGATTTTATGAATTGTAAAGAAAGTTTTAACAAGGTTGTCGATCTTGAGAAGTGGGAAATGTTCCGAACTCTAGACAATCGGGAAGCATTCGAACAGATGTTAAGCCTTTATATGGGCGAATTCAGTTGGGAAACCGTTGCCGAATGGGAAGACGGAAACCCCGTAGCCGTTAGCGATGTGATTGATGCGGAGTTCGACAAGTTCTGTTTAGATTGTGTTCTCAAGCATCACAAGAAAAACCGCATTTCTGCGGTGTGGTCGGAAATCAGTTTCGACGATGAAAGCCCCAACATCGAAGAGTTGTTCATCGACAATGGTGACGGAACGATATCCTACGACCTAAACGATTTAGATGACCAATACGCTGCCGAAATGGTAGTTGACCCGTACGACAGTAAGACGGACACGACCTATGTAATCACAACCACGAAGCACAGGAACGACAATGACGGGTTCTTCCTTTTAGAGCTTGTGGGGTCGTACAAAGGCAAGTCCGATATCACGATATCGGACACGATAGCAAGACGGGCAAGGGGTGAAGAGTAATGCCGAAATCCCCCGAACGGGGGATATACGGACGGGTGGTAACCGCCGTACTGATGAGGTAAACCGAACAAAAGAAAAGAGGTAAATGCAATGGCAAAAATCAATCTTTCCGATCTTAAACAGTACAAATCTTTCTGTGCCTGTGACAAATGCATCAAAGCGATTGAAGACACGGGCGAAGAGTTAGAACTGATTGAGGAGTACTACAAAGCTGACCACGAATTCCTAAAGGAATACGGCGTACCCGTCGATGAAAATTATGTATGCGATGTCTGCGGGAGTCCGGCTGACAAGTTGTGCGAGGTCGGTTTCGTAGATTAAAGACAACGCCCTATCGGAGAACGGTAAGTCATCGTCATCGGTGACATAGGGCTTTCCGCAACAAAGCGAAGTACATTTTCTGTCTGCTAGCGTAACGCCGGACAGGGAGTCGGGAAAGCGGATAGCGGGAAAAATAATTTCAAGGAGAAAAAGGTTATGGCAAAGGAAAAGAAAGCAACAGTAGTTCTGGCAACCCTGTATCGGTTTGGTTATGACCTTACCGTTGTTTCTGCGACCGAAGCGGGAGCAAAAAAAGCGATGAAAGCGGAGTATGTGAAAACATACAAGAGTTGGAATGACGGGGATGACCCGACACAGGAAGAACTCCGTAGTGCGATGGATGATATCGGATATACGGAGATGACCCTTAACAAGGTCGAATGGTTATAGGGAGGTGAACGGAATGAAGAAAAAAGACGGATACGCAAAAGTCACGCTTATTCACTTGAATTGGCAAGGGGCTATGATTAATTCAACCGTGGTAATGGAGTTCTACCACTTCAATTGGATGAAGAACCTTTTGTACGAATTCGAAGAGATGGAACGAAGACGGGACAGGGGTGCGAAAGACGGTTCTTCGGTCGGTTCTCTTCTTTCGGTGGAAATCTGGAACGCCGAAGAAAAGAAGTTCACCACCTACAGAACATACAGAATTTGAAGTCATCGGGAATGGTTCACGGAGCGGTTCGATTCCGCTCCCCGAACTCCGGCTCAAAGCCGAAAATAAAAGAAGATAAGAGGTGAATGCAATGAAGTTTACAAATGAAACGCTTGAAGTGATTGACCAGAAGAAGTTCGATTTGCTCCGCAAGCGGGGTCGCCACGGGGTCGGAGTAAAGCTGACGGACGGCGAAGTTGCCGTAAACGATATGCGGATTGCAAAGGTCGATGACCTTACCAGATTGATTGAGGACTTGACCGATCTGCGGGAAGCAATTCTGCGGGTAACGGGAATTGAATTCTAGCCGAAACGGGACTTCGGTCCCGTCCTTACAGGATGGCAACCTGTAGGCTGACGATGGCAAGCCAAATAAAATTTCAAAGGAGAAAACACTATGCAAGGAAATCAAACTATCACGCTTGAGCAAATCCTTACCGCCCGGCAGCACGGGCTGACAGTTCTCGTGCGGATCAACGGAGAGTACTACGATTTTCGCCCCGATGTGGAATTCGATGCATACCCCGTACTCCGTACTGTCAACATCGACGGCCCCTGGTTCTGCGACATACAGGATGAAGGTGACTACTACGGAGCGTGGTTATATCACAAGAACTACGGCGTAAAGAAGTATCTTTGCGGGGAGCGGAAAGAGTACCACGGCAACCGTGCCGAAGAATTTGAGAAGAGCGTTCTGTCTTACGAAGAGTATTTACAAGAATGCATTAAAGGTTATGTCGAAGCGTATGCGGTCGGCAAGTAAAAAACAGAGAGGAGAAAACATTATGTTGTATTCGGTTGAATGGAACAGGGCGAACAAAGAAAAGGTTCGCAATCAGTTGTACACGGCAGAACATATGACCCACAAGTTGGAAGAGTTGGAGAAAGAGGGAGCGTATAACATCCGCATCCGTTCTTTCGCCGATGAGAACGAACTCAAGGCTACGGAGATTATGTTCAAGTTCCCCGAAAAGGTTCGGAATGACATTGAAAATTTCCGCATATGGTATAAGGAACTCAATAGCTTTTCCAGAGCCACCGTTGACCAACAGATTACGGGGTATCTGGAATGCCTTATCAGCGTTGAACTGATGCATAACACGGATTTCGGCGTAATTGAGAAGTACATCAAGGTAGACGACCCGTACAATAGGTAATGTCGAAACGGGGCTTCGGCCCCGTCAACGGGTAGGCGGTTACTCCCGTTCTGACGATGACAAACCATATTAAAGGAGGTATAATAATGGCAAAGGTTAAGTACACAACACCGGGCGGTACAGTAAAAGGTCTGTACCACCATATGCTGAAGCAGACGCATCTGTTAATCGGCGGTACGACGGGTTCTGGTAAGTCCGTCCTTATCAACGGACTTATCACGACGGGTCTGCACTATCTGCCGACCGACGAGCCGAACGGCGTACAGTTCATTTTCATCGATCCGAAGCGGGTGGAGTTGCTCCCGTACAAAAAGGTCCCGCATTGCATCGGCTACGCAAGTGAGCCGGAAGAGATGGTCGGAATGCTTCGTTCCGCAATGGACTTGATTGACAAGCGGTATCGGAAGATGGCGAAACGGGGATTGCTTCAGTACGACGGGTCGAAAGTCTATGTCATCATTGATGAGTTAGCCGATTTGATGACAACGAACAGGCGGGCGGTTCAGCCGTTGATTCAGCGGATCAGCCAAGTTGGACGTGCAGCGGGCGTGATTCTTATCACGGCTACGCAATGTCCGCTCGTTAAGGTTATTCCGACCGAGATAAAGGTTAACTACAATGGTATCGTAGCATTGCGGACACGGAACGCACAGGATAGCCGGAACATCATCGGGCAGACGGGAGCAGAACTTCTGCCGATGTACGGGGAGTGCCTGTACTACTCCCCCGAATTCGGGCGGGTGTTTCAGTACTCCGTGCCGTATGTAACTCCCGAAGAGAAGATGCTTCTCATTCGGTATTGGGAAAAGCAGGTCCCGTTATTAAAGAGATTATTTGGGAAACGGAGGTGATTCAATGAAGTACGGAGTTCCGATGCAGACAGAGAATGCAAAGGCAATCTCAAAGCTGAAATGGGCAAGGGAGATGCGGGGCTATAGTCAGCAATCCCTTGCTGATGCCACAGGCGTGAATGTCCGAAACATCCGAGCGATGGAATGCGGGCAGATCGATATCAACAAAGCGTACGCGTCGACCGTCTACAAGCTGGCAACGGCGTTGGGTGTGACGATGGAAGAGCTACTTGATGTATAGGGAGGTGACAAAATGATTATTCTGGATTGGCTGCACATCTTATCATTCTGTGCGTATGTAGCAATTATGTTCGTGGTTCTGTCCCGGATGCAAGACGAAGACGGATATGAGGACGAGGAATAAAGAGAAAGAGAGGAGGCGGGTTTCCCCGCCTTCTCTCTTTTTTGATTTCAAGGAGTTTAAAATCACTATGGTTTATGTCCTGTATCTAATGTACCACTATCTGCCGCATCTGTCAAGCCCTCTTCAAACGCTCTCACTTTGCGAATAAGAGCGTCTAACGAAGTGTCCCTATATTCTATGCCGTCAGCCGTTTCCGTCACGAGATGTGCCATCTGAACAATCTGTAGGGCTTTCCGAATTATCTTCCACTCTGCTTCTGTAAGCATCTTTCCACCTCTTGTTACCTATCGCTCTTCCCGATTGGCTTCTGTTATGTGCAACGGCTTGCACTTGGTAGCCGTCAAGCATCGTTTTCTTCTGCTTCTTTTCACGGATCATCTTCTGCTTTTCTAATTCTTTTGCTTTCCATTCTGCCCATCTGGAACAATCTATGTGGCAAAGCTTATGCCGTTCCGGCGGTACGCAGAATCTACAAGGGCAATCTTCATTCGCCATATCAATCGCCCTTCCCCATTCCGTCCATAAGTTTTAGCACTCCCGCCAATGCGGATTCGACTTCCTTGTTATCCGTCAGCATCATCATCTTGAGGATTTGGTGCTGAAGCGTTCTCCAATCCTTCTGCTCTTCGGAGAAACCGCCAATGTTGAAGTAAGCGTCCGCTCCGTGCTTCCGCAATACCTCGTCCTCGTCCGGGATGTGTCCGTTCTCATCTGTCACGAACAGGAACGAGCCGTATCTGCTTCCGTCCCCGCATTGTAGATGGTAGTAAGAAAGCGTTCTGCCGTCCCCGGAGATTTCCAACGAATCGTGTCTGTCGTGTCCGTATTGGAACACCTTTCCGCTCTGCGTGTCCTTAATCCACATATTTGCTCCTTTCTGTGTTTAGCCTATAAACTGTCCACCGATGATATAAAACTTCATTCTTGGGCATTCTGTGCATCGTCAGCGGTATCTCCGTACTTCCGCTCGTACTCTTCGTACATCTTTTCCCGTTTTCTCTTTCCGTAGAAGAACGCTCCGATTCCCTCTACGATGGTTAAAGCAATCCATACGATAAGCAGAATCGCCATAATCCCGCCGAAAACAATCCACCAAATCAAATCCTCAAGGTTAATAAAGATTTGGATTGCCACTAACATCACCTCCGCTTGTGTTCCTCGTGCATCTTAAAAGCGTTCCGTTTTCCTTGTCTTTTAAGAAGCGGTCATATGAATTTCGGGATGTGATAAAATCCCTTACCGCATCATCATATTCAGTCCGTATTGCTATGAGACGCTCATACACCCTATTCATATCTTCGGAACAACACTTGAGACGAACCGCACCGTCAAGACATTCTCTTAAAATGTTTATCTCGTGTCCGTTCACATCAATCACATCCATTAATTCATCGTTCTTTTTCTGCAAATCGACAATCTGCTTCACATCCAACCCGTGAGCCGGAAGTGCAACGATTGCCAAGTCAAGTGCTTCCCTTCTGCATTCATCCATCGCATCATCACCGCCGTGGATGGACTCTTTGATTTTCTTCAACCATTCTACCGCTTCAATATTATTCATCTTCTTCACCTCTTTCTTCTAATGGACACTCTTCTCTCATAAATCCTATTCTACACGACACATCTGTAAGAGTCCCCACCATCCTACTATCGAATATTGGTTTTTCTTCCCGGAAGGGGCAACCCTCGCACCATCCCGGAGTGAAATCATACGGCACATTGAAGGTGATGTTGAGCGTCATCTTCTTGCCGTTCTGCATCTGTCTTATTCTCTTCCCGATTGCTTCACCGAGACTCATCGGTTTCTCCGTCATCCTCGTCACCCTCCGTATCAAAATCTTCCCAATCTGCTATCTCTTCCACTTCTACCTTGTCATCGGACTTCCACACAATCCGTAAGCCTGTGACATTGGCTATATGGTCTAACTGTTCCTGTATGTCTGTCTTACCGCAAGAGAGACGGCTATACTTGATGATGTTGTCAAGCACACGCTTGATTCCTTCCCGGTCAAATCCTTCTTCTCGGAGTGCGAGTGCCGACCATACGCAGACGCACCGGGAAGCATTCGCATTCGCTTGTCGCAGAACCGCATTCACCGCATTCGTAAATCCTTTAGCCATCATTAAACTCCTTGTCTTTCCATCTGTCATATTCGTAATCTGCCCGGTCATATACATCATCGTAATCGTCTGCATCGTCAGCGGTAACTTTCGGGTACATATCCTTGAGACAATCCTCGCAAATCTGCTCTCCGTCAACATTCCACAGTTCGCCCTCGTCTACTTCAACCTCGCATCGGTCACAGTACCAATGCGGTACACGCTTACGCCCACAGTTAATGCATCCTTGCGGACATCCTACACAATCGTTTTCAATCTTAATCATTCTTCTTCACTCCCTTCGTATGGTTTCGATAACGGCTTCCAAGCGATTACCTTTCCAACGCTTTCAACCCAAAAGCAACCCAACCACCATCTGTTCTCGACTTCGCCATTATCAAGTGTTACGACATACTTCGTGTGTTCCTTGTCGGGCAACCTCTCTGTGACCGGAATCCATCTGCTATCTTCAAGCATCTTGATTGCTTTTTCAAGTGCTTGACATAAGTCCTCATACCCACCACTCGGATAGTTAGCCTTGATTACCTTGATTGCTTCTTCGTTAGTCATTCTTCTGCTCCTTCCTTGTGTATCTTGTTTAGATGGTCATCTTCTTCCACCAAAAATGGTTTTATGATGGCATTGATTACTCCCTCTTTTATTCTTCTTTCCGTTGAGATTTTATTTGCCTTACAAGGTTTTGAACAATAGTTCTTTCTTCGGCAGATACTACACATCCCGGCAAGTTTCCATTGCTCGTTTTCATTTGTCCATTGTAGTGCCATCTGTTGCTCCTTCCATCTTTGCTCCGCAGAAAGAACAAAATCTGCATTTGTGGTTTTCGGGATTGTCACATTCTGAACAGTTATAAGAAATCCATATCGAATGACCATTGCTCCCCAAATTTTCGTGCTTTATCCATCTTCCCTTTTTGCGTTCTCTCTTTAGTGCATCCAACGCACATCGGATGAATTCCTTATGTTCGCCACCGAAGATTTCTAACTGTTCCTCTCCGTGTTTGATTGCTTCTTCGTTAGTCATCCCTCTGCTCCTTCCTTGCCTTTCGTTCTGTGAATCTTGATTTCGACTTCGTATCTTTCCCCGTCTATGTTGTATGCCCAAGTTTTAACCCATTCTACATTTTGGTATATCTCAATGAAGTTCCGAACCGCTTTCCGCAATCTTGTCATTGCGTATTCTTCCATCTTTTCTCTTGCCTGTTCGTCTGTCATTCCTCTGCTCCTTCCTTGTCTGCTTCGATGATGGTCGGGGCTTCATCAATATTTTCAACACTTATACATCTGTGTCTGTAGTTTATTGATTCCACATAAATGTCGTGTTGCGTCAGTTTTAATGCGTCCGAATCAATCAACCGTCCGTGTCCCTTCGGAAGCGGTGTGCCGTTTTCAATTACCGCACAAAGCCTATATGCGTCTTGTATTGGAAACTTGCAAGTCCGCAATTCGTCCAACATACCTTCGGGAATATCAATCACATATTTCATCGTGTTGCTCCTTTCCGCAAATCGTGATATGCCATCAACAGGAACACATCAAGCATCGCAACCGCACCGATGGCAAATCCCAAAATAAACACGCCAAAATTCATTCTTCATCACCCTTATCCTTTCTTGCTATTAACGCAACCACCACCGCTCCCATTACCCCGGCGAAGATTCCGCAAATAAACCCCAATCCAAACCCGATTCCTACACCAATCCAATAAGCCATACCTATTCCTCCTCTGGAAAATGTTTCTTTGTTACCGCTATCGGGAACTCTTCAATTTCGGATGCCCAGATAGGCTTTGCTCCGGCTCTTGAGAACACAAGCGGGAAACCGCCGATGCCGTCGAACAGGCTTCCGAGCGTAGGATCAGTCACTCCGCTGCGTTTCAGCTCCGATACGATTCTGTACGCAAGCCATTGCCACCACGGCAACCCGATACTGTTTCCGAGAGCTTTGTACTTCGGTGAGTCCGCATCCCTGTGAAGTTTGCCTTTACTGTCAACCCAATCACCGAGATCAACCCAGAAATCGGGATAACCTTGCAGACGCGTACATTCCAAAGGCGTTAAACGCCGGACGTTCCCGACACCCTTGTAGTCCCTCGCACACAGGCTACCGACCTTGTCTTGGTAACTGTCTACTATGCATTTGTTCTCATCGACATATTCGTTCCCGACACCCTTGTAGTCCATCGCACACACGG
>Ga0310690_10004548_pt1 | contig 19580 bp, 21 predicted proteins | sample AusTroGonzalo_MG_2_FD_207661 | JGI IMG/M metagenome (GOLD analysis project Ga0310690, IMG submission 207661) | Bovine rumen microbial communities from tropical cattle in Woodstock, Queensland, Australia - Gonzalo_04 (v2) (version 2) | ecosystem: Host-associated > Mammals > Digestive system >...
CCGTGTCAACCGCGGAATCCCCGCGTCTGCTTTTTCCTTTCTTGACAGTTCCGGATGATTGCCTATAATAGACTGGTAAATATTGGTACTTTGAGGGGTCGGGAAATGAGCAGAATCAAGATCATGTGCACTTCCACGGGGTGCATCGAATACGCGCCGGAGCGGTATCACGGCCTGGGTATCGAAATCATCCGGGTGCATGTCCTGTTCAACGGGAAGGAATACCGCGAAGGGCCGGAGCTGGACCCGGTGGACTTTTACCGCCAGCTGGAAACCATTGAGGATCCGAAAAACCATCTTCCGCATACCGCCATGCCGGACACGGAAGAGATTTCTTCCGCCTTTGACCGGGCCATTGCGGACGGTTATGACGAAGTCATCGTCTACGCCCTGTCCTCCTATCTCGGCGGAACATACAACAAGATCCGCCTGGTGGGCGAAGACTATGCGGACAGGCTGAAGGTGCACGTGGTCGACACGAAGATCACCTGCTTCAACGAAGGATACCTGGCGGTGCAGGCCGCGCGCCTCGCCGCGGAAGGGCTCTCCGCCGAGGAAATCCTGAAGGAAACCGCCTGGAGCATGCAGCATCAGCTGTTCATCGGCGTGGACGGGCGGCTGGACTACCTGATCTACAACGGCCGCCTGAAGGGCGGCAAAGCCTATATGGGCAAAATGCTGCAGATCTGCCCGGTGCTTCACTTCTCCCCAGAGGGCGTATGCGAAGCGAGGGAAAACATCCGCACCCAGCGGAAAGCCCTTTCCCGCATGATCGAGATCGTGCAGGAAATCATCGGGGACCGTTCCCCGGAGGATTACCTCCTCTGGCATATCTATACCGGCCCTTCCGTGCTGGAAGAGCTGAAGGAAAAGGAAGCGCAGGCCGGCTTCCGCCCCAATCATGAAGATGTGATCATGTCCCCCGTCAGCGGCTGCCACAACGGGCCCTGGCTGGCCGGATACGGACTGGTCTTCCTCCGCCGGGAGGATGAACCGCTTACCTGATCCCTTTCCTTTTCCGCTCCGATTCCTCCCGTTTCTGCCGTGCCTTATTCAGGGCGTGCAGCGCTTCAAACGGTCCGAAAATAGCAGACAGGATGATCAGAATCCAGTACCAGGGCATTTCTTCTTCCCCTCCCGCAGGTCATCTGATGGTTCATTCAGGATTGTTCTTCCGGAGTCCTGCACCTTGACATCCCGCCTTTTCTATGCTACATTCTTCCCGGACAAGGGAGTCCTCTGGATTCCCTGTCTTTTTGTTTTTCTCCATCATGAGGATTGGCGGTGACGGTATGAGTATCCATGAGGAATGCGGTGTCTTCGGCGTGCTGGCCCCGCAGCCGGAGGATGTGGCCGGCCTGGTGTATTTCGGCCTGTACGCCCTGCAGCACCGGGGCCAGGAAAGCTGCGGCATCGTGGTCAATGACGACGGCGTCTTCGTCTCCCATAAGGACATCGGCCTCGTCGGCGATGTTTTCAGCGCGGATATCCTGGGCTCTTTCCCAAAGGGAAGCATGGCCGTCGGCCATACCCGCTACGGCACCACCGGCGGAACGAACCGAAACAACTGCCAGCCCATTGAAGTCAACCACCGGAAAGGCCATATGGCCCTGGCCCACAACGGCAACCTTTCCAACGCCGCGGAGCTTCGCTCCGCCCTGGAGATGAACGGCGCCATCTTCCATACCTCCAGCGATACGGAAACCATCGCCTATATCATCACCCAGGAGCGGCTGCAGGCGCCGTCGATCGAGGAGGCCCTCAGCAGGGCGATGAACCGGCTGGAAGGCGCCTATTCCCTCGTCCTGATGTCCCCGCAGAAGCTGATCTGCGCCCGGGATCCCCACGGTTTCCGCCCCCTGTGCTACGGGCAGGCGGCGGACGGGACGTATGTTGTTGCCTCCGAAAGCTGCGCGCTGCATGCTGTCGGTGCGAAAATGATCCGGGACGTGGAGCCCGGCGAAATCCTGATCTTCAGCAGGAGCGGCGTACAGTCCCGCAGGGAGCACTGCCGGACAGTTCAGCCGCGTCACTGCATCTTTGAGTACATCTATTTTGCGCGCCCCGATTCCGTGCTCGACGGGATCCCGGTGCATACGGCCCGCATCCGCGCCGGCGAATGCCTGGCGAAAGCGCATCCGGCCGAGGCCGACCTGGTGATCGGCGTGCCGGATTCCGGGCTGGACGCGGCGCTGGGCTTCAGCCGCGCCTCCGGCATCCCCTACGGCATCGGGCTCATCAAAAACAAGTATATCGGCCGGACCTTCATCGCCCCGGACCACCGGCTGGACCAGGTCAAGATCAAGCTGTCCGCGATTGAGGATGCCGTACGCGGCAAACGGATTGTCTTGATTGACGATTCCATTGTCCGCGGCACCACCAGCGGCCGGATCGTCTCCCTGCTGCGGGAGGCCGGCGCCCGGGAAATCCATATGCGGATCTCCTCGCCGCCCTTTATGCATCCCTGCTACTACGGCACGGATATCGATTCACAGGAGCACCTGATCGCCTGCCACCACAGCGTGAAGGAGATTGCGGAGATCATCGGGGCGGATTCCCTCGGATACCTGCAGGCCGAGGATCTCAGCGCCCTGGCCGGTCCGGATATCTACTGCCATGCCTGTTTCACCGGGAAATACCCGACATCGATTCCCTCCGACACCCGCAAAGACCGCTTTGAGCGGCGCCTTTCCGAATAATCCGGATCATTCCCCCGGAAACTGCTTCATCCATTCCAGCACCTGCGCCCGGCTCTGCAGCGCCGTGGCGGCGCCGACCGCCGTTGTGCAGAGCGCCCCGCAGGCGTTGGCGAAGCGCAGGGCCTCCGCCGCGGGCATTCCCCGCAGGATCTCCGATACGAATCCCGCCAGGAAATTATCCCCCGCGCCGGTGGCGTCCGCCGCCTTTACCGGAAGCCCGGGCAGGCGCAGTTTTTCTCCCGCTTCATTTTTCCAATAGCATCCGTCCGGGCCCAGTTTGATGATAACGCTCTTCACCCCGGCCTCCAGGAAAGCATCCGCCATTTTCTCCGGTGCCTCCTGCCCGGTGAAGAACTTCGCCTCGTCCTCATTGGGCGTGATGCAGTCCAGCAGCGGCAGGCTGTCCCGCAGGTCCCCGAGCCGCAGCGCCCGGAAGTTCGGCAGCTTCGTATCCGCGAACACCGCCGTTCCGGCCGCCTTCGCACCCTTCACGACGGAACAGACCGCTTCGGGATCGTCAAAGGGCGCGCGGAACAGCGATCCGAGGATCAGCACCTTTGCCCCCGTAAAGCGTTCCGGGTACCGTTCCGGATGAAACTGCAGCAGGTGGGCCTTATTGGTAACCGATTTCCGTGTTCCGTCCCCGCGGACGAACATTGTGGTGACCGGCGTCTGCTCCGTGCGGACGACGCGGTCCGTATCCACGCCGCACTTCTCCAGCGCAGAGCGGATCATCTCCCCGGCCGGGTCATTCCCCAGGCCGCAGAAGATCCCGGTTTTCAGCCCCAGTTTCGCGGCGGCCATCGCGGCGTTGACCGCTTCCCCGCCCACCACCAGTGTGCCGGATTCCGCCCGGTATCCGGACGCGGATACCGGTTCCGGGTCAAAGCCCCGGATAATCGAATCCACCAGCGCCATTCCGGCGCAGATCACGTCCGCCATCTGTCTCCTCCTTCGGCCTGCGTGCCGTCTTCCTGGTTGTCCTTCTGTGAGGGTATCATACCATATTCCCTTCGCTTTTTCATTTCTTTTGTCTGCATTCCCCTTGACATTTTTCCTCTTTTTGGGCATGATTGAGAAAAGCGCGAGGAGGACATCGCGATGTTTAAAAATTTTGAATATGCAAAAACAGAAGACAAGGCAAAACTGAATCGGGAAATCAAGGAACTGCGGGCGCGTCTCGTCGCCCAGCAGCAGCAGGTCCGCGCCGGCAAGCTTCCGGTGCTCGTCCTGATTGAGGGCTGGTCCGCTGCCGGCAAAGGCAGCCTGATCAAGGAACTCATCAGCGAGATGGATCCCCGTTTCTACCAGGTGATCTCCCCGGCCATCATCCCGGAGAACGAATCCCGCTATCCCTTCCTGTATCCGTTCGCCAACGCCATTCCGGAAAACGGGCAGGTGGTTTTCCTGGATTCCGGCTGGATGGAGAGTGCCGTGCGGCAGAATCTCCGCCTGGAAATCACGAAGGACGAATACAAGCGCCGGATCCGCATGGTCAACGAGTTTGAGCGCCAGCTGCGGGACGGCGGGTATCTCGTACTGAAGATCTTCCTGCATATCGACAGGAAGGAGCAGGCGGACCGGCTGAAAAACCTGCTGGATTCCGCGGACACCGAATGGCGCGTCACGAAGGACGACCTGTGGCAGCATGAAGAATACGGCCCCTTCATGAAGGCGTATGACGAATTCATGGATAAAACCAATGAGGCGGTCCCGTGGCATGTGCTGGACGGCAAACGCAAAAAGCGCGCCACCAGGGACGCGCTGAAGCTTCTTGTCTCAAAGATTGACAAGGCTCTGGAGAAGGGGCGCTACATCGGCGAGCCCTTTGAGGAGAAGTTCCCCCTGGTCAAAATGCCGAAGCTGGCGGAAGTGGACCTCTCCCCGGTCATCAGTGAAGAGGACTACAAGGAGGAGCTGAAAAAGCTCCAGTCCCGCCTCAGCGACCTGCACAATATCCTGTACCGCAAAAAGATCCCCGTCATCCTCTGCTATGAGGGATGGGACGCGGCCGGCAAGGGCGGAAACATACGCCGCGTGGCCTATCCGCTGGATCCCCGCGGCGTGGATGTGCATCCCATCGCCTCGCCCGAACCCCATGAGCTGAACCGCCAGTTCCTCTGGCGTTTCTGGACGCGGCTGCCCCGCACCGGGCACATCTGCATTTTCGACCGCACCTGGTACGGCCGCGTGATGGTGGAGCGGCTGGAAGGCTTCTGCACCGAAAAGGACTGGCAGCGCGCCTATAATGAAATCAACGAATTTGAGCGCATGCTGACGGACTGGGGCGCCGTGATCATGAAGTTCTGGATCCATATTGACCAGGACACGCAGCTCGCCCGCTTCACCGACCGGCAGAACACGCCCGAAAAGCAGTGGAAGATCACGGACGAAGACTGGCGCAACCGCGAGAAGTGGCCCCAGTACGAAGTGGCCGTGGATGAAATGCTCGCCAAAACCAGCACGAAGAACGCGCCCTGGTACATCATCGAATCCAACGACAAGAAATACGCCCGGATCAAAACCCTCCGCCTGATCGTCAAAAAGCTGGAGGAAGCCTGCGAAGGAAGCCTCTGATCAGTTCCAGGGGGTATAATACCGGTAAATCACAGACAGTTCACCCTTCCCGTCCATCACCACATAGATATCCCGTGCGCAGAAATCCGGATCCTCAGTGATCTTTGCGATGAATTCCTGTGCGGTAAATACCTTCGGCAGGTCGCCTGCCTCCGGGTCGTTTGCGTCCAGCAGGAGCATCCGGTCCGTAACCGCTGCTTCAATGCTGCCGATTTCTATGTAATTATAATCCCCGCTGGCCGGATCGGCGGTCCGGTAATTGCCCTCCAGGTCCTCCTCAAGCCAGACCTCATCCTCTGTTTCCGCGTTCAGCAGATAACCCGTCTCCAGCTTGGCAACCGTGTCCACAGGGATCTCCCGGTCGCCGCACCAGATGGCGTCGCCCGCGTGCAGGTTCTCAATATCCTCCCGCGGGAAAACCTCCGGTACGATCAGCTCGATCCTGAGCATGCCGGTCTCCGGGTTCCAGCCGGTAATCCGCGCCCTGCAGGAATAGGCTGTTTTCATTTCCGCATAGGGCTCCACCGCCAGGGCGGTCACCGTTGTCTCCGCCGGCGCGCCGGCGGCCGTGAATAGCAGGACCAGGGCGGACAGCAGGGCTGCAGTTTTTCTGATCATCATTCATTCCTCCCAAAAAGCATTCAGGATGCCGCCCGTCGGGCGGCATCCTGATTATATCATCTTTCTTATTCCGCTGTGAAGGTGATCTGGACATTCGCCGTAATGATCAGCTTCGCTGCCTGCACCACCGTGCCTGCGTCCATCGCCGCTTCCTCGTATTCCACGCCCTTGGCCCGGGCGCTGAAATTGCTGACGCTGTTGCCGTAGGAATAGACGCCGCCTTCGGAGACGATCTCGATACCGGTGATCTTCAGGCCGGCCGCCTCCGCCAGGACTTCCGCCTTGGCCTTTGCCTCTTCCACCGCTTTCTTCAGGGATTCCTTTTCAGCCGCTTCCGTATCGGCGGCGGAGAAGGAAATGCCGTTGAGCGTATTGGCGCCGGCGGCGAATGCTTCGTCGATCAGCATGCCCGCGTCGTCAATCTTTTCCACCTTGATGGCGAGGGTGGAACTGGCGTTGTAGGCTACGACTTCCTCCATGTCGTCCTTGTAATCGTACATCGCGTAGATATTCAGGTAATCGGTATTGATGTTCTCCTCCTTCACGCCTTTGGCGATCAGCGCCTGGCGGATGGCGGCGATGCTTTCGTTCACCTTCTGCTGCGCCTTCAGCACGTCCTTGTCCCGTGCGCTGACGCCCAGGGTAACGATGGCGGTATCCGCGGCCACTTTGGTTTCGCCTGTTCCGGAAACGGTGATCTTCGTCTCGCCGAGCGCGACGGACGCGGTCAGCATCATCATCAGGGCCAGTACGGCCGCCAGCAGGGTCTTCATGGTTTTCTTCATGGTTCATTGCCTCCTCGTTGTTTATCGTGTTTGTACGGAACCTTTTTCCCGGTTCCGGTATGTCAGACGCCCTGTTCCGGGAAAAGTTCCCGCATTTTTCACATTTTTTCTTCCCGCAAATCATACCACAAAAAAGCGTCCCTGCAAAGAACTTGCCTTCCCGCCGGTTCTGATGTAAAATTTTTCTGTTATTCTGCTCATGAAGGAAGGGCTGCACATGACGAAACTTGAAACCGATCTGCTGGATCTGCTGAAGGAAGACTGCCGCATTCCCCTCGAGAAGCTGGCCGTGATGACCGGCGCATCCCTGGAGGAAGTAGCCGCCACAATTGAAGATCTTGAAAAGCGCCGCGTCATCCTGCGCTACGCGCCGATGATCAACTGGGATCTGACGGACCGGGAACGGGTGGAGGCCATGATCGAGGTCCGCGTCACGCCCCAGCGGGACATGGGCTTTGACGCCATCGCCCGCCGCATCTACTGCTTTGATGAGGTGAAGAGCGTTTTCCTCATGTCCGGATCCTACGACCTGCTGGTCCTGGTGGAAGCCCGGACCCTGAAGGAGCTGGCCGGCTTTGTCAGCGGAAAGCTTTCCCCGCTGGAAACCGTGACCGGCACCGCCACCAGCTTTGTGCTGAAACGCTATAAGGAAGAAGGCGTTATTTTCGATTCCGGTGATTCGGACCACAGGCTGGTGATCTCCCCGTGAATTACGACAAATTCCTGAACCAGCGGATCGCGGACGTTCCGCCCAGCGGGATCCGCCGGTTTTTCGACCTGGCCGCCACCATGAAGGATACGATCTCCCTCGGCGTCGGCGAGCCGGATTTCAAAACGCCCTACCATATCCGCAATGCCGCGATTGATTCCCTCATCGACGGGGAAACGCAGTATACGGCGAACCGCGGCCTTCCGGAACTACGGGAGGAGATCGCGCGCTACCTTTCCGGCCGGTACGGGCTTTCCTACAGCCCGGACAAGCAGATCCTCGTTACTATCGGCGCGTCCGAAGCGATCGACCTGGCCCTCCGCGCGCTGACCTCCCCGGGGGATGAAGTGCTCGTTCCCGAGCCCAGCTATGTTTCCTATTCACCGGGCGTCGTCTTTGCCGGCGGCACGCCGGTGGGCGTGGAAACCCTGGAGAAGGACGATTTCCGCCTGACGCCGGAATGCCTGGAGAAAGCGATCACTCCCCGGACCAAGGCGCTGATCCTGCCCTATCCCAACAATCCCACCGGCGCCGTCATGAACCGTGAAGACCTGGAAGCCATCGCGAAGGTCATCGCGGCCCACGACCTGTTTGTCATTTCCGACGAAATCTATTCCGAGCTGGTATACGGCGGCCATCAGCACGTTTCCTTCGCCGCAATTGAAGGCATGTACGAGCGGACGCTGACGATCAACGGTTTCAGCAAGGCTTTCGCCATGACCGGCTGGCGCGTCGGCTATGCCTGCGGTGCGGAAGAGATTATCGCCGTCATGAACAAGATCCACCAGTACGCCATCATGTGCGCTCCCCGGCAGGGGCAGGTGGCCGCGGCTGCCGCGCTGAAAAGCGGCCGGGAAAACGGCTACGAGGATGTGCTCCGCATGCGGGACAGCTATGACCGCCGCCGGCGCCTGATGGTGGATGCTTTCCGTTCCATGGGACTGCACTGCTTTGAACCCTACGGCGCTTTCTACGCTTTCCCGTCCATCCGTGTGACCGGCATGACCAGCGAGGAATTCTGCGCGGGACTGCTGAAGAGCAAAAACATCGCCGCGGTTCCCGGCACCGCCTTCGGTCCCGGCGGCGAGGGCAACATCCGCTGCTGCTACGCCACGGCGCTCGACAAATTGAACATCGCCCTGGACCGCATGGCGGACTTTGTGGCCGCCCATACCTGACGAAGTTCCGGAGGAAAACATGCTGAAAAAAATCTCTGCCCTCTTCTGCGCAATCCTGCTGGCGCTCTCCTGTGCCCTGCCTGCTTCCGCCTCCATGGAAGTGGAGGATGATATCGATATCACCGATCTTGTGGACATCGTGGAGGAGGAAACTGTCCGCGACAAGAAGGACAGCGACGGCGCCTTCCTGATGACGGTCACCTGCGCAGGCGATTTCACCATTGGGAAAGATATGAACCACAAGGATCTCTTCACCCCCGAACTGGAAAAGAACGGCGGGGACATCAATTTTGTGATGCAGTATGTCCGGAACATCTTCATGGAGGATGACCTGACGCTGATCAATTTCGAGGGTACCCTGACGGATTCCACCTTCAAACCGAAGAGCAAGACCAAAGACGACTTTATTTTCAGCATCTCCCCCTCCTATGTTTCCGTCCTGCCGGACAACGGCGTGGAAGCCGTCTGTCTGGACAACAACCACGTGCTGGATCACGGAGAGGAAGGCCTGGAGGATACCAAGCAGGCACTGCGGGAAACCGGCGTGATCTATTCCACGCCGCTGGAAACCGGCGTCTACGACTACAAGGGGATTATCCAGGTCGCCATGCTGTCCTACAACTGTATCGACCGCTACGGCACCGGCTTCAAGAGCAGTAAATTCAAAGGCCAGTATACCGACGATTTCCTGCGGCATGACACCTTTGAGGAAGCCGTCTGCGCGGAGATCGCTGCGGCAAAGGAGCGTTACGCCCTCGTGATCGTTTCCTTCCATTGGGGCAAGGAATTGTATTACTACCCCACCCAGAACCAGATCCGTCTCGGGCGGATGGCCGTGGATGCCGGGGCGGACCTGGTTGTCGGCCATCATTCCCACCGGATCCAACCCATCGAGTATTACAACGGCACGCTGATCTGCTATTCCCTGGCCAATTTCTGCTTTGCCGGAAACAGCAAGCCCAAAGATATGTCCTCCTATATGCTCCAGGCCCGCTTCCGCGTGAAGGAAAACGGAACTGCCGCATTCAAGGATTTCATCATCATCCCGTACCGGATCTCCTCCACAAAAACCACAAACAATTTCACCCCGAAGCCCTTCGAGAGCGGGGCTGAGCGTGACTCTATCCTTAGCACAATGCAGGCTCAGGAGAATATCAAAGACCTTCCCTATGCCGTGACGGACCTGGAAAGCCACCTGGCCTTCCAGTAAGAAAGGAATTTTTTATCTCATGCTGGCTTCTGTTCTGCTTGACGAATGCCTGAAAGCCGGGATTGATTTCTTCACCGGTGTACCGGACTCATTCCTCAAAGGCCTGTGCGACGAGCTCTACGGCCGCTTTGGCACGGATTCCGCCGCCCATATCGTCGCCCATAACGAGGGCGGCGCTGTCGGCCTGTGCGCCGGCCACTACCTGGCCTCCGGACGTCCCGCCCTGTGCTATATGCAGAACAGCGGCCTGGGCAATACCGTCAATCCCCTGACCTCCCTGACCGATCCGCAGGTCTATTCCGTTCCCTGCCTGCTGGTGATCGGCTGGCGCGGGGAACCGGGCACAAAGGATGAGCCGCAGCATATCAAACAGGGGGCGGTCACGCTTTCCCAGCTGGACCTGCTGGGCATTCCGTATGAGATCCTTTCGCCGGATACGACGGAGGATGCTTTTCGCGGGCAGTTCGCCGCCCTGCTGGAAACGCTGCGCGCGCAGAAACCGGCCGCGCTGGTGATCCGAAAGGGCGCCCTGGCGTCTGCCCTGAAGCCGGCCTACGGCAACGGCGCCGTCATGACCCGTGAGGAGGCAGCCGCCCTGGTCCTGGAGGCATCCGCCCCGTCCGACTGTTTTGTTTCCACCACCGGCAAGCTTTCCCGGGAGGTTTTTGAGCTGCGGGAAGCCCGCGGTGAGGATCACCGCCGGGATTTCCTGACGGTCGGCTCCATGGGGCATGCTTCCATGATCGCCCTGCGGATTGCGGAGGAAAAGCCGGATCGCCGGGTCTGGTGCCTGGACGGCGACGGAGCCGTCTTCATGCACCTGGGTTCCCTGCCGCTGATCGGCCGCCGGAGCCCGAAGAACCTGGTCCATGTAGTCATCAACAACGGTGCCCATGAAACCGTCGGCGGTATGCCGGTCTGTTCCGGCGCGCTGAACATCCGGGACCTGGCCCGTGCGGCCGGATATCCGCAGGTCCTGGACGCCGGCAGCGCGGAATCCCTGAAGGGCGCCCTGGCGGAGCTGCAGTCCCTCAGCGGCCCGGTGCTGCTGGAAATCCGCTGCGCCTGCGGCGCACGGGCGGATCTCGGCCGTCCCACCACAACGCCCCTCCAGAACCGGGATGCCTTCATGGATTTCCTGCGTTCCTGATACTGTTTTCGTACTTTTTCTGTATATTTGTAACATCTGTAAACCCCTGACGGCCGTCCGCACCGCGCGTACGGCCGTTTGTTACGAAAAATTCATACTTTTGACCACAACATGTAGTGTTAATCCGTTGACCTGACGCATATATTTAGTTAGTATAGATGAGTAATTGAAGACTTGATTACAGGGTCTTAATATGGATGTCAGGGGAGTGATGCGGATGATTGCGGGATACAGTTGCAAACCCGTCTTCCAGTATCAGTTCCGTCCCCTGGTGCACGATCACCGCGCGGCTGACGGTGGGTTCTGCGTTATTCTTTATGAAAACCGGATCCTTTCCTTCAGTACCTATGATGCCGCCGGCCTTTTCATCGACGAACTGTGCTTCAGCCTTCCCGGGCGTGTGATGCAATGCTTCTACAGCCTCCTGCGCAACGCCGGCAGCTGGCTGGGCTCCTCCCCGGTGGACCTCCGGGCTTCCAACGTCTCCCCCTACGCCTCTTCCTTCGCCTTTGACGGGTTTGATCCGATCCGGATCTGGGGGATGAACGAGCTGATCTGCGAGCCCGCCTGTTCTGAAATGGGCTTCTTTGCCCGGCACCTGTATGTCCTGTTTGAGGATGTGGCCAACCTCCTGGCGGAGAACGGTATCCGCCTGACGCTGGACGGCTTCACCTGGGACAACAATATGATCCGTCCCTTCCGGAAGAATCAGTTGTACGCCTCCGGGCAGCAGGGTGTTGTCTGATGATTTCCCGGCGCACCGAAGGGTGCGTCTTTTTCTTTCCCGGGAATGAAACAAGAAAGGACTTGTGTTATGACCATTGCGGAAAAATACGGTGCCTGGCTTTCCTGCCCGGCCATGGATCCCGAACTGCTTGAAGATCTCCGTTCCATGGACGGGGACGCGAAAAACGACAGCTTCTACCGTGATCTCGCCTTCGGCACCGGCGGCCTGCGCGGCGTACTCGGCGCGGGGACCAACCGGATGAACCTCTTCACCGTGCGGAAGGCCACCCGTGGCCTCGGGAAATACCTGCTGGAGGCTTTCCCGTCCCCCTCCGTTGCCATCAGCTGTGACAGCCGGATTCACAGCCGTGATTTTGCGGAACTCACCGCGGCCGTCTTCGCCTCCATGGGTATCCGCGTATACCTTTACCCCCGCCTGCAGCCCACGCCCATGCTTTCATTTGCGGTGCGCCACCTGCACACCTCCGCCGGCGTGATGATCACCGCCTCCCATAATCCGGCCAAGTTCAACGGCTACAAGGTCTACGGCGCCGACGGGTGCCAGATTACGCTGGAGGCGGCGGACCGGATCCAGCATTATATCGACGGGGAGGATGACCTGGCGGATTCCCTGCCCGATTTCCGCCGTTTCCTGGACCAGGGAATGATCACCTACATCACGGAGGAGACGATTGAGGCCTATTACCGGGCCATCTGGAAGCTCCTGGTCACGCCGGCCGATACGCCGCTGCACCTGGTCTATTCCCCGCTGAACGGGGCCGGAAACGTCCCCGTACGGGAGATCATGCGCCGCCTGGGCAATATCCGGGTAGACCTGGTCGCGGAGCAGGAACAGCCGGACGGGCATTTCCCCACCTGCCCCTATCCGAATCCCGAAATCCGGGAAGCCATGGCCCTGGCCATCCGGAAAACCGTCGAAACCGGCGCGGACCTCTGCTTCGCCACGGATCCGGACTGTGACCGTATGGGGGCCGGTGTCCGCAGGGGCGATGAGGTCGTCCTGATCAGCGGCAACGATATGGGCGTCCTGATGCTGGATTACCTCTGCCGGAACCTTCCCGCCTCTTCCGCCTCACGCGTCGTCGTCAAGACCATTGTCTCCACGGAGATGGCCGTGGCGATCTGCGCAAAATACGGGGTGGAGCTGCGGAACGTACTGACCGGCTTCAAGTTCATCGGCGAGCAGATCGGCCTGCTGGAAAAGGAAGGCTGCCCGGAACGTTTCCTCTTCGGCTTTGAGGAGAGCTACGGCTATCTTTCCGGCACCGACGTTCGGGACAAGGACGCGGTGAACGCCGCGCTCCTGCTGTGTGAAATGGCCTCCCGGCTGAAGGCGGAAGGCAAAACCCTGCTGGACCGGCTGGAGGAACTGCGGGCGGAATTCGGTTTCTTTGCCCAACGCCTGCTCACCTTCCAGTATGAAGGCGAAGACGGGGCCCGCCGCATGGCCTCCATCATGGAAAGCCTCCGTTCCCCCGCCATGCTCGCCTCACCGGACCTGCCCGTTTCCCGGCGGACGGATTACCTGCTGGACGAAACCGGTCTGCCGAAGAGCGACGTGCTGGAGTTCATCCTCTCCGCTGATGAGAAATTCATCGTCCGGCCTTCCGGAACGGAACCGAAGCTGAAAGCCTATCTCTTCTCCCGGGGCGAAAACCAGGCCGCCGCGGAGAAGGCCCTCGATGCGCTGGAAGGGAAAGTCCGCGCCCTGTGCAGCTGACCTGCAAGAGCGTATAAAAAAGCTGCCGGCAAAAGCCGGCAGCTTTTTAAGTACTGATCAGAACCGGGCCTGGCGCTGTGCTTCGAAGCACTCACGGCAATACACGGGACGATCTCCGCGGGGCTGGAAGGGAACCTGGGTTTCGCATCCGCAGCCATCGCAGATCACGGTGAACATCTGGCGGGGGGCACCACCGTTGCCGTTCTGGGCCCGACGGGCGGCACGGCAGGCGGGGCAGCGGCTGGGCTCATTCTGGAAGCCCTTCTGCGCGAAAAATTCCTGTTCGCTCGCAGAGAAAACGAATTCGTTGCCGCACTCACGGCAGGTCAGGGTCTTGTCCTCGTACATGGAAAAATCCTCCTAAATAATTGTTGTTTACCCGCGCCATTGGTGATGAACTGTGCCCCGTTCCATTCAATGGTTATGAGAAACAACCATGGAGGAAATGAACCGCAATAACGACCAGGGGTTGGGTTTACTTTGGAATTATATCATGGTGTTTTTGTTTTGTACAGAACTTTTTGACAAAAAAAGGAAAAACGCCCTGTACAGGCTTCCCTCTTCCCCTTTCGGCGGAAATATGATATAATGTCGTCGGATAAATTTAAAACAATTTCAAAAAAAATTTTTCCGTTTTCACTGCCATCCCCCTTCCCTCATCCGTATATACAGGTGCCGGGAGGAAAACCGGCAAGGAAAAAAGAAAAAGAAATTGAACAAAAATCAAGGAGGATACAAAAATGGAAAACAACCTGAACGAACTCAACCTCAACGAACTGGAAGAAGTCACCGGCGGCAAGCGCCACTACAAGCCCGAACCCGACCGTGCCGGCTGGATCCAGCACAAGGTAGGCCCCGGGGATACCCTGATCCGTATCGCCCAGCGCTACAACGTCATCAGCTACAAGCTGATCATCAAGTGGAATCCCCACATTGATCCCAGCACCAACATGATCATCGACGGCGAATACCTGTGGGTAAAGCCGAACGCCCGGAAGTAATCCGCGGTCAGGATAACAGCGCGCTCCCTGTGAAAGCAGGGAGCGCGGTTTTTATTGTTCCGTACTCTGTTCCGTCTTCTCCGGCCGTTTCCGCCAGCGGACAAACCGGTAGGTCTTTTCCGCGTTCAGGTCCGTGACCTGCAGGGGATATCCCTCCAGGTCAAAACACGGAATCTCCTTTCCGTCCCCGTCCGCCGTCATCAGGGGCGCTGCTTCCGGAGGTACGTCCAGGATCGTCACGATGACGCCGCCGAAGGGCGGAATGAGATCCTCCTGCCCGGTTTCCTCCAGGTAGGCCCGGTAGCGCTCCCGGTATTCAATGCTGCCGGTGCAGTGGATCAGCAGCGGATAGGACAGGTAGGGCGCCAGTTCCTCCGGGACCGTTTTTTCGTCGTATCCGTAGGTCCGCAGCGTACCGATGTACATGGCGATATGGAATCCGTTTGAAGCATGCCGGATCGCCAGCAGGTCCCCGATCCGCAGCGCCTGGGCGCGCGCTTCCCCGGTGGCTTTCAGCGCCTTGTAAATCCCGATGTCCGGATGCGTGCTGTAGCTCAGCAGCCGTGAGATGGAGTCATGGTCCGTATATCCCATCTGACGCCCGACCCACCGCGTAAACCCGGTGCAGTCCAGCCCGTACAGGTATTTCCGGTCCGTTTTGTAGTAGTCCGAATTCTGGCCCGGGGAAGCCGGCTTCAGGATGTTCTTAACATTTCGTCCGCCCCAGAAATACGGGCAGCCCAGCGGATAGCGCGCGGCGATTTCCGTGCCGTTTTCCGCGTTGTAGCGGACCAGGAAGGGATTTCCCTCCTCCAGCATGGACAGCGCCAGCTCCAGCGTTTTGGACCGCTCAGCGCCCGCGCAGGCCGGCAGCAGCGCCAACAGCGCCAGCAGCAGTGCCATGACTTTCTTCATCCCGCATGTTCCTCCCGTACGTTTCAGACGCGTTTATTGTACCCGTAAATCCTTTGCTTTACAACCCTGCGCACTTTCCGGTATAATCCGGGAAAAGGCCGGAAACAGGCCGGAAAGCGGGAAAGAAGCATGGAAGCACATCACGGGGAGTCCGGCATCGTCCGGGTCGCGGTCCTGTCCGACAGCCACGGCATGCTGCGGCGCGAGGTCGTCGCCGAACTGCAGGACTGTACCCATATCCTGCACGCGGGCGATATCGTCCGTGAGAGCGACCTGGATGAGCTGCGCCTGTACGGAAACATTTATGCGGTCCGCGGAAATAACGACCTGTGGCAGCACGGGCTGCGCGACCTGGCAGGCCTCCTGCGGTTCAGCATCGCGGGCGTTTCCTTCCTGATGACCCACGATCCGTGGGACGTTCCCCGCAGCCTGGAAGGCGTGCAGGTGGTCGTCTGCGGCCATACCCACAAATACCGCATGGAAGAGATTGACGGCCGCCTGTGGCTGAATCCCGGCAGCTGCGGCCGCGCCCGCTTCGGCGGGGACGTTACCATGGCGAAGATGCTCCTGCAGGACGGAAAAGTCCTGCGCGTGGAGCGGATTGATTTCTGAACGAAAGGCCCGGATGAAAGAAGATGTGCTGCCGTTACCTGCTGGAGGAATCCCCGGAGCTCCGCCCGATCATTGAGGAGATGAACCGTTCTCCCCTCGCGGGGCGGCTTTTCCCCCGGGAATCTTTGCGGATCTCCGGCGAGGTCCGTCCTTCCGACGTGGTGCCGGTCCTGGCGCCAGACCGTGCCGGCCGCCGCACCGTATTCCCGATGAAATGGGGATTCAGCGGAAAATCCCTGGTGATCAACGCCCGGGCTGAGACAGCTGCGGAGCGTCCCCTTTTCCGGGATTCCTGGCAGTCCCGCCGCTGTGCGGTGCCCTCCTCCTGCTACTTCGAATGGGAGCATCCCGCCGCCCCGGACGGCAGGCGGAAAACCGGCACGAAATACCGCCTGCAGGTTCCGGATGCCCCGCTTACCTGGCTGTGCGGCCTGTACCGGATGGAGGAAGGGATTCCCTGCTTTGTGGTGCTGACCCGCGCCCCCGGGGAAAATATCCGCTTCATTCACGACCGGATGCCCCTGATCCTCCCGGAAAGCGCCGTGGAGGACTGGATCCGGCCGGAAACCCGGCCGGAGGACCTGCTCTTCCTGGCCCGGACGGATCCGGCATTCCGCCCGGCTGTATAAAAACAGGCATGTGAAAACCGGCTGTCCGGGGACAGCCGGTTCGCTTTTTATTTTTCCTCAGCCGGTACGATCCGGGTATTCCCGGAGGTCGTATCGATTTCCACCTTTGCGCTGCCGTCGCCGCAGACGTATTTGTCACCGTTCTTTGTCAGCGCCAGGTCAGAGCTGAACTTTCCGCTGGTGGAATCCACCTTCGCCGTGAAGCCGGGATCTGCGGGCAGGACTGCCGTCACGTCCCCGGAAGTGGCGCCGATCTTCAGTTCGCTGAACTTCTGCAGTTCCACATAAATCTTCCCGCTGGTGGACCCGGCCTTGACGCTGCCGGCTTCCGCCGCCGTGACCCTGACTTCTCCGGAGGTGGAACCGGCTTCCGCCTTTCCGACCTTCTCCGCTTCCAGGGTGACGCTTCCGCTGGTACAGCCCACATTGACCTTCTCCGTTTCCCCGGTCAGCTTCACCCGGATGTTTCCGGAGGTGCAGTCCGCCTCCACCTTCTTCGCTTCCGCGGCGGCATCCATGCTGCCGCTGGTGGCCGAAAGGGTCAGCTTCTCCGCCTTCATCGAGGGAATCACTATATCCCCGGAAGTCAGGTGGATTCCCGCCTCGTCCAGCGAGATGCCTTCCGGCAGCGTGACCGTCAGTTCCTTCCCCGGCATGTTCCAGCGGATGCCGGGTTTGGTGAACTGCACCCGCAGGGTGTCGCCGTCCACCCACCACTGCAGCTTCTCGTCCTCCGACAGGCTGCGCTGCGCGGTTTCCCGCAGGGTAATTGTGTTCTCCGCGTGGTAGGCTACGGTAATCTTTCCGCTGGTCCAGTTGATGTCCAGGTTCCGGATCGTGTCCCGGATTTCCGTATCGCCGGCCGTATACTTGTCCGCGTTGGCGTAGCTGCCCAGTCCGGCCACACCGAACCCGCCGGTAAAGCTCAGGATCAGCGCGCACGCCAGCACCATCCCGCAGACAATCATTGCAATCTTAATTTTCTGGTCCCTGGTCATTTCAGATCTTCCCCCTGTTCTTCAGGATACTCAGTACCACCAGCGCAATACCGGCCGCAACGCCCACGAACGTCAGGACCCCGGGGCCGCCGGATCCGTGCAGGCGGATCACATTCATCATGTTCAGGAACAGTACCGCGTCAATCGCGACCACGAGTACCGCCTTGTTGCTCTTTCCGACCCATTTCTGCAGCTGCTTCGCCCGGATCACCCATGGCAGGAAGCAGACCGACAGGCCGAACAGCGTCGCGCTCGACGCGACCCAGAACCAGTTGCCGCGGGTCACCAGGCAGGTGACCGCGAAGAGGATCATCAGGCTCGCGGTGAACGAGCAGAACATCCAGAACGCCTTGCTTCCCTTCGGCGCCATGGCCGGAACCACCGTCAGGCTTGCCAGCACTGCTAGCGATGCCAGTACGATAAAGAACCAGTTCATCGCGCTGCCCACTGTCAGGTTGATAATCAGCAGAATCAGGATCGGGATCAGCAGGCCTCCGGATACCGTGGAACCCACCACGGCGGAGCGCTTCTTGAACTGGCGCACCCCGTAGGAGATCACGTCTTCCTTTTCCTGGTGCAGGCCTGTCTCTATTTCGTCATTCTTCAGCCGTTTCAGGATTCCGTCGCATTCCGGGCATTCCGCCAGGTGCTCTTCCACCACGCGGCGGCTTTCCTGGCTGCAGGCGTCATCCGCGTACAGCGGCAGCAGATCACGGATCACATCACAGGAGTTTTTCATTGTGCCTCCATCCTTTCCTGTAGTTTGAGCCTGGCCCGGTGATATGTGACCCGGGCCCAGTTTTCGGTCTTCCCGAAGATCGTTCCGATATCGCGGAAGCTCAGTTCGCCGAATACCCGCAGTTCGAAGATTTCCCGGTACGGTTCCTCCAGGGCGTGCAGCGCCACATGGATTCGAAAGGAGGAATCCCGATCCGCCGCGGCCTGCTCAATCCCTTTTCCCGTATCCGGTACCTCTTCCGGAATCGGCCCGGTCTTGCTCTGGCGCCGTTTCTCGTCGTAGAAACAGTTCTTCGCGATCGCGCACAGCCAGGTGACTTCATCCGATTCCTGCCGGAAGTCTCCGGCTTTGGAGAAAGCCCGGTAGAAAGTTTCCTGCGTGATCTCCTCCGCCTGCTCCCGGTCGCCCGCGAGCGTCATCGCGTAGGAGAATACCCGCATGTAGTGGGCTTCGTACAGTTTTCCGGTCTGTTCCCGGTCCACATCCTCACCTCCTTTCTGCCAGATTCATCGATTAGACGCACAAAAACGGATTTCGTTACAGGAATTTTGAAAAAATTTTTCAGATATTTTTTCCGCACAAAAAATTCAGCGGACTTTCGCCCGCTGAATGCTTTGATGACGCTTATTTTTTCCTCTTCAGGAATCCGGGCACTCCATGGTCGTCCGTCATCAGGGCCTGGTTCTGCGGAATGGCCTGGAAGCTGCCGGTCTGGCCGGTCACCTGGCCGTTGCTGTTGAACAGCGGCTGGTAGTTCTGCGGCTGCCCGGCGGAGAACGGAGCATTCTGTACCGGTACGTCCTGGGCGCCGGCCACAGGCTGGAACGGCCGGGTGGCCTGCGGGGCCGCCTGCTGGTAGTTAAAGCCCGTCTGGAACGATCCGGTGTTCACCATGCCGGGAACGCCCATGCTGGGGCGGCTGGAGCTCATGAAGGTGGGCATGTCACCGGTGTTGCCGCTGGCAAAAGCGGACGTGGGCGCGGTCTGCTCGAACAGGTCCCGGGTGGCGGGAGTCTCCGGCTTGGAGAAGTTGGTTCCGAAGGAACCGAACAGCCGTTCATGCTCGATCTCCCGCGGCTTGCGGGCCGGCTCCTTGTTCGGGAACGGGGTCTTTTCGAAGCCGGTGGCGATGACCGTGATCCGGACTTCGTCGCCCATGGTTTCGTCAATGCCCGCACCGAAGATGATGTTCGCATCGGGATCGGCCGCTTCCATAATGAGGTTGGCCGCCTCGTTGATATCCACAATGGAGATGTCCGCGCCGCCGGTAACGTTGATCAGCACCGCACG
>Ga0310690_10004549_pt1 | contig 19575 bp, 16 predicted proteins | sample AusTroGonzalo_MG_2_FD_207661 | JGI IMG/M metagenome (GOLD analysis project Ga0310690, IMG submission 207661) | Bovine rumen microbial communities from tropical cattle in Woodstock, Queensland, Australia - Gonzalo_04 (v2) (version 2) | ecosystem: Host-associated > Mammals > Digestive system >...
AACGACGGTCCCATTGCCCTCACCTACGACAAGCAAGACACGGCCTTGGTGCTGCTGAAGTGTTACGACATGATGCCCCAACTCGATAAAAGCAAGGTAAAGAAGATCAAGATGAAGGTGGATGTGGCCCTCTACGACTCCATCCAGCGGCTCCACCTGCTGGCCACTTATACCGCAGTGCCGATGGACCCCACCCCCAGCAACAAGCTGATCGACGTTGTGCGCAGCCCAAGTGCACCACTTCACGTGATGCCCTCGTCCTTCAATTTCGACACGATGAACTACCATTTCGTCTGGGGTTCCCACGTGGGTGACCTCTATGCCCGAAGCCACACCTGTATGTCGCCAACCGCCAAGAAACTGATAGAGACATTCTTCGAGATCTGCTCGTGTGTGAGCCATCAGGACCGCGAGCAACTCAGCAAACTCATGCCAACCGTCCGCCAACTGCTTTCACAATACCGCAAACTCCGTCTGCCCGACGTGATCGTCGATGAATGGACTGACGAAAAATTTAGATTTCCAGCATTATGAAAAAAAAGTATCTTGAATTGATTATTGCCCTATGTATGGTGGTCGTAGCCATCGGGGGTATCAGGAAGTGTCAGGAGAGAGCCGATGCCGAGGCCACAGCCGAAGCATCCGCCGAAACCGCAGCACCACAAGCGCAGCAGGCGACAGAAGCTGTTGCCGACAGTACGGACAATACAGAGATGGATGCCTATTTTGAGCGCATCTACTTCGAAGCGTTGGCCAAGAATGCCGATGGAGGCAAACTCTATGCCGTTGATGCCGAAGGCAAGCGTAGCCCGCAGGCCTTCAAAAACTACGACGATTTCTCAAAATTCATCAGTGAAAACCCCCAATATCTCAGATCCCACTTCTCGTACGACGTGGACGGCCGAAGCACCAATGTGAATTGCAAGGCCACCCCGAATCAAAAGCAAGAATAACCCACTTTAATCTGTCACAAACAGACTATAGTCCGAACTTATAGCCGAGTGTCAGCTGGAACACGCTGTGCTTGGTCGATTCCCCTGAGGCAGAGATGGCATTGGTCAGACTGAGATTATAGCGGGCCTCGAGCACGACATGACTGAATTCGTATGATATGCCAAGGGGTATGGCGAAATCCACAGATGGGACGTCAGCGTCAACACCCGCTGCACGATAGGATTCCTTGAGTCCCACCTCGGCAGAAACACCATTTGCAGACACTTCCACTTTGTCGTTGATAAGGAATCCAGGTTGAATACCAGCCTTGAGAGCCAGGCCGTTGGCTACATGGAAATTGGCCAGTATCGGCACGTTCACATAGTCCATCTTGAGGGTTCCACTTACACCTTGCTCCTTTGCATCACAGCCCTGCTGGGAATAGAGGGCGCCTGCGGAGATGGAGAATTGGGGCGTGGCCTGATAATCCAATTCGGCTCCCGCAACGAGTCCTATACGGGTTTTGGCCTCGTCGTCGTTCGTCATCGTGGCGATATTGATACCGGCCTTCGGCTGAAAACTCCAACTACCTACGGCCTTCTGAGCGTTTACACTAATGGAAAACAGCAATGCTGCTAATGCGATAAAATGTTTCTTCATATTTTTCAATGACTTATTAAGTTGTTATCCGGCTGCAAAGGTACGAATAAATAATGATACCGCCTACATTTCCTTTCCTTTTTTGTGTAAAAAGTTTCAAAAATCTTGGATTATTCAAGAATTGTGTGGGATTTTGAACTGCCACCGCTTGGCTTTGCCGCTTGGCTCGACCAAGAACTGTCACAAAAGAAAGGGCATCGGATTTGATGCTCTTTCTTAGTTTATCGGGATGGGTTTGGCTTGCAAGACTATCTTATATGGAGACAAGTGGCTCTTGTTGGAAAATTTCATGTACATATTTTGGGGATTTCAAAACGGCTATACTGAGGAATTTTTGCGGCATAGTAAGGTAGCAAAATTTTTATAGTATAATAGCAATTGTTAGACCTGATAGATGCGAAAAGGCCTAATTTTAGAGGGATTTTGAATGTTGAAAATTTATCAAGAAATTTGTATGTCAAATAAGAAGAAAGATGTCCTTCAAAGGGAAGTGAGAGGGTTGTCAGCAGGAAGTAAACAGGCGATCAGCGAGAAGTAATCTCGAAGGTAGTGAGCAGTATTCTCATTAGCATCGAGCAGTATTGCCGTTCTGATAACGTTACTTTGGATAAATAACCAAAAATAGTACGTCAACGTAAGACATGAGGTACTTATACAACTATATTATATTATTATATATATAAGGTGGTACTTTTTGCTACCATTAATAGTAATTATTGCTAGAATTAATAGTAACAAAAAATAGGGACTGCATCCTTGCGGCATACAGTCCCAAAGTACGATTATTTCAAGAATTTGTTTATTTCTTTGCGGGAGCCTCAGCTACCTCTGCGTCGTCCTCCTTAATGGTGCGGCCCATGGTGAGATAAGCCGTAGGAGCAGCGATGAACAGAGAGCTCAGCGTACCGAAGATCACACCGAGGATCATGGCGAATGAGAACGAGCGGATGCTATCACCACCGAGGATGAAGATAGCCAAGAGCACGATCAACGTCGTCACTGAGGTGTTGATGGTACGGGCCAGTGTCTGGTTCAGCGAGTCGTTGAACAGCTGCTGACGGTCGCGCTTTGCATACAGGCCGAGGTTCTCACGGATACGGTCGAATACCACCACCTTATCGTTGATAGAGTAACCGATCACCGTCAGAATAGCACCGATGAATACCTGGTCGATCTCGAGTGACATGGGCACCCAACCCCAGCAGAGTGAGTAGATACCAATCACGATCAGAGCATCGAGGGCCAGCGCAACGATAGCACCTACAGAGAAGGCGAGGTTGCGGAAGCGCAGCAGGATGTAGAGGAAGATGGCGATCAGGGCGATGATCACTGAGATGATAGCACCATAGGTGATATCCTTAGCCACTGACGGACCTACCTTAGCCGAGCTGATGATAGAACCACCCTCGCGGACATCAGGATTCTTGAACGACTCAACGCTCTCCTGGCTCACGAGACCAGCCTTCTTCAAAGCACCGAAGAGGATGTCCTCAGCCTTGTCGTCAACCTCAGGATTGTTCGACTCGATATCCCAGTTGGTAGAGATACGGACGGTCTTACCATCTGTACCGAGGGCGATGACAGAGGTGTTAGCCTCTTGGTTGGCCTTCTCACCCATGGTGTTGATGAAGGCACCGGCCATTGCCTGACGGACAGTCTCAACAGGGGTCTCCTTATCGAGGGTTACCACATAGTTACGACCACCGGTGAAGTCGATACTCTGGCTCAGACCGCGAACGGCGAACGAGATGATGCAGATGAGTGCCATAGCGCCCCAGATGGTGAACGTCTTCTTGTACATACCCATGAAGTGGTACTTGGCGTTCTGCATCAGGTTCTTCGAGTAAGCCGTCACGAAGGTGAGGTTCGTCCACTTGTCCTTGCTCAGCATGTAGTCGTAGACCAGACGGGTCATGAACACTGCGGTGAAGAAGGATACACAGATACCGATGATCCAAGTGGTGGCGAAGCCCTTCACAGGACCTGTACCGAAGTAGAGCAGGATGATACCTGTGATCAATGATGTGAAGTTAGAGTCGAAGATGGCGCTGAAAGCGTTGGCATAACCCTTGTTGAGGGATTCCTTCACGCTGAGGCCCTTCTTCAGCTCTTCCTTGATACGCTCGTAGATCAGCACGTTGGCATCCACAGCGGTACCCAGCGTCAGCACGATACCGGCGATACCAGGCATCGTCAGAGCAGCCTGGAACGAGGTGAGGATACCCAGTGTAAAGAACAGGTTGAACAGCAGGGCGATATCGGAGAGGATACCTGGGATGAAGCCGTAGAGCAGGATCATGTAGATCATCAGCAGCACGAAAGCGACGATGAATGACATGATACCCTGCTGGATGGACTGAGCACCCAGCGACGGACCAACCACCTCTTCCTGTACGATGCGGGTAGGAGCCGGCATCTTACCAGAGTTCAGCGTGTTAGCCAGGTCCTTGGTGTCCTCGATGGTGAAGTTACCAGTGATCTGAGAGTTACCACCGTCGATCTGAGAGAGGATACGCGGAGCAGAGTAAACGGCGTCGTCGAGCACGATGGCTACGGCCTTGCCGATGTTCTGCTTGGTGATCTGGCTCCAGCGACGGGCACCATCAGAGTTCATCTGCATGGATACGCAGGGATGACCCATCTGGTCGAAGTCGTCCTTACCGTTGGTGATGACGTCACCCTCCAGCGGCGCACGGCCTGAAGGCTCAGTAATCTTCAAAGCATAGAGCTCGAAGATGTCACCCTTGGTGTTTTGGCCTCCGAAGTCCTCAGCCTTGGCACCCCAACGGAGCTTCAGCTCAGCGGGGAAGATCTGACGGGCGAGGTCGGAGTAGATAATCTTGTTGATCTCAGCGGTGTCGCGAGCGTTAGCATAACCTACGACAGCGAGGGCATTACCCTGTGTGGGCTGGAAATAGTAGAACAGAGGATTCTGCTTCTTAGCCATTTCAGCCGTCTTGTCGTCAGCAGCCTTCACGTCCTTCTTAGCCAGCTTGGCAGCGAGGTCGCCGGTAGCGGCCTTTGCGGTGTCGGCCTTGACAGAGTCAGCAGCCTGAGCCACCTCGGCAGCAGCCTCAACGGCAGCGCTGTCGGCCTCAACCACCTGACCACCCTGAGCAGCCCAACGCTGGTTCAGCTGAGCCAGCAGCGGGGTAATCTCCTGAGAGTTATAGGTCTCCCAGAACTCGAGGTTGGCAGAACCCTGGAGCAGCTTACGCACACGCTCGGGCTCCTTGATACCAGGCATCTCGACCATGATACGGCCAGCCTGACCCTCCAGCTTCTGGATGTTGGGCTGAACAACGCCGAACTTATCGATACGGTTACGGACTACGTTGAATGAGTTGTCAACAGCAGCCTGCACCTCAGCACGCAGAGCGCTCTCTACCTCTGAGTCAGTAGACTGGGTGCTCACCTTGCCCTTCATCTGCTGGGTAGCGAAGATGGCGGCGAGGGGACGGCCGTTGGCTTCTTGTTTCCAATACTTCACGAACAGAGAGATGAAGTCGTTCTGGCTGGTTTCCTCCTCCTTCTTGGCGAGCTCCATGGCCTTCTTGTAGGTAGCGTCGGTCTTGTGGTCAGCAAGCACGTCAACCACATCGGGTACGGATACCTCAAGAATTACGTTCATACCGCCTTTCAGGTCAAGACCCAGGCCAATTTCCATCTCACGGCACTGCTTCAGCGAGTAGATGCCCATGTACACCTTCTCATTGTTGATTGAATCCAGGTACTCTGCACCTGCCTCCTCGCCCATGGCAGCAGCCTTACTCTCGTAGTGGCGTGTCACGAATGAGAAGGAAAGGTAGAAGCAGCACACTAGTACCAGAAGCACTGCAATAAATTTAACAATTCCTTTGTTTTGCATTTTGATTTTTAATATTATTTGTTATTATTATATTCTGTTCGCGTATATTTTAGCGTGCAAATATAGTTCTTTTTTTCGAGAGCGAAAAATTTCTCGCCAAAAAAGACACATTTTTTAAGGATTTTCCCTCATTTTTAGGTTGCAGATGATGGGAAAATGGTCGCTGGCATCCATTTCGTCGTCAATCTGACAGTTGTAGGGCTGCAGATCGGACGAGCATAAAATATGGTCGATTCTGAAATAGAAACCTTTCTGATTATATGACAAACCGAGTCCTCTGCCTGTCTCCTGGAAACAGTCGGTCAGCCCTTGTGCAATGGTGCGACGGGCGTAGGAGATGGGGGTGTCGTTGAAGTCGCCACACACGATGATAGGGTATTGTCTGTGGGCCTCGATGTAGCGGTGGACGGCCTCTGCCTGAGGGGCGCGACGGGCGTTGTTATAGCCCAGCTTCCCGATGAGGAACATTGATTCGGCCTTGGCGGTGTCGCGCTCCATCTTGCCTCGCAGCAGGCGCTTGTAGTTGGTGCGCTCCTCATCCGAGAGGTGGGTGCCCTCCAGATGGTTGTTGATCACCAGCAGGGTGTCGTGGTCGGTCTTCAGGTAGTAGGCCACAGAGCCGTTGGTGTTTGACGGATACCAGATGCGCTCCTTACGGATGATGGGGAATCGCGTGTGGATGCCTACGCCATTGAAGGTGTAGGCATTGTTGTGGAGGATGGTGGTATCGTTGTAGGGGTAGATCTTCTCGTATCGCAGGAAGACGAACCGTCGCCAGGTGTCGACATCCTCTTGCAGACAGACGATATCGGCATTCTGTCGCTTCAGATAGTTGTAGATGGTGTCGAAGCCTTGCTCGTATTTGTAGTTGCCGCCATAGGTGCAGACATTATAGGAAATGAGTTTGATCGTGCCTTCAGGTACGTCCTGACGCATGTTGACGGGCATGAAGAGGCTGATGGGCACATAGGCTGCAGCAAAGCCGACAATGGGTATCCATGCCTTCTTCCACTTCACCGTGAGCCAGAAGAACAGGAATACGAGGTTGACCAGTAGGAATATCGGGAAGGTCATGCCCATAACGGATAGGATCGGGTGCTGCTCTGGATTGATTCTGTCGGAAAAGCCTGCCAATAGCATCAGCAGGATGGTGGCGATGTTGGCGCCAGCAATCAGGTTGACAACAAATGATTTGAGTTGCTTGATCATTGCTTGCTGGCCTCAAACAATTTTTGTTTCTCTTCCTTGGTCAAGCTGTCGTAACCGCTCTTCCGGATTTTGTCGAGAATGGCGTCGATCTCCTCCTGGTTCTGTCGCTTGCGGGCATTATAATCCATATCGTCCTGCTTCGAGCCTCCGCGTTCTGCATGCATATGTGGATTGGTGTTCTTCTGTTGCTGGCGCTGATCGAAGTTGCGCTTCAGGCCTTCGAAGAACTCGCGTCCGCGACTGCGGTTGAAATTGGCATCAGGATGACGGTTCCAGTAGCGTATCATCAGGAAACCGAAGAGCATACCGCCAAGGTGAGCCGTATGGGCCACACCGTCGCCTGCTGCCGTGATGGAAGAATAGAACTCGATGGCCACATAACCCAGCACAAACCACTTGGCCTTGATGGGGAAGGGGAAGGGTATGATGAACAGGCGCTCGTTGGGGAACGACATGCCAAAGGCGAGGATGACGGCATAAACGGCACCCGATGCACCAATAGTGGTCCAGGCGTTCAGCTGCTGGCTGAGTTGCTGACCGACCACGAAGAGCTCTGCTACACCAATGCTCGGATCCTGTTCATTGATTGTCACATAAAACGACACAAATTGCGCGATTTCCTGACATAAACCAGCGCCAATTCCGCAACAAATGTAATAAAAAAGGAATTTTTTCGGGCCCCATACATTTTCAATCACGCAGCCAAACATCCACAAGCCAAACATGTTGCTCAGAATGTGCATGAAATTGGCATGGAGAAAGAGATAGGTGACCAGTTGGTAGAAGTGGAAATCCTTGGCCATGAAAAAGTGAAGACCACCGATATCGGCGAGGTCGATTCCACGCATCTGTAAGACTACCGTTGCCAGGAAAGCAATAAAGTTGATAATCAACAGATTCTTTGTAATGGTGGGTATGCGAAACATCTTCTTTCTGTAATTTGCTGTTTTATAATCTCTAATCGTAACTGATTCAGTGCACAGGCACTTCTCATTATTTTGGCGCAAAATTACGAAAAATATCTCGTTTTTGGGTCAAAAAAGGGGCTTTAACAACTATTTTTCAATAAAAAAGCAAATTTTTCGGTTTTTTTGTTGTTTTTTTGATAATAATCGCTTATATTTGCGAAGGAATTCATGAATATTTCAACTTTTACTAAATAATTTTAAATTAACAACATTATGAACAAAACAGAATTGATTGAGAAGATTGCAGCAGGTGCAGGTCTCACAAAGGCAGACTCCAAGAAGGCTCTTGACGCCACAGTAGCAGCTATTAAGGGTGCCCTGAAGGCAGGTGACAAGGTTCAGCTCGTTGGCTTTGGTACATTCAGCGTAACCAAGCGCCCGGCTCGTGAGGGTATCAACCCCGCTACCAAGCAGAAGATTAAGATTGCTGCTAAGAAGGTTGCTAAGTTCAAGGCTGGTGCTGAGCTCGCTGACGCTCTCTAAACCAAATTTTGTAAACAAAAATTTAGGGGCTCCGTTTGGAACCCCTTTTTTCGTGCTGTTTTATTTCGGCTGCTTGCCGATATAGGCGAGAATTCCACCATCGACATAAAGCACATGGCCATTAACGGCATCGGAAGCATGTGATGCGAGGAAGACAGCGGGGCCACCCAGCTCAGAAGGATCGAGCCAACGGCCTGCAGGTGTCTTGGCGCAGATGAAGCTGTCGAACGGATGACGGCTTCCGTCAGCCTGACGCTCACGAAGGGGAGCCGTCTGTGGGGTTGCGATGTAGCCCGGGCCAATGCCGTTGCATTGGATGTTGTACTCGCCATACTCAGAACAGATGTTGCGTGTGAGCATCTTCAGGCCACCCTTAGCGGCTGCATAGGCGCTGACCGTCTCGCGGCCCAACTCAGACATCATCGAGCAGATATTGATGATCTTACCCTCACGACGTTCCATCATCTCAGGAATAACGGCCGAAGAGCAGATGTAAGGAGCTACGAGGTCGACGTCGATGACCTGCTGGAACTCGGCACGCTTCATCTCATGCATGGGGATGCGCTTGATGATACCTGCATTGTTCACCAGAATGTCGATCTGACCTACCTCTGCGTGGATGGTCTCAACGAGTGCTTTCACCGCATTCTCGTCAGTCACGTCGCAGACATAACCCTTCACATTGTTGATACCAGCCTCCTTGTAGTTGTCTAAGCCACGCTGCAGAGCAGCTTCGTTAATGTCGTTGAAGATGATGGTCTTTGCACCAGCTGCAACAAAAGCCTTGGCGATGTTGAAACCAATGCCGTAAGATGCACCCGTAATCCATGCATTCTTACCTTCGAGTGAAAATAGATTTGCCATAATTCAATTTGTTTTAGAAGTTGTTTTAGTAGTTGGACGACTCGGATTCGAACCGGGAATGACAGAACCAAAACCTGTAGTGTTACCATTACACCATCGTCCAAAATCGGCTGCAAAGGTACGAAATAATTTCGAAGTACCAAAATTTTGCAGCCAAATATTACTTGACGATCAGCAAGTAGTAGTTCTTCTTGCCCTTTTGGGCCAGCAGATACTTGCCGTCGATGAGATCCTCAGCGGTAATGGCACGATTCTGGTCGGTGAGCTTCTCCTTGTTCAGGCTGACACCACCGCCTTGTACCATCTTGCGCATCTCACCCTTTGACGGGAATACGGGAGCAATGGTAGTAAACAGCTCGATAGCGGGCTGTCCCAACTGGTCTTTCGAGATCTCATGCTTCTCCACACCGTCGAACACATCGAGGAAGGTCTGTTCGTCGAGCTTCTCAAGGGCCTCCTTCGTGGACTTGCCAAAGAGGATGTTAGAAGCTTCAATGGCCATCTCGAGGTCCTCCTTCGAGTGAACCATCACAGTGACCTCCTCTGCCAGGCGCTTCTGAAGGACGCGACGGCCAGGGTCCTGCTTGTGCTCCTCGACGAGGGCATCGATCGTTTCTTTGTCGAGTGAGGTGAAGATCTTGATATAGCGCTCTGCATCCTCATCGCTCACGTTCAACCAGAACTGGTAGAAACGGTAAGGTGTCGTGCGGTTACGGTCGAGCCAGATGTTGCCACTCTCCGTCTTTCCGAACTTCTTGCCGTCGCTCTTGGTAATGAGCGGACAGGTCAGCGCGAAGGTCTCCACCTCGTTGCCGAGGGTACGACGGATAAGTTCCGTACCTGTCGTCATGTTGCCCCACTGGTCGTTACCACCCAACTGCAGCTTCACGCCATAGTGCTGGTAGAGATACAGGAAGTCATAGCCCTGCAGCAACTGATAGGTGAACTCCGTGAATGAAAGACCATCGCGGGCCGTACCGTTCAGACGCTGCTGTACGCTCTCCTTAGCCATCATATAGTTGACCGTGATATGCTTACCTACCTCGCGTGCGAAGTCGAGGAAGGTGAAGTCCTTCATCCAGTCGTAGTTATTGACCAATAAGGCCGCGTTGGCATCCTTCGATTCGAAGTCGAGGAACTTGGCTACCTGCTTCTTGATACACTCCTGGTTGTGGTAGAGTGTCTCGTTGTTGAGAAGGTTGCGTTCCTGACTCTTACCAGAGGGGTCGCCAATCATACCTGTAGCGCCACCCACGAGGATGACGGGTCTGTGACCGCAACGCTGCAGATGACGCAGCATCATAATGCCACACAGGTGTCCGATGTGCAAAGAGTCGGCTGTGGGGTCGGTACCCAAGTAGGCTGTAACCATCTCCTTCTGGAGAAGTTCCTCGGTACCAGGCATCATCTGTGCCAGCATACCGCGCCATTTCAATTCTTCAACAAAATTCTTCATATCTCTTTATATCTTTTACTATTCACTATTCATTATTCACTCCCTATGGAACCGGGTCGTAGCCAGAGCCGCCCCAGGGATTGCATCTCAGGATGCGCCAGATGGCTAACCAGAGTCCTTTGATGGGACCATGTTTCTTCAGGGCCTGTTTGGCATATTCGCTGCAGGTGGGCGTAAATCGGCACGTGGCTGGCGTAAAGGGCGAGATGCAGGTCTGATAGAAAACGATGGGCAGACATAGGAGGAAGGCAAAAGCCTTCGATATATAACGGCCTATTTGTCGGATGATGTTCATAGTCTGTCAGCCACCTTTCCCAATAGTCTTTTCACGCTTTTCTCCACCGTCGCACTCTCATGGTGTTCGTCTGCCAGCCATATGAAGGCGATGGCGAGTGTCTGCTCCTGCTGCACCTTCTCCGTTAGTATCTGCTTGTGGTGGCGATAGGCTTCGCGTACTTGGCGCTTCACCCTGTTGCGGTCCACTGCATGCTTGAAATGTCGTTTTGATACGCTAACCAAAACCTGTACGGGGATATCGTCTGCCACGCGTGCAGTCTCCATGACCACAATCCTCAGGGGAAAGGCAGAGACGGAAAAACTGCTGCCTTTGCTGAAGAGCTGTTCTATCAGTTTCCTGCTGACGATGCGCTCTCGTTTGTTAAAGGTCGGAGACGCGATTCCCGTCATTATATATTAATAATGTGTAATTACTCCAGATTCTCAATCAGGAAATGTTGGAGGGCACTTGTCATAGAGGGGTATTTTTCTGACGGAGCCTCGATGTCGAGTCGCAGACCTGCATCTTTAGCAGCTTTTGCTGTCGTGGGACCAAAGGTCGCAATGGCAATTTTGTCCTGCTTGAAATTGGGGAAGTTCTTCATCAGTGATTCAATACCAGAGGGACTGAAGAAAATCAGCATGTCGTAATCGAAGGTCTTCACTTCCTCAGGTGTGAAATCGTTGCTGACGGTCTTATACATCACGCACTCGCAGTGTTGAAGTTTCTTGGAATCGAAGAGCACCTCCAGACTGTTGTTGTGAACATCGCTCATGGGCACGAGATACTTCTCATTCTTATGCTTCACCATCGTTGGCAGCAGATCATCGATCTTGCCTGTCTCTCCGAAGAAAACCTTGCGCTTGCGATACTGCACGTACTTCTGAATATAGAGTGCGATAGTCTCTGTTACGCAGAAGTACTTCATGTCCTCGGGAATCGTTACACGCAACTCTTTGGCCATGTTGAAGAAATGATCAATGGCGTGGCGAGAAGTGAAAACAATGGCTGTATAGTCCAGAATGTTCACCTTCTGTGTACGGAACTCCTTGGCAGAAATGCCTTCAACCTTGATGAATGGACGGAAAATCAATTCCACATCAAATCTGTTCGCAATATCGTAATATGGCGACTTCTCACTTGTTGGCTTTGGTTGTGAAACCAGAATCTTTTTGATCATCAGTGTCCTAATAATTTATTGTCAATGCATTGGTTATTATTCCAAGTACACCCCAAAGAGCGAGCAAAGGGATGATTTCGAGGGTGCAAAAGTACAAAATAATCTGCAGAAACAGCCCGTTTTTTCTAAAAAAGATGATAAAACACTTATAAAAAGTGAAGATTTTAACTAATATAAGTACAAAAAGGGCGTAAATGACGATATTTTGAGGGGGAGCCTCGAAATAACTCTGGAATAAGATTGCAGGGAACAACAAAGCACCCTCTACGGCTGAGATCAATAGCATGGTATTTATCCATTGTCCATTATTTTTTCCATAAAAGAATGTGTAGTTCACCAAAGTATATAATGGATATTTCAGAATGGCGTAGACCAGGATGATCAAAAAGACCAGTCCGATGAACAAATATTCTTCTTCGAAGACGAAGGTGTCGGCTACATAAGTCTTGACATAGAAGAAATAGGCCATAGCCAGCATTAGACATGCCTGTAAGGCGAAGAATATCAGGGCGATCATCTCGCTGGAAGTGGGTGTCTTAATATCCTCGCGTCTGGGAATATAGAAGAACTTCTTGATCTGCTGTACGACAAAGCTTTTGCTGATGGCGAATGCCAGCAGCGTCATGATGAAGCATCCCAGCAGGATGGAACTGATGATATTGTCATTGCTGATGTTATAGGGAACTGGGTCGCCCGCTACGCCAAAAGGCTCATGCGCCAGTTCTGGATGATAGAGACTGTCGTCGGCCAGAAACATTTCCTTATTATAATCGGGAATACGGATATCCCGTGGGTTATGACCTTTGTCGTGACCTGGTAAGTGGAGTGTGTCAGGCTGTTCGCTATAGTGTATCTCTCCAGGTTGGAACCATGACTGGATAGCGGAGTCTTGCTGCTCTGGTGTAGCATCCTTGGGCAACAATTGCAGCACCTGATATGGCGTGTGGGGCTTGGCCGGTTGTCTCACCACCACCGTATCGGCGATGAACTCCGTGGCAGGTGTGGTTGTTAAGATGCTATCCTTTGTCAGCATAGATTATGAGAGCCCGAAAGCTTTGCGTATATCGTCGACGCGGTCTAATTTCTCCCAGGTAAACAGTTCTACATCGATGGTCTTGGTCTCGTGATAGTGACTGGTGAAAGTCTTTTTTACCACTTCCGAATTGCGACCCATATGTCCGTAGGCAGCAGTTTCGATGTACATCGGCTGACGAAGTTTCAGGGTGCGCTCAATGGCTTTCGGACGCAGATCGAACAGTTTCTCAATCACTTTGGCAATCTCGCCGTCGGACATCTTCACTTTGCTGCGACCATATGTGTTGACGTAGATATTCATGGGTTTGGCTACGCCGATGGCGTAACTAATCTGCACCAGCATCTCGTCGCTGACGCCTGCTGCCACCATGTTCTTAGCGATGTGACGGGCAGCATAGGCAGCACTGCGGTCTACCTTTGACGAATCCTTTCCAGAGAAGGCCCCACCACCATGGGCTCCCTTGCCACCATAGGTGTCGACGATGATCTTACGGCCTGTCAGACCTGTGTCGCCGTGAGGACCGCCAATGACAAACTTGCCTGTTGGGTTCACGTAGTATTTGATATCGTTGCCAAAAAGGTCAAGAACCTTCTGACTGTGTATCTGCTGCTTGACACGAGGGATGAGGATGCTAATGACATCATCCTTGATCTTGGCCAGCATCTTCTCATCTTCGTCGAACTCGTCGTGCTGGGTGCTCACCACAATCGTATCGATTCGCTCAGGGATGCCATTGTCACTATACTGAACGGTTACCTGACTCTTGGCGTCAGGACGGAGATAGGTCATCACCTCGCCTTCCTTACGGATATCAGCCAATGTACGCATGATCAGGTGGGCAAGATCCAAACTGACGGGCATATAGCTCTCCGTCTCATTGGTGGCATAACCGAACATCATACCCTGGTCGCCAGCGCCTTGCTCGTCTTCGTTGCCGTTGTCCACACCTCGGTTGATATCGGCACTCTGCTCATGAATGGCACTCAGGATGCCACAGGAATCTCCGTCAAACTGATACTCGGCTTTTGTGTAGCCGATGCGCTTGATGGTATTGCGGGCGATGGTCTGAAGGTCGATATACACTTCGCTGCGCACCTCACCCATAATGACAACTTGTCCGGTTGTTACAAACGATTCGATGGCACAGCGTGCCTTGTCGTCATAAGCCAAGAACTGGTCTAAGATGGCGTCGCTTATCTGGTCGGCCACTTTATCGGGATGTCCCTCCGATACTGATTCTGATGAAAATAAGTATGACATATGCTTGAAATTTGGGTGCAAAGGTACAAAAAAGAAGTGAGAAGTGAGAGGCGAGAGGGGAGAAATTTCTGTGAGCCCTGCTTTTTTTGACTTTTTACTTCTTCATGTTTCTCGGATGGTGCTCCAGAATCTCCCTTCTGAGGGTGGAAGTGTCGATGTGGGTGTAAATCTCTGTCGTGCCGATGCTCTCATGACCTAAAAGGGCCTGTATGACGCGTAAGTCTGCACCTCCCTCCAGCAGCGCTGTGGCAAAGGAGTGTCGCAAGGTGTGGGGTGAGATAGTCTTTTTAATGCCCGCCGTCTCTGCCTGTCGCTTAATCATGATCAGTATCATCGTACGCGTCAGATGGCCTCCATAGCGATTCAGGAAAACATAATCTTCCTCACCAGGCTTAATGCGCATCAGGTTGCGGTCAGTAAACCAGAAATTCAGTTCCCTGATAGCCCGTTGCGAGATGGGTACGAGCCGCTCTTTGCTACCCTTGCCCAAGATGCGTACATATTCTTCTTCTATAAAGAGGTTTGAGAGTTTGAGATTTACCAGCTCGCTCACCCGTAGTCCGCAGGAAAAAAGCACCTCGATAATGGCACGGTTTCTGTGTCCTTCCCATTTTGACAGGTCGATGCTGGCTTCCAGCGTATCGATTTCCTCAGGTGACAGCACTTCAGGTAAATGCTTGCCGATCTGTGGCGATTCCAACAGTTCTGTGGGGTCGTCATCGCGATAACCGTCCAACTGCAAATAGCGGAAGAAACTTCTCACACCACTCAGGATACGGCATTGGCTTCTGGCATTGATGCCGATGTCGTGCAACCCTGCAGAAAAATGTTCCAGATCCTCGAGTGTTACCTCGCGTACATCCTTCTGCTCGCCTTTCAGATAGTCAAGCAGTTTGCGCAAGTCATGCTGGTAGGCATCGAGCGTATTGCCCGACATGCCCCGTTGTAACTTCAGGTAACGTATGTAGCCTCTGACAATGTCTTTCTCCATTAACGGATACCCAGACGAGCTTCAACAACATTCACCACGTAGTCGCCCAGTTTCTCACATTCGTTGATGAGGTCCATGTAGATGGTGCCTACAGCGTAGGTGTATTCGTGGTTGTTGACATCCGTGATGTTCTGTGTCTTCAACTGGTTTCGGTAGTTGTTGATCTCGTGCTCGATATTAAATGAACGATTGATATCAAAGGACTCCTTGCGTCCCAGCATCAAACGGTTCATTTGAGCCAGAGCCTGATCCGTGAGTTCCATCATCTGATGGATGTGATCGTACTGTTTGTCAATGAAGTGGTCTTCCTTACCGTTATACTTACGTGAGATGGTACGTGCCATGTTATAGCAGGCGTCGCCGATACTCTCCAACTCGGAGATTTCACGGAGCATAGCGCGGATTTTGGCTTTGGTGTCGTCAGAAAGGTGGGCGTCACTTACAGAGTCGAGATACTTGGCAATCTCCAGCTCCATATTGTCGCTGATGCCTTCGTATTTCTCGATGCGTGTGAAGAGCTTGTTGAAGTCACCAGCCTTGTTGTCTTTCTTGTTGGTGGCACTGCTGGAAAGAGTCAAAAGTTCGCGTACCATATTAAACATACGCTGCATACGTTCTGAGAACGACTGTATCTCTTTCTGAGCCTCAAGCACAGAGAGCTCGGGGGTCTTCATGATACCAGAAGTAATGAAATGCAGGCGGAAATCCTCTTCCTCGTCCACCTTCTTGGGTTTGATGACCCAGCACACGAAACGTTCGATCTGTGGGATAAACCAGATGAGGATGAAGGTATTGGCCACGTTGAAACAGGTGTGGAAAGCAGCCAGTACAAAGGTCAGTTTTGCAGCATTCGCCATGAACGCGTCTGACGATACAGCATCTTTTGCCATTGTCACATCATAACCCACCAATCCGCAGACGGCATCGATGAAGGGACGGAAGACAAACAAGATCCAGATGACACCAAACACGTTGAAGAACATGTGGGCCAAGGCGGCACGACGAGCTTGTGTATTAGCCGACAGTGCAGCGAGGTTTGAAGTGACGGTCGTGCCGATGTTCTCACCCATCACTAAAGCGATACCCTGATAGATGGGCAGCGCACCGCTGGAACAGAGAATCATGGTGATGGCCATCACCGCAGCGGATGACTGCACGCAGAAAGTGAGAATGCCACCCAACAATAGGAATATCAGGGTGGTTAGGAACGAGTCCGGATTAAAGGAAGCAAAGAAACTGAGCACTTTCTCATCGTGTCCCAGATCCATCTCTGCACCTGTGAGCCTCAGTGTGGTGAGTCCCAACAATAGCAGACCCAGACCGAAGAGGAAGTCACCAATATAACGGTGACTCTTCATGTAAATAAGGATAATACCCAGGAAGAAGCCAACATACGACACAATGCTGATGTCGAACGACATACCTGCCGACATGATCCAGGCCGTCAGCGTCGTTCCGATATTGGCACCCATGATCACCGAAATGGCCTGTGCCAGCGTGAGCAAGCCCGCATTGACAAACGACACCGTCATCACCGTTGTTGCCGTCGACGACTGTACGGATGCTGTTACCAGCATACCTGTGAGCATACCAGTGAAACGGTTGGTGGTCATTGCCCCGAGAACGTGTCGCAACTGTGGACCCGCCATCTTCTGCAGGGCCTCACTCATCGACTTCATGCCGAACATCAGAAGTGCGAGCGAGCCAAGTAGTTTGATTAAAACTAGCATAAAAGAACTCTTTTGATGATATTTCGCTGCAAAGATACTAAAATTTTTCATTTTCACGATTCACTATCCATTATTTTTTATAACTTTGCAACAAATTAATCCCTAACGACATGGAACAGACCATCAAAGTACACGTTAAGAACAACGGACAGATTATAGAAGTGCCTCTCGGCAGTACCCTCGAGGAAGTATACAAACTCACAGGATTGGAGATGAAGTATGGCCCCATCTCGGCCCATGTTAATAATAAAGTGGAGGGCATGCACTTCCGCGTCTACAAAAAGAAAGAGGTCGAGTTTCTCGACATTACCTCTTCAAGCGGTTCCAGAGCCTATACGCGCAGTCTTTTCTTTGTGCTCTGCAAGGCGGCCCACGACCTCTTCTCCCCCTGTAAGGTGGCCATCGACATCCCCGTTTCCAACGGCTATTATGTCAATCTCAGTATAGGCCGTCCCGTCACCCTTGACGATGCGGGAGCCATTCGTCGCAGGATGCAGGAGATCATTGACGCCGCTCTGCCTATCCATCGTCATGAGACTACCACCGAGGAAGCCATTCAGCTCTTCGACAGCCTGCACAATCATTCTAAGGTGAAACTCTTAAAGTTTACAGGACGTCTTTTTACCACTTACTACGATATCGATGGCTATGTCGATTATTATTATGGATCGCTGTTGACGAACACTTCACAGTTATATCTTTTTGGACTGGAGAAATACTATGATGGCCTGCTGCTGCGCCTGCCGTCGCGAGAGCATCCCGATGAGTTGGGTGAGATGACCCACCAAGACAAGATGTTCGGTATTTTCAAGGAGCATCACCAGTGGCAGGATATCCTTGGACTTCGCACTATTGGCGACCTGAATGAGGTAATAGACAAAGGCTACTCTTCGCAACTCATCCAGATTTCCGAAGCCCTGCAGGAGAAGAAGATCGCTCGCATAGCCGATGAGATTGTGCGTCGCAAAGGAATCAAATTGGTGCTCATCGCCGGACCTTCCAGCTCAGGCAAGACGACTACCTGCAAACGGCTCAGTGTACAGTTGGCCGTCAATGGTGTCAAGCCCGTAGAAATCTCGCTCGACGATTACTTCCTGGATCGTGATAAAACACCTCGTGATGAGAAGGGAGATTATGATTTCGAACACTTGCATGCGCTGAATCTCCCTCTTCTGAATGAACAGCTGACGGCTCTCTTCCGTGGTGAGGAGGTTGAACTGCCTCGCTACGATTTCCCCACAGGTACCAGTCAGAAGAGTGGCAGGAAACTGCGTCTTGGCGAGAATGAGATTCTGGTGGTAGAGGGTATCCACGCCCTGAATCCAGAGCTGACTTCTCAGATTCCTGAAGAGCAGATCTTCCGTATCTATGCCTCTGCACTGACAACGATCCTGCTTGATAATCACAATTATATCCCCACAACCGACAATCGTCTGTTGCGTCGTGTTATCCGTGACCACAAGTATCGGGCGGTGACAGCCCAGGAAACCATTCGCCGATGGCCTTCCGTTCGGGCAGGTGAGAATAAGTGGATCTTCCCCTTCCAGGAGAATGCTGATGCGATGTTCAATACGGCGATGCTCTTCGAACTGGCAGTCATTAAGAGTCAGGCAGAACCGCTCTTGGAGCAGGTTCCGGAGAATTGTCCAGAGCACGCTGAGGCTTATCGACTGCTGAAGTTCCTGCATTATATCAAACCCATCCCCGATACGCAGATTCCGCCCACCTCACTGATTCGAGAGTTCCTTGGCGGATCATCCTTCAAATACTAAATCTCTTTTGATAAGTCGGAGTGACAAAAGCGTCGCTCCGACATTTGTTTTTAATTTCTTTAACCTAAAAACAATTGTGTGCGCACAAAATATTCTTAATTCATAGCGCTTAATTCTCAATTTATTAGTAATTTTGCAGCCGAAAAAATAACAAGGATAATATTCATTTAAAATTAGTTAGTAATATGGCAAAGTTAGATTTAACTCAGTATGGCATCACCGGTTCTACCGTGATTGCTCACAATCCATCGTATGAGTACCTCTTTGAAGAGGAGACAAAGGCTGGACTCGAGGGTTTCGACAAGGGCGTAAACACCGAGCTTAACGCTGTTAACGTAATGACTGGTATCTACACCGGCCGTTCACCTAAGGACAAGTACATCGTGAAGGATGCACAGAGCAATGACAAGGTATGGTGGACTTCTGAGGAATACAAGAACGATAACCATCCCATGTCTGAGGAAGTTTGGGGCAAGGTTAAGGATATTGCCATCAAGGAGCTCTGCAACAAGAACCTGTATGTGATGGACGCTTTCTGCGGTGCCAACGAAGCAACCCGTCTGCGCGTTCGTTTCATCGTTGAGGTCGCCTGGCAGGCTCACTTCGTGAAGAACATGTTCATCCAGCCTACCGCTGAGGAACTGGAGAGCTTCGAGCCCAACTTCGTAATCTATAACGCTTCTAAGGCTAAGGTTGAGAACTACAAGGAGCTGGGTCTGAACTCAGAGACTTGTGTGGCTTTCAACACTACTTCTCGTGAGCAGGTCATCATCAACACCTGGTACGGTGGTGAGATGAAGAAGGGTATGTTCTCAATGATGAACTACTATCTGCCCCTGCAGGGTATCGCTTCTATGCACTGCTCTGCCAACACCGATATGGAGGGTA
>Ga0310690_10004550_pt1 | contig 19567 bp, 11 predicted proteins | sample AusTroGonzalo_MG_2_FD_207661 | JGI IMG/M metagenome (GOLD analysis project Ga0310690, IMG submission 207661) | Bovine rumen microbial communities from tropical cattle in Woodstock, Queensland, Australia - Gonzalo_04 (v2) (version 2) | ecosystem: Host-associated > Mammals > Digestive system >...
GGCGTGCAAGCCAGACCCGTGATGCCAAGGTCGCGGATGAGCTTCAGGTGCTTCTCCGTGTTACCTGTGCCTGCGGGGATGACCGAAGCGCCGAGGTGCTCCACGCCATAGTGCGCGCCCAGACCGCCCGTGAACAGGCCATAGCCATAGGCCACGGAGAAAATGTCATCGCGCGTGACGCCGTAGGCCGTCAGACAGCGCGCCATACACTCGCTCCATACACCTATATCTTTACGCGTATAACCCACGATGGTGGGGTTACCCGTCGTGCCGCTGCTGGCATGCACGCGGATGATCTCGCTCTGCGGTGCCGCCTGCAGGCCAAAGGGGTAGTTGTCGCGCAAGTCCTTCTTCGTTGTAAAAGGCAACTTGGTGATGTCATCGATGGTCTGAATATCATCGGGACGAATGTCCATCTCCTGCAACTTATTGCGGTAGAAGGGTACATTGTGATACACATACTCCACAATCTTGTGGAGTCTTTTTCCTTGGAGCGCGCTTCTCTCGTCGCGGCTCATACATTCCTTGTTCGGGTTCCAAATCATGTCTGTTTTTGTGTTGAGATAGGTTGAATCCCGCACAAAAGTACGACAATTTCTGCATTTACAGGCAAAAAGTAAGCAAAGAATCACGAAAAGCAGTAAAAATATACTACTTTTGCCATCGTAAACCATCAAACGCGCGTCACAGGCATGATCAACCAGCAACTTTTAACCCCCGAGAGCATCGTCGTCATCGGCGGCTCCAATAACACACACAAACCCGGCGGCTCCATCGTCCGCAACCTCCTTGAAGGTCAGTACCAGGGAACCCTACGCATCGTCAACCCCAAAGAGGATGTCGTGCAAGGCATCAAAGCCTTCCACGATGTCAGCGAACTGCCGCCCACGGACTTGGCCATCCTCGTCATCGCCGCACGCTTCTGCCCCGACTACGTGGAGCTCCTCGCACGTGAGAAAAACGTCCGCGCCTTCATCATCATCTCCGCTGGCTTCAGCGAGGAGACCCCCGAGGGCGCTCAGCTGGAACAACGCATCCTCGACACCTGCGAGCACTACGGCTGCGCCCTCATAGGTCCCAACTGCATCGGACTGCTCACGCGCTGGCACCACAGCGTCTTCACCAAGCCCATCCCACGCCTCACCCCTAAGGGCGTGGACTTCATCAGCGGCTCGGGCGCCACGGCCGTCTTCATCCTGGAGAGCGCCGTCATCAAAGGCCTCCAGTTCAACAGCGTATGGAGCATCGGCAACGGCAAACAGATAGGCATTGAGGATGTGCTGCAGTATATGGACGAACACTTCGATGCGGAGCGCGACCCGCTCGTGAAGCTCCTCTACATCGAGAACATCTCCAACCCCGACAAGCTCCTCTTCCACGCCAGCTCGCTCATCAAGAAAGGTTGTCGCATCGCAGCCATCAAGGCGGGCTCCAGCGAGAGCGGCAGCCGTGCCGCCAGCAGCCACACCGGTGCCATCGCCAGCAGCGACGCCGCCGTCGAGGCCCTCTTCCGCAAGGCCGGCATCGTGCGTTGTTTCAGCCGCGAGGAGCTCACCACCGCAGGCTGCATCTTTATGGTACAACAGGCCCCCCTGCGAGGGTCCACCCTCAACATCGCCATCGTCACCCATGCCGGCGGCCCGGGCGTGATGCTCACCGACGCCCTCTCCAAAGGTGGCCTCAACGTGCCGAAGCTGGAGGGTCCCATGGCCGAGGAACTGAAGAAGCAACTCTTCCCCGGCTCCTCCGTCGCCAATCCCATCGACATCCTGGCCACAGGCACCCACAAGGAGCTGGGCACCGCCATCAACTTCTGCGAACACCAGTTCGACAACATCGATGCCATCGCCGTCATCTACGGCACCCCAGGCCTCACCACCCTCTACGAGGCCTACGAGACACTGCACCAGAAGATCCTCACCTGCCGCAAGCCCATCTTCCCCATCCTACCCAGCCTCCATACCGCAGGCCCCGAGGTGGCGGAGTTCCTGCAGAAGGGACATGTCAACTTCTCCGACGAGGTGACGCTGGCCACGGCCCTCTCACAAATTATGCGCACGCCCCAGCCCGCACCGCCTGAGGTGCAGCTCTACGGCATCGACATCCCCCGCCTCCACAAGATTATCAGTGGCATCGACCAAGACGGCTACGTCTCGCCGCAGACCGTCCGCGACATCCTCTCCTGCGCCGGCATCCACATGGTACCCGAGATGGTGGCGGCTGACAAGGACGAACTCATGGCCTTCGCCGACCGCTGCGGCTATCCCGTGGTCGCCAAGGTCGTAGGCCCCGTACACAAGAGCGATGTGGGCGGCGTGACCCTTAATATTCGCAGCAAGGAAGTGCTGGCGGCCGAGTTCGATCGCCTGATGACCATCGAAGGCGCCACCGCCGTGATGGTGCAGAAGATGCTCAAGGGCACCGAGCTTTTCATCGGAGCCAAATACGAGCTCAACTTCGGCCACGTCGTCCTCTGCGGCCTCGGCGGTATCTTCGTGGAAGTCCTGCGCGACGTCTCCAGCGGCCTCGCACCCCTCTCCTACGCTGAAGCCGATTCCATGATCCACAGCCTGCGCGCTTACAAGATGTTGAAAGGCACGCGTGGACAGCAAGGCATCAACCAGCGCAAGTTCGCCGACATCATTGTGCGCCTCTCCACCCTACTCCGCTTCGCCACCGAGATCAAGGAGATAGACATCAATCCCCTCCTCGCCGATGCCGACGACATCATCGCCGTCGATGCCCGCATCCGCATCGAACGGTAGTCATTTAGTCATTAGTCATTAGTCAAAATCGTTTTCGCATTGGCTGAAAACTCCTCTAAAGATAATATATAATAATTATTATATTCTTTAGTGACAGGAAAACGCATTTCAAAATTGAAAATGACTAATGACTAATGACTAAATGACTACACGCAGGCCCGAGGCAAAAATCTGATGCATCCATAAAATAAATGCACCGCGGTGCATCGCCCCTCGCACCACGGTGCGAAGGCCATCACACCACGGTGCATGAAAAAAGCCTCCACGATGAGCTTAACCATAGGGATAAAGAAAACGGAGAGAACGATGTTTCGTTCTCCCCGCTTCTTTCACAAGTCTGCACTATCTATTAGTCGTCCCTGTCACTTTCGTCTTTTGTGAGCTGGGTGCCACCACCCCCTTCGGGAAGGACGTAAAAACGCCCCTTATTTCTTGTAGCAGGCGAACATCTTATCGACGTCAGACTGGGGGAGTTTGGGGGTGAAGAGGCTGACGAGCCAGACGACGGGGAAGCCGCCGAGCATGGCAATGGCACCGCAGTTGATGGGGTTGATGGGGTTTCCGAGGATCATATTGACGACGGTGAGGCCCACGCCCCATGTAAAACATGCCCAGACGCCAGAGGGGGTGACGCCACGCCAGTAGAGACCGAGCATGAAGGGTGCAAGGAAAGCGCCGGCCAATGCCCCCCACGAGATACCCATGAGCTGGGCGATGAAGGTGGGCGGGTTCAGGGCAATCATCAGGGAGATGACAATGAAGAAGACGATGAGGACACGCATGACGACAACTTTGCGACGTTCTACTTGCTCGGCCACGACATCATCTATACTACCCTCCTCTACCTCACCAGGCAATGACTTCTTGTCGCGATAGATGAGGTCAAGAGTCATGGTCGATGACGAGGTCAGCACTAGCGATGCCAGCGTGCTCATGGAAGCCGACAGCACCAGCAGCACCACGAGGGCGATGAGCACGTCGGGCAACGTCACGAGCATGGCAGGAATGATAGAGTCAAAGGCTATCTTGCCCGTGGCTTCGTTGATCACAGGGTCATAGAGACGGCCGAAGCCACCGAGGAAGTAGCAGCCGCCAGCCACGATGAAGGCGAAAATGGTAGAGATGACAGTGCCACGTTTGATGGCGCTCTCGTCGGTGATACTGTAGAACTTACCGACCATCTGCGGCAGACCCATCGTACCGAGCGAGGTCAGGATGACCACACCCAGCAGGCCCCACGGATCGGGACCGAACCACGAAGCAAAGCCGCCGTTGACATTCAGGTCAGCATCAGAGGGCAGCGCTGCCAGCTTTTCAACGGCAGCGGACAGACCGCCCTGAGCATTCAGCACAGCCACGATGACAGCTACGATGCCGAACAACATGATGATACCTTGGATGAAGTCGTTCATGGCCGTAGCCTTGTAGCCGCCGAGGATGACATAGACGGCGGTGAGGATGGACATGATGACCACACAGTATTCATAAGGGATATTGAAACCCATCTCAAAGAGACGCGAGATGCCGCTATAGACACCGGCGGTGTAGGGAATCAAGAACACGAAAGCGATGACGGATGCACAAACGCGCAGGCCCTGGTCCTGGAAGCGCGTGCCAAAGAAATCCGGCATCGTCCGGCTCTCAATATGTTGTGTCATCAGCTTCGTCCGACGGCCCAGGATGAGCCACGCCAGTAGCGAACCGATGACGGCATTGCCGATACCGATCCACGCTGAGGACAAACCATACTTCCAGCCAAACTGACCGGCATAGCCGACGAAGACGACGGCAGAGAAATAGGAGGTGCCATAGGCGAAGGCCGTGAGCCACGGGCCCACGGAACGACCGCCGAGGACGAAGCCATCTACAGATCTGGCCTGTTTGCGGGAGTAGAGTCCCACGCCTACCATCACGACCAGAAAGATGATGGTCAGGATAACTTTGATAAACACTGTTTATTTAGTTTAACGTTTAAAGCTTAATGTTTAATGTAGAATCCTCTGTTTAAAGCCTAACGTTTAAAGAATAATTCAATATCCAATAGTATTTTCATTAAACTTTAAACCTTAAACTTTAAACTTCTACTAATTGAACCTCACCTGCAGCTGACACAGCACACTGTGACTGGGCTTCTTGATGAACTCAGTCCCGAGTCTGTAAGCACTCATATAGACGTACTGCACCTGCACGCGGCATTTTTTGAAGAACCAATATTGCAAGCCGCCGATGGCCTTGTGCTGGTCCATCTCCAGGCTCGTGTTGAAATTGAAGAAATCATAGGAGCCTACGAGCTCCACCTTCGGCGTGCCAAGGGGCACTGAGAAAGTGAGGTAGCCGCCACGGCTGACGGCGCTGGCGTCATAGCCTTCCAGATATTCGCCATGGGCCTTGACCCACTTGGATTTATAATCGAAGCCAACCGACCAGCGGTTGCGCTTGTAATCGTCTCCTACCTTGATGTCGGGGTTGTAGAGCGAGGTAGCCACGGCGTGGCCACGGCCTATCTGCCCAGTGGCAACGAGAGCCAGGCCCTCCACGGGACGGTATTCGATGCGCCCGATGAAGTCCTTGAAGTTGTTGCCGTCTTTCTTGTTGATACCCTGTCCGTTCATCACCTGCAACTCATAGCGCAGCTTGCCGTTGCTGGTCTCGCCGAAGAGCGACAGACCCAGGTCACGACCATACTGCACACCGAAGAGCGGGTCGCTGCCGCAACCGGAGAGGAAGGTAACGCCCTCGCTATAGACGTCAATGGCTTCCATAGCTGTGGGAGAAAGGGGATTTTCAAAAGAGAAACCATTCTTGAACTGACCTAAACGGACGGTCAGCGCTTTGTTCCGCGTAATGCGAAAGTCTGTGTAGTATTCCTGTACGACACTCGAGAAGTCGTGCATGAAAAGAAACGACCAACGGTCGGTGATGCGGGCGTTGGCCCAGAAGAGAACGCGTTTGATTTCAAATGTGTTGGTGTTGGTTCCGTCTCTGTGATTGTAGGCATAGCCACCTTGGGCGTAGCCGTGAAGATCAATACGGTCGCTGACATCCTTGAGCCAGTCCGGGGCTTTCTCGCCGACAGCCTTACGCAGTAGCGTATGTTCCGACTGAGGAGTCTCAGGAGCCACTACAGCGACCGTGTCGGATTGTCCCATGGCCGCGGTGCTGCTGAAGATGGCCAGGAAAGCGGCCAGCATCAGTCTCATGTGTTTTGTGAATTGTGTCATGTTTAAAATGATGATTGATGAATGATGAATGATGAATGATGAATGATGATTGATGAATGATGAATGATGATTGATGAATGACGAATGATTGGGTCCTATTGGACTTATGGGTTATTTCTTTCGAAAATGGTCATTCGCTCTTCGAGCTGTGCATACTGGTGGTCCTCGATGAACGAGGTGCAGACGCGGAGGCCTTCCTGGTGCGAGCCGGTAGTAATCAGGCAGATGGCCGAGACACCATAGTACATCAGTTCGCGTGCCAGCTCGCCGCTCGTCATCTGCTTATAGCCGATGGTGAAGTAGAAGCCGTCAGCCACGGGGCGGTCCAGATCGCGGTCATAGACCACGTGGAAGCCGTGGCGCAGGAAAACCTCCTTCAGCTTGCGGGCGCGGTCACCATAGACCTTCACATCGTCGCGGAAGCGGTATTCACCGTCGCAGGCAGCACGGAACATCGCGGCCAGCGCGTACTGTGCCGAATGGCTGGTGCCGCTGCTCAGGGCATACAACATTCTCGTGGAGAAGACCAAGCCGAAGGGCAGACCCTCGTAGCGCGCGCCGAGGTCGGGGAAGTGGCGGTGGAAGAGCTGATCGCCGATGCACACCACGCCGATGCGCTCGCCAGCATAACTGAAGGCCTTGGAGCCGCTGATGAGCAACATATAGTTGTCCGTGTAGCGGGCCACCGTAGGCTGGTAGGGCGGCTGGAACGGCACACTCAGGTCCTCACGGAAGTCCATGGCGAAGTAAGCCAGGTCCTCCATCACGATGGTGTCGTACTGCGTCGCCAGCTCGCCGATGGTCTGCAGCTCGCTCTCCGTCAGACACACCCACGACGGGTTGTTGGGGTTCGAATACACAATAGCGCAGATATTACCCTTCGCCAGATAGCTCTCCAGCTTGCCGCGCAGCTTCGGGCCGCGGAAGTCATAGACGTCGAACGTCTCGTATTTCACGCCCTGCACCTGCAGCTGCATCTTCTGCACGGGGAAACCCGGGTCGATGAACAGCACCGTGTCCTTCGCTTTCGAGGCCTGCGAGCAGGTGAGGAACGAGGCGAAGGTGCCCTGCATCGAACCCGTCACAGGCACACAGCCCTCGGCGGCGATATCCACACCGATGAAAGCCTTCACGAAGCGCGAAGCCTGCTTCTTGAGTTCGGGATAACCTTGGATGTCGGGATAGCTGTGGGCGATGCCGTCCTGCAGCGCCTTGATCTGCGCCTTGACGCCCACCTCGGCGGCAGGCAGACCGGGGATGCCCATCTCCATCTTGATGAACTCTACCCCACTCTCTTTCTCTGCCATCGCTGCCACCTGCTTCACCTCGCGGATGGTAGCCTTGGCGAAGTCCTGAATGCCCAGTTTGGCAATCAATCCGTCAACAATCTCTTTCTTAATGGGAGTGGCCTCTCCCTCTGCCCTTCCTGTAAAGGAGGGAGCTTGTTTTTCTTGCATATTGTAAACTATTTTTCTCGACTTTTTGCTTTTTATCACAAATCTGGGCGCAAAGATACAACTATAAATTAAAAGGGAAAAATTAAAAGAGAAAAATGAAGCAAAAAGAAGAAAAATGAAGTGATTAATGCTGAATGATGGTAATGAGGCAGGTGGCGGGGGCGGCGTTGAGTTTGAGATAGGCGGTGCGGGGCTCGGAGGTGGTGTTCGGAGCAACCACATAGAGGATATCATTGGCACCATCCAGTTCCGCAGTCACCCAAGGATAGACGGCTGGCGTCTCTCCGTCCACCGAAACGAACTGAATGTCGGCCAGCACCTCATTAGGCTCAAAATCAAAATACGAGACCTCTATCACACCATCCTCACCAGCCGCGGCAACACAAACGCTGTCAGCGCTCACACCGATAGAGGGCCCACTCTTTCCCGCACAAGCAGCTACGACCATAAGAACACTCATGGACAGCGCGAACAGTACGGGTGGGATGCGTAGCTTATCTCTGATGGTCATCCTTCTGAATATTATTCGTCGAGCATGATAAACGAGGCCCAGTAAATGGGAGATGAATAACGCGGGTCTGTACGCAGCCTATTCTGGGCTTTGCGGAATGCTGTACCGCGCGTGACACCCGTAGCAAGTTCCTCATAAAAAGCGGTCATCATTGCTTGCGTAGCCTGGTCATCAACGCTCCAAAGACTCATTAACAACGTCTTGGCCCCCGCTTTCTTGAAACCGCGCTGCAATCCGAACACGCCGTCATCGCGGAGCTGTCCAAGGCCCGTCTGACATGCTGACAGCACAACCAACTGCAGGTCACACAAATCCATGGACGCGATTTCGCGGGCTGTCAATATGCCGTTCTCCATCTGTTCAGGCATACGTATGCCTTTCAGAGTATTGTTAGCACCCGCCATCAAAAGCCCGGCATAGCACAGGCTGTTGTCAGCGTCGTGTACACTCTCCTCGCTCATGCCGAGGTAGGTCAGGTCCTGGCGGTTACTTTTCGCAACATCCTCGGAGAGGGTGAATCCGTGCGTTGCCACATGCAGAAGGACAACGCCACTTCCGCTGAGAGCCTTAAAGGCCTCTTCGGAACCTCGTTCACTGTCATACAAGTCCACATCGACATTCTGCATGAAGAGGACATCACAGATGGCATGAGCCTCGTCCTCAGTTCCACCCAGATAACGGACAGCCTCCAGGCCATCGCGCGTCATCGCATCACGGGTGATGTGATCGACCATAGCCATATCTTCCTTGTCGCTGGAATGCTCGGCTAAGTAGGCTGTAAGAAAGTCAATAGAGCTGTCAGCCATCTTGACATTAGCTGCCTGTAAGGCATCGGGGCTTGCGTCATAATCCAACCCGCCAAAGACGGCTGCGTGCTTAATCGCACCGCTTAGGGTTGGTGACGAAGATTGGGCCAAGTCATTGTGTCCGCTGGTATCCACGAGTTGCTTGGTCGATGAGACACGATGCATGGAGAAGCTATCCACCATTCGCTGCCCCTCGTAATTGAAATATTCTATACCTAGCTGATAGAACATTCCAGACGGCGAGAACCATACTGAACGTGTACCACTTAGATAAGGCATCAGCGGTTCCCAAACAAGTCGTCCCAAACGCTCATCGTTGTAAACTTCATTGATACCGTTTTGATTCGTAAGAGCCTGCTGAAGCGTTAATCCATCGAATGTGATTTCATCCAAATCGGAGTCGTTGAAGAGGCGGACCAACTGAGGTACATGGTCATTCGTCCGCACTATCAGCGCCCAGTAGGCACGTTCGCCTTCCATCGTCTCAATGTCGAAGAACTCTATGGCAGCGCCATCGGAGGGCAGGGCATTGACGATCTGGCTGACATCGATGTTCATGGCAGATGTAAAATCTCCGAACTCCTTGCAGTCTCTGATGAGTTCGCGTTCCAAATTAGTCGCTTGAACTGTCAACTGATCTACTGCGGCCTTGTTCTCATTGTTCGGCGAACGCCATATCTCCTCGATTTGCTGACGTATGGCATCCAACTCCGCATATTTTTCCTGTAACTCCTCGTCGGCATGATGTGCCAATAGCTTCCGAAAATCCACCTCGGAATTCAGAAGCAGTCCCTTGGTGAAGAGCAATGCATTATAAGCATCTATTCTCGCAGAGTCATTAATGGCCAAAAGACATGCGACATAAGGGGCATAACGGAAGACATAGCTCTTGGTGCCCCAATACAGCTCGCGTCCTCGGGTGGAGAGGTGTGAGAAATTGCTACGCACATGGCCCATCTGCTGGGTCATAGCTTTATGGAACAAGCGCTGTCCCTCAATGGAATCACCATACTTGATATGATAGACCGCCCGATTGAATGTCAGCTTAACGTTATCAGGATGCTGAGGGCCTAACAGACGTTGCTGTATGGCCTCAGCGCGGTTGCTTATTGCCATTGCCGTTAGCAAACTGTCACGCATCGCCTCGTATAAAGCCTGATTGGTCAGGATTTTGGCAAAGAGAGAGCTCTCTGTTCGGTTGGCAGTCTCGAAAAACTTCACGGCACGGCGTGAAGCGTCAATAGCCTCTTCTCCCCTTCCCTGACTGTAATAATAGATGGATAGGTTATTCAAGGCTAATCCCTTGTCCTCATCGTGACCGGGGACTGACTCGTAAATGGTCAGGGCACGTTGGCACGTGTCAATAGCGGCCTCGATATTCCCCATATGATACAGATAGTTCGAGATGTCAGACATTGAGGAGGCTACATCAGCCATCTCATTCCTATTACGGAAAATACCCATCGCCTGCGCTTCCAGGACAATAGCCTGATGGTAATTGCCGTCAGCAGCCATGATGGAGGCGCGCTTACAGAGCGAATGTGCGTAGTGAGCATCGTATTGTGAGCCCTGCGCAGCCTGAGACGCTAACTGCCCATTGATGTTCGCGGCCTGTTCCAGATTGCCCATTTTTGCATAGGCCGCAGAAATCTCACTCATGCAATCCAGATAGCCAGAACCGGTCTTGGATTGTATTCGCTCGAAGATTGCAGACGCACGTTGCCATAATGCGATGGCTTCTGTATAGTGTTCATTATGCTTTTCAAAAGAAGCCGTATTGGAAAGAAGACGTGCGAAATTAAGGCTCTGCGTCTCATTGTGTTGCTCATAAATCGCAATCGCCTCATAAGCATACTCGGCAGCCTGTGCGAAATTGGAAGCATTGGCAAGGCGAACCGCCTGATTACTGAGAACCGAGGCGTAATTCATACTGCCCTTCTCCAGCTTCTTCATCACCTTGAGCGCTATCTTAGAATACTTCTGTGCCTTGACCTTATCACCAGAGAGGGAGTAATAAACAACCAGATTGTTCATGGCATGAGCATAAGCAGGGCTGTTCTTAGGCAACGACTCTACGGCCTCTTCACCCAATAGGACTGCATGACGGCGGTCGCCAGGGGCATTGCGAGATGTGTAGTAACTGGCAAGGTTACTCAGCGTGACAGCATATTGCTCATTCTTCTTTCCATAACGCTTACCATAAATCTCCAAAGCCTTTTCACATTGCTCAATAGCTGCATTATAATTCCCTTGTTGATTGTAAATCGCAGCTATGAGGTTATAGGTTTCAGCTGAATGGACAAAATCAATATACTCTCCATGTGTCCTTATATCCACCACTCGATTGAGCGTGTCCAATGCCTCCTTGATGTTACCTAATCCTTGAAGATGCAGTGCTTTTTGGGTCAGCGCTACAGAATAGGAGTAGGTATTACGCAAGTCCGGCGTTACGCAAAGACGAAGATACTGGTCATACAACGGATATGCCTCCTGCGGGTTACGCTTTAGGGCCGCTTCGGCAGATTTATATAATTCCTTGATCTGACTCTCGAGGCCGAGGAAGGCTTGGTTCCGCTGTTTTTGTATCTGGGGATATAATGTGGTTTGCCGCTCTGAAATAGGGGCACTTTTCAAATACTTATCCAATGCCAAATACGCTTCCGCATACATTCCTTCATGTAACAAATCAAGGCCTCTTTCTCTTAAATACCGAGGATCTTCTGTATTCTTTTGAGCCGCAAGAGGTATGCAGCTCGTTAACATCACACAGAAGATAGCTAAGCCTCTGAAATTACTTGAAAGTTTTGCTGCGAATCTCATATTGTCAACACGGTGTAAAAGGTTAGCGTATCGAGTCAGTTGGAAGTACTGACAAGCTGTCGATGGTTGTGTAGAGACTATCAATTGATTTTAAGGACATCGTCACGGAGTCACTGTCAAGGCCGACCTTGCGGAACACTGTGGCTTCATTGTCTTCTTGCGCCCCGGATTCATCCCGGCGACCACGAAAAGCCTGTTCCAGCAGATAGTTCATATATTTCGACGTTACAACTTTCACGCAACTCTTCTCGTTCTGCTTGATGTAGTTCTTGATGACACCTGTATAGGCACCTTTGAAGGTATAGCGCAAGCCGGCAGAGGGAGTGACGGCAACCATAGTAGCACCAGGCTTCAGCGCAATAATATCGCTGCTTGACAACGTTGTCCCGGGTTTGAGATCTACACGTTTCTTACCCTTTTGCAGGTATCCGCCCGCATCGGAAATAGATGACACGACAAGGGTCTCTGCTTGTTTCTGCTGCCCATAAAAAGGCAATGACAGGAAGAAAAGAAGGAGGAATGAAAGCGTTGTTTTCATATACATTATTATTAAAATATTTGTGCGAAGATGAGAGGTGAAGGGGAGCTATTCTGTCTCGGCATAGTACATGGAAGATGTCACCCATTTCCATGACCATTTGTTACTAATAATACGAATGATTAACTCATATATCTCTCGAGCATTGTCTAAGAGAGCGATGCCCATAATAGCCCACACTGTATTGAAGTATATGTTCCAATGGAAAAAGAACACAAAACATGCACCCACCAGCAGCACCATTGCAATCATGGAAATCACACTGGCTGCCAAACCGCTATTACCCAAATACCGACGCATGGAAGACGATGATTGTTGCAGCGAGTTGGTAACGCCTTGTTGTATGAGTTGCGTAAACCAAATAATCAAAAAGATTAACAACACGGACATCCATAACGGGAATTCTATAGGCATACGACGTAGCACCAACGTCTGAATAGCATAAGCCAGGATCTCCACACCGGGGATCTTGCCGATGGGGGTGTAGTGCTGGTCACGGATGTCATGCATAGCACCAAGCAGAACTATGTGGCTGCGAATCAGGTCTGCGTAGGCGGCGATGCTATCAGCAGGGACTACGGGGAAATAGGTCGAAGTGTAACACACATTGCAGTCCTTAGACTTCGTGATGATGGAGGAATCGTTCGTCGCCGCCAATGCCACCTGCGCAGTAAGGGAATATTCTGTACCCTCCGCTGTCTCGCGGTGCAAGCCCAATGTCCGGATAGTACCCCCGTTTATATCTCGCTGAACGTTAATAAAGCCCTCACGTTCCACATCGACCACCTCCGTAAAGAAAGAATGATAAGAACGATCAAACTGACCCTCATCACTATTCCAATGCGTCAGCTTATAAGCCCAAACGGTAGGTGATACCGTACTACAAACACTCTCTATCAACCGCTCATTCCCAACGCTGTCATTCCGGACTCCGTCAAAGACAATATCAATGCCCATCACTGAAGGCTCATAAGATTGTATCTCATCAACAATCTCAGCCAAACGACCACGGTCAAACTCTGTGGTCATATCAACAATCGTTATCAAACCGCTCGTATCACGCTCAGCACCAGCATTGGAAATCTCATAGAAGACATCTGTCATGCGGAAATTATCTATGGTGCGGGCTACGGGATTCAGGAATGAGATATTAAAAGCCAGCATCATAATTATCTGCATTATCCCAAAGGTGATGAGGGTAATTGCAAGATGATCATAATGGATGACAAACCGACAGAACGAGAGGAGCTTTGATTTCATCGCTTGAAATGATTGCTGCCCACTAATCCGTAGACAGCAATCATGAAAATGGTTCTATAACCGAATCTGTATCTTTTTATTATTGTTCTGTACCGATAACTATAGCTACACGACTCTTCTCATTATCACCATAAGGCATCACCTTGTCACCCTTCGAATCGACTGTAAGACGGCTGGGAGAGATACCTGCATCCGTGATAGCCTTGGCAACAACTTCCGCACGGCTCTTGGCATACTTGGCATTCAAGACAGGATTACCCGTACCTGCGTCTGCATGGCCTGTTATCGTAGCAACAGCTGTGGGGTGTGCTTCCAACCAGCTGACAACCTCTTTGATCTTCGCGGCCTCTGACTTGCGAATCTCACTACTTGCAATGGCGAAGAAGATGTCTTTCTGAATCGTCTCAATAGGCTTCACTTCCGGCTTCTCCACTTTCTTCTCAGGTGTCATAACCGCCAACGCAGCTGCTGCCGACTCGGCATCCCTATCACCTACGAATTCCTCTACAGGAGCTACCACAACGGGAGCCGTATGAACACGTTTGCTGAATCCAAATTTATATGCCAGTCCCAACTGAGCCGTCAACTGCCAGTCATCACGAGAATGATGTTGACTATTAAAACGGTCTGAGAGGCTATTAGCGCTCACCTCTAAATTAACACTCCAGTGTTTGCTGATATTATAATCTAACATGGCACCCACACGGATATTATGGCTTAACAGATCGTCTTTCCATGCGTACGGAGTAGTATGTTTCCCTTTGACTAAATCATCATTATCCCATGCATAAGCAAGGCCTATACCACCTATCAAATAGACATTCAGCGGATAATAGTCTTCACGTCCAAACAAAGTGCATAGATTAAGCAACAAGTCTATATTACTCGTAACATACTTGTAATCGTATTTGTAATCATCATCGTCAACCTCGAATCCACTCTTGTTCCAAATACCATTGACATGCAAGCGGGCACCTATCGAAGGAGTGAAGAAAGCACCAAAGGATAAGGAACCCGTCGGGGTTATCAATTTTAGGGGGCTGATCTCTGCAAAAGTTGTCTGAACACCACCCTGCAGACCTACAAACATATAGGGAGTTGGCTTGTAGTCAATTTTATCTGCAGCACTTTGCGCCAATACCGTAGCACAAACACCCTGCAGCATCAGCAAAGAAACTGAAAAATACTTAATCCACGACATAAATTAATACATTTTATAAGGGAATTTACAAACTTTCGCCGCAAAGGTAAACAAAAGTTCACAAATGCACCTGCCGAAGATGTTAAATGACGTTAATGCATTGTTTTTTTCAAAACTCTACTAGGATACGGCCATTAATCTGGCGGCCGGTGAGGTAGTTGGGGATGGCATACTGCTGGTTGGTGATGTCGGTAATCCAAAGGTAGGAAGCGACATTATTCAGGCCGAGGACATTGAAGCAGTCGAGGCCGAGCCATACATTGCGTAGGTAGCGCAGGAAGGGTTTGTGGTTGTGTTTGTCCTCGTTGTTCAGCAGACGGTAGCTCATGCCGATGTCCGCACGGCGATAGGCCGGGGCACGGAACACCATCTTCTCCAGACCTGAGTGCGGAGGACCGAAGGGAAGACCACCGGCAAAAGCCATCTTGAGGGTCATCTTCCAACGGTCGGTGTGGGGGAAGTAATCGGAGAAGAAGAAGTTGACGCTCCAGCGGTGGTCAGTAGGCTGCGGGATGGTCTTGCCGTTCAGTGTCATCGATGCCTTCATCAGCGAGAAGGATATCCATGAGTCCGTACCGGGCACGAACTCGCCATAGACCTTGAAGTCGGCACCGATGACATAGCCCGAGGCCTCGTTGCGACCGTAATAGACGACCTTCACGTTATCGACATTGTAAGGATTCAGGCGGTCCTGCAGCTTCCAATAGAGCTCGGTGGTGAACTTGAAGGGACGGTTCGCGACGCGGAACTTATACTCACCGCCTGCGACAATCTGGAAGGAGCGCTGGCTCTGGATGTTTTTGTTGAGGGTGACGATGGTGGCACCATCGACGGTGGTAGTGTCGCGCAACTCCTTGTAGAAGGGTGCCTGATAGTACAAGCCCGTGGCCAAACGGAAGGTCAGGTTATCGTTCTTCTTAGGCACGAAACCGATGCTGGCACGCGGTGAGAAGAGTGTCTCCTTGTTCCAAGACCAGTAGCTGAGACGGGCACCATAGTTAAGTGATATAATACCTATTCCCAACTCCTTACGCCATGTATCTTGTAGATATACTTCAAGGCGATTAGATTTAATATCCTGTACGCTCTTCAAGTTATAGATGAGTTCCAAGCGGTCGCCGTAGTGAGGCATGGAATAGCCTGCCGAATCACGGAATTCCCACTCACGGGTGTTCTCGCTGATGGACTCGTGCTTGAAGAGAAGACCAGCCAGGATGTCATGTCCGCGAGGCTTGAACTCATAGACAGCACGGGCGGCGATAGTACGCGAGGTAAGGAGGTTGCGGGCGTGCTCCATGTAGGTGCCTACACCCAGCTGCTCGCTGGTGTTGGTGTCGTCAAGCCAATACTGTCCTTGAATATCATAAGTCTCGCGCTCCTTGGTCGTGAAGGCGGAGGCACCGATGGTCAGGGTGCTGCGGCTACCGAGCTTACGTGTGAGCGACAGCGCGCCGAACATGGTGCGGAAGAGGTCCTGCTCCTCGCCGTCGAAATAGACACGGAAGCTCTTCACATCCTCCATCGTGCCGAAGTTGGTCTCGCGGTCCTTGGGCTTGAAGCGGTATTTGTTGTTCGAGATATAGCCGATAACATCCAGCTTCCATTTATCTGTGGGCTGCCACGATAGATAGGCTTGATAGTCAATGAAGGTAGGATCGTACTCGCCATTGGTCTGTAACGAGCCCAACAGATAGCGGTTGGACTTGAAGCGGAAGCCCTGGGAGAACGAGACTTTACCTACGCGGAAGCCGTCATAGACGCTGGCGCCCAGCAGGCTGGCAGAGACACTGCCCTCGTGGCGTTCCGGACGTTTGTAGGTGATATCGAGGACGGAGGCCATACGGTCGCCGTACTTGGCCTCGAAGCCGCCAGCCGAGAACTGCACACGCTCCACCATGTCTGAGTTGATGACGGAGAGTCCTTCCTGCTGGCCGCTGCTGATGAGCATCGGACGGTAGATCTCCACGCCGTTGACATAGACGCAGTTCTCATCGAAGGAGCCGCCACGAACGTTGTACTGGCTGGAGAGCTCGTTGTGGGTAGAGACACCCGCCTGCGTGGCCACAAGTTCCTCAACGGCATTGCCAGTGGTCGAGGGCATACGCTTCAGGTCTTTGGTGGTGAGCTCCTGCGTAGAGCCCATCTGACGGCGCACCTCGCTGACGACCACCTCGCCCATCTCCGTGCCGCTGTTGCGCATCGTGACATTCCACGTGAGCTTGCCCTGGGGACGCACCAGCAGCTTGGTCTTCTTCTCGTAGCCGATGAGTGTGTAGTTGATGACGATGGAGTCGGCGGTGTCAAAGTCAAAAGAGTACTTGCCGTCGAAACCTGTCACGCTGCCTGACATCTGACCCTCGACCTTCACCGTGACAAAGGGCAACGGTTTCTGGTCCTCGTCGATAACGCGACCGCTGATGTGGCAGGACTTGGGGGCCTGTTGTGTGGAATCTGCAACACCACCCGCTTCCTGCGCCACCACCATCGTGGAACACAGGAAGAACAGGAAGATTGTATGCAAAAAGATTCGTTTCACTAATACAATAACGCAAAAGGGCGTCTAATATTGTGCTATTCCAGCACTTTATAGATGCCCTGTTCGCGATGGTTCAGCACAACGCGGATGCCGTATTTCCCGTGCAGGTGCTCGGCCAGATGCTGGGCACAATAGACGGAGCGATGCTGACCGCCGGTGCAACCAAACGAGAACATCAGATCTGTGAAGCCACGTTGCAGGTAGCGCTCCACATGGGCATCGGCCAGACGATAGACACTGTCCAAGAAAGTGAGTATTTCGCCGTCGTCCTCTAAGAACTTAATGACGGGAGCGTCCAAGCCTGTCAGCTGCTTGTAGGGTTCGTAGCGACCTGGGTTGTGCGTCGAACGGCAGTCGAAGACATAACCACCACCATTGCCGCTCTCGTCCTCGGGGATGCCACGTTTGAAGGAGAAGGAGAAGACTCGAATGGTGAGAGACTCTCCCCCCGCCCTCCCTATTAGGGAGGGAGCAGAATGTTCTTGAGCAATAGCCTGCTCTTCTTGACAGGTGACAGCTCCCTCCCTAATAGGGAGGGCGGGGGGAGAGTCCGTGATTTTCTCTAAGACTTTTCTCAACTCAGGATAGGGGCAGGAGCCTTCTTCCTTTAACAACTCACGCAGGTTTTCGAGGGCGGGCGGGATGCTGTCGAGGAAGTGTTTCTTACGCTCGAAATAGCCACGGAAGCCGTAGGCTCCAAGGACTTGCAGGAGACGGAAGAGGACGAAGGAATTAAAAGTTAAAAATGAAAAATTAAAAATGGGTTCCCTTGAACTTTGAACCTCTTGAACTCCTTGAACCTCTTGAACCTCTTGAACCTCTTGAACCTCTTGAACCTCTTGAACCCCTTGACCCTCTAAAACCTCATCGAGGCTCTTACGATATACAGCTATCAACTCCTCGCGCAGGTCCTTAGGATAACGGGCCGAAGCTTGCCAGAGGAAGCTGGCAAGGTCGTAGTAGATGGGACCGCGGCGACCACCCTGGAAATCTATAAAATAGGGATTGCCGGCTTCGTCCAACATCACATTGCGGGCTTGGAAATCGCGATAGAGGAAAGATTTGCTCAAAGATGCCTCATCTTTAAGCAAGTCCTTCGCTAACGCCCGGAAGTCTTCTTCAAGGCGGAGCTCGTGGAAATCGATGCCGGTGGCTTTGAGGAAACAGTACTTGAAGTAGTTGAGGTCGAACATGACGTTCGTCTCGTCCATCTCAGGCTGAGGATAGCAGACGGAGAAATCAAGGTCCTGACCGCCAAGGATCTGCAGGCGCGGCAACTGGGCAATGGTACGCCGCAGGAGTTCCTTCTCCTGCTCGCTATACTGACCACCTGCCTCACGTCCGTTTTTCAGGGCATCGAAGAGGGCGCGCGAACCCAAATCCTCCTGCAGATAGCAACGCTCATCCGCAGAGACAGCCAACACCTGCGGTACGGGCAACCCCTTCGCAGCGAAATGGCGGGCAAGGGTGATGAAGGCGTGGTTCTCCTCCAACGAGGTTCCCACGACACCTATGAGGCTGCGCCCCTCAGACGAGGTCAGACGATAGTACTGACGGTTGCTCCCGGAGCCAGTCAAAACCTTCACCTCACTGGGCTCTGCACCCGTGAAGTGATGATAGAGTTCTATGATGCTATTATCCATTGATACGATGATAAAGTCCCCCTTTCAGACTTTTGCGACGGGGCGTAAGACTGTTAATTTTTCTGCGGATAGCCACAATATTGAAGAAGGAGACGACCACGAAAAGGGCTACACCCAAGAGGATGGTCATCGAGACCGATCCCTCGCTGAGCGCAGGGAACATCTGCCACAGGCGGTCGAGGTAGAGGCCACGAATCCAGAACAGCAGGGCGAAGGCCAACAGCAACACGAGGGCGTTCATGCCCACGGTGAGCAGCTGGTAGGGGCGCGACACACGTGAGGGAGAGTAGCCGATGAGCAAAAGGTTTTGCAGTTTCTCAGCATTCTTCTGCACGAGCAGGAAGATGCTCAACATAAGAATGTAGAAGGACAGCACACTGATGAGCAGTCCCACGGCCATAATGATGGCAGCGACGACCTTCAGGAAATACGTGACGCGACCAGCCTCCAGCGTGTCGTTCTCCAGCTCATAGCCTTTGCTCTGGATGTACTCCGCGATGGCGTCGTCGGTGGGGTTCTTCACCTCTACTATCAGTCGCGTGGGAGCCGCCGAGGCATTAGGCGCCAGCTCGGCATTGGCACGTTGCATGAAAGCGGCGGGCACAAGGACGGTGTTCAGGCGATTGCTGAAGCCCACGACACGCCCTTTCAACAGACGCTCTACCCCACCCTCGCCGCGCAGACGGATATCCATCTGCACCATCGAGACCACACCCTCGGAGATCTTGGGCAGCGACTGACTCTGTGCAAAGCCGAAGTTGTAGATAGCCAAATAGGAACGGGGCAGGATAATGGGCACTTCCGTGGGG
>Ga0310690_10004551_pt1 | contig 19565 bp, 25 predicted proteins | sample AusTroGonzalo_MG_2_FD_207661 | JGI IMG/M metagenome (GOLD analysis project Ga0310690, IMG submission 207661) | Bovine rumen microbial communities from tropical cattle in Woodstock, Queensland, Australia - Gonzalo_04 (v2) (version 2) | ecosystem: Host-associated > Mammals > Digestive system >...
CCGGATAATACAGATGAGATGTTATCCGTCTTGTCACTTTCATTGCTTTACCCTCCTGTGTGCTTTACTTCTTACCGTGTTTTACTTCCAGCTCTTCAGACCGCCTCAGGATCGTCTCCGCGTATCCGCTCATCTGGCCTGTCTTGTAGTAACGTCTGATCCCGGATATGTGGCCGTTGTACGCCATGAGCGCCAGCGCCATATCTCCGTCATACTTCTCAAGCAGTTCGGAGAGATAGTCCCCGGCTATCAGCGCACAACACGTGGGGTCATACATATCTTCAGCCTCAAGGCCATAGTCAGCTATTCTTGCGGCGTGCCACTTGGGCGTTACCTGTAACCATCCAAGAGACTGACCGTCAAACGCGTCCACGTCATACTGTGACTCTGTCTCTCCCATTGCCTGGAAGATTTCAGGCGCGATATCGAACCTGTTACCAGCTATGATGGACGCCTCTTCTATCTCATCCGGGATGTCCTCATCATTGCCATACTCCAGCTCCCACCACTGTGATACAGTCATCTCATGCGTTCTCTGAGGCTCCCACCGGATGGTGGTGATCTCAACCTGTGGTTTGTCCAGCCATCCTGTCTGCTGTACGAAAGCTCCTAAGCCTGCTGTCACTCCGATTACTCCCCCGATCAATAAACCCCTTAACATACCGTTCATACCTCCTTTTTTACCCTTTTCCTTGTTCCTGTTACCTTTTTCGCAATGTCCTGATTCTCTGCTACCGCCATGATGTCCCCATTGAACGGGATGTATACCGCGTCTACCCCTACAGGGTTGAGACTCATGGTGTGTATGCTGTTCTCTTCTCCCTTGGCTGTCACCACCGCCGCGTGGATGAGTGTCAGCTGGTTGTCATCATCCACATAGATTGATATTGCTTTTCTCATGCTATGAACCCCCATTCCCGGGCTTTTGCCTCTGCCCGTTTCCTGCTTACCTTGTACCGTCCACCCTTACGCCCTGACGGGTACGGGATGAACACGCCTATATCAAGCTCATGGTGTCTCATTGCCGCCCTCACCTGATACGCTGTGAGGTGGAGTATCGGCGCCGCCTCCTCCACGCTGATCCATTCGTTCTGCATCTCTCCTCTCCCTTCTCCATGTCACCCAGAAGATCCACGCCCAATCAACCAGACATAAGACCAGCCATCCGGCAAGGATCCCGCCTATAACACGCGCCGCCATGTCAGCCCTCCTCTGTTGACGTTTTGTCTACATTCTGAGCAAAAAAAATCCTATGCAGCTCATCCGGCGTCTCAATCCCCAGCTCTTCACAAAGGATCTCTATCTCTCTGTTTGTGAAGTATGATAGATTGGTTGCTTTTCGTCGCAGACTCTGTACGGTTATACCGCACTTGTTGGCCAGGTATTCTTTTCTTTTTCCTGACCGTTCGACAGCTTCATAGAATAACTTCGTATCTGTCACCGCCCGTACCTCCTTTCAAAACATCTATATGTAGTGTTGACCATCGGTCTACATCAACATACTGCATTTACAAAAGTATGTCAACACATTTTCAAAAAATTGTTGAAATATTTTCAACACATGACTATTATGAGCTACAGGAGGACCTAATTATGACCATTGGAGAACGGATAAGAAATCGGCGTATAGAACTGCAGATAACCCAAGATGAACTTGCACAGAAGGTGGGCTATAAGAGTAGATCCTCTATAAATAAAATAGAGCTGTCACGGGAGCTCCCCGCGGACAAGATAGCCCTTATGGCCAAAGTGCTACAGTGTTCACCTGCATACCTCATGGGTTGGGAGGATACCGCACCGGATCCGGCACCGGCAGCATTAAAACTATCTGAGGATGAAACTGAACTTGTCCAGGGCTTCAGGTGTGCAAGTGCAGACTCACGTAGGGCTATGCTCACCATTGCCCGGTCAGCGTTGGACTCGTCACGACGTGTATCATCCGATACCCAACAGACGCCGCAAAGCGCCTGATGATATTACAGAAAAGGAGGGAAAAGTCATGCAGAAAAAAGGATTGATACTATTGTTAATAGCCTTATTCGTGACAGGGTGCGGCGGTGTGTCAGCTTCTGATTATGAGGCTATCACAGGTGAACGGGATGAGGCCATAGCAGAAGTGGCGTCATTAAGGGATGAACTATCCGCCGTACAAAAGGAGCTTGCCGCAAGTAAGGCCGAATTAGAAGAGATTAAAAGCGCAAACTCTGAAACCACGCTTAACTTAAAAAAAGAAAAAGTAAGGGCCGTTGTTGAGGCTGACTATGAGTCTCAGCTCCTCATCAATGAATTGACTGAAGTTATAACGCATAAGGACACCTCGGGCATAGTCAGCAACCTCACCAATACGCGTGATACCGTTTTATCAAATCTGGATCAGTTAGATGATGAAGCTGTAGATAAAGTCTATAATGAATGGGCTTCTGGTGTAGAAACGTGGAACGCTTCTTACAGAGAGCACCTTGTAAAGAAAACTACTACCAAAGGCTCCGCTAAAAAAAGCTCCTCCGTGCCTGCTGCCGAAACGGCAAAAATTGAACAGGCTCCGGCTGAAAAGACAGCTTCTGTACCCGCTGAAGGATCTTCAGCTCTTCAATCCGCCAAAAAGTACCTGAAGATCTATCCTTTTTCACATGACGGGCTTATGGCTCAGCTTGCCTATGACGGATATCCGGCTGACGCCTGTAAGTACGCCGCTGATAACTGTGGAGCTGACTGGAACGCTGAAGCTGTCAGATCCGCCAAAAAGTATCTTGAGATCACGTCCATGTCGAAAAAGGCACTTGTGGATCAACTGAAATATGACAAGTACACCAGTGATCAGGCAACCTACGGCGCTGATCAGGCTCTACAGTGAGGTAAGCTTATGAGACTTCCAAAAGGTTACGGCCAGATCGTCAAGCTGTCCGGGAAGCGTCGCCGTCCGTATGCCGTGCGTATGGAGGTAGAGGAAGAAAAGCAGGCGGGGGTATGGGTACGAAAGACCAAGTACCTTGAGTACTTCGCCAAGCGATCTGACGCGCTGGACTGGCTGGCGAAATATAACGCCGGGATAGAGGTAGACATCCGGCCACAGGTGGATACCCTTCCTACCTTTGCGGATGTGTTCCGAGGGTTCTTTGATTGGTACCGGGCGAAGAACACGGATATATCCCGCGGCACGCTGTATGGGTATAAGGAAGGCTTCAAGATGAGTGCGGCGCTTCATCCCATGAAGTTTTCAGCCATCCGTACCGCAGACCTTCAGGCTGTTATCTCACAGCATAAGCACACATCAAAGAGCAGCGTGAACCGGATCATAAAACTTTTTCACGGTATGTACCAATACGCCGGGATGAATGATATCATAGATAAGGACTATTCGCGGTTTGTGTTTGTGGAATGTACACAGAGTGAGGAAAAGGTTCACAAACCTTTTACAGATGAAGAGATAAAAACCCTGTATGACGCCGGTGAGGAGGATATCCTTATCATGATCTATACCGGCATGAGGATAGGTGAGCTCCTGAAGCTGGAGACAGCCAACGTTCACCTGGATGAGCGCTACATGATCGGAGGCTTAAAGACGGCAGCAGGCAAGAACAGGATCATACCCCTACATGAAACGATAGTGCCCTATGTAGAGAAGCGCCTGAACGGAAAGTATCTGATCCGGGGCGGGTGCCGGAATGAGTTTGTCCGCCTGATATGGGATCCGGCTATGAAGCGCCTGAACATGAACCACCTACCCCATGATACCAGACACACAACCTCATCCCTTATGGAGAGATACAGTATCCCACTTCTGCACCGGAAACTGATTTTGGGACACGCTGTCCAGGACATAACAGAGGGTGTATACACCCACGTTAAACCGTCGGAACTTGTGCAGGATATCAACAAACTTCCTGCCGTATGGTAACAGATGTTTTGTATCGTTGATGTATCGCTATGATAAAATACTACGCCATCATACGGCGTGAAAAGCCTTGAAATAGCGGTTTCACGGGAGGTAGATTTTATACACATGATAGAGGTAAAATCCCTATTTATAGGCACTTCTGCCTCAATTTGTATAGTTGACGTATAGCTATCATGACACGCTATGACGTTCTACAGCAGAAAAAGCCCGTACTGGTGTGATCCGGTACGGGCTTGAAAAGGGAAGGAAAATGACAAACTCATGACTTATTTCTTTGCTTAACGATCTCATTGACACGCGCCTGGACTATAGCATAGTTATATCCGGCATTGGTCAGATTGGCGCGGCGCGCCTGTCCGTTACCCCATACGCCATCAAGTACCTCAAGCGCTACCTCATCAACAGACTTCTGCCCGGCGCCAATAGTGGCATCCTGATCAAACAGGGCTTTTTCAGCCTTGCGCCTGTTCACAAGAGCCTTTTTGTATCGGGTAGCACTTCCCCAGTACTTCACTATACCCTCTGAATACCCGGCTACAGTGCTGCAATTCTGGGCGAGCTGCTTCATCCCTCCGGGGCCTCTGTTGTACGTATAGGAGACAAGGGCGGCGTTCCTGTTCGGGGTAAGCGGGATCTTGCAGTACTTCTCCACGTATTTCTCATACTTAACCAGATCGTCTTCCAGCATTTTGTCCGCCTGAGCCTGGGTGATAACCATACCGTCCGCCACGTCGGGGCCGTAGTGGCCCCAACCGATAGTATTATATTTCTCACCCGCAAGGTGGTAAGCCTGAAGCCTGCAACCTTCAAAACGCTTTATGAGGTCAAGTCCTGCTTTGTTCGTTTTCATCAGTCACCTCCGTTCGGATCCGGGTCAGGATCCGGGGTAAGGTTAGGCTCATCACCGAGCTTAATTGAGACCGCGTTACCAGCTTTCACACGGATCTCAAGCACCGGATACGGCCCCAGGTCATCCTCAATCGACTCATACCCCGGCGCATTAAAGGTGATCAGAGGCTGTTCAGCCAGGTTGAGTATAGTCACGTTCAGCTTCTCATTCACCGATAAAGCTTCCAATGTAGCACTTAACGTCATACTGTTTTACCCCCTTCTACAAACGCCTGAATGGCGGGGTTGTCCTCAATCATGTTGTGCATCTCGACAAGCGCCAGATCTACCAGATCAGAGAACGTGTTGAAGGACATCCAATTTGCCACCTTTGGCCACGTCGCAACAAACTGAGCATATACATCACGCAGCTTCAGCTTCCCGGTCTTACCACCATACTCTCTTTCAGCAAGCAGGACAGCCCGGATAAGCCACTGATATACCTTCTGTTTCTGTTCTTCTTTACTCAGTGCCAAAAACAGATAGGCGGTAATGAACACTCCTATTGCCAGCAAGATCAGAAAAAACCACAATGAATCCATCTTCATACCTCCATCAGATCCTTGATGTGAAGGATCCCCAGAATCAACAACATCCACAGAACGCCTATTGCGATATGGCCGCAGCGAAGTAGTCTATGATACCTCTTTTCACAGCATATCCCGTCAGCGTCAATATAATAGCCACGCATATGATACCCCCTATCATACGTCCTCTCCTCCTTCATTCATCTCAATCCTGTCCTCCTGATGGTATTTCTTCATGTTCTCCGCCTTGGCCTTCCAGAAATAGAAGGAGTGCGCCGCGGCGGTGAGACCTATGAAGGCCACCACGATTTCAGACAGGCCGGATACGTCTACGCCCATCAGCGCCACGATAAACGCGGCAAGGATAATGAGCACGGTAACAACGTCACAGTATATAAGGATCTTTTTTGAGGTCTCTGTACGTCTTTTCCTCATATCAATCTTCCTTGTGTCCAAGTCTGTCCCAAACAAATTTACTTAGCTCTGCCTGTGACTTCTGCAAGCCCACGGTATTATTGCCGTCCAGCTCATGTGTTATGAGTGCCTGGACGGCTTTCATCAAGACGGCTGTACTGTCCAGCATGGTAGCTTTCACCCGGTCAAGGTTCTCCCTCGATCTGTCAAGCTGACAACGCAGCTCCCTGACATCACCCTTGAGCTTTTCGTTGTCTGTTGTCAGCTCCGCAATCCTTTCATCTCTTTTCCTGTCCGGGTCCTGTGCCTTACCCCTGAGAGTGATCCACAGATTGATAATCTGCATCACTGTAAGGATAAGACACACCAGCGCAATAAGCTGATCACTTGTAAAGGTCATCATAATCCCTCCATTTCCCGGCGGAGTGCCGCCGCTTTGTTGATATCCTCGACTACCGGCAGCTCATCCATTTCAGCTGCTGACATATGCTGATGAAGCAGGTGGAGTAGTGTACTGATCACGCCCGCCTGGAGGTCTATGATCTCATCCTGACTCTCAATGATAGCCGTTAGCTTTTCAATTACCGCCCTGTTACTCAACGTAAGGCTCACCCGTGATCTCCTCGTACTCCTCCGGGGTGATCCACTTACCAACTACCGCGTGTACCCTGTCCTTGTCCCACTGAGGCTTTTTCCCCGCGAGGTAGTTATCATAGTACATCTTCACCTTGTCATAGTTCTTGCTGTGCTGTGCTGCTTTCTTTGCCATCTCTGATGTCCTCCTATTACAGATCCACGCCTGTCACGGCGGCAATAAAATCAAGATCAGCTCTCTGCTGGTCAACCTCTTCCTCAAGGTTGCGGGTGCGGGGCACGAACATGAACCAGTACCTCTCATCCCCCGGGATAGGGGCGCACTCTAACACCTCCGCGTCCGGTATGCTCTCCTCGCCATCCTCGCCGGTGATGATAACCATACCCAGCTCTTCAGGGAAGTCAGGCTTCTCTGCTGTGATGAGGCTTGTCCCGTTGCGTTCAGCGTTGATCTCTGTTCCGTCCTCAAAAATGATAGTTACTACTTCCATCTTGGCTCCTTTCCATACAGTTCTCTGTACAACTGTTTTATGTTACTGATCTGTCTTTTGGACATGATCTTATAAAAAGTACCCATCCATGACTTGTATGCCTGTTCTATCCGGTCATACTCCATTTCACCCTTATCCAGAAGCCTCTTATATGCTTTTAGCCGTCGGCGTTCTCTGGTTAAGGATTTTGTTGAGATGCGCTTGACCACCTTACCGGATGGTGTAAGGAAGTAGCGCACCTGTAGATATGTGTAGCGGTCTGTCAGCTTGCAGATACGTGTTTTCTTCTCGTTGATGAACATACCCAGCTCATGAGCCTTGTCCGTGATCCCGTCTATGATGGATCTGACCTCGTCCCTCGTCTCACAGATCAGGTAGATGTCATCCATATACCGCCCGTACCTCCGACAACCGCGTACAATGGTGGCGTAGTTATCCAGGGGCGTTGGAAAGAAAACGCCGATATCCTGTGAGGTCTGATCTCCGATCTCAACAGACTTCTCCATGATTTTTTCACCGGTTCTGGCGCTCTTAGTTATGTTTTCGTAGTACCAGACAGAGTTGAACTTGTTTTCAAGGCAGCAGGCGTACTCATCATCCGTCATGTAGGAGACATCAACCCTGAAGTCCTCCATGATCGTACCCAGAAGCCACGCCGAAAACGGGTCTATCTTGGGATATATGCCCGCCTTCACGTAGTCATGCCGGATGTTGTCATAGAACTTCGACACGTCCATGAAGCCCACATATCCGTCAGCATTACCGTGCTCCAGATAGTAGTTGTGCAGATCCCGTTCAAAATTTTCACGCGCAAAACTTACGCCTTTTCCTGTCTGACTCGCGCCATTGTTATAGATCAGGTATGGCGCAAGCGACGGACCCAGAACGTTATCACATAAACAATGCCTTACTACCCTGTCTCTCATCCGGCCACCGTGTATGTGCCGGATGTGACCACGCTCATTCAGAGTGAACTCAGATCCCGGTAAGGTCTTATAGGTCTTTTCAAGTAACTCATTCTGTAGCGCTGTCAGTTCTGATAAGAAATCCATCTCAAAGCGTTGCGGCTCTTCTTTCCAGGCGCTGCCCTTCATGGAAGCCTTGAACGCTTCATAGAGGTTGTTCATATCTGCTACTGTTTCCATTGTCTTTTCACAATAACCCGCGCTCCCTGAGGTTAAGTCCCGTGTAGTGTTCAGACGTATCCGTTCACATAGGACAGATCGGCGCGGGACGATCCCGCCATAGGCGCTGTCATTAAGCTCTCGCAAGGATAGCTTTTCCTTTTGGCTGGGTACTTGCCTGTGATCAGGTCTTATCTGTACCCTCAAAATCCGGGCGCACGCCATTAGAGTTGGAAGCGCTGTTGTAGTTCGCATTGCCGTTGTTGTTGACATTAGCGAAATTCGTCCCTGAAACGACATCACGCAGCCACCAGTTCGCGCGTTCAAAAGCTACCCTATAAAGCCTCTGAAGTGAATACCTCAGAGGCTTTAGGCTTGTTGAATGGTTTCTTAGGTTTTGAAGGTTTGAGAAAACGGTTGTCCGTCTGTCTTACACCCTTGTATAGTGAAATCTGTAAGTCTATCGCTTCAGCAAAGCGGGTGAACTTATTCATATCCACCGGCAAAGTACGTATGATGTACTGGAGCTCCTGCTTAAGCACAAAACACTGACTTATAGCCTCATCCATATGCTTACGCCTGAGGCAGTACTCCATGATCTTGGCGGGGTTATCATCAGCCGGATGTATGGCGTTTCCAGCTGAGAACTCGCTTTCAATCTTCCTCAGGATCTCCAGCACGGCGTCAGCTTCTTTATCAATAAACTTAGCCTGGAAGCGTTCACACTTTTCACGATATCTGGCAACCACATCATCAATGTTTGTAGCACACCGGTGAGCCTGGGCGTATCTCTCAATCTGCTTTTCGTACTTCTCTTTAGAGAATCCGAAGTCCATCATGATCAGATACGTTACCTCATCTCGCAGCTTATAAAACTGATGTGCAGCTTCAAAGCGTGACTGCTCACGTCTACCAGCAGGAACTGACATTGCACGTTTTCCCTCTCTTCTATCTTAGCCGGGCATTCGCCCGGGGATTACAGATCAGCAGATGCCAAAAGCCGGGCGCACGCCAAGAGAGTGGGAAGCGCTGTTGAAGGCCGCAATGCCGTTGTCGCTGACAAGAGCGAAATTCGTCCCTGAAACGACATCACGCAGCCACCAGTACGCGCGGTTTGTGATCTTGCTGTGGTCAAGCCGGAACAGAGAAAGCTGTGCGTTACCGATCCTGTAATTAGCCGGGACAGATGTTCCGTCAGATACGGGGTGGAACACTCCGCCGCCGTAAACCATCTCCTCTGTCATCAGATCTACAGTACTTGCAACCCAAGCGCCGCCTGTTGCTTTTCCATTGGTCACGGCATTGGTCAGCCACAGCTTGTGAGACAGCACGTGAGCTGATCCAAAAGCTGTGTTGATGGTTGTCTTGGCGCTGTCAAGGTTCTCTGTGTACATCTTGGAACCCATATAGCCGCCGGTCACAACGTTCTCGTCATTCATCTTGGCGTTGTACAGACAGGTATCCGGTACAACTACCACGTGATGAGCGGTGCACTCTGTATCACCGGATCTGAGCCAATAATCAAAATCGGCTATCCTCCAGTTCACGCCGCCTATTGTCCAGTAGTCACCAATGTACATATCCTCAAAGGTGCCTGCTGTTATAGCCGCCCACTGTGCCTCTGTTACGGCGGTACCAAGGGACTTGCCGCGGTAAAGGCTGTTATGTAAGCCCGCCCCGCTGATACCTAAAAACTTGTTCTGGATTCCCAGAGCCGCTACTATCTGCTGTCCGGTTGAGTCCAGTATAATTGGATCGTTTAATACTGCCATTGCTGTTTACCTCCTCTTTTTTATGTGATCTCATGGTGCCAGCACAACTGACCTGACACTATTGAGAAGTTGCTCAGTATCTCTCTCACAGGCTCCAGGGCGGTATATGTACCCCCGGACTGTACCGCATTGGTGCTGTTAGCGGTAGGCGTTGCATCTATCGTGATGTTTGCCCGCCCGTGAATAGTACCGTCAGCGTCTATGGTGATCGTGGTACCGTCGGGCTTAACCGCGCCGGCTATCTGAAGAGTTGCTATCTGGACAGTGCCGGTATCACCCTTATCACCTTTGTCACCCTTCGGACCCTCAGGGCCCGTCTCACCCTGAATACCTTGAGGGCCTGTCTCGCCCTGAATACCCTGAGGGCCTGTTGCACCAGTAGCACCCTGAGGCCCCTGTATGCCCTGAATACCCTGTGGGCCTCTGATATTGCCTATCAAATATCTCACTACAGACATCTCTGATCCTCCTTAGTCATCCACTGTTATTTCATAGTAAAGGTTGCCGGTTGAGCTATCATAACTGAACGGGCACGTCTCCAGCTCATCCGCTGTGTAGATGTAAAGATTACCCGTATCAGGATCCACGGCAAGAGTGAACATCCCTGAGAGAGGTGTAACCACACCTGAGTCACCCTTGTCACCTTTATCACCCTTAGGCCCCTGTATGCCCTGAATACCCTGGGCGCCCTGAATACCCTGAGCACCGGTATCACCCTTAGGCCCCTGTGCCCCGGTCTGGCCTTGTATGCCCTGGGCGCCGGTATCACCCTTGTCACCCTTTGGGCCCGTCGCGCCCCTGTAATAATCTGTCCGTACCTTCTCCTCAAGGGAGGCTGATATGGTATTCGCACGGGTTACAGCGTTATCTATGTCAGTGGCCTTGCCCTGGACATAGGTTTTAACCTGTTGTGCTGCCGTGTTGGCATCCTCGGCGTCCTGAGCGCTTCCCGCGGCGTCCTGTGCACTTTGATCAGCAGCCCCGGCGCTACCCGCTGCCTGAATGGCTGACCTGCCTGCTGCCTGCCTGTCCTCTGAAGTCTGTACCGCGTGGCCTGCTGCCGCCTCTGCCGCCGCAACGGCAAGCTCCCTGTTCTCTATCGCGGCCGCTTCACTCTCCGCGGCGGCTTCCTGACTCTCCAGAGCCTCTCCCGCTTTTTCAGCGGATACCTGGGCGGCTGTTTGTGCAAGGTTTGTGAGGCCGGTGACCACGCCAATGGCGTTCTGCATATCCTCATTGGTCTCTTCCAGCAGCTCAGTAGCCTCTGCAATCTGTTCATCAAGCAGCTTCTGAACCGCGGGGATGTCCGTCTGTGAATAGCCCTGTTCATCCGCCAGAGGGTGCTTGTCAACACGCCACGTGAAGGCAATAGTACCTATCGTCTGACCGTCCAGCGCAAAATTCAGCTTGCAGGCTACATCGCCCGAAACGGCATTCATCTGAGGCGTGCTGGTAAGCACAACCGTGTTGTTTTCAATGGCCAGTATGTGCGTACCGTCAACCAGAGTGGATGTCAGGTCATAGGCGAAAAGCATACCGTCCGGCTTCTGACCGCTAACCGTTATGGCTATCCCATTCGGTATCGTGTACGCCTGGTCACCCTCATAGATGAAAAAACGCACCTGGCGTTTATTGTCCATCTGTGAGGCGTAGACCATAGGCGGAATACCGGTAGGGATAAGATTGAGTCTTATTTCCTGTATCACGTCCCTTGTCCTCCTCTTTTAATAGTTGCTAATTCCATCTCCAGCGCGTCTATACGCTGGTATAGCTTCTGTATCATGTGGGTGTTGAGCATGACGAACTCACCGTATCGGAGCGCGTAGTCATAAACGAGGTGCCCCTCTTCGTCATACACCGGCACGTCCTCAACAACCTTCACACCGTCCGGGCGGACGTACTCCTTCTCCTCCGTTTTCGGCGCCTTACAGTATGCCGACAGATCTTGATCTGTAAGCCCGGACTTATCCATGGCTTCTTTTAGCTGCTGGGCTATAGCTCCTATATGGATCCTGTCACCGTCATTCAACATATAGGTCACGGGTTCGATATTCAGGAAGAGCTGTTCATACTTCTCACTGATCGGGTTGACATCATGCTTATCCTTAAGGTCAGAAGTTGTTATGCTTTCTTTTGTGGCGTACACTTGTCGCCACTTGTGGCCATCTGTACCACAGTTGTATTCACCGGATCCGGTAGGTCTTGTGTTACCGGCTGATACTATAGCGCCGTATGCCTTAAAACGCTTACCGTGAGACCTTAAAACATAGTCACCATCATCAATCTCTTTCTGATCCAGATATGCGCCCTGATCAAAACCTATCTGTGATACCGCTTTTAACATCCCGCCATATATCCTGTCACCAGACAGCGTACCTGTGGTTATACTGGAAGCTGACAGGTTACTGACGGTTACCTGGCGACAATCCAGAGTACCGGACTTAATGTCTGTGGCTGACAGGTTCTTGACGGTTATTGTATTAAAATTCAGTGTACCGCCGCTGATCCTGTCGGCTTTCATAGTGCCTGTACTGATGTTATCAGCGTTTATGTTCTTAACCGTCACCCTGGAGGCGTCCAGCGTACCTGTGGTTATACTGGAGGCTGACAGGTTTCTCAGCGTTATATTGTTACAGTCCAGTGTGCCTGTGGTTATGCTGGTAGCTGACAGGTTCCTGACGGTTATCTGGCTGCAATCCAGGATACCCGCCTTGATACGCGACGCGCTCATGGTGCCGGTGTTGATGTTCGACGCGTTCAGGTTGATGACGTTCACGCTTGCGGCGTCCAGCGTACCAGTCTTGATGAAATCAGCCACAAAACCGTTATCCAGTGTAGCCGCCATCTCATACGGGCCCTCATAGCCGTGCATGGAGTGACCCCAGCCGTTCATATTCCAGCGCCACACGTTGACCGCCGTGGAGATATCATCCGTGTCCATGACAAGGATCTCCTCAGGCTTGCCGTGTGCGTTCCGCTTCAGCACCACATAGCCGCCAAGACCGCCTGTGATCAGATCCGTTGCGTGCCTTATGGCCTGCTCCATGGTGGAGGTCAGAGTCTTTTCAATCTTCAGAGACTGTCCGGCTATTATGGATGACACAGACGCCTGAGGCTTACCTATCTCAATGACCTCATACCGCTCATTGATCACGTCATAGGTGGTGTGTACCACCTTGGCCTTGGTGTCTATACCCAGCCTCTCAAAGGAGACCGTCACGGTATCACCCAGATCGACTCTCTCAAGGGCTGCTACATCCTTGTACTCTTCTGTCTGCCACAGCGCCGCAAACTGTACCGCAATATTGATATCAGGTACACCCACGTTATGGGTCTGAAGGTATGTTTCAGCCTTCTGGCGAAGAGCAGAGACCGTCTTGGGCTCATCCTCTCCGAACTCATTCCCCATGTCCACAGACATGATCCTGACAAAGGGATAGCTTGCAGCCACATCAGCCACCAGATACTTCTCAGGAAGAGTTATAAGCCCCTCATCCTCGTTATCTGAGCTGACATAGGGAAGGATGGCCGTATATACTTTGTCAATGTTGCTTTCCTGTCTGAGGTCAATGATGTTCTTGCCGTAACGTAACGTTACCCCATGGTCAACGCCTATGTTGGCCTTAAGGCGGACTGTATACCAGTCAAAGTCCAGTTCACCGCCATACACGCCCAGGACACTTCCTGTGCTACCCATGAGACGCGCCCGGATCGGTTCAGGCTTGTCCTGTTTGTACTCGCCGCTTGCTGATATATCCGTGATAAAGGTGAATGGACAGTCACCCACGGCGTAGTATTTCAGCCCGGACATAGCCGCGGCACAGTTATTGGCATCAAACGGCATACAGGGAATGTAGTTCAGCCGGTAGCCGAAGTGTTCACAGTTAACCTGTACCCGCCCGTGGGTCTGTTTGGTGACCTTATAGATCCGGTAAGGCTGAACACTCTTTCTGTCGGATGGCTTGGCAAGAATTATCCTGGAATTCTCCAGCTCACCACGGTGTATGCCGTCCTCCGGGTATATGATCGTGAGCTCATCCTCCCCGTTCAGACCGCGGTTCGTCTTCGCGCTTATGGCCTCGGACAGCCGCCCTATACCATTACTGTTGAATTGTGTTTCTGTCTCGTCATACAGAATCGGTATCATATAACCCACCAGCGAGGCGTGACTATCACCCTCGTTATGCTACCCGTCCAGGTTATCCCGTTCTCTCCCGGATCCAGATGGAAAAAGTCCCCGGAGGTCACCTGAATCTTGCCGTTACAATTCACCCCGTCCTTATACGCATCCATGAGCTCACAGTCAATGTCCGTGTACTCATCCGCCTGCAAGATCCGTATGGTCTCATCACCTATGGAGAGGTAGCCCGTACCATATACCCTCACAAGCGGCAGCGCCTTTTCAGTGTACCGGTTATAAAGAGAGCTGCCCGGAGTTGTATACTCCATAGGCAGCTCACCGATTTTTAAGAATCTCTGTGGTTTACAGTTAAAGGTCAGATCCAGCTCCGCAAGCCTCTGTTTGACCTTAACCTCTGGCTCAAACGGTCCTTTGTAGACAGCCATCCGGTACTCATCCGGGTTCCAGCTGTCCTCAAGCCGTTGATAACCCCGCTTTGAAAAAAGAGCGTCCCGGAGAGCGTAAAGGTTCTCCCTTATCGGCTTTTTAATACCTACATGATACGGGATCTCCACATTGAGATACCCGCCGTTATCAAAGGATACATCCCCGTTACGCCCCAGAACGTGCTCAAACTCCACATCTCTTTCAGGTCCCTTGAAGGACTCCGAACCGGATATTGTAGCACAGAACCGGCTTAACTCTATACCGTTGAATACTACTTCTCTCATAATCACACACCCGCGCTTATATACTGTTGATGATCGCGCCTATAGCAGCTTCAGCTCTACCCACTCCATCTGCAATAAGCCCTTCGATCCTGTCAACCAAAGGGCTTAAGTCAAAAGAATTGCAGGCTTCCTCACATAATTCATGTACCGCCGCGGCAACCTCCCCGGATCCTGACCGGATCGACTCAGCAAGTGATGACGTGATGGCCGAACCCCAACCGGTGGCAACACCACAGGAATCACCGGATATGTCCAGATCATCCTCCACACCACTTATCAGATCGCTGATCATGTCTGAACTGGCATCTGTGACCTTGTCCTTGTTATCCTTGATGGCATCAGCCCATGACTGATCAGAGTTAGTACCCACATCCTTGAAGTACTGTGACGTGGTGCCGTCATACTCCAGTTCGGTCTCTACCTTCTCCTTCTGGGCGTCGATCTGTTCACCTATCGCGGTGACGATATCCTCTGTTCCGTCCCGGATAGCTTGCGCCTGTTCAGTAGCAGAATCCTGATGGATCTTGACCATCTCATCCTTGTGAGTGGTCGCGGACTGTTCAGCATCAGCCTGATACTGTTCCTGTTCGGTTTTCAGCTCTTCATGTTTTGTGGTAACCGTGCTGATGGTCTCATCAAAACCGTTATTGAAACCAAGGTTCCAGTCATACAGCGCCTGTTCAACGTCAGCCTGTGCCTGTTCAAAATCACCAAAGTTGGCCAGCAACTCATGAAACGTGTCGCTGTCCGCCTCCGCCTCATCAAGGAACATGGCCAGTTCAGCCGCACCGTCTATACCCAGCCCTATCAGGTGATTGACTATAGCTTTGGTAGCTTCACCAGTCTCACCCTCGGACTCATTCGCCAGCTCCATAGCCTTGTGAACGTTATCGGCATAATCACCCATAGCGTCAGCATTGGCCTTGAGGTTTGCTGTCACCTCTTCAGCTGACATCTTTGACGAAGTGTTCATCTTGTCGAACATCCCGTCAAACTCAGCGACGGTCTCAACCATCTTGTCCAGGGCTTTCTGCTGCTCTTCGTCAAGCTGTACCCAATACTCGGACAGGGTACTTGTCACGCCCTCAACAGAACTTGTAGTCTGTTCAACAGCCTCCTGAACCCCGGCGGCATCCTCCTGTATAGCCGCGGAGGTTTCCGCAACCTTGCCGCTTAACTCATCAAGCTTGGCTTCATTATCAGCCAGCGTTCCGTTGATACTGTCAATGGACTCCTGGGTATTCTCAACCTCTTCCCTGGCGTCCGCAAATTTCTTACCCCATTCCTGAATAGCTGGTGACAGGTTGCGTGCCTGGCCGTCATACTTCTCGGTCTGCTCATTCAGCTTGGCCTGAGCCTCTTCCATGCGCTCAGTAGCTTCTTTGTGCTGATCCGTGACCTCTGCAAGCTGTTTTTCAAGCTCATAGTTCTCTTCCAGGATCGTCTGGATCTCTTCCTGCTGTTTCTGAAGCTCAAACTGTCTCTTAAGGGCATCAATATTTAATTCAAGCTGTCTGGTGCTCTCCTCGGTGAGCTTGCCGTTCTCATCTATCTGGAGGTTAAGATCTGGATAAGCCCCGTTCAGCTTATCCACGCACATCTTAAGCTCTTGCTTTTGAGCGGCGTTCAGCTCTTCCAACCCGTTCAGCTCTCTGATTTTGTCAGCTGCACGGTCAAGCTCTTCAGCCTCTCTTTTATCAGCTTCTATCTTGTCATCAATAGCCTGGGCGCTCTTTTCAGCGGCTTCCTTGTACTTATTCGCCTCTTCAGTGGCGTCCTTCATTGTCATGACATACTGGCCAATGAAACCGCACAGGGTACCAATAGCCGCCGCAATCAGTCCGGCGGGGTTGGCTTCCATAGCAAGGTTCAACATCTTCTGTGCTATCGTCGCGCCTTCTACCGTAGTCTTGAACATTTTCCAGGCAGATATGGCCTCCATGACAACTTTAGCCGCCATGAATCCAGCTATGGCGCTTGCTATACCCGCGGAGTGGTCAAGAATCCATGAAAGAGCCTCCAATACTGGTGGCAAAGCCTTTTCACCAAGCTCAAGGGCATTTTTCAAGAAGTCACCCAGAGAATCAGACATTTTCTGGAGTGATACACCTATCGCGCCATCACTTACCTGCTTATGAAGCCTGTCAACCGCATCTGTGGCACCATCAACAGCCTCTTTCAGGGTCTTATCAAAGGTCTTTTCAACCTCAATACCCAGACCTTCCAGAGCTGATTTAAGGATGGTCACTTTTCCCTTCAGGTTGTCCTGCATGGTATCCGCCATCTGTTTTGCGGCACCATTACTGTTGTCTATAGCCTCACAGAGCTTGTTGAAATCATCATCAGAGGAGTTGACCACGGCAAGCAGGCCGGACATTGCATTCTTTCCGGCAAGCATAGCCGCCTCCTGGGCTTTTTCAGCTTCAGTAAGACCGGCGAACTTCTCACGCATCTGCTCCATGAGCTCTCTGAAGGTGTACATTTTACCCTCATTGTCCGTGAGAGACAGGCCAAGATCTTCCATAGCCTGTGCGCTTTCCTTCGTCGGCTTGGCCATCCTCGTCATGATGGACCTTAAGGCGGTACCGGCTGAACTTGCCTTGATACCATTATTGGCCATCAGACCGGCGGCAACGGATATGTCCTCAAGGGAATAACCCAGCGCACCGGCAACAGGGGCAGCATACTTGAAGGTTTCACCCAGAAGCTCAACATTGGTGTTGGCGTTGGCACTCGCCGCGGCCAGTACATCAGCAAAGCGCCCCGCGTCCTGTGCGGACAGTCCGAACGCTGTGAGGTCATCTGTCAGGATGTCTGATGTTGTTGCCAGATCGGATCCTGAAGCGGCGGCCAGACTCATGACAGGCTCAAGACCCGCCAGCATATCCTCAGCTTTCCATCCGGCCATAGCCATATATGAAAGAGCATCAGCAGACTCGGACGCGGAGAACATTGTCTTGGCGCCCATCTCTTCTGCTTTCGCCGTGAGAGCGTCCAGCTCTTCAGCGGTAGCGCCGGAGATAGCAGCCACCTTGTCCATACCGGCTTCAAAATTCGCCCCGGCCTCTATAGCGGCGTCAGCAGCGGTCTTTATGCCGTCACAGAGAGCTTTCAGCCCAGCCTTGATAACATCAGCCGCAATAGAGCCCTTGACGATATCACCAAAACGGGAAGTCTTTTCACCCGCCTCGTCTACTTCGTTGCCGTACTCGTCAATGCTCTTGGCGCATCCGTCAGCAGATCTGTTGGCCTCATCCAGATACTTGTCATTCTGTGCCAGCTCCTGGTTGAGGTTGTTCAGTTCAGCCTTGGCATTATTTCCGGCGGTGGTGTACTGCTGGATCTTCTGACTTGCCGTATCATATGCCTTGTTGGCACCTTCAAGCTTGCCCGCAAGATCCTTAACAGCCTTCTCCTGTTCCTTGATCTCCTCGTTAGAGGCGTCCCCGGACTTTTTCATATCGTCCAGGGCTTTCCTCGCTTCCTCCAGCTCCTTGGTGTACTCGTCGATCTGGGTGGCGGCCTTCTCCTGCATCTTGCGGGCAGCCTCGACCATATCAGCATAGGTATCAACCTTTTTGGAGACCTGTTCTATCTGTTTACCGTAGATCTCCTGCTTTTTGGCCAGAGCTTCAGCGCTGTTGGCTGTAGTAGCATACTGAGAGTTGGCAAGCTTCATCTCTGATCGAAGCTCCGCCATATTGGTCTTTATGCTTTTAAGGTCTGAATTGTACTTGGAAGCTCCTTCCAGTACGATCTTTCCACCTATAACACCTTTTGCCATTCTCTATGTCTCCTACAGATCCATGACACTTGCAACCGGCCTGTGCGTTCTCGCATAGGCTTCATTCTCAGCTTCAATGTCAGAGTACAGGCTCCGTTTTGTCTCAAAGTTGTACAGCTGACGGTAAGCATGGTATATATCAAGCCACTTGCCGAACGTCATAAACTCCAGCTCTTCCTGAGACAACCCGAAACGGGTGCGGCCTAACAGATACACCCATTCGGCGTCTATGATCAGGGCGTGCTCTTCCTCCGGCTCCTGTGGCCCTGAGTTTTCTTCTTCTCCTGACTGTCGGGATTTTTTTTTATAAAACACTTCATGAACACGGCATGAAGTACAACTGACAGTGTTATGAAATCGGTGCTGGAGAATGTAGCCATCTTGAGCTCATCCATAGTGACGGGCTCCGTCCTGCTGCCTTCAGCGGCACCCTGTATAGCCTCCACGGCCTGTCCTTCTTTTATCATGAGATAGAGCGCGTCAAGTATCGTGCTTATACTCGGATCACCCTTCTCCTTTTTGAGGGTTACACCGTCCTCTTCATAGACAGGTGCGCCATCCTCATCATGTATGACTTTCCAGCCCATGAGCTTACGCTCAAAATCTGATATTGACTCATATTTCTGCTGTACCTGATCCATCACGTTCAGGTCACAATAAAGGGGGAATTTCTCATCACCTATGTTCAGGTGAAATACTTCGATAGGTTTCATACTTTGCCTCCGTCAAAAAACAGAAGAGAGTGGTATAACCCACTCTCTTCCGCACACAAAAGGAGAAAATCAATTATGACTCAGAACGCGTGTAGTATGCCTTAGCAGCACGTGAGTAGTACGTCTTGCCGCTCTGAACCTCGGTGTCCTCAGAGGCCACATAGGTAGAACCGTCAAGCTCATACCATCCCTCGGTAGACGGGTTGTCACCTGCCTCGGGCGTAACAGCTGTGTAGACGTACTGAACAGTGGTATCCTCAGTCAGTGAGTAGACCGTGCCATTCTTCTCGTACCAGCCCTCATTGTGGGGGTTCTCTGTTCCGACAGGTGTGACAAGCGTGTAGGTGTAGGTAGGTTCCTGATCAATGTTCAGGTACTCCTTAACGAACGCCTCAGCCTCAGCCGCGGTATCGAATACACGTCTGACCTTCCACACGGAGTTGGCATCACCGATAGCCAGACCGGACTGAGAAGGTGTGGCGAAGGTGATGTTATCACCCTTTGTGGTG
>Ga0310690_10004552_pt1 | contig 19564 bp, 12 predicted proteins | sample AusTroGonzalo_MG_2_FD_207661 | JGI IMG/M metagenome (GOLD analysis project Ga0310690, IMG submission 207661) | Bovine rumen microbial communities from tropical cattle in Woodstock, Queensland, Australia - Gonzalo_04 (v2) (version 2) | ecosystem: Host-associated > Mammals > Digestive system >...
CCACAGCTGGGCACCATATTTGAAACACCACGCCGTATAATACTCCGGATCTGAGAAGTCTTTATCGTCTTCAAGGAAATACGTCGCTCCGGACGATTTACCTGTGCCCCAAAGCAAATCCATTCCAAGTCCCAAGACATGGCCGCTTCCCGTTTCAACACCGGCTTTAACCAAAAAATCACAGGTAATGTCATACTTTTCTTGCTTGTCAAATTCAGACAAAAACCCGAAACTGTAGCCAAATCCGAACCTGTTCATAATCAGTTGATTACCTTCAACCTGGCCCGGAACAAACACTAGTGAATAGCCAAAGTTTATTCCGTAATTTAAGCCGGCAATCAAATTTGGTTTATCGGGCGTCGGAGTCGAAGGAGCAGGTGTTCCCGACTCGTCTGCATCATCAGAATCGTCGTGATTTTTGTCTTTACCGGTCATGGTCGAAATTTCTAGACGTTGGAAAATATAATGCCTTTGGGCAAATTTTGACCTGCCTTTCACGGGAACAACCCATTCGGGACCAACCGTTTCAAAAACCGTGTCCACATCCGGCATTTGAATCGTTGGAATCGGTTGAAAGTCCGTAGACATTTCTTCTTCCGTCGTCAATTCGATTCTTGTCGTATCGACATCTTGCGCATAGGCCTCGCCCACCGCAAGCACCATGCAAAAAAGCATGGTCCAAAATAATCTGTTCATAAATAAATAATATGGTTAATTTTTAATTTTCTGAAACTAATAATACTCCTCTTTTGTCAAAAATCAAGTTTTTTTTACAAACTTTGCAAAATATATTGACTCATTTTTTCAGAAAAGAACGCCGCATCTGAAACCGTTTCTCCTTCGGCAATTTTTGCCTGATCCAAAATAAGACGTGCGACATCTGCCACTTCGTTCTTGTTTTCATTGCTTAAAACCATCTCGGAGAGCTTAATAATCAGCGGATGATACGGATTAAGCTCTAAAATGCGTGTGCTTGCAAAGGCGGTTTGCTGCTGGTGATTGCGCATTAAGCGCTCAAGATGAATGCTCATTTGCCCGTTTTCAACATTAAGCGCCGCAGGACTCTTTGTAAGCTTTTCACTGATTTCAACCTTGCCGACCTCGTTTTTGAAAAGCTCTGCCATAAAATCTGTCAGATTTTTCAAATCGCCCTCATTTGCTTTTTGCTCATTGCGCTCAATTTTAAGATCAATATCCGCTGTTGAAATGTGCTTAACCGCAAAGGTTTTATAGCTTGTTAAAACTTGTGTCCAAAACTCATCAATCGGGTGATTAAGAAGCAAAACTTCAATCCCTTTTTCTTTGAAAGCCTCAAGCTGCGGATTATGGCGCAATGTGGCCACATCATCGCCCGTGATGTAATAAATCGCCTTTTGTTCTTCTTTGGCGCGCGCAATATATTCGTCCAAAGTTGTCAGCCGCGATTCGTCGTGTGTCGAAGCAAAAAGCGAAAGTGAAGCAACTTCCTCTCTGTTTGAAAAATCTTCATAAATGCCTTCTTTGAACGCAATTCCGAAAGCGTTCCAAAACTTGAGGTAATCGTCATAATCTTTGGTGCGTTTTTTCAGCTCCTTTAAAATTCGACTAACGACGCCTTGCTTGATTTTGGAAAGAAGCGCATTTTGCTGCAACATTTCGCGCGAAATGTTAAGCGGCAAATCCGAACTGTCTATCACGCCTTTCACAAACCTCAAATAAGCAGGCATTAAACCCTCAATTTTATCGGAAATAAAAACTTTGTTTACATAAAGCTTTAAGTTTTGCTGCCTATCAGGCTGAAACAAGTCATACGGTGCAGTTGAGGGAATATACAAAAGCGCATTATATTCAATGCTTCCTTCCGCCTTAAAATGAAGCGTAAGCCACGGATCGTCCATATTTTTTGAGATATGCCGATAAAATTCTTTATATTGTTCGTCTGTGATTTCCCCTTTGTTTCTGGTCCAAAGAGCCGAAGCGGTGTTTACCGTTTCTTCGCCCGCTTTGCCCAAGTTAAGAACAATCGGATATTCCACGTGGTCAGAATATGTGCGTATGATATGTCTCAAATAAATACTGTCGGCAAAATCTTTGGCATCGTCTTTTAAGAAAAGCTTAATATCCGTTCCGTTTGATTGTTTTTTCGTCTCTGTAATTTCATAACCGTCCAAACCGTCCGAAACCCAAAGATACGCCTTTTTTTCTCCGGCTTTTTTGGTGGTGATTTCAACCTTATTTGCCACCATAAATGCCGAATAAAACCCAACACCGAACTGCCCGATTAAATCAACGATTGAGCCATTGTCTTTCACGTTTTTCACAAAGTCGGCAGTGCCCGATTTTGCGATTGTGCCGATGTGATTGATAAGGTCTTCTTTGTTCATACCGATTCCGTTGTCCGAAACGGTTAAGGTTTTTTCTTTTTCATCGGGTGTAATCACAATTTTATAGCCACCACTTTTGGGCGCCACATCTTTATTCATCAGCGACCAATATTTAAGCTTATCACACGCATCGCTTGCATTTGAAATCAGCTCTCTTAAAAAAATGTATTTTTCCGAATAAAGTGAATTCACAACAATGTCCAAAAGTTTTGCAACTTCGGTTTGAAACTCTATTTTCTCGCTCATTGAAACAATCTCCTTTGATTAAAACATACCTTCTATATGGGTTTTGAAACAGCGCTTCGCAAGAGTGTTTTTTTAAATTTTCTTGCAATTTATAAAAACATTAATATTTCCCTGTTACAACATTCACAAAAGTGCACAACACAAGGAAGTTTCAAATGCATGGTTTGCACCCGCTTATTTCGGATTTAACGCTCATCACGGTTTATGCCGCCATAACGACGCTTATTTTCAAAAAATTAAGGCAACCGATTGTTTTGGGTTATCTGCTTGCCGGCATTTGTGCCGGACCTTACCTTCATTTTCTGCCCACCGTTTCCGAGACAACAAACCTCAATTTGTGGGCGGATGTAGGTGTGATTTTTTTGCTTTTTTCGCTTGGGCTTGAGTTTAGCTTCACTAAAATGGTCAGCGTCGGTAAATCTGCACTTCTAACAGCATTGCTTAACATTTTTTTGCTTTTGTTTTTCGGCTACTATGTCGGCTTGTTTTTAGGCTGGAGCACCATTGACAGTTTCTTTTTGGGTTCAATGATTTCGATGTCATCGACAACCATCATCATCAAAGCTTTCGACGACTTAAAAATCAGAAAACAAAAATTCACCGATTTGGTTTTCGGCGTGTTGATTATTGAAGACATTATGGGCATTTTACTTCTTGTGTTGTTGCCCACAATTGCCATCGGCAAAGGTATTGACGGCGAAGAACTCGGTCTAAACGCCCTTAAACTGGCCACATTTTTGGTTTTGTGTTTTCTTATCGGCATATACATCATTCCGACGCTTTTAAAAAAGCTGGAACGGTTCTTAAACGATGAAATGCTTTTGCTCTTAACCGTTGCGCTGAGCCTGTCTATGGTTTCTTTTGCACTCTATTGCGGTTTTTCATCGGCCCTCGGCGCATTCATTATGGGCTCCATCTTGTCTGAAACGGGCATCATCGAGCGCATTGAATTTGTCATCAAACCCTTAAAAGACTTTTTCGGTGCGGTTTTTTTCGTAACCGTCGGTATGATGGTCAATCCTGAAATGTTCATCACATACGCCTATCCTATTTTCATTGTAACTTTCGTTGTGGTTGTCGGCAAAGCCGTCTTGTCCGTTTTTGGTTTTGTCGTTTCGGGACAAAGCTTAAAAACCGCTGTTTACGGCGGCTTTTCGCTTGCTCAGGTTGGCGAATTTGCCTTCATCATCGCCGCACTCGGATTGAGCCTTAAGGTTTTAGATTCTTTTGTATATCCGATTATTGTTGCCGTTTCTGTGATAACAACTTTTTTAACCCCCATTATGATTAGTTCTGCCGCACGCGTTTATAAAATTGCCGATAAAATAATGCCCGAAAAATGGCGGGCTTATATTGCCCAAACGGCAACATCCGCACCTGCAAGTCCCACCGAAGAGAAGCTTTGGAAGGCGCTTTTTATAGGTTATTTTATGCGCATTTTCGTCTTTTCGCTCATTTTATCGGCGCTTGTCGCATTTTTCAGCCAAATTCTTCGACCGCTGCTTATGCCTTATTTGCCTGCTATATTTTTAAGAATCTTTTTAACCGTTTTTTTGCTTGCGCTCATGGCCCCTTTTTTGAAAGGTTTGCTCGGCTTTAACATCACACTCAAAAACCTTACAACACATCAAAAACCCGAACAGCGCTCAAGAACGCCGTTTCTTTCCAATGATAAAATTTCTAAAATTTATACTCTTTTATGGCACACCAAGCCTTCAAATCGCCTGCCCCTTTTAATTTTGACAAGCTTTAGAATTTTACTTGTGATGTTTTTTGTGATCACGGCCATACACCAATTTTTAAGCGAAAACACCAAAGTAACATTTGTTTTTTTTGTGGTCTCGCTTTTGATTATCGGCCAATCTCAATGGCTGTTAAACCAATATTTGAAAATCGAAACGCAATTTTTAAACAACTTAAACGGCAATACGCCGCCTGATCATCATTTTAAGGAGAAAAAAGATGAATAAACAAATCGCGACGCTGGGGATTTTGGTTGAAAAATATGAGAGCATACCCGAAGTTAACGCGCTTTTGCACCATTTTTCAAATTGCATCATCTGCCGCATGGGAATGCCCTACGAAAAAAGAAACGTTCGCTTAATACACGTTGTCATGGACACCGATTTTGCAGACATCGAGAAACTCACCGAGCAACTCAATGCCATTGACGGCATCATCGCGCAGACTATGTTCTTTTAAAAAACAAAACCCCAAGGAAAACCTTGAGGTTTTATTTGTTTAGCTTAAAAATTTTAAGCCTTAATCGTTTGCGTTGGGGCAAATTTTGGCTTGTTCGGCATTAAATTTAACCACTTCCGGTGCCGCATCCGCATCGTTTGAAATGGCTTCTTGCGGACATTCTGAAATGCAAACACCGCAATCAATACAAACATCCGGATCAACAACCAACTGATTTTGGCATTCATGAAAAGCATCAACGGGACAAACGCTCGCACACGCTTTACATTTAATACAGCTACTGTTAACAACTGAAGGCATAAAAACATCTCCTCTTAAATGATTATCTTTGAAAGCTATTTTCTATGCTTCTTTTTTAAAAAAAGCAAGTGTTATTTTAAAACCCGAGGCACTCTTTTTTTTTCAAGAGTGCCTCTCTAAACGCTTTGAACTGAAAGGACTTGACATTTAGGAGTATTTCAAAGCGTCTAATTGCCCTAAAAAACATATGACAAACCAAGCGTTCCCGCCAAGGCATTATAGCCGGAGCCGAAACCGTATTTGCCGCTCATATAACCCGAAAGCTTATCCGTTATATCATAGCGACCGCCAAGTTCAATGCGTCCGAGCGTGTTGTCTTTATAGGTTGACTGCTTGTTCAAACCCGTTATCCGAACTTTATTTCCTCCCGTGATGTTTTGCACCACGCTCGGCTTGACATATACACTACCGAAAGCAAAATCTTTGGTAAGCCTTGCTCCAAGCTCTGTTTCCAAATGTTTGATTGTATCCCACTGATAGCGCTTGCCGACATTGTCATGAGCGCTTTCAAAGTTGATTTGGGTGTAATATAAACCCAAAAGCGGGGTTAACGTCAGTTTGTTTTGAAGCAAAAAGGTGCGACCAGCTTCAAGCGCCGCGCCGAGTTCTGTGCCGTCGGTGTTAAACTTTGCCGCGCCATCTTTGGTTTTGACATCAGCTTTTTGGACACCACCGTAAATGCTTGCAAAGAGGTAATTGTTTGCCCTGTCATGGCGAAAATAAAGACCTGCTAAATAACTGTCTATATCAATTTTTGAACCGACGGGCGAAACCAATCTTCCCCTGCCGCTTAAATTATATTTTCCTTGGCGGTATGAGGCGAACACTCCTAGGTTGTTATGCGCGTCACTTTGAATATCAAAGCCTGCCTCAATGCCTTTGATTTTTGCATCAACATCTACCGGCTTTTTAATATCTGCCGTTTCGCCTTCAACCAAAACCCACGCGTTTTGAAGCAGCTGGCCGTTCCAATTTCGGTCACAAACGCCGCAGCTGCCGAAACATTCTCTGTTTGCGGCAAGTTTGCCGGAAATGTTGCGCGCAAGGCTTCGGGTTTGCTCAATGGCCGATTCGTGCAGACCGACAGCCGCGCCGACTTCGGGAGCAACTTCGCCGCCGTTGCCGCCTGAGCGTAAAGCCAAATACCAAATTGACATGCGTTCCTCACCCTTGGCGTTCAGCAATGTTTCCCACATATAAGGGCTACCCATCACGCGCGCAACCGAAACATCTGTCGGCGTTGATATATCATCGTTCGGCGCGAACAAAAACGGAACAATCGCGTCGTCTTCATTGTCGAGCTTATCGGTGTTTAAAGCATTTACAATAATGCCGATTGTGCCCGAAATATCGCCTTCAAGAATAATTTTTCCGATTTTGATGGTGTCGGCTGCTCTGTCAACTTCGGCGTCAACGGTTAAAAATGCGCCTGCATCAGAGCTTGTCATTTTTCCGGCGTTAATTAAAGCATGAATACCGAGCGCAGCGTTTGCGCCCTCTTTGACGGAAAACAGATTCGCACCCGAAACTTCTTTATTAAAACGAACTTCTCCCGTGCCATCGCCATCAACTTCAATGTTATACGCGCGTCCCGTGATGTCGTCATTGAAAATGACATTGCCGCCGTTTTGGGCTTGAAGGTCAAGAAGACCGCCTTGAATATCAATGCCGGCAGAGGCGGCAGGATTGTCAAAAACCGAATCCGCGCCATCTGCGAACACACTGATTTGACCACCGCTTGCATTCAAAACGCCGCTGTCTGCCGCAACATTGTTTTTAAGATTGACATTAACGAGTTTAAGCGCCGTGTCGCTGAGGACACCCGTAACGACAAAGCCGTTCGCACTCGTTATCTCTATGTTTGAAAGCGTCAAATCCGAATTTTCCTGATATTCAAAGCCTTTTCTTAAATTAAGGTTCAAAACAGAACGCTCATCGCCGTTTATAACGCCCGAAACGCTCAAGTCTTTTTTAACTGTTCCGATGCCCTCAAGATATTCTTCGGCAAACTCTTGTTCAAACTTTTCTCCAAACACATATTCATCATCTGCGCTTTCAGCTTTAAAAGTTTTGTTTGCCAAATCAGATGAGGCAAGCATTTTAAGCGTGTCGCCCAAAATGGTGTTGACATCTTCGCTGTCTTCCAAATGGTCTAATTTGACGCCCACCGAGTCATTTGTTGTGTCGGTTGTGTCAAGCCACACCCTGCCGTAAATATCTTTGAAATGTTGCTTGGTATAATAGTTTTTACTCCAAACGTTTTCAGCCTCAAGCGTTTCAACTTCTTCTCCTGCAAACACGGAGCCGATTTGATATATTGAAGGGCCGATCGGATTAAGCGCATCGCTTAAAGCAAGCTGCAAGTCATCTGTTTGCGTTTGAAGAACCTGAACAATCGCTCCGGTTGTTATAAGTTCATCCGGAATGTTTTCAAAATCGATGCCGAAGAGATTGAGCTCATGAAGCGTTACGCGTCCCTCTGATGAGTTTGAAGTTTGAATGGCATCAGATTTTTTATTGCCTAAGTCAATATCAATGGCATATTTCGTGTTTTCGTCTGATTTCAGCGATTTGAAAACGTAGTTATATAACTCTTTGTTTGCCGTGTTAACCTTAACTTTTCCTTGGGTTACAACATCCGTGTCATAGATGTTGTTGTATAAATTGATTATACCCGTTTCATCGCCCGTTAAAGTGGCGTTTATGCCCCCAGAGCGAATATTGTCATACATGCTTATCACGCCGCCGTTTTGCGCTTTAAGCACAACAAAAGAAGAGTTAAGATAAGATGAAATATAAATGGCGTTATCGTCTTTCTCACCCTTAATTGAAGTGTAGTTTCCCTTAAACAGCGTTGTGTCATTGTCAGCCAACACCATCAGGCTGCCATTTACACGAATCGCACCGCCCAAAGCTGACCCGTATGGAGCATCGGTCTCAAGATAATTGCCGATGAAACGGCCGGAAATTGTGCTGTCTCCATTGCTCAAATAGATTGCGCCACCATAAGTTTTCGCACAATTTCCAATAAAATCACCGTGAATGGCTGAAATTTTTTTAAAGCTTTCAATTGCGCCGCCATACTCAGCATGGTTTCCTAAAAAACGGCCGGAAACGACATCAAGAGAAGCCGCATTGTGGATAGCCCCGCCCCACTGTGATGAATTTCCGATGAAATCAGCTTGGATGGATTTGATTATTCCAGCATTGTAAACAGCGCCACCGCGCAAATCCGTATAAGTATAGTCAGAGAGTGTGCCATTGCCGATAAAAACACCTTCAATGAGGTCAATAGTATTTGTATTTAAAATCACCGAGCCAAACACCTCATGATACACCTCATGTTCACCTTTTTGAAAGTTTCCGATGAAGTTGGCTTTGATATGTTTGATGTTACCTTGATTGTATATCGCACCGGACATATCTCCAAACTCGCTATCCACATAATTTCGAATAAAATTACCGGAAATTGTGCCGATGGTTGCTTTGTTATAAATTGCGGAACCTTCTCCAAACTCACCAAAAGTGTTTGAGACAAAGTTTGAGTCAATGTTTTCAATGATGCCCTCATTTGCAATAACCGCGCCGCGTAATGTGCCGGTAACAGGATTTGATGCTGCCCTTACCAACGTATTGTCAACAAAGTCTGCCCTGATGTTTTTGATTGTTCCCTTATTAAAAATAAAACCGCCAGCAGCATTTGAATTGGTTGCGACACCTGCTTGCACCTCAACGGTGTTGCCTAAAAGCAAAACATCTTCAATGGATATTTCTTCCCCTTCGCCCACTTTCCAAAGAGCGCCAAGCGCACCCTGTTCATCAACCTCAACAACATAGGTTTGATTTTTGTAAACAGCGGCATAATCGTTTTCATCAAAAGAAAAAACCACATCTGCCTCAGACGGCAAAGATTCGTCAATAAGCTGTTTTTGGTTTAAGACTGTGGTTGTCCATTTGTAATATTTCCCGCTATTGCCCTCAGGATTTCCGAACGGATTATTCAGCTCAAGGTTATATTTTTTGGTTGTTATCTCAAGTGTTTCGGGATTCATTTCAGGCAAATCCATCAAAAAATTACCGACATCGCTTTCAACCAATTGGTATATCGGTGTCGTTTCCTCGGCTTTTGCTTGAAAAACAAATTGAAAAAAGAGCGCTATAAACAAAGACAGCGCGCAAAAAGACCTTTTTAACATGGCTGTGTTCCCTTCATTTAAAAAAATTGGCAAATAAGTAGTTGTGTTTGATGCTGATTGAAAAACAAACAGATGTCAAGCTCAATTTTTTAAAATGTGGATTTTTTGCGTTTTTTCATCAACCGCCGATTTGTTCGGGCAGTGTTTCTTCATTTGCCAAATTGGAAAATTGCGCATATTGCCCGTTCCAAAACAGTTTAACGGTGCCAATCGGGCCGTGGCGCTGTTTGCCGATAATCACTTCGGCCAGATTTGCCGTGTCGCGATCGTGTTTTTGCCATTCGAGTATTCTTTGCTCGAAATGCTCTGCCGTTTCATTCTGTTTTTGTTTGGGCTGTTCGTTTTTAATGTAGTAGTTTTCCCTGAAAACAAACATCACAACATCAGCATCTTGCTCAATTGAGCCCGAATCACGCAAATCAGACATCAACGGGCGTTTATCTTCTCTCGATTCAACCCCGCGGTTGAGCTGTGAAAGTGCAATAACGGGCACATCAAGCTCTTTTGCCAAGATTTTAAGCCCGCGCGAAATTTCTGAAAGTTCTTGCACACGATTCGCTTCACCGCGTTTTGAAGAGCCGGAAATCAGCTGAATATAATCAATCACAATCAGCCCCAAACCCTTTGTGCGTTTCAGGCGCCGCGCGCGTGTGCGAATCGCGTTAATCGTGAGCCCCGGCGTGTCATCAATATAAAGCGGAATATTTTCAAGCTCACGAACGGCGGCGGCAATGCGCGTAAACTCGGCATTGTTAATTTCACCGGTGCGCATATTATGCCCCGGCGTTTGCGTAACCGTTGATAAAATGCGCGATGCAAGCTCGTCCGAGCTCATCTCAAGCGAAAAAAACGCAACACCTTTTTCCTTGCTGTCTAAACTTTTTTCGCGACTCATAAATTCTGCCACATTATAGGCAATGTTGGTGGCAAGCGCCGTTTTACCCATGGATGGACGCCCTGCAATGATAATCAGGTTTGACTTTGTCATCCCGCCCAAACGTCTGTCAAGCTGCTCCAAACCCGTCGGCAGACCGGAAAGTTTGCTGTCGCGCTGAAAAGCTTGCTCAATGTAACCGAGCGTTGAACCCAAAGCCTTCGAAAAATCAATAAAATCACCCTGAACATCACCTTGATCGGCAATTAAAAAGAGCTGCTGCTCAGCCTGCTCAATTTGCTCAACGGCACCAAGCTCGGCGCTTTCTGTTAAAGCGCTGCTCACAATGTTATATCCCGTATCAATCAGTTCGCGCCGAAGATATTTGTCATAAATAAATTGCCCGTAATATTCAACGTTTGTCATCGGCGAGGCGCTGTCAGCAAGCTTGATTAAATAGTTTATTCCGCCCACTTCTTCCAAAGAGCCCTGCTGCTCAAAATAGTTCTTAAGCGTAATCACATCGGCCGCCCTGTCGCGCAAAATCAGGTTTGAAACAACCTCGAAAATTTTGGCATGTGTGGAATCGGCAAAATGCTTCGGTTTCAAAAAATCCGCCACTTTTTCGAAAGCTTTGTTGTTTGCAAGAATTGCCCCGATTAAAGCTTGTTCGGCTTCAATGTTTTTGGGTAGTTTTTCAAAATCAGGCTTGTCCATTTTTTATTGCGTCCATTTAAAAAGTTTTTTCAAATCCCTTTTTGATATATTTTTTTTCAAAACGCTTGAAAAAAATCCGTCGCTTGTGAATTATGGGGATAAGATTTTTTTTGAAAGCAAAAACAACTTCAAAATCACCTGTGCTTATAAAGATTATATTAATAAATTGGGCGTATTCTTTAGAGCAAAGATTTGTTTTTTTAAGGAACGAAGATATGAAACATCTTAAAGTGTTATGGCTTGCTTTATTATGCGTTGCATTGGCATGTTGCGCGCGGCGTCCGAATCAAGAGGAAATACCGCAGGTTCAAACCATTCCGGCTTATCACCATAAGGTGATTGCGCTTGAGAATTTATACACGCGAAACATTGCTTATTGCTATGCAAATGCCGATTTCACGGCCGAAGAATGTGCTTTAGCACTTGAAAAACAAGGTTATGTTCAGCTTAAAAATGTTCCGAAAGTTACGGCGCCGGCCGATTTCTTAAAAGAGGGAGAATATCCCACAAGACGTTGGCGAAACGAAGATAAAGTTCCGAGGTGGTAGGAAGAATGCAAGCGAGAATAAACACAATCGCTTTCAGCGGACTTGACGTTTTAGATGTTGACTTGCAGGTGCAGATGAGCGCGGGAATCCCAGCTTTTGCCATTGTCGGTCTGCCCGATAAAACCATTGCCGAAAGCAAAGAGCGCGTCAGGGCTGCTTTCGAAGCCATCGGCATTTCTTTTCCGGCCAAACGAATCACCATCAATTTGGCACCGGCAGACTTGCTTAAAGAAGGTTCGCATTTTGATTTGGCAATTGCCTGTAGTCTTCTGTGCGCCATGCAAATTTTGCCGCAGGAAGAGTTGTGTCAATATCTCGTTTTGGGCGAGCTCGGTCTTGACGGATCGCTCATGCCCATCAGTGGTGTTTTGCCCGTCGCCATTAAAGCAAACGAAGTCGACAAAGGTTTGATTTGTCCGTTTGCCCAAGGAAGCGAAGCGGCTTGGAGCGGTCTTAAAAACATTGTCGCCGCACCGGATTTGCTTTCGCTCATAAACCATTTTAAGGGCATTCAAACTTTGCCTTTTCCAAACAAAAAAGTGCGCGACCTTGAAGAAAACAAACTTGATTTGGCAGATATTAAGGGGCAAGAAAGCGCCAAACGCGCGCTTGAGATTGCCGCGGCAGGTTCACATAATATGCTGATGATCGGCCCGCCGGGTGCCGGAAAATCGATGTTGGCCTCAAGGCTCACGTCTATTTTGCCACCTTTAACGCCCATTGAAGCGCTCGAAACAAGCATCATTCATTCTGTTGCCGGCGCGCTTAAAGATGGTGAGCTCAGTTTTGAGCGGCCATATCGCAGTCCGCACCACAGCGCGTCAACTCCTGCCCTTGTCGGCGGTGGCAAAAAGGCTCAACCGGGTGAAATTTCGCTCGCACACAACGGTGTTTTGTTTTTAGATGAGTTGCCGGAATTTAACCGCTCGGCATTAGAAGCTCTGCGCCAACCGCTCGAAAATGGAAAAATCAGCATTTCACGCGCAGAATATCATCACACCTATCCGGCAAAATTTCAATTGATTGCCGCGATGAATCCTTGCAGATGCGGTTTTTTGGGGCAAACCGGTCAGGAATGTCCGAAAGCGCCTAAATGCGGCGCAGAGTATCAGGCTAAAATTTCAGGACCACTGATGGATAGAATCGACATAAATGTTTATGTTCCGCCCGTTTCCCCGTGGGATATTTTTGAAAAAAGAAAGGGCGAATCGTCCCAAACTGTTTTGTCGCGCGTGATCGCGGCACGAAAAATTCAAAAAGAACGCTTCGAGCGTTTTGGGCAAATAAATCTTTTGACAAACTCACAACTTTCGGGTAATTTGCTTGAAGACGCCGTTGAGTTGGAGCCTGACGCACGTCAGCTCTTAATTGATTTTGCCGACAAGCTCAAACTTTCGGCGCGCGGTTATCACCGCACATTGCGGTTAGCAAGAACAATTGCGGACTTGCAAAACGAAAAAAAAGTGCATAAGATGCACGTAGCGGAAGCATTGAATTATAGACGAACAATGCAACTCAGAGAATAATAGGAGAAACATTCATGAAAAATTTTAAGCCGTCTAAATTTTTACTTGTTCTTATCGGAGTTGTGTCTTTAACGGGCGCTTTTGTCGCCCCAAGCGCACAGGTTACCCCCAGTGCAAGACACAATCAAAGCGTTAGGGATATGATGATACGCCGCCATAATTACACCAGATATGGCACAGCAAGCAACGCCTTGCCAAAATACAAGGCTCCAGAATACAGCCTGTCATCGCGTTTCAGTCCTGCGCCGACGCTTACTGATAAACCCGTCATGCAGTATGCAATGCGCGACAAAGACGGAAGTCTGTTTCCGGGCGGTGATTGCAAGAGCTGCCATAAAAGCGGTCCGATTTTTGACACGGGTTCATGTGAGAGGTGCTACAACAAAGGTCCGCTCATTGATACAGGTCCCTGCGAAAAATGCAAAGAGCCTGCACCCGAGCCGATTATGGCTTGTCCTGCTTTGCCCTGTTGCGAAGTGCAGTTTGAACCGGTCATGGCATGTCCCGAAATTTTTGAGCCGCAACCTCAAATTGTGCCTGTTTACGCACCGGAATCTAAAAGTTGCTGCGATATGGCCCCGCTTTATTTAGAGCATGTCGACTTCAACTTAACCGATATGTCAAATAAGCCCACGCATAAATTGGGTGATTATCGTTTTCGCATTTTCGGTTGCCGTCGCTACAACAAAGAGGCAATCTTAAACCAAGGCCGTATTTTCGAAAAAGATATGAACTTTTCAAAAGTTTTTGAAAATGTTACGGGTGAGTGTTACAACATCATCAAAAAGCCGGCAGATTTGTGTCTGCAGCAAACTCCGTCTGCCTTGCCGGAATATGTGTTAACGGCTGAGATAACAGATTTTTATATGAACATTTGCGACGGATATGATTGGAAGAATGCAACAAAAACCGAAAAACGTTCGGGTTCTTCCGAGATGACTGTTCATTGGAGGCTTACAAATCTTTCCAAAACCAAAGTTCTTTTTGAGGGCACAACAACAGGCTATGCCCGTCTTAGTGTCGGCGAGGAAAATGGCGAAATCGCGCTGATTGAAGCTGCATTTGCCGATGCGATTCGCGAGCTTCAGGCTTTAAGAGGTTTTGAAGATCAGTTGATGATTCGCTTAAGCCCTGAGGAGATGGCGGCCGAGCGCAATGCTTTAATTGCCGAAGAAATTGCTTTGGATCCGGCAAAATGCCATTATGCTGAACCTTTGCGCCAAGTTAAACAATGCGAAATTTCACGCAAAGATTTCAATATCAGAGAGTGTCCGGCTTTTGCCCAAAACATAGAAGTTTCCTGCGATATGCAACCCGAAAAATGTGTTGAAATTGAAACGGCTGTCGTCGAGCAATGTTTGCAAGAACCAAACGAGAACTGCGCCGTTGTTGACGACACGTGGGTTGAAACACAAGTTCAGGTTATTGACGACCTATGTATTGTGTCTCACGAACCTTACGATGTTTTAACGCCGGAAAATCTTTACAAACTCCGTGCATCAGTTGTTGAAATTTCAAACCTTAAAGGCCAAAAAGGCGCCGGTTTGATTGTTTCGGACACGTTTGTTTTAACATCGGCATCACTGATCGGTGAGCAGGAAAACACCTATAAAATCCGCACCATCAACGGCAAAGAGTTCACAGCGCGTGCTGTTCGTGTTAATTTGAGCAAAAACATTGCTCTGCTCACTCTTGACACCCCAACCGAATACACGCCGCTGCCCTTAAATCTTGATTTACCGAAAGTCGGCCAGACAGGCTTTATGACCTTAGGGCTTCTTGATGTCGAGGCTTTTGACAACGGCACCGAAAACTACATTGATAACCAAGCCTCGATTATGGGCTATCGTTACAGTGAAGAGAAGGGCTCCGAAATTATTGCAGACACCAAGACGCAAGATTTAACAATCGGCAGCATTTTGATTGATGCGCACGGCAGTGTTGACGGTGTGGCGCACATCGGGCTCAAAACGCAAGACGGGCAAGATTTGTTCTTGCCAACCGAAACCGTTTTGAGAAGCGTCGGTCTCAAAATCTGCGAGTGCGTTTATGATGCGCCGAGTCCTTGGCAACAAACGGTTTATAAACCCGTTACCGAGCTGATTTTGCACGCCGAGCCGAAAGCGCCGGAACAAATGCCGGAAAAAGCCAGAAAATAGCTTTTAAGGCTTGTAAAAAAAACAAAGTCGGTGTTTCCTTTAGGCAACACCGATTTTTTTATTGGGCACCCATATTTCATTTTTTTCTGGACTTTTAAAATGAAATGTGTTATCTGTAAGCGAAAATTAATCTTTTGTTAACGATATTAAACGGAAGGTTAATTCGTTTTAACCCTGTGTTTTAAGGCCTTTCAGGCCAAACCTGATTGCCGGACGGAAATTTTATTAAAGGGAAGTCTTTTGCTCTAAAACACAGAACAGGATGTTTAAAAGTGTTTAGAAGAATCATTTTTGTGCTGGTTATTTCGCTTGTTATATCACACCCGATTAAAGCTCAAAAAGATTATAAAGCCAATTCGAGCGCAGCCATCGCCGTTTCCGATGATGAAGTTTGCGCCCTTTCGGTTGCCCGAATGGAAAAAAAATATGCCATCAAAAACCACTTGCTTGAAACAATCGCAAGTGTAGAAACCGGTTTGTGGGATTACGAGGTGCAAAAGTTTGTTTCATGGCCGTGGTCAATCAATGTGGAGGGCAAGGGCTATCGATTCGACTCGAAAGACGAAGCTGTCGCCGAGGTTAAACGTTTGCAAAAACAAGGCATCACAAGCATTGACGTGGGGTGTATGCAAATCAGCCTTAAATTTCACGGAAAATCTTTCAAAAGTGTTGAAGAAGCCTTTGATCCGGACGCAAACGTCGAATACAGTGCAAAATTCTTAAAAAAACTTTACGATAAAACGGGAAGCTGGAAATCGGCTGCCATGGCATACCACTCAAAGGTTCGCAGTCGTGCCGAAATATACAAAGCCAAGCTTTTGAAACGTTTTAATGAGATAAAGGTTGCTTTTTTAGACTATCATCAAGACCTCTCTTTGTTCTAGAAGGATTTTTTCATGGAAAAACTTGAAAAGAGATATCAGATTCGCTCGTATGAGTGTGATCGGTTTGGTTTGTTGCGCATTGTTACACTAATGAACATTTTGCAAGATGCCGCCGATTTAAGTGCCACCTCACTCGGATTCGGGTTTGATTTTTGCATTCAAAACAAGCTTGCATGGGTTGGCACGAACTACTGCATTGACATTAAAAAAATGCCCAAAATGCACGACATCATTCAAGTTCAAACGTGGCCTTCGGGCGAAAACAAGTTTATGGCTTTGCGTGATTTTACTATTACAAACGACAAAGGTGAGCCGATTATTTTGGCCACAAGCCAATGGGTGTTGGTTGATGCCTTAAAAAAGCGTCCTGTTTCACTAGGTCAATATTTGCCGGAGTTTATGTATATCAACGAGCGTGCGCTGGATGCAGAATTTGCGAAGTTGCCCGAATTTGAGCGCGTTGATTTTTCAAAAACTTTTGAAGCCCGCTTTGATGATATTGATTTGAACGTGCATGTCAACAACGCCATTTACCCTCTCTGGGCTTCAGAATCGATGAATGAGGACTTTCATGCAAAATACATTCCCTCAAAAGTGGAAATTTCCTTTAAAAAAGAGTGTTTGTGTTCTCAAGAAGTTATTGTTCAAACAAACCTTGAAAACTTGATCACCAACCACAGCATTAAGCTAACAGATGACGGCAAAGAATGTGCTAAAATTCGGATTACATGGCAAAAAAGACCTGCCGCTTGAGCCATATTTATACACAATTTGCCTATAGTTTCCCCAAAGTGCCTACTTTACATTTAAGCACTTTCATTATATTTTTCAGGGCAATAATTTGAAACATTGTGTGAACGGAGAAAAGAATATGCGTGATGTTGTGCGCTTTATTTTAAGATGTTTTTTTAAGACCTTCAAGGTGCGGTTTGAAATGCGTTTTGACATTTCCGAGCTGCCGACAAAAGGTGTTTATATTTCAAACCACGTGTCGTGGGTTGACCCCATTGTTTTGTTTGCCTTTTTGCCAGGAAACCCTGTTTTTGCGCTTCACGGACAGCTTTATCGAAACTATTGGGTGAGGCTTTTGATGAAAACGGCCGACATCATGGAATATGGCAATTTGGACGTGCCTGATTTGAAAAATTTGATTGCAACGGTCAATTCCGGCCGTCTTTGCATGATTTTCCCCGAAGGCCGCATGACAACCAACGGCAACATTATGAAAATATACGAATCTGCCGGCTTGCTTGCCGACAAGACGGACGCTCCGGTTATTCCGATTTGGATTAACGGCTTGCAATACTGTCATTTTTCGAAAACGGGCGGCAGATTGCCCCACCGCTATTTTCCGCATGTCAAAATTGTGGTTGACAAGCCGCGTCCCTTAAAGCTTAAAAATGAACTTCGACACCAACGCAACCACATTTCAAACGAAATATATATGATTATGCGCGAGCAAATGTTCGAATCGATTTATAACCCGAAGCTAACTGTGTTCACACAGCTGATTAAGGCCTCAAAAATCCACGCCAAGCGTTGTTTCGGCTTGCGCCGCCCTTACGTTTTGGAAGACATTACGCGAAAACCCAACACTTTTAAGGATATTATGCTCAAATCATATATTTTGGGGCGCTATTTTGCAAAAATTTCAAAATTTCAAGAACCGATCGGCATTTTGTTGCCAAATTCAGTTGCGGCGATTTGTACATTTTTCGGATTTAATGCTTATGGACAAGTTCCGGTTATGCTCAACTTCAGCGCCGGCGCGCAAAACGTTTTAAGCGGTCTTAAAACCGTTGAGGCCAAAAAGGTTGTAACATCAAAGATGTTTGTGAAAAAAGCGGGGTTAGAGTCTTTGATTGACGCCATTAAAGAAGGCGGTTTTGAAGTGATTTATTTGGAAGAAGTCGGCAAGAAAATTTCGATTTTTGCAAAAATTTTAGGTCTGCTTCAATATAAGGTGAAATATGTGCCTTATAAGGCAACGGCCGATGACAGAGCCGTCATTTTGTTCACCTCCGGCTCGGAAGGCGCGCCGAAAGCAGTTGTTCTTTCAAATAAAAACGTTATCTCAAATGTTTGGCAGATTGCAACTTTTGAAACCTTAAACCGTAAAGATATTGTGTTGAACTCAATGCCGATTTTCCATAGTTTCGGCTTGGTTTTAGGCACGCTATACGCGCTGTATCAGGGAGCAAAGGTGTTTTTATATCCATCGCCGTTGCATTTCCGTGTTATATCCGACCTTCTTTATGAGCTCGGCGCAACGGTGATGATTGGCACCGACACATTTTTTAGGAGCTATGCCAAAATTTCGCACCCGCTTGACTTTGGCTCGCTTCGTTTGGTTTATGCCGGTGCAGAGGGTGTTAAGCTTGAAACGCGCAACATCTTAAACGAGCGTTTGGGCACACGTTTAATGGAAGCCTACGGCACAACGGAGTGTTCGCCGGCGGTTGCGGGCAACAATATGGTGTTTAACAAGTTCGGCACCATTGGCAAGCTTTGCCCCGGTATGGAATGTCGGCTGGAAAAAGTTGACGGCATCGAAAAAGGCGGTGAACTCGTGGTTAAAGGCCCCAATGTGATGGCCGGCTATATTTTGCCGGAACATCCTGGGGTTTTGGTTCCGCCGCATAATGGCTGGTATCACACAGGTGATGTGGTTGAAATTGATGAAATCGGCTTTATCACAATCAAAGACAGAATCAAACGCTTTGCAAAAATCGGCGGTGAGATGGTGTCGTTAAAAGCGGTTGAGAATATGATTAACGGTGCTTTTGTCGGCAAAGATGATTTTTGCTGCGGCGTTGTTGCGGTTCCGCACGAGCAAAAAGGCGAACAAATTGTTTTGGTGACAAACGAGCGCACCTTAACAACGGATATGTTGCGCGATTTTATAAGGCAAAACGGCTATCCCGAGCTTTATATGCCGCGAAAGATTATATACCGCGACAAAATCCCGACATCAGCAACCGGTAAAGTCGATAATGTATCTTTGAAAAAAGAGGTTTTGGAAGAGCTGGCTAAAGCCGCATAAAAAAGGGCGGAAAACCGCCCTTTTTTGTTTTTACGTTTCTTTATGCTTGGCTTAAGTGCATTTTTTTAGTAGCTTCTTGCGTATATCACATCAAGCGTTGCATCATCGCCCGTAAGCAAACATTTTCCCTTCGTGCCGCTTTGGTCAAAAGGCAGACAGCGAATACTGATTTTCAGCTCTTTTAATATTTCTTCCGTTTCGGCTTTGCCGTTCCATTTTCCACGCACAAAGGCAACTTTTCCCACCTTGCCGTCTTCAATCCACTCATTGGCCTTTCCAAAATATGCCTTAAACTCTTCGGGTGTTTTGATATCCGTCCTAATGTTTAAGTCCATACGTGCTTTTGCTCTGTTAAACAGCTGTTGCTGGATATCTTCCAAACGTTTTTCGACGCTTGAGAGAAACGCATCTTTTGATACAATTTCTTTTTGACCGACAGACAAACGCGATTTGAGCATCAAAGCTGTCCCGTCAACGTCGCGCGGACCGATTTCCAAAACAATCGG
>Ga0310690_10004553_pt1 | contig 19561 bp, 12 predicted proteins | sample AusTroGonzalo_MG_2_FD_207661 | JGI IMG/M metagenome (GOLD analysis project Ga0310690, IMG submission 207661) | Bovine rumen microbial communities from tropical cattle in Woodstock, Queensland, Australia - Gonzalo_04 (v2) (version 2) | ecosystem: Host-associated > Mammals > Digestive system >...
CGCCCGGAGATCATGGATTACCTTCCACACAGGGAGCCGATGCTCCTTGTGGATAAGGTTGACCTTGATCAGGAGGGCGTTTGCCATGCCCGGTACAGGATTCCGGAAGACCCGTTTTACTGCCAGGGACATTTCCCGGGCAATCCCATTGTGCCCGGAGTGATTCTGTGTGAAATCATGGCCCAGAGCTGTTTCCGCCTTTTCATGGAAGTGTTCAAGACCAATCTTGTTATGTACAGGGGCCTTGACGCCGTAAAGTTCCGTGGCAGCGTACGCCCCGGTGACCTTTGTGAAACCACCTGTAAGCTGGTTGAACAAAAAGGCGCCCTCTGGGTATGCGACGCCACCCTTTCCGTATCCGGTAAACTCTGCGCCCAGGCCCGCATCACACTTGCGGCGGTACCGAAATAATTGCTATATTTGTAAAAACACTAACACTATGCTTGATAACGAAAGAGGGCTCTATATTGCCCATTCACAGGAAGGTCCCATCTCGCTGGTGGGAAAGATGGCATGCCGCCACGGACTCATTGCAGGTGCAACCGGAACAGGTAAGACAGTTACCCTCCAGGTTCTGGCGGAAACCTTCTGCCAGGCTGGCGTTCCCTGCTTCATGGCAGACATGAAGGGAGACCTTAGCGGTATCTCTCAGCCGGGCCAGATGTCAGGTTTCATCGAAAAGCGCCTTCCGGAATTCGGCATAGAGGATCCTAAGTTCCAGAGCTGCCCCGTGCGCTTTTTCGACGTTTTTGGGGAGCAGGGACATCCCATGCGCAGCACCATTTCCCGTATGGGTCCGGACATGCTCGGCCGCCTTATGGAACTCAATGAGACTCAGACCGGGGTCCTTAACATTGTTTTCCGCATAGCAGATGACAACGGCCTCCTTCTCATAGACCTCAAGGACCTGAGGGCCATGCTCAACTTCGTGGGCCAGAATGCTGCCGAGTACACTACAAAGTACGGCAATATAACATCGGCCTCCGTGGGCGCAATACAGAGGGCACTCCTTACGCTGGAAAACCAGGGCGCGGAGAAGTTCTTCGGTGAGCCGGACTTCGACATTTATGACCTCCTGCAGTGTGAGGGCGGCAAAGGCATCATGAACGTCCTTGCGGCTGACAAGCTTATGCTCCAGCCCAAGCTCTATTCCACCTTCCTCCTGTGGCTGCTCTCCGAACTTTACGCCACCCTTCCTGAGGTTGGTGAGATGGATCTGCCCAAGCTGGTGTTCTTCTTTGACGAGGCCCACATGCTCTTTGACGGCACATCCAAGGCTCTCACGGACAAGATTGAACAGGTTATCCGCCTTATCCGTTCCAAGGGAGTCGGCATCTATTTCATCACCCAGAGCCCTACCGACATTCCTGAAAACATCCTTGGACAGCTTGGAAACCGTATCCAGCACGCACTCAGGGCTTATACTCCCAAGGACCAGAAAGCAGTCAAGGTTGCTGCTGAAACATTCCGCGCCAATCCCTCGTTCAATACATATGATACCCTCCTGGAACTTGGAACCGGAGAGGCCCTTGTATCCGTTCTTGATGAGAAGGGCGCACCTTCCGTGGTCCAGCGTGCAAAGATACTCTTCCCGCTGAGCCAGATTGGTGCCATCTCTGAGGGTGAACGCACACTCATAATCAACCGCTCCCGTCTGTATGGCCGCTACGACAAACCCATCGACCGCGAGAGCGCTTATGAGATTATAACAAAGGCTACGGAAGAAGCAGAGCGTCAGAAGGCGGAGATCCTTGCAGAGCAGGAAGCTGCAAAGCAGGCGGAAATAAAGGCAAAGGAAGAAGCCAAGGCCGCCAAGGAAGCGGAGAAAGCCGCCAAGAAGAAAGGCACAGGCATTGGCTCCAAGGTGCTTAAGTCAGTGATTACTGCTGTTACCGGAGTTGCCGCCGCCGCAGTGGCAGACAAGGTAACCGGAGCCGTAACAGGCAAGAAAACCGTTTCCAAGAAGTCCACAGCAGAGAAAGCCGTGAACAGGGCAACCAAGAGTGCAACCACAACCCTTACCAAGGAACTGACAAGGAGCATTCTGGGCAACCTTATCAAATAGAACAACATGCTTGTAGTATTGGAAGGCCTTGACGGTGCCGGTAAGTCCACGCAGGTCAAAAGGCTCAAAAAGTATCTGGAAGACACTCGTCCTTCCCTGGAATACATCCATTTTCCGCGTTATGAGGCACCTGTTTACGGGGACCTCATAAGCCGTTTCCTCAGGGGTGATTTCGGGAACAACGAAACCGTTCATCCCCAGCTTGTTGCCCTGCTTTTCGCAGAGGACAGGCATGGTGCGGGGCCTATGATTAAAAAGGCTCTGGAGGAGGGTAAGACAGTACTTTTGGACCGATACGTCTATTCCAATATCGCATACCAGTGTGCAAAGCTTCATACTCCTGAGGAGAGGGCCCGGCTCCGCGACTGGATCTTCAATACCGAGTATGGCAACTTCGCCCTTCCCGTTCCGGACATAAACCTTTTCCTGGACGTCCCTATAGATTTTGTAAAGGAGAATCTCTCCTCTGACCGCAAGGGCGATGACGGCCGCGGTTATCTGGAAGGCTCAAAGGACATCCATGAGGCCGATATTTCCTTCCAGCGCGATGTCCGCGAGATTTACCTCTCGGAAACAGTGCGTGATTCCCGCTTCCGCCGTATTGACTGTTCGGATTCAAAGGGCAGGATGCTTCCTCCGGACGCTATATTTGAGAAGGTACGTGACGCCGTAAACCAGGTGCTATGAAAATGACCTTTCTCCGCAGGCTCTGCGCCGTTGTAACAGGTATCACCTTCCTGGTATCCGGGCTGGCCAAAATAATAGACCCGGTGGGGACTATGCTCATAGTCACGGAGTATTTCAAACTCCTGCACATTGGGTTCATGATTCCGTCAGCAAAGGTGCTGGGCGTCATTCTGGCAACGGTTGAGGCCCTTACCGGCCTTGCCCTGATTACAGGAGTCCTCCGGAAGATTGCAGCATGGATTACCTGCATCATGGTGGGCTTTTTCACTCTGGTCACCCTCTTCCTCCTTATCAGTAACCCGTCCATGGACTGCGGCTGCTTTGGGGAGGCAATCCATTTGAATCACCTGCAGAGTTTCATCAAGAATATCGCCCTTGTTGCGCTTTCCTGCATTGCGTTTATTCCGCTGAAGAGCATAGGCAAGCCCAAACCCCGCAAGTGGGTAAGCTTTGGAATAGCTGCTGTGTCGGTGCTGTACGCAGTCCTGTACAGTAATACCCATATTCCCATCGTGGATTTCACGGAGTTCAATTTCGGCGCGGAGCTCATGGCCTCCCTGGACGATGATTTAGAGGCGGACAACCACTACCAGACCATGTACGTCTACCAAAAGGACGGGCAGGAGGGCATCTTCCCTGATGGCAACAAGCCTGTCTCAGATACCGCATGGACTCTGGTCCGTGTGGATACCCTGTTCCGTGAGGGAATCGGCATGCAGAAGAAGCATCCCATTCTCTCTTTCCGCAATGCCGATGGTGAATATTTAGACCGTGAAGCCGCTGAAGGCAAGGTGGTAGTATTCTCAGTATATGACCCGGCAAAAGCCAACTGGGACCGTCTGCACAGGCAGTTCATGCAGGTCCAGGACGCCGGCGCAAGGCCAATTCTGATGGTGGCTTCATATCCTGCAGAGATAGATTCATTCGGCATCCCCATCGACCTTCCAGTCCATTATGCCGATTACAAAACGCTGATTACCCTCAACCGCTCAAACGGAGGTGCAACTTATCTGTGCCGGGGAGAGATTATCGGCAAGTGGCATCAGAGGGATTTTCCTTCGGCCATGGCTTCTTTTCTGAAGAAGGATCCTGTAGATCTTTCATCGGACCTTATACTGAGCAGAAGGCTTAAGGCGCAGGGTTTCTGCCTGTATCTTGCGGCTCTGTTGATTCTTGTATAAACCATTTATTAACTTAAACCAAAACCTCATGAAAAAGTACATCGCTGAAATGGTAGGAACGTTTGTTCTTGCATTCCTTGGCTGCGGAACGGCAATGTTCCTTGGCTGCAACACTCCCGCAGGTGTTGTGGGTACTGCTATCGCATTCGGTCTTGCAGTTGTCGCAATGGCTTACACCATTGGCGAAATCAGTGGCTGCCACATCAATCCCGCCATCACCCTGGGCGTTGCCCTCAGCGGCCGCATGAGCTGGAAAGACGCTTGTGGCTACTGGGTTGGTCAGATCATCGGCGGTATCGTTGCCGGTGCTCTTCTCCTTCTGTTCACCAAAGTGGTTTCCGCTCCCGACCTCACCGGAGGACTCGGCTCCAACGGCGTTGCCAATGCCGGCGGCGTATGGGGCGCATGCCTCGTGGAGGTTGTAGCAACCTTCATCTTTGTGCTGGTTGTCCTTGGCACGACTGATGCCAAGCTTGGCGCCGGCAAACCTGCAGGCCTTGCAATCGGTCTTTGCCTCATCCTCATCCACCTTGTGTGCATCAACCTCACCGGCACTTCCGTGAATCCTGCCCGTTCCATCGGCCCTGCCATCTTCGCCGGCGGCGCAGCCCTCAAGGACCTCTGGGTATTCATCTGCGCTCCTCTCCTCGGCGGTGCACTCGCCGCCTGCACCTGGAAAGGCCTTGCCAAGTAAACGCGATCTGTAACAGCCTGTAATTCAGGTGTTTATTAAAAGTACCCGGGTACCTTGGTACCCGGGTACTTTCGTTAAACATCTGATAATCAGCTAATTGATAATCACGCTCGGCCTCTATAGGCTTCTCTTGATTTCCGTAATCTGGAAGGCTTCGATGATGTCGCCGGGGTGGATGTCGTTGTACTTGTCAAGGCCGCAGCCGCATTCCATGCCTGCGGGAACTTCCTTGGCCTGGTCCTTGCCCCTTTGCAGGGATGACAGGGATCCGGTGTAAACCACGATACCGTCGCGGATGAGGCGGACATCGGCCTTGTTGGTAAGCTTTCCTTCCTTGACCTGGCAGCCGGCGATGGTGCCCACCTTGGAAATCTTGAAGGTCTGCTTGACCTCTGCGGTGGCGGTGACTTCTTCCTTCTTTTCAGGCTCAAGCATGCCCTCGATACCTTCTTTGACCTCGTTGATACAGTCGTAAATGACTGAATAGAGGCGGATTTCGATACCTTCCTTCTCTGCGGCCCTGCGGGCTTCTGAGGAAGGACGGACCTGGAAGCCGATGATAACGGCATCGGAGGCCTCGGCCAGAAGGACATCGGACTCGGAGATGGCACCGACGGCCTTGTGGATAACGTTCACGCGCACTTCCTCGGTGGAAAGTTTGATGAGGGAGTCTGACAGAGCCTCCACGGAACCGTCCACATCGCCCTTGACGATGACGTTGAGTTCCTTGAAGTTGCCGATGGCGATGCGGCGGCCGATCTCTTCCAGGGTGAGGTGCTTCTGTGTCTTGATGCCCTGGATGCGGATAAGCTGCTCGCGCCTCTGAGCAATGGACTTGGCCTCTCTTTCATCGGCCATGATGTTGAACTTTTCACCTGCAGCGGGGGCGCCGTTGAGGCCTAGCAGAGACACAGGCGTTGAAGGACCGGCGCTCTGGACTTTCTGTCCGCGCTCGTTGTACATGGCCTTGACGCGGCCGTAGAAACTGCCGGAGATGATGACGTCGCCCACGTTCACCGTGCCGTCCTGTACCAGCACCGTTGCCAGATAGCCACGGCCCTTGTCCAGGGAGCTTTCTATGACGGCGCCGCTTCCCATCTTGTTGGGGTTGGCCTTCAGTTCAAGAAGGTCGGTCTCAAAAAGAACCTTTTCCAGGAGTTTGTCCACTCCGATGCCCTTCTTGGCCGATATTTCCTGGCACTGGTATTTGCCGCCCCAGTCTTCCACCAGGATGTTCATTTCTGACAGCTGGCGGCGGATGGTGTCCGGATTTGCTCCGGGCTTATCGATCTTGTTTATGGCAAAGACCATAGGAACGCCGGCCGCCTGTGCATGGGCGATGGCTTCCTTGGTCTGGGGCATCACGGCATCGTCGGCAGCGACGATGATTATGGCAAGGTCTGTCATCTGGGCGCCGCGGGCACGCATGGCGGTGAAAGCCTCGTGACCGGGGGTATCCAGGAAGGTGATGCGGCGGCCGCTGTCCAGTTTGACGCTGTATGCGCCGATGTGCTGGGTGATACCGCCGGCCTCACCGGCAATGACGTTTGAGTTGCGGATGTTGTCCAGGAGGGAGGTCTTACCATGGTCGACGTGACCCATGACGGTAATCACCGGAGGACGCTCCACGAGATCTTCCTCGCGGTCAGGCTCCTGCTGCTCAATCTCTTCCGAAAGCTCGGCAGTGACAAATTCAACTTTATATCCGAATTCCTCCGCCACAAGGACGAGGGTTTCGGCATCCAACCTCTGGTTGATGGATACCATCATGCCAAGGGACATGCAGGCGCCGATGACCTTCACCACGGGGGTGTTGTTCATGAGGGTGGCAAGGTCGTTGACCGTGACGAACTCCGTCACCTTCAGGATCTTGTTTTCCGCAGCGGCTGCTTCCATCTCTTCCTGTGAACGGATTGCGGCAATCTCGCGCTTCTCCTTGCGGTGCTTGGCGCCGAAATTGGGCTTGTTTTCGTTCATCTTGGCGTAGGTTTCCTTCACCTGCTTCTGGATTTCCTTCTGCAGTTCTTCCTGCTCGGCTTCTGTCATTGCGGGCTTGAAGCGGTCGCCTTTCTTGCGGCCCTTGCCGGGCTGGACGGCGTCCTTTTTCTTGTCGCCCTTCTTGGGCGCCTTATCGGCCTGGACCTTGGTGACGTCAACCTTCTGGGGGGCGCCGGCCTTGATGCGCTCGCGCTTCTTGGTGCGCTTGGGATCGAACTGGGAAAGGTCGATTTTGCCCACCACCTTGAGGGGTGAACCTGCTGCAGGGGCCTCCGCTGGGGTTGGGGCGGGGGTTTCCTCCACAGGCTGGGGTTCTTCCTCGGGTTCCGGTTCTACTTCGGGCTCCGGCTCCGGTTCAACCACCGGCTCTGGCTCTGCCACGGGCTCCGGTTCGGGTTCAGGTTCCGGCTCTACGACGGGCTCCGGCTCTGCCACGGGCTCGGGTTCCACGATGGGCTCCGGCTCCGGTTCAGGTTCCGGCTCAACCACAGGTGCGGGAGCGGGTTCAGGCTCTGCTACGGGCTTGGCGGCACGGTAGAGGTTGTTGCTCTTGATCACGGTGACGCGCTCCGGCTCATAGTCCTCTTCCTCCTGTCCCTGCTTCCTGGAAGCCTTGTCCAGGATTTCCGTAAGCTTGACATCCACCTTTTCTGCTGCCTCCTTGAGTTCGAGGTCCTTGCCGAACTTCTTGTGAAGCTCCGGCATGTACTCGTCAGACACCTTCATGTTGGGATTTGCATCCTCAATGCCGGCGCCTTTTGAATTAAGGAAGTCCACCAGGGTGTCAAGCCCGATGTTGAACTGCTTTATTAGTTTTGATAATCTGATTTCTGCCATATATAACCCCTTTTTCTTTCTAAATTAGTCTTCAAACTCCTCATGAAGGATGCGGAGCACTTCTTCCACGGTCTCGTCCTCGAGGTCTGCCCTGGAGGCGATATCTGCTGGTGCAAGGGCCATTACGCTGCGGGCTGTGTCGCAGCCGATGGACTGCAGGCGCTCGATAACCCAGGGATCGATGACGTCGGAGAACTCGCTAAGGAGAACATCGTCTTCCTCCTCTTCGTTCTGGGGGATTTCCCTCCAGACTTCGATTTCACGGCCCACCAGCATGCCGGCAAGCTTGATGTTGACGCCGCCCTTGCCGATGCCCTTCTTGACCTCGTCTGCCTGCATGTAAACCTTGATCTTGTCCTCAGGGGAGTCTCCAAGGTCGATGCGGGAGATGCGGGCGGGATTCAGAGCACGCTGGATCATGAGCTGAGGGTTGGTGCTCCACTGGATTACGTCGATGTTTTCGTTGCGGAGCTCACGGACTATACCCATGATGCGGGAGCCCTTGACACCGATGCAGGCGCCGATAGGGTCGATGCGGTCGTCATAGGACTCAACAGCCACTTTTGCACGCTCGCCGGGGATGCGGACAACCTTCTTCACGGTGATGAGGCCGTCGTAAATCTCGGGAACCTCCATCTCAAAGAGTTTCTCAAGGAAGGAGTCGCTGGTGCGGGAAAGGACGATATAAGGAGTGGTCTGGTTCTTCATCTCCACGCTCTTGATTATGGCGCGGACGCTGTCGCTCTTCTTGAAACGCTCGCCGGGAATCTGCTCGCTCTTGGGCATGCGGAGCTCGTTTCCGTCCTCGTCAAGGATGAGAACCTCGTTCTTCCAGGTCTGGTAGATTTCTCCGGTGAAGATTTCACCGACCCTTTCGGAATACTTCTTATATACGTTTGCCTTCTCGATGTCCATAATGCGGCCCTGCAGGTTCTGACGGATGTTCAGGATTCCGCGGCGGCCGAATGAAGCCAGTGAAAGCTTGCGGGTGAAGGTGTCGCCGATTTCGTAGTCGTCGTCTCCTGTTTCGGCGGCGATTTCCTCTACGGTAATCTCCTTCACTGGATCCTCGACCTCTTCCACAACCTCGAAGTTCTGGTAGATTTCGCAGTCTCCCTTGTCCACGTTGATGATAACGTCAAAGTTGTCTGCCGTGCCGTAGGTCTTGGCGAGCTGGGTGAGGAATACATCCTTAAGAACGCCCAGCATCACGGGACGGTCAATGCTCTTCTCTTCCTTGAAATCCTTGAATGCGTCGATCAAGGTAATTTCTTTCTCTTTTTCTTTTGCCATTGGTTATATTGTTTTTATTCAAATTCAACAACGGGTCTTACGGAGTTGATTACGTCAAAGCCGATGGTCTCTCCGTCAACGGTTATAGCCTTGTCATTTGCGGCCTCAAGAACACCCTTCACCTTTTTTCCGCCCTTCATCCAGACATCCACCTTGGCGCCCAGGGCCTTCTGATACTGCTTCATGACCTTGAACGGCCTGTCAAGTCCCGCAGAGGATACGGTAAGGGCATAATCCTCAACATCCTGGTCAAATGCCGCATGCATCACCTTGTCTATTGCCGAGCAGTCTTCCCAGTCCACAACTCCTTCCTCTTTCTCTATAACAATCTCGATGTCATTGTCCTTGCTGACGCTTACTTCCACCAGGAAGCAGCCTCTTTCAGCCACCGCCGTCTCCACGGCCTTGATAATTTGTTCTTTTGTCATAGTTTTTCAACTGTCATCCTGAGGCTTTGCCGAAGGATCTTTTATAAAAAAAGATAGGGGACCGACGTCCTCTATCTCGTTCACGGGCACAAAGGTACTAAATCATTTCTTTAAATGCAAAATTTTTCTAAATTTGCGTTAATATGAAAAGTAGATTTCTTGCTGCTGCGGCTCTGTCCGCCCTGTTGTGCTCATGTGGCGGTCAGGAATACCGGAACCTTGCTCTCATGAGGCAGGCCAGGCATTCGTCGGCCTGTGATTACAACCTTACAGCCCAATTGGTTACAGACGGAATCGTCACGGAAGGAGATGCCCCGTGGACAGAGGTTCTAATAGACGGAGTACCTCAGCCCCTGAGGGAAAGCACATACCTTACAGACCTTAACGTGTCGTCCATCAGCTGCCCCGGGGAGGAGTGCCTGGTTGAACTCAATCTTCACGGACAGTCAGTGGAGGCAGACCTTCTGGTCCTGGCCGGGAAAGTTTATGGCGGCAAATCCACGGTCAGCGTTGAAGCGTCGGCAGACGGCATCAGCTGGAAGAGCCTTGGCAGTGGAAATATCCGTCCCGCAAGAGATCAGAAGTATATTCTTCATGGCACGGAGTGGGTTGTCCCACTTGGAGAGCCCGCTCCTTATACCTGTTTCAGGTTCAGGGTCAAGTCTCCCGGAGCTTCAGGCGTAGAGCTTACAGAGGCCTTTTTCTATCGTGACGATGAGGTTCAGGACCTCATGACCAACAACCGTTTCGTCAGTTACTGGCAAAGCGCCGGGACAGAGAATGAGTGGGTGTCGGTGGATCTTGGGGGGCCTTCCATTATAGACAAGGTTGTTTTCCGGTGGAAGAATCCTCCGGTTTCCGGGACGGTACAGGTCTCCGATGACGGTAAATCATGGCGTAATGTGGCAGGAATCTGCGGAGAGACTGAAGTGAGTTTCAGAAAGGTCAAGGCAAGTCAGGTGCGTGTACTTATGGACAGTACTGCCGATGGCAGTCCATTCGCCATTGATGAGCTGGAAGTCTGGGGAAAGGGCGGAGCAAAGAAGCGCGCCGGAGAGTGGGAAGTGTCCCGGGAAGGCTCCGGCATATGGATTCCGGCCTCCGTGCCAGGCACTGTGCTTGGCAGTTATGTTGACGCCGGCGCTGTCCCGGATCCCAACTACGCAGACAATCAGTTATTCATCTCCGATTCCTACTTCCGCAGCAGTTTCCTTTATCGCAAAACCTTCACCGCCAGGGTGGAATCGGCCCGCCAGTTCCTTGTGTTCGACGGTATCAACTGGAAGGCCGATGTTCATCTGAACGGTGTTAACCTTGGAACCATTGAAGGGGCATTCAATTCCGTCCCTTTTGACGTTACCGGCATACTCAGGGACGGGGATAACCTCCTGGAAGTTAAGATCATCCAAAACCGCAGTTACGGGACAGTCAAGACGGCCACGGCCTACACTCCGGACAAAAACGGCGGATACCTTGGAGCAGACAACCCCACCATGCACGCCACCATCGGCTGGGACTGGATACCCACCGTCCGCGGCCGCAATATCGGCATATATGACGATGTCCGCCTTGTCTGCACAGGGAATGTCACCGTCTCCGAACCTTTCATCCGTACGGAGCTTCCTCTTCCGGATACAACCCGTGCTACCGTCTTCGCCAGTGTGGTGCTTACAAACCATTCGGGAGAGGCCGTTTCCGGCAAGGTGCGCGGCAACTTTGGCCCGGTTGAATTCGTCAGGGAAGAAACTCTGGGGGCAGGGGAGAGCAGGCTTGTGGAGTTTGATCCTGCCGTGTTTGAGAACCCAAAATTATGGTGGCCCAATGGATACGGCGAGCCAAATCTGTATCCGGCCGAGTTCAGTTTTGAGGCCGGAGGACAGGTTTCCCACAGCGTGAGTTTCCTTTCCGGAGTCCGGCAGATGGATTATACCATGGAGCCATATCAGTCAACCGGATATTCGCCTTTCCATGGCCGTAAAGGCAATCAGCGTCTGAGCCTGTATGTAAACGGCCGCCGTTTTGTTGGATTTGGCGGCAACTGGGGCTTCCCGGAGCATCTTCTCAAGTATGGGGACAAGGAGTATGATATTGCCGTAGGCTATCATAAGGCAATGAATTTTACCATGATCCGGGACTGGGTGGGGATGATAGGAAGCAAGTCCTTCTACGAAGCCTGCGACCGCCACGGCATCATGATCTGGCAGGACTTCTGGCTTGCCAACCCCTGGGACGGGCCGGATCCGGACAATCCGGAAATGTTTAACGCCATTGCGGAGAAATACGTAAAACGCATCAGGAATCACCCCAGCATCGGCCTTTATGTGGGCCGGAACGAGGGCTATCCTCCGGAGGAAATCGACACTTTCCTTGAGACGATGATTGCCCGTGAGCACCCAGGCTTGTACTACATTCCCCATTCCGCCGCGGATGGTGTCAGCGGGGGAGGCCCTTACAATGCCAAACCGGTTAAGGAGTACTTCACCATGTTCGGGAACGACAAATTCCACAGCGAGCGAGGTATGCCGGCCGTCATGAATTATGAGAATCTGGTCCGAACGATGGGAGAGGAAAATGTGGAGCCGTTTAACTCGCTGGCACATCCCAACCCAATGTACGGCCTGCACGACTATACGCTTGGCCGCCTGGAAGGATCGGCGCAGGAGGCGGAAAGCTTCAATGAACTGCTGATCCGCGGTTTTGGGGAGCCTTCATCGGCAAAGGAGTTTGCCTCACTGGCTCAGTGGATTAATTACGACGGGTACAGGGCCATGTTCGAGAGCCGTGCAGCACATCGCCGCGGACTGCTTCTCTGGATGAGCCATCCGGCCTGGCCTTCCATGGTGTGGCAGACCTATGACTATTACTTTGAGCCCACGGGAGCGTACTTTGGCTGCAAGAAGGCTTGCGAACCTGTGCATATATTTATGAATCCGGTCTCCTGCGGAGTTGAGGCTGTGAACTATCGGGCAGGGGAGCTTAGCGGACTCACAGCATCGGCCAAGGTACTTAATATGGATGGCAGCCTTGCGTGGAGCGGGGCATCCACGCTTGATTTGCCGGAGGACAGCACTGCTCATTGCTTCCCTCTGGAGATTCCGTCAGATATCTCCGATGTGTATTATGTGAAACTTGAACTTACGGACGCTTCCGGAAAACTGCTGTCAGAGAACTTCTACTGGCAGGGCAGTGAGGAAGGCAATTACCAGGCGCTCTGGTCTTTGCCCCAGGCACAGCTGAAGAAGAGTTTCCAGAAAGTGACAGACGGGTCTTATATTGCTGCCATAGAGAACACCGGTTCCACCCCTGCACTCATGCTGCGCCTCAAAATCATCGACCGCCGCACCGGAGACCTCATCCTCCCTGTCTTATACTCTGACAACTATTTCTTCCTCATGCCCGGCGAGTCCCGCCGCATCGATATCAGCATCCCCGCCGGCACCCCCTGCCTTGAAATAGAAGGTTTCAACCTATAAAAAAACACCCGCATTCCTGCGAGTGTTCTGCCCTGCTCCCCCTGTTGGACTTGAACCAACGACCCTCTGATTAACAGTCAGATGCTCTAACCAACTGAGCTAAGGAGGAATTTTTCCGTTTTCTGAACGGGATTGCAAAGGTACTACCTTTTTTTGATTCTCCAAATAATTTGAAAGAAATTTTTTTCTATATTTGCAAAGTAGTATTGTGAGTGTTTGAACCATGGATATAGACCTGCTCTCAAAAATGGTCCACGAGATTATGATGGACCACGACAGCGTTACTCTCCCTGGACTGGGAAGTTTCGCTGCGGAGCTGGTTCCGGCCACTTTCTCTGACAAGGGTTACACTATTAATCCACCGTACAGGCGGCTGTATTTCATTCCACGTCAAGGCTCAGACACTCTCCTGGCGGACCTTTATTCATCGTCCAACAACATTTCCGTCCAGGACGCCACACGCATTCTGGTGGAGTATCTGTCGGAGATGAAGGAGGTTCTCATCGCCAGGAAGATTATCGTTTTCCCGGGGCTTGGACGTCTCCGCGCCACTCGTGAAAACCATTTTTTCTTTGTGGCCGATGAGGATCTGGACATCTATCCCGCCGGTTTTGGCCTGGAGCCCATCTCCCTCAAAACCCATGAGGAAACGCCCCAGGAAGTGGAGCAGGCCGTCAGCTCCCTGGCCCAGATGCTGGAACCCGAGCCGGTCCTTGAACCGGAGCCCGTGCCCGAACCGGAGCCTGTCGTTGAGCCGGAGCCGAAGCCCGTGGTTGAACCTGAGCCGGTCGTTGAACCTGAACCGGAGCCGGTTGTTGAACCTGAACCGGAGCCGATTAAGGAAGAGATTCCCGGCACGGAGGCCGAGAATGACGTAAAAGAAAAACGTCGTCGTCCTGTTATTTGGACTATACTTATATGGTTGTTGGTGGCGGTGCTGGTGGCGGTGATTGCGCTGGCGGTGATTGGCCGCGTGGCGCCGGAATGGCTGGACTACTACCTGTATTCTCCGGAGGAACTGGAAATCCTGCGCAGCCTATGATTCCAGTAAGCCGCGAAGGTTACAAGTTCCGCAGCGACATCTGTCTTCCCTGTTATCTTACGGACCGTGAGGGCATCCTGAGGGTGTCCGGATTCATGGACCTTGCCCAGGAGATTGCGTACTGGGCTGCTGAGGAACTGGGGTTTGGCTATACTTCCCTCCATGTTCACCATACCGCATGGGTGCTCTCCAGGATGCATATCCACTTTGAGAATCCAGCTCACTGGCGAGACAACGTGAAACTCTATACCTGGCACAAAGGCGCAAACGGGCTGTTCTACCTCCGTGACTTCGACCTTCAGGATGAGAATGGCTATCACCTTGTGAGAGCCACCAGTTCATGGGTGGTGATAAACGAGGAAACCCGCCGCCTGGTGCGTCCGGAAGACCTTTCCGCCAAACTGGAGACCATGGAGAAGGTAGACGATTCCATAGAGGAGCCCGCCCCAAAACTGATACTTCCCAAAGACGCTGAACCGGTGTACGCCGGAGACCATACGGTTGCGTATTCCGACATCGACATTGTCGGTCATACCAACAACGTCCGCTACATTGTGTGGTCCATGGACTGCATCCCTCCGGAGGAAGCCGCCAGGCCCGTGAAGGACGTATTTATCAATTTCAACAAGGAAACCACGCTTGGAGAGGCAGTGAGCCTCTACCGCCTGCAGATTGGCTCCACCTGGTTCGTGGAAGGCCGCAGCGGCGGGAAATCCTGCTTCGTGGCACAAATAGATTTCTGCTGATGTTTGACCTTTTCTATCCGGCATCTCCGGCGCCTGTGTATCCGCGCCCTTCTGCCGACCGTCCCGGACGGCCGGATGTTCCCGCCGGTGAAATGCTGCCCCTCATAGAGCCAAACGGCATAGTTTACGGCCAGGCCTCCCGCGCCTGGTGCCACAGCGGCACAACCGCCCTTCACCCGGTGGTCCACCTCCAGATAATGGACCGCGAGGGCAACCTCTACCTCCAGAAGAGGTCCATGTTCAAGCACCGCTGGCCGGGCCGATGGGACATGGCCGTCGGCGGTCACATCTCTTACGGGGAGTCCGTCCTGGAGGCCCTGTACCGTGAGGCCGCGGAAGAGCTGGGCCTTCATCAGTTCAACCCTTCCTTCATCGACACGTACGTTTACGAAACCCGCCGGGACAGGGAACTGGTCATTATCTTTGCCCACATCGGCCATCCGGACCTTTCCCCGGACAACGTAGAAGTCGCAGAGGGCCGATGGTGGACCCCCGCTCAGCTTGACGCCGCCCTCGGTGCCGGCATCTTCACCCCCAACTTCGAGGATGAGTTCTCCCGCATCCGGGAAACGCTGATGGCGATGCTATGAAGAAGGCCTTTTCTGTCATCATACTTTTCATAGCCCTGTGCATAAGTGCAAGGGCGCAGGTCTTGATTCTCAACGACAATATCTTCCAGGACAGGATGAGTGAGATCAAGGCTACGGTCCTGGACTCGCTCACCAATGAGCCCGTGCCATTTGCGTCGGTATATGTGATCCCGTCCAAGGATACGACAATCACCAATTTCACGCTTACAGACGCTAAGGGAGAGGCAAAACTGGACGAGGTTCCATACGGCAGTTACGTCTTCCATGTAGAAATGCTGGGATACAAGCCTTTCGTCAGAGAAAAGTATTTCAGGAACCGAAGTGTAGATATGGGAACCATCAAACTGAAGGTTGACGAGCAGTTCCTGAATGCCGCCGTGGTGACCGATGTTGGTAACCCCATAGTGGTAAAGAAAGACACGGTGGAATTCAACGCGTCGTCCTTCAGGGTGGGAGCCAACGCCATGCTAAAGGACCTGCTTGCCCGTATGCCCGGCATGGAAATAACGGAAGACGGCAAGGTGAAGTTCAACGGAGAGGAGATAGACAAACTCACCGTGGGCGGCCGCACTTTCTTCTTCAAGGACCAGAGCACCGCTCTCAACAACCTTCCCGCTGCTGTGGTGGACAAGATCCGTGTCATTGACCGGGACTCCAAGGACACCCGCGCAACTGGCGTAGAGGACGGCAGCAAGGAAAAGGTCCTGGACGTTGCCCTCAAGAAGGAATATGAGAAAGGCTGGTTTGGAAACGCCGGCTTCAAGGGCGGCACCACCGTGGTCCCTTCCAGTGACGATGACCCCCTCCGGGACAACCGCGGCTTCCTGTACAGCGGCAACGTCCTGGCATCGGCCTACACGGAAAAGGACCAGCTCACGCTGATCGGGAATGTCCAGAATGTGGACGAATCCGGTCTGGTGTTTACAATCATTGACGAATCCGGAGAGCTTTCCACCCTGGGCCAGGGCCTAAGCGCCGCCGCCCAGATTGCCCTGAACGTGAACACGGAACGCGTCAAGGATACAGAAACCACCTTCAGCACCGACTACAAGTATTCGGACACGGACTCCGGCACCCGTGTGAACCGTACCACCTTCCAGGAAGACGGCAATCTGTCCACCACGTCTGAAAGCATTGGGAAACAGTTCAACAACGCTGCCAAGGCATCCGTAGAGATGGAAAAGGAAAAGGGAAAGGTGTGGTTCTACCTTCTCCAGGGCTTAAGCTACAACAAGTCTGACTCATACCTGAACAGTTCCTCAGAGACTCTCCGTGAAGGCTCGTTTGTGAACAGTTCGGAAAACGCCACTCACAGCATAGTGGAAACCAGGGGCGTCACTCTGGATTCCCAGATTACCTTCCGTGAGTTGGGAGGCAAGAAAGGCCGCAACCTGCGTTTTGAAGCCAGCGTCTACTACGACGCCGGTCCCAGCCAGAGGGACGAGACCTCAGTCCTCACCACCGCCTCCGGCAAGGAAACCCGCTCCCTGCATTACGACATCGATGAAACCGCCGTCCTTGTGAACACCGGCCTCCGTTACGCGGAACCGCTAGGCGATAAATGGACTCTTGCCGCTTATGCCGATATCACCTGGTCCAAAACCAACAACGTCAGGGACGCCTTTGACCAGGCCGGGAGGAACGACTATTTCTCCTCTGTCAGTAACTCTGACTATCTGAACCAGGAGACGGACCTCACCGTCCAGTACAAATTTGGAGACAGCAGCTGGATTACCCTTGGCGGCAGCCTCTCAGGCGTTCTCAACGAGACTTACTCCAAGAGTTACGGCATTGAGGAGGTCACCGGTAAGGACGAGTGGTCCTGGTTCGTGACGCCATCGCTCCGCTTCCGTCACAGCGTGGGTAACGACGAGTTAACTGTAAGGGCCTCTGGCTACAGCCCGCAGCCAAGCTCTTCCAAGATGCTGCCGGTCCTTAACATAAGCAATCCTTCCCGTCTGAGCATAGGCAATGTATACCTGAAGCCAAGCACTATCTCTTTCCTGAATGCCGACTGGACGCGAAGCAACAGGGAGAAGTTCTCCACCCTCATGTGCTATTTCTCCGGCCGTTTAACCACCAATCCCGCCATCTCCGCCCAGTGGTACGACTCCAACGGAATCATGTACCTGGTGCCTGTAAACTCCAGGAAACCAAGTGTGTCTTCTTCCCTGCACATTAACTATTCCACCCCGCTGGATTCCAAGAAAAACTGGACCCTGTCCCTCAGGAGTTCAGTCATGTACTCTTACTCCGTCACTTACCAGGCAGGCTCCGCCCTTCCAGGACTGGATCCGGACACTTTTGACTATTCCGTTTTTATGGCCAGTTTTTGGGGAGATTCCTCTGGAGACCGCTTCTACAGCGGCGCCAGCGGATTTGCGGAAAGCAACACAAGGACGTTCACCCCTTTCGCCGGGTTTGACGTAAAGTTCAATCAGGACAGGTATTCATTCTCCGTGGGGACCAATTCCAGAGGCTACATTTCCCGCTATTCCCTTGACCCCAGCATAAACATGAACACCCTTGACACTCGTTTTACGGGGCGCTGCTCATACGTTACCAAGCACGAGTTTGAGTTTGAATCGGACATCTCCTACGTGTTTTACAACGGCTATGCAGAGGGGTATGGCCTGCCCGAATGGCAGTGGAACGCTGAACTTACCAAAAGCATCGGTGCATTCAACCTGAGCCTCAAGGTCCACGACATCCTTAACCAGACCCGCAATCTCACCCACACCGTCACGGCCAACTATGAGGAAGACTCCTACCGCATGATTATGGGAAGGTACATCCTTTTCGGTGTCAAATGGAACTTTGGCAAGATGAACGCCGCCCACAGCCAGCGCGCCCAAAACGCCGCATGGAATCTGGTGTTCTAGGGTGTGCCGTTTTGGGCGAGGTCGGATTTTAGGCATGACACCTGGCCCATTAATTATGCCATACAGCGCACGTACGGCCGTTTTTATGGGCTAGGTGCCCCACATGAAATCCGACCTCGCCCAAAATGACGTTCCAAAACATGCACACCACTGGAAATGTGCCGTATTTTTGCTATATTTGTAAGAAATATGGCAACGGATATAGACAAATTTGTGCATGACCAGCTGTCGGTGTGGCCGCAAGTGGCGGCAAAGTACCGTGCACTCAAGACAGCCCGCACCCGCCAGCTTCCCATAGGAGGCCTGCTGGTCACCATACAGTCAAATCCCGGCCGTCTCCCCATCTTTGATCACGGTTGCCCCCTCTGTGAGGAAAACTACATGGAGCACCAGCACAAGCTGTCCTTCGAAGGCCGCAAGGGCCGCAAGTACAACATCCTTGTGAACCGTGCTCCCATTTTCCCTAATCACCTGGTCATAACACGGGACATCCACGCTCCCCAGACCATCTGGCACCGCTTCCCTGACATGCTGGACCTTGCCGCCAGCCTGGAGAACTATGTGGTGTTCTATAACAGCCCCAATAGCGGAACTTCAGTCCCGGGGCATGCACATTTCCAGGCCTGTCCAAAGGGTTACATGCCTCTGGAAAGGGCTGCAGAGCGCATCTTCCGTGCCGGCTGCGAAAGCCCGGAAGCAGAATTTCTGGACAGCGTTCGTGACGCTCAACTGTTCCACTATAAGAAATTCAACCGAGGCATATTCCTTCTCAGGGCCCAGACTTCCAAGTCCATGGCCAAGATGTTCTACAGGCTCCTGGACTGCATGAACCTGTTTGCAGAAGAGGAAGAACCCCGTTTCAACGCCTTTGCCTGGTGCTCGGAAGGGGAGTACAGGGCTTTTGTCACCCTGCGCGGAGCTTTCCGTCCCCATCATTATTATGCAGAGGGAGATGAGAACTTTGCCCTGAGCCCCGGAGCAGCGGACATGGCCGGCTTTGTGGTGGTCCCTGAAGAAAAGGACTTCGAACGCCTCACCCCGGAAATCCTGAGTGATATTTACCGGGAGGTTTCCCTGAACGAGGCCGATGAAAAGCGCCTCCTCTGGCGTCTTGTCCGCACCCAGCCAAAGATAGAGGTTGGCATAGCCTCCGGCAAGGAAATCACCTTTGAGATAATCTCTGACGGCGCCGGTCCGCAGAAAGTATCGTACCGTGAAGGCAAGATTGACTACGGCGGTGTCCTGTACGACACCCTTGTCTTCGAGGCCTCCACCATTTCCACCCTTTTCGCCGAGCCGTCATTCATCATTTACGACGGGGCCGATGAATTCCGCTTCGCCGGGGCCCTGCGTCTGGTAGTCCTTGGCGGCAAAGTGCAGGCGGTAAACATTATCGGCCTGGAGGATTACATTGCCGGTGTGCTCAGTGCCAGCGGTACATCAGTGGACAAACTCCAGAGAAAAGCCGTTGAGGTGCGCAGGTGGGCCCTTGGAATAATGGAAGCCCGTAAGTCGGCCCCGGAGCACGCAGCAGTGGCGGTGGAAAACATTGCCGATACTCCCTCCCTGGTCACCTGGCTGGACCTTCACGGCGCCACTGTGAAAAAGGCCAAGGACGATACGCACACAGCCTTTGACGTCTGCT
>Ga0310690_10004554_pt1 | contig 19555 bp, 19 predicted proteins | sample AusTroGonzalo_MG_2_FD_207661 | JGI IMG/M metagenome (GOLD analysis project Ga0310690, IMG submission 207661) | Bovine rumen microbial communities from tropical cattle in Woodstock, Queensland, Australia - Gonzalo_04 (v2) (version 2) | ecosystem: Host-associated > Mammals > Digestive system >...
TCGTCAGATTGAGGATTTCGTCACCGAAAATCCCTAAACGGCCGTTACTGTTCAAGGCTCCGACTTTTTCTCCAAGTTTTACGGAATTCGCATCTATCCCGCTTGTGGCATTACGCAATGTGACGCCCAAACTTTCCATTATCGCTGCACATTCTTCACTTATGCCGTATTTCGTCATCGGAGTTCGCCTGATTCACTACAACTTAATTCAGAATTTTTTCACTGTCTTCTATTTCCTGCTTCTTTGCGAGAATCCTGCCCCTCAGCTCTTCCGCAGCGGTGAGATTCTTCTGCAGCTCGGCTATACATTTTTCTATCTGATCTAAAGCAGCATTGCTGTAGGTATCATGTTCCATATTATCAACACAATCCCGTGCCGCTTTCTGCATATTGCTTATATTGCTCTTGATTTCCTCGATATACGAAGAAAGATCATCTGCGGCTTCCGCCAAGGCTTCCGAATCAAGTGTTACGTTTGACATGAATTTATCTCCTGAGAAATTGTTTTCTATTTATTTCCGACATTATTTAATCTCTCTTTCCAGCCATTCAAAGAATGAAGGAACCAGCTCTCTGTAAAACACCATGAGCGATTCGTCCTCATAATCTTTGAAGGATTTATAAAATTCCGAAAGAAGCTGTTTTTCCTCGTCCGTGCAGTTTTCCTTATAAAAAACAGGACGCGCAAGGTTATACATCTCCTCAAATTTCGGATAGTTTTCATAACGTTCTTCTAAAGTTCTTGTAGCCGGAACGATTTCTTTCGGAGCAGCACTGAAAAAAGATCTTTCCCGGCAGTAAATCAAAACAATCCCTTCTTTTTTTTCGGCATTATAGGAAAGTCTGGCAACAGGTCCCGAAAAAATATTTTCCTCCCAATCGTATCTATACCAAAAGCAGTGTTCATCCATCCCTTCAGCTGTTTTTACCGGTATAGGCTCGGAACAAACCATGCCGGTTTCAAAAAACTGCCCGAACTTTGTTAGCCACAAAATGTTTTTAAGTTGTTTTAACTTCATCGTTTTCCTTTTATCTAATAGGGACAGTTACATTCATTTTATTTCCCGTTAAAGATTCTTTGATTTTATCCGCGCTATAATATCCTGGACCGCCATGACTTGTATCATGAATATAAAATCCAAGTATCTTTCCGGTATCATCCATTGTAAAACTTGACACAACAACAGCATGCTCATCGCTTACCGGCGGTTTTTCATAATCCCATAAAGTGTGGGCGTGCACTGAAAGCACCACTCCCTTACCCTCAGACAGATAATTTGCAATATTTTCTATTGTTTTATCATCAATTGTACCGTCACCCTTCAATACCGGAACAGTTTCGCTTTCAATTCCGAAATGTTCAAGAATTTGCCGCCTGCCTTCTGGAGAAGTTCCACCGTTCCAGCCGCGTTTCGGCTCATCTTTTGCACAAAGAAAATGTGTTTTATCCACTATATCTCCGTTGTCATCTATTGTTCTATCTATTACCAATCCTTCTCCATTTTCTCTTACGAATACGATTTCGCCCTTTTCATTTAGTATCAGGTCATTCTTTCCATACCTATGTTTCATAGGCGTCGTTGAAGCAAAATCAATCATTTCTTTTTCAGAGACCTCAACCCCTGACTGACGCAGAATGTTGGCACACGAACAAAGACCGCATGTCCCCTGATAATCAAAATAAGCCTGCCCTTGTTCCTGTATTAAATATTCACTGGTTTCTTCAGGCGAATCATATACCCATCTGTTATCCCTTGTCCGCCTGAAACCGAGCCGCGTTTTTTCAAGCGAGCGGGGAGTTGCACCTGCTTCCGGTTTCAGATAAGCATCAAGATCTTCGGATTTTACAAGATTACTGTTATTGGGATCAGGGTAAAATTCAGAGTCGACATATTTGTTGTTACCGTCGCCAAAGTCTGCTGTTCCTGAGCCTGAATAATTATTACTTCCATTAAATGCGGCTTCAGAAGCTGTCCGGCTTCCGTTTTTTTCATAACCGTTGCCTGAATCAGCGAACTTGTTATTTGCCGTTTCTGACATTCCTGATTTTGCGGAAACACTGCCGCCATTGCTTATATTTGCGGCGGTTGATCCGGCGGAACCGGCAGCGCCTCCGGCCGGCGCAACAAGACCTGCACTGACTAATTCTCTGATCCTGCCGGCTGTATCTCCAGCCTTCTTTGAAATCACTCCGATATCCTCTCCGACCTTCTGCACCGCAGAACGGTTTCCGTTCGTCAGATTGAGGATTTCGTCACCGAAAATCCCTAAACGGCCGTTACTGTTCAAGGCTCCGACTTTTTCTCCAAGTTTTACGGAATTCGCATCTATCCCGCTTGTGGCATTACGCAATGTGACGCCAAAACTTTCCATTATCGCTGCACATTCTTCACTTATGCCGTATTTCGTCATCGGATTTCCGCCTGATTAACTAACCACTTTTGCTTCACTTCTAAGACAAACCCTGATTGACAATTTTCCTAATTTCTTCAATCAAACTTTTTAATTTACCAGACAAGTTTTCTAAGTTATTATTACATTTGTTTGCTATCTCTGGACTAATTTCTTTCCAACGCCAATACAAGTCATTGTGAAAATGAAAACCTATATTATTTTCAGAACCTTCGTTATCTAAAATTTTTTTAAGCATTGCGCAATCGTCTGCAAGCCCTTTTCTTTGTTCCTCAATGACTTTTTTCAAATTCATCAATCCGTCTATACCTTCCTGACTACATCCATATCTTGCCATAATTAGTTTTCCACCTCCAACTATTTTACTATTTGTTCAGCATCTTTCATTTCCTGGATCCTGTTTCGAATATCAGTTTCCAATTTTTCCATTTTCTCCAATGCAACCGTAATATTCACTAATCCCTCTTCAACTGTTTTACAACACTTAAAACTATATACATCTCTATCTAAATTCTCTCTACATTCCCCAATCGCCCTGTATAGAATCGATTTTCTCTGTGAAAAGTTCGTCCTATAGGTATTTAAAGCGTCTGCAACAGCCTGAAATGGCTCAATATTTACAACTTTTGATGACATTATTTCCTCCAAACAAATATATCGCTCATTCCCAATTTAAAAGTTGAGAATGAGCGAATAGTTTTAAATTTAACTCAAACCTTTAGCAATAATCTGATCCATAGCTTCAGCTAAACGTCCCAATTGACCGGACAAATCTTCAATTCCCTGATTACCAGCTTCCTGTGCTCTCTGCACATGTTGTATCAAGGCATTAAGCTGTTCTTCGAAAATTCCGATTGTCGGCCCTACTCCATTGACAACATTCTGCAAAGTTGAACATGCGGTCCTAATATTGTCACTGTTTTGTTTAAGCTCACTTTGAAGCTGTCTGACAGATGCAGCACCTTCCTGACTGACTGCGTATTTTGCCATGATTCATTCCTCCTAACCTAAAATTGTTTCTGATTCCTGAATTTCCACGATTTTTCTTTGGATCCTTCCTCTTGTCTCCTGAGCATCGCCAAGAGCATTTTGAATCTTTGAAAGTTCTGCATCAAGCCTATTCATTGCCCTTTTGCTGTACTCATCAGTTTCCATGTTCTCCTGACATTGCCGGATATTGGTGTTCAGTTTGTTCACGCTATCCTGAACATCTTGGATGTAACGGTCCAATGCACTGGCTGCCTGCTGCAACGATTCCAGTTCTACTGTTTTTCCTGACATTTTTGCCTCCTAAATAAATTTGACGATATACCCAAAACCTCGCGGTTTTTCCTATTCCATTCTCTGTTCGACATTTCCTTCATCATCTACAATCCATCCGTTCAACGGAATTCCGTTGAAAATGTGCGGACGCATCGTGTAAACATCCTTGCCGTTGCTGTAAACAAATGTTCCGGCATCGATTGCGCTCGCTTTCCTGCATCCGATTTCCATAGCGTCGTCCTTCGACATCGAAAACAGGATTTTATGCTTGAATACATTGGATCTCATTCTCAGGTTCACGAAATCGCATCCCTGTTCAAAATAAAAGAGGAAATGAAGCCCGAAAAACGAGCCGTTTTTCAGTATCCACTCCAAATCGTTGCGGGCATCGCGGATCGTAAGTTCCTCTTTTTCCTGCGCAGCTTCCTCTTCCTGAGCTTTTTTGTCGGCCGCGTTGTATTCCTGAACCGAAGCATTGTATTCCGCGATTATTCTTCTCTTTTCATCCGGGTCCGGGCAGTTTTTGACCCTCTCGAGAATCTCGCTCAGAGTAGGTATCTGCGGCTTGTTTTCCTCGACCTGTTTCGGTTTGGGTTTCGGAGCCGATATGAAATCACTGCCTCCAAGAATCTCGAAATCGGAAGCCATAAGCTCGTATCCCATGCATACAATCAGGCCGGGAGTGACTTCTCTTGCCTGAATATCCGACTTTATCTTTGAAATACGTCCGCAGATTTTCGCCAGATCTGAAATTTTACGGGCATTGTCAAAGCAGTTTTTATACTTTCTGAAAGCGACAGTTCTTTCGTGCGCCCAGATTTCGACATCGCAGCCCGTTTTTTCGTAACTTTTCAAAACCGACATGAGAACGCTGATCTTTTCCTCTTTCTGACCGCCTGCCAGAAGAATATTTTCTGCGGTTCCGCTGCAGAGCGCAAACGGCCGCGCCAGATTAAAGCTGCACGGAACTCCCGGATAGATGAACACGTCTCCCGCATCGACGAAATCGGAATCTTCCTTCGCTTCGAAATCCTCGTAATATTCAATCTGACTTTCAAAGGTTTTCGGCTGGCTTCCGTCGATCGCAACCGAATTTTTTTCAATATAAGTCGAATTGTCGGTCGCGCTTCCGGAAGGCAACGGTTTCATCGCGTCATTGATTTTATTTATCAAAACCTCTATCTCGCCGTTTTCGGTGTACATGTTGCGGTATCTGTCCGTTATGACTTTTCCGGTCTCGTCGCGTGATTTGAACAATGTCTGATAAGCCGGAAGAGACGAAATATACTCGCTGATTGTGTCTGTGAGCTCATTTGAAGCAAGATTCAGAGTATCCTTGATCTCAAAGGCTTCGTTTTTCATTGCAAAACGCATCTGGATCTGCTTTTTGGCTGTCTCGGTAAGACCTCTGATACCGTCTGAATAGGTCTGGCTCGCGAATATGAACTTCATTCCGAGCGCACGGCCTTTTGCAAGAAGGTTTTCAAGTTTCAGGCAGTAGTCCTTGTCGAGACCGTTTCCTTTCGTTTCCGCAAGTATCTGCGACATCTGCGCGAACTCGTCGATGATTATGAAAATTGCCGGCATATTTTTGTCCAGCGGAACATCTTTGAGCTTTGACCAGTGATTCTGTGAAAAGAGATACTGCCTCCTGTCCAGAATTTCGGTAAGACGGTCGATAATGTCAAAAACCAGATCCTCCGATTTTTCGAGAAGGATATACTTTACATGCGGCGGACGGCAGTCGACATATCTTTTGAACTCCGTCATTTTGAAATCAAGAAGCCAGAGCTCGACTTCATCCGGATGGAAATTCATCAGAATTCCGGCGATGAGCGTGTGAAGCAGCGTCGATTTACCGGAACCTGAAGCTCCCATAAGATAAGCCGCAAAAGTTTCGTTTTCAAAGTTGCAGCTGATTACGTTGTCGTCATCATCCACACCGAAAGGAAGAACTATCGGCTTGCGTTTGTCGGTCGATTTTTCAGGCAGATGCATTTCGTAACGCTTGAAATAGAGTGTTCCTTTCTCTGACGGTTTCAGAGCTGTCCTGACATTTTCAACAAATTCGATAAACATACCGTCGTCCGGAGCAATTTCAGGGGCTGAAACCCATTTGAAAGGAAGCCACTTATCTTCGTCATAGATATAAAAACGCCCGTCGCTGTCGCTTATTATCCTCTTGCCGGTATTGCGGACAGGTCTGCTGTTCTCATTCTCATTATCATCATCATTTTCAGGTTCTCTGCTTCCGCCTTCAATATTTTTTTCAAGACGGAGCAAAGTGATTCCGAACCTTTTTGCATTGTTTAAAAGATAAGCCAGATCTCCGACACCGTTCAAGTTGTTGCTTTGATTCTGTTTTCTGTTCACGATCAGGATACGGAGCGGAATACGCTCTTCCGGCCTGCACTGCTTATTGTATTCGTGAACAGTCATGATCCCGATTCTTCCCTCGACCCTTTTCCGGTAATAGTCAGCCATGAGAGCTATCGAATTTTTGACACCGTTCTCATCCTGGATCACTCTGTCTATCAGGCTGTTTTTACCTTTTGTCAAAACGGCAAGCGAACCGAAAATAACAGCGTTGTAATGAATGAAATCAAACAGCGAAACTTTAAAACCTGTAGTAAAATAGCGGAGGAAATTGAGTATTAAAGCCTGAACTCCGTTATAGACCTGACGTTCGTTCCTGTCGGTATATTCAATCGATATTTCCTCGCAACTGTCAGTATTGAAAATAACAGGGCAGACAACTGTCTTTGTATTTTCATTGAAATTGCCGCCTAAAACCTTTTTCACTTTTTCACATGCAAACTTCGGAACTTCTATCTGCATCCGCTTGATTCCGAGCAGCATCGTCGATCTTGCATGTGCCGTCTGATTATCGGCGCTCCATTTCTTAAAATAATCATCTGTAATTTTGTAGTCCTGATACAAATGATTGAGGAAAGTGTTTAAAGATTTGATATCGTCACCCGAAATATACGATTCGATGCGCGCATACAAATTCTTCTGCCGTTCGCGGAACTCTGCCAGAGTTTTATTTTTGGCATTGTTGACCGGAAAAAGAGCTTTATCCAGATTGCTTTTTACAATATTCAGTTTATCGTTGATATACGCGACATTCGCATTGATAAGATCTGCCATCTGATCCGCGCATTTGTGTGCAGCAACAATATCTTTGGAACGCAGATCTTCCAGCCTGTCGATCATTGAATAAAGCTGAGGAAAATCAGGTTTCAGCTTCTTAGGGCAGTTATCTGTGGCAACTTTCCGCGTATAATTCTGTATCAGTCTGAAAAAAGCAAGAAGAGAATTTTTACTTGATTCCAGAGCGTCAATTTCAGTCTGGTATTTTTTTGCGATTTCCTCCACTTTGGGAGCATAATGTTTTTCGATAGCTTCTTTTGCAGAATTCAAGCGCACAAAATCATCGTGAAGTTTCTCAAAACTGCTGTTTACGCGATTCAACTGCTCCTGAATTAACATTTAATTACCCTCTGGTGTTTCTGCATTTATTGCTTTTAGGGCAGCATCTATGGCTGTTTTGGCTTCTTCTATGGCTTTTTGGGCATCTTCTGCAGCTTTGGCTTCTCCTATGGCTTTTTGGGCGTCTTCTATGGCTTTTTTGGCTTCTTCTATGGCTGTTTTGATGTCTGCCGCATATGTTTCAAGCGCTTGCTTGGCTTCTGCAAACGCTTTTTTGGCGTCTTCAACAGCTTTATTGGCACCTGCAATCGCGTTATCGGCGTCTTCTATGGCTTTTTTGACGCCCGTAGCTTTATTGGCAGCATCCATGGCTTTTTTAGCTTTTCCTTCAACTTTGGCTTCTGCAACCGCTTTCTTCTCGGCGCCTGCTGCAGCTTTCTCTGTGTCTTCAACCGCTGTATTGGCTTCTCCACCCGCTTTCTTCTTGGCTTCTGCAACCGCTTTATTGGCGTCTTCAAGCGCTTTATTGGCTTCGTCTATGGCTGTTTTATCTTTTAGAGCCTTTTTGGCTTCATCTACTTTATTTTTAACCTCATTTGCTTTATTTTTAACCTCATTTGCTTTATTTTTAACCTCATTTGCTTTATTTTTTACATTGTCAGCAATTGTTTTTATGTTGGCTTTTTCTGCATCAGTATTGGCTGCGGTCGCAGCATTCTTGGCGGCGACGGCATCAGTCTTAGCTGCGGTCGCAGCATTCTTGGCCTCTTCTATGACTGTTTTGACTCCGCTGGCTTTTTCTGCAGCGTCATTGGCAGAATTTTTGGCAGCAACGGCATATTCTTTAGCATCTTGGGCTTGCTTAATTATATTTTTGTTTTGTTCGTTAAAGAAATATATTCCTAAAGCCACAAAAACAACAAAAAGTGATCCTGCAGCAATCAGAATTCTGGTTAATTTTTTTTTCTTTTGTTTCTTCGCCTCTATATCAGCCTTAAGTTTTGCGTTTTCAGCTTCTTTAGCTTCATTAGCTTTTTTTTCTTCTGCCAGTTTTTCCTCAAGTTCCTTGCGTTCCTTTTCAGCCTGCTCCCTGGCTTCTTTTTCGGATTGCCTGGCTTTCTCGAGTTCCTGACGTTCCTTTTCAGCCTGTTCCTTAGCTTCCTTCTCGGACTGCATGGCTTTTTCGAGTTCCTGACGTTCCTTTTCAGCCTGCTCCCTGGCTTCTTTCTCGGATTGCATGGCTTTCTCAGCCTGCTCCCTGGCTTCTTTTTCGGACTGTATGGCTTTTTCAGCCTGTTCCGCTTTGTTTTCCTTCAATGCGGCCTGGATTTCTTCCGCGATTTTCTTTTTAATAATCTCTTCAAGTTCTTTCGTGGATTTTACAGCATCGTTTTTTTCCGAATTATCCGAACCGTTGTCGGGTTTACTCTGTTCCGCATTATTTTGAACTTCCCTGCCGGCTTCAGGCTCCGGTTTATGCGTTGCAACGAATTCTCTGACAGGTTTGAGGTCATTTACTCTGTCTCTGTCAAAAACAGCCGCTACCGAAACATCGTCTCCGCTACCCTTTTCCGAAAGTCTCGGCAAATAATCGAGAAGTTCGGCCTTTGCAGTTTCAGCGTCCGAAACAACAAAAGATGAAAGAATTACAGTGTAGAAATGATACATCTGCTCATCGCCCTGGAAGCAGTCGTCTATACCGTCAGATCCGACAAAAACAGCTACAGGACGTTCTTCAGAATAAAAATGCCTGAAATTATTCAGTGCTTCAGTGTCACAAATTGATGTCGTGCTGTTCAGGAAGCATTTTTCATCCCACGGAACCGGCTGGGAAAAATTACCTTTCTGATCGATTGCGACACATTTGCCGTCTCCGATATGGATTCCGAACCAGTAATAAGGCGTTATAACGGCAGCAATGAGTGTTGTTCCGTAAGCGCTTTCAATACGCCCTTCCTCCAGATATCTTTTCCGTGCCTTCTCCGACAGAACAGCGAGTTCGCTTTCCTCGAAAGGATGCTGCTTATAGTGATCGTTAACAGCATTACGCCAATAACTTACTATTCTGTTTTTCAGCTGAAGCATAAACTGATCGGAATTATGTTTAAGCTTTTCCTTGTCAACATTTGCAACAAAATCACAGATATTTTTCTTTGCGATTTCGCATCCGAACTTCGAACCGACCGCACTTCTGACATAGTCGTCTCCGCCGTGACCGTCGCAAACTATCGCCATGGCTATTTTGTCGTCAAAATAACTGAGAGAAGAATCCTGACATTCCTTGTTGTGTTTAATGTGACTGAAACCTTGTTTTTTACAATCAAAAGCAAAATAATTCATCTTTTTTACCACTCAATAAAATTGTCATCAAAACCGGAGGCCGCACCGGCGATCTCGTTTCCCAAATCATCAGTTCTGTTTGAAGCATCGGCATTGTCATCACGAGCCCCGGTATTCCGGCTGCCAAGCACGGAAGCGCGGACGCTCACGAATTTAATCCATTTTTTCAATGTCTCTGGATTATGAACCGAAACCACCGTATCGGGATTACCTGTAAAATCACCCAGAATACTTGTGTTGGCATCTTTACCTATCGCTATCGCAACTTTTATAGCCGACCTAAACCAGCGATTTTCTTTAAGTCGGGCAAGACTTTCCTTGTAATCATCAGTCGGAGCACCGTCGGAAAGAAGAAAAATTGCCGGTGCAAAATAACCTGACGGATCATTCAGAAAAACTTGTTCAGACAGCTTTTCGTTCAGCTGCAGGCATGCTTTGCCGAACATTGTAGTGCTTCTTGTTTTAAGATATTCCCATACGAAATCATCTACCGGAACCGGTGCCTTCTCTATCCAGAACGCCTTGTCGGAAAAGGCAAGTGTCGCTATTTTTATTTTGGCATCGGCATTTGTTTCGGAAATATCCTTTATCTCGGGAACAAGTTCTTCTATCGCAGCATTAACCGTGCCGATTTTTGATCCGGTCATACTTCCGGAACAATCAACGACAAAGAATAAAACAAGAGTTCTTCTTGTTACTTCTACAGCATTATCATAAAAACCCACTTTTACCTCACTCTACAATCAGTAACCGCTGCCATGCAGATCAAAACTATCGGAAACCGTAATTTCACTTGTTTCACCGCACCATGCACATGTAACCTCTGACTCACTGTTCCAGCATGAAATTTTGTTGCAGCCGCAGTTGAACCACGATCTTCCGCCGCAATAAGGACAACCCGGATACCCTGGATCCAGAACAACTTTGCCCGATATCATGGTATCTTCATATTTTTCATGAGAAACAGCATCGTCCGACATTTTAAACGCCCATGTGCAATGCCATGCACCGTCAGACGTTTTTTCCATTCTTATCCCGAACGGCTGTTTTGTCTGCCTGCACCTTGCGACAATAACTGTAGCTTCCCTTGAAAGATTCACTTTAACCATTTAAATCTCCTACCATTCACCCCAGGCATCCTCGGTTTCCTCCTGCATCTCAGGGTTCGTTTCCTGTTCAGCTTTGATTGCCTCGGTGAAAACATCATTCTTATTTTCTATTACATCCCACTGGAAATCATCTGCACCGGGCTTACTTTCTGAATTTGATGAAACACCCTGAAATTCAGAACTGTAATTCGCAGTTGACGAACTGTCACTTGATTCGCTTCTTGTCGACGAACTTTTGCTCCCTATTTCAGAAGATCTTACACTTACAAATTTTATCCATTTTTTCAAAGCCTCAGGGGAGTGGACAGTTATTACAGATTCTGTATTTCCTGTAAAATCTGCAAGAACGCTCTTGTTCGCATCATTGCCTATTGCGATGGCAACCTTTATAGCCTTTTTAAACCAGTTGTTTTTCTTAAGTTTTTCGAGTCCGTGTTTGTAATCATCAGTCGGTTCTCCGTCGGACAAAAGAAAAATTGCCGGTGCAAAAGAACCCCTGACCTCACCCATAAACGCGTTTTTAGAGAGTTTTTCATTAAGCTGATTGCATGCTTCACCTAAATCGGTAACCCCGTACGCATCAAGATATGTCCAGTTGAAATTTTCGGCAGCTATCGGCGGATTAATCCACTCAGCTCCCGTAGAAAAAGCAAGAGTCGCTATTTTTATCTGCGCATCGGCATTATTTTCCGAAGTATCCCTCAGTTCAGGAACAATTTCTTCTATTGCGGAATTTACTGTTCCTATTTTGGCACCTGTCATACTTCCGGAACAATCAACAACAAAGAACAAAACCATCGTTCTTCTTGCAACTTCGACACTGTGATCATAGAATCCCATTTTTTACCTCTTATTAAAATACTTCGGCAATATTGCCGTTTCCAAAATTAATCTTAAGTCCCCTGCCCAATCTGAAGATCTGACCGTCGCCGAAAGGCCTGCTCTCGCCGTTCGGAATAACCGCCTCCCATGCAAAACCCGAGCAGTTTTTAAGTCCGAGTACCTTCGGATCTGATTTGCTGGCAATAACTTCTCCCATAACAGTACGGAAATCACTGCTGTCGTGCTTTACGTGGCATGAATAAAGTTTTGCCCCGTCTGCCAGTACGGGAGTATATTTCTTCACTTTCAGCATCAGAGGAGAATCAACCGGCCTGCTGCAGAAAATGCACTTATGTTCCTGCTCCGCCGGATCAAGGAAAAATTCATTCCCGCACGAAGGGCATCTTACAATCGTTCCTTTCAATTTGATGAAAGCCTCTTCCCATGTTTTTTCAATAACACGGTGCTCGGTATCTTTTCCGCTCATAGCCTCATGACTGAAAGATTTTTCAAAAAGTTCGCGGATGAATTTCGGATATATAGGCCAGAACATAATTTCATTTGTATGAACACCGGCAACAGGTCTGTTTGTGTCGTTATCCGGATCATAGACAAATATCGGTTCCTTCCCGTAAAATCTGTAATCAAGCTCTTCCGTCATACACGGACACATCGTCCTTTTGCCCTCAAGCGGATGGTTCAAAAACAGCATAAGGTAAAGAACTACAGCCAGAGAAAAACGGTCTGTATGTATATCCGGACGTTTTCTGCCCAAAACAACTTCCGGAGCCATGTATCTGCATTTACCGGCGATACCGAGATTTGTGCCGTAAGGAGCTACATTGTCGTTATCGCATATAAGCACATCTCCCGTCTTGGGATTAACAAAGAAGTTGCCGTCGTTAAGATCCTGATAACTGTAACCGCGGTTGTGCAGCGCTCTGAAACCGTTGACTATACAAAGAACGGCATCAATGGCAGCGTATATGCTGGAAAAGCGTTCCCGTGCAAGAAGAAAACGACCGAAATCCTTATATTCCGACGGCCTTAAATTCATTATGTAGCCAAAACTTCCGTCAAAGTGTTCGGTGAGTTCCTCAGGCCACAAAAAAGACTGATTCGGAGTTCCTTCTCTGATGTTTGTCTGCAAATTTTTGTAAAAAGCGTTGGCATTGCGAAGTTTGTTGCCGAAATACCATTTTAGAGCCTTTTCCATGCCCTTGTATTCAACTTTATAAACAACGCCCTGACCGCCTTCTCCCAATTTTTGAATCACCTTCAAACTGTCACCGGAGACAGTTTTTATCATCTGCCCCTGCTGGAATTCTTTCATTTATACCTCCCGAAAATTATACATCAGCCCCAAACAAACGACATATTCCTTCCAAACCGCCGCGCACACTCCTGGAAACTGCCGTGCAGCCCCACCTGCCGTTATTTTTACGAAATTCAGCAACAACCAATGCCGACTCTATAGAGAACTCGTTACCCAGATCAAACAGCAGAACCGGAGTCCCCTCTTTATCGCTTTTGGATGCAAGCTGAACTATGCGGACATACGCATCGTAAAACTGACCGAAATTAACATGGCGGACCTCGGAATCGTATATGGAAACACAAACAGCCACTTTTGTTATTTCGTCAGGAATTTTTGAAAAATCTATAGAAATAGTTTCATTTACATTAATATCGCCGCTGCTCCTGTTGTCTCCGCTGTGCACAACAGCATCATTGCGGCTTCTGGGATTATTGTAGAAAACAAAATCTGACTGGTTTATCAATTTGTCATTTTTATCCAGCATAAAGGCAGATATATCCATATCGAAATAAAAGTCTTTGCTGTATTGATAACCGTCCCATTTCAATCCGACAAGAGCATATTCCAAAGGTGAATTATTTGACATTATAAACGCAACCTCTACTCCCGAAAAAAAACAACAACAACGTTCTGTTGAAAACAACGAACGGACTATTTTTTATATTATGAGGTTATTGTCAAATTTTCAATTGCACAAACCGGATATTTTAACTTTGCGCCGGCATTTTTCATTTAATCTCGAATTTTGAAAAAAAATCACTATAATTTTCCGTTTTTGTTTGTTTTGAATTTTTTTTAGGAGCGAAAAATGGTCGAAATTCCCAACATCAAAGGGCTTAAGGAAGAGGATTACGAGCTTTTCAGGCACGATATGGAAATCAAAAAACTCGGAGAGCAGAATTTCATGTCGCCGCTCACCTCGAATAAAAAAATTTACGAGTCTCAAATGATTCCAGAAGACGAGCGCGTTCTTGCCTTCATCGACAAAAGCGTAGCCGAATCAATACAAAACAGCGGTTTCAAGGTTCCTTCGTTCGAAAAGGCAGGCCCGCGAACGAAACTCTTTTTCGAGCCTGGCGAGACCACTTCGGCAGTAGTCACATGCGGCGGGATCTGCCCCGGCCTCAATGCAGTCATCCGCGGGATCGTCGTCATGAACTACTACCGCTACAACAACCAGAGAACACTTGGGATCAACTACGGATACGCAGGTTTAGTCAAGGAATTAGGCTATGAAATCAAGCACTTGACTCCGGCAATGGTCGAAAACAAGCAGCTTCAGGGCGGTACTTTCATCGGGACGAGCCGCGGCAACCAGGATGCCGAAAAAATGGTGGACAGGCTCGATGAACTCGGAGTAAACATCCTCTACACGATAGGCGGTGACGGCACGCAGCGAGGCGCGATCTCACTCATCAACGAGATCGAAAAGAGAAACCTCAAGATCTCTGTCATCGGGATCCCGAAGACGATCGACAACGACATCAACTACATAGAACGTTCTTTCGGAACAGAAACGGCTTTCTCCGAAGCGTGCGAATCGATAAATTCGGCCTACACCGAGGCAACTTCGATCCACAACGGGATCGGCATCGTAAAACTCATGGGAAGAGAGTCCGGCTTCATTGCGGCGAACGCGACACTTGCGACGAACCAGGTCGATTTCTGCCTTATTCCCGAGATGGATTTCAGAATGACAGGCGAAGGAGGCTTCCTTGATTCGGTCGAAAAGAGGCTCCGCCGCAAAAAATTCTGTGTCATCGTAGTAGCAGAAGGCGCCGGTCAGGAATATGTCAGAGACCCTGAAAAAATCGAATACGACGCTTCGGGCAACGCAAAACTGGGCGACATCGGCATTTTCATCAAAGACAAGATAAAAAGCTACCTCAAAGCGAAAGGGATGCTTTTCGGCATCAAATACATCGATCCGAGCTACATCATCCGCTCCTGTCCGCCTACCCCGAACGATTCGATCTTCTGCTCGCAGCTCGCACAGATGGCGGTGCATGCCGGAATGAGCGGAAGAACCGGAATGGTCGTCGGATACCTCAACGGCCAGTTCATCCACATCCCGATGGATCTTGCGACATCAAAACGCAAAAAAATCGACATCAACGGCCCGCTCTGGCTCTCCGTCCTTGAAGAAACCGGTCAGCCGCCGGTAATGTAAATCCAAATTTATCTTGACTTTTGCAAGCTAATAGCATACTAATAGATTGCGTTTTAGTTGTGGAGGTAATGCTATGGGAAGAACTTCAAACGTTTTTGCAAGAATAGAACCCGGTGTGAAAGAACAGGCGGAAATGGTACTCAGCCAGCTTGGAATTCCGATGTCAAATGCCGTTGACATGTTTTTAAGGCAGGTCGTAATTCACCGCGGAATCCCTTTTGAACTGAAGTTGGCGGCTGAAAGACCGCTTTTTGCCGGAGATCTCAGCAAGGAAGAGCTCAACCGCGAAATCGCGAAAGGCCTTGCGGACATCGATAACGGCAATGTTTATTCCGAGGAACAGGTTTCGGAAGAAATGAAACGGCTTTATAACCTATGAACTGGACGATAAATTATTCAGAAAAAGCTTTCAACGATTTAAGGGCGATATACGAATACATCGCTTTTGAACTATGTGTGCCGAACACCGCATCACAACAGGTCAAACGGATAATGGATTCTATAAAAAAGCTCGACGAAATGCCGCTCATGCATCCTGTTTTTCCTGATGAACCGCTGAAAAGCCAGCAAATCAGATTTTTTCCGATAGACAATTATCTTGTCTGGTATCAGCCAAAAGAAAAAGAGAAAACCGTGAACATCGTCCGCATCATGTACGGCGGCAGAGATTTTTCAAAAGCTTTGATATGAAATTAGATTGTTTGAAAGTGGAGCGAAACCATGCCTAACATAGTTTCAGTTTCGGGCGTGACCTGCATCAAAGCGGAGCGCGTCCTTTTCAAAGATATTTCTTTCGGGGTCGAAAGCGGCGAAAAAGTCGCCCTGATCGGCGTCAACGGCTGCGGAAAATCGACTCTGCTCAAGATAATCGCGGGTCTTGAAGAGCCCGAAAGCGGAACCGTGGCGATAAACAAGTCGGCTGCGGTCGCTTTTTTGAGCCAGATCCCTGAAATAAATCCGGAAGATACGATCGCAGACCACATTTTTTCGGGAAATGATGAAAAACTGAACCTCATCAAGCGTTACGAAATCGCGTGCAGCGGCTTCGGGACTGAAGATGCAGCGGAACTTGCCGAAAAGATCGACACTCTGAACGTGAGAAGCTACGAATCGGAGATCAAATCGATTCTCACCCGCCTCGGAATAAGCGATCTCACCCTCAAAATGGGCGAACTTTCGGGCGGAATGGTGAAAAAAGTGGCTCTGGCGCAGTGCATAGTCAAGGATTCGGGGCTTCTGCTGCTAGACGAGCCCACGAACCATCTCGATATCGATACGATCGTATGGCTTGAAGACTATCTCCGCGAAACAAAAAAGGCGGTCATCATGGTTACGCACGACCGCTATTTCTTAGATTCTGTGTGCAGCTCAATCTACGAGATCGAAGGCTCCGACCTCTTTCACTACAAAGGTTGCTACGACTACTATCTTGAGAAAAAATCTGAATATTTTCATTCACTTGTCGCAAATGAAGAGAGAGTAAGAACGATTCTAAGGCGCGAGCTTGCATGGCTTGCAAGAGGACCACGCGCAAGAGCCACGAAATCGAAAGACCGCATCGAAAACATCCAGAAAATGATGCAGCGCGAAAAGCCTGAAGAAGAAAAAAACATCGAACTTTCAATAGTCGGCAAAAGGCTCGGCAAAAAAATCCTCGAAATGAAGGATATTTCATTCGACTGGAACGGCGAAACGATAATCAAAAACTTCAATTTCGCTTTCAAAAAGGACACGCGCTTAGGTATCATCGGAAACAACGGCAGCGGAAAAACAACTTTTCTCGATATTCTGACAGGCAGACTGCAGCCAAAAAGCGGCGAATACGACCTCGGAATCAACACCGAATTTTCATACTTCGACCAGGTTTCACGCGAACTTCCGGCAGATATGCGCCTCATTGACTTCGTAAAATCGAAAGGAGAAAACATAATTCTTGCCGACGGCTCCAAACTTTCGGCAGCCCAGATGCTTGAAAGATTTCTGTTCGAACCCTCGATCCACTACACAAAAATCGAAAAACTTTCGGGCGGCGAAAAACGGCGGCTCTATCTCGTCGCGATACTTATGAACAACCCCAACTTCATCGTTCTTGACGAGCCGACGAACGACCTCGACATCAAAACGCTTTCCGTTCTTGAAGATTTCCTATCATCCTTCGTAGGGCCGATCGTAGTTGTCAGCCACGACCGCTATTTCCTCGATAGAACAGTCGATACCCTGCTTATTTTCAAAGGGAACGGCTTTATCGAAAGCTTTGTCGGGAAGGCTTCGGAATGGATCGAAACGAGCCGAAAAAACCGGCAAATTGAGCAGAAAAAAGCTGCCAAACCCAAAGACGAACCAGTAAAACCGAGAACTTTGCAGGCAGATGCCCCCAAACTCACCTACTCCCAGCGCATCAGACTCGCCGAACTCGAAAAACTCATCCCCGAAACCGAAGCGAAAATCGCGGAAATCGAGGAAAAGATGGCAAATTACGAAGAAAACAAAGGAAACATGGCCGAACTTTCCACAAAATACAGCGAACTAAAATCAAAATACGACTCAATGTTTGAGGAATATATCGAATTGTCAGAGAAAATGTAGAGAGGTTTTATGCTTTTACTTAAAGGGATTTCAAAACAGTTTTCAGGCCAGACGATCCTCGACAACGTAAGTCTGCCGCTTTCAAAGCACATAACGGCGCTTGTCGGGAAAAACGGCTCGGGCAAATCGACTCTGATGAAGATAATTTCCGGTGCGGAATACTGCGATTCCGGAGAAATAACTTTCAAAAAGAACGCCGTCATCGAATATCTGCCGCAGCAGGCGGTCTACCATTTCAAAGGGACGGTTTTTGAAGAAGTGGCAGCAGGACTTGATTCAAGCAGACTTGAGTCGCTCCATTCGGAACAGGCTGCAATAATCGAAAAAATAGATTCATCGAAAGAACCTGACGAAAAGCTGTTAATCCGTCTTAATGAAATTGTTGAAGAAATTCACAGACTTGAAGTTAAAGCAAAGCAGAAAAACTCTGTCGAAAACATTCTTCTCAACCTCGGTTTTGAAAGAAGCGAATGGGAAAAACCGGCTTCAACTATGAGCGGCGGCTGGCAGATGAGGATCGCCCTCGCCCGCGTTCTCGTCAAAGAACCCGACATCATCATGCTCGACGAGCCCACGAACTATCTCGATATCGTGACGATCGACTTCCTTGCGGGCTGGCTCAAAAGGTTTGACGGGCAGGTCCTTCTCGTTTCGCACGACAGGGATTTTCTCAACGATGTCGCGGAAGAGACCTGGGAAATTTTCAACGGTGAAATAACGATTTACAAGGGAAACTACGATTTTTACCTCAAGGAAAGAGAGGCGAAAATCGCACTTCTCGAAAAGCAGCGCGAAAAACAGCTTATTGAGATCAAGGACTTGCAGGATTACTACGACAAAAACCACACGAACGCGGCTCATGCGGCCCTTGCGCAGTCGAAGCTGAAAACGCTGGAAAAACTCAAAAGCGAGCTCATCGTTCTGCCGCAGAAAGCTCCGACTATGACTTTCCGCCTTCCAGAACCCAAACGCGGTGGCGAAATCGTCGCAGAACTATCCGGAATCACTCATAAATTCGGTGATCTCGAAGTCATTTCAAACTACAAAAGGATCGTGCGCCGCGGCGAAAGGATCGCCCTCGTCGGAAGAAACGGTTTCGGCAAATCGACACTTCTCAACATCATCGGTCAGGAACTTCAGCCGACTGCCGGAATATGCAAAATCGGCGCCGGGATAGATATCTGCTACTTCAGGCAGCACGAGATCTCGAAACTTCCTGCCGACATGACGGTTCAGGGATTCGTCGAATCGATCGCTCCTTTTGAAATGATGACAAAAATCAAAAACATTTTAAGCTGTTTCCTCTTTTTCGAAGACGACTGGGACAAAAAAATCGCGGTTCTCAGCGGCGGAGAAAAAGTGCGCCTCGCCTTCATCAAATTCATAATGACTCCCGGCAACCTTCTCCTTCTCGACGAGCCGACAACACACCTCGACATCGATTCAAAAGAGATCCTGCTTGGCACTTTGAAAAGCATTCCGGCAACCATCATCTTCGTTTCGCACGATTCCCACTTCATCAACTCCCTCGCGACTTCGATAGTCTACTTCAGGAAACGCGGCGACATCTTTAATTTCGAAGGGACTTACGGCGAATATCTCGACATGTACGGTCACGAAACGATTTCCGAAGAAACTGCGACGGAAAAGCCCAAAACATCCGCTCCCAAAACCGAGGAAGTCAAAGGAAAAATCGACTTCGCCCAGCAGAAGGAGATCCGTAACCGCCTGAATAAACTGAAAAAAGAAATAGAAAACCTTCAGGATGAAATAGATTCACTCGAAAAGGAAAAGCAGGAGATCTGCGACAAAATTTCCGCTGCATTCGATCCCGCACTCGCTTCACGGCTCGGCAAAATCGAGGACGAACTCCTTGAACTCATGGAAAAATGGGAAGAAAAAAGCATCGAACTCGAAAAAAATTCGGAAAATTAACCCCTCTCTGACCTCATCCCTAACCCTTCTCCAGTGTGGCGAAGGGAACGAAAACAAGGCGTAGTCAACTATAGTTAAAAGAAAAAGTCTTTTTATTTTTCAGCATCGAAAAGACACACCTTAAAAACTTATTGAAAACAGCAATTACGGCCTTTTTCCCATTCATGT
>Ga0310690_10004556_pt1 | contig 19548 bp, 14 predicted proteins | sample AusTroGonzalo_MG_2_FD_207661 | JGI IMG/M metagenome (GOLD analysis project Ga0310690, IMG submission 207661) | Bovine rumen microbial communities from tropical cattle in Woodstock, Queensland, Australia - Gonzalo_04 (v2) (version 2) | ecosystem: Host-associated > Mammals > Digestive system >...
CTGCGGCTAAGTATTGATTGCAATGCCGAGGCCAATTATGTCCTCGAGGGCCGGTGGTCGTATAGCGATGCACCGGACAAGTCGTATGATGCGAATGGCGATTCGGAGCGCGAGCATGCCGATTACTATCTTGGCCCCGATTCCGGGCATATGACCCATGCTCCTTCGGGTACGGCAGAAATCGAGGATTCCGAATATAGCGGCGTCGGCCTCAGGATGGAATATCATTGGCATTCCGGCCTTGATGACCGGTATACCCTCGTAATCGAGAAGTTGAGGATTCTGGTTCCGACCGACATGCCAAATTACTACGTATTTGATACCGGGTATTGGCCGGCTGACCTCCGTGGCATTGAATTTGCCGACGGGGTGGCTCAGACATTGTATGTCAAGCCCTGCCGCAACATCACGGATACCAACATCTACCTGGATTACCAGGGTCCGACCATATTGGGCGAACAGAACCCGTTGCTTATGTGCACGGCAGCACGGATTGCCGGCGGGTCGCTGTGTGCCGCCCGGATGGTCGAACGGATGTCCGCGGCCGACTGTGTATATAGGCTATCGGCGTCCAATTATCACGGAAACTCCGGTTACGGACATTATAGCGACCGTCCGGACAACACCAGCATCATGTATAGCGAGGACAACGGATACCCGATGCGCGTGGAAAAAATCCCGGCCGCGGTCCACTATGCTGTCGAGGAAGCCGCCGGTGAAGAGACTATCTCCGCGACATACCGCTTCATCGACGTCAACGTTGATTCGACACTCAATTCGTAGAATACTGGCCACTTTTGCGGGCAAGTCGCCTAATCTGATATAGTTTTCCTCTCGTAGAACTCCACAGAGAGGAAAAATCATATGAAAATGACAGTCAAGCAACTTTACCTCATCCAGTTGGCCAATATTCTTGCCGTAGCTCCCAGGATTTTTACCGGGGACTGCCAGGGAGAAGTCGGTTACAAGGTGTACATGAACCGCAATGTCGCCAAGACCTATCTCGACGGATATACCCAGGCTTTCCCGGAAGACCCGAAGTGGGCCGAATATACGCAGAAGCACGACATGATATATGCCGAGGTGAACGTGCAGACAACGGCACAGCTTGCTGCGCTACCTCCGGAAAAGCAGGCGGAAATCACCGAACGCATCGCTGCCATCGATACGGAATACGCGGATACTATTGCAAAGCACAAGACTCTGGAAATTGAACGCCAGAAGACTCTCGACGATATCGTGGAAGTCGACCTGTACCAGGTCAAGCCGAGCGATATCCATATCAAGGGCGACGACGCATGGCAAATATGGGATACCCTCTGGAACGACGGGAACGGTATCATCAGCAAGCCCGATGAAAGCAAGGCCGCGGAGGTATAATTATGGCCACGCTGAGTGCTTGCCTTGTCGTGAAGAACGGTAAGGGCAGCATACTCAAGTGCCTGGACGCGTTGCTGCCCATGGCAAACGAGTATGTTGTGGTGGATACCGGGTCAAGCGACGGTACGCTGGAACTTATCGCCGACTGGCAGAAACGCCATCCAAAACAGCGGTTCATACTGGACCGGGTGGGTGCCAAATTCCATGACTCCGACGGCGTGTTCGATTTCGGCGCGGCGAAGGATTATGCCATTTCCAGGGCAACGTGCCAGTATGTCATGTGGGTCGACGTGAACGACATCTTGCTGGACGGTAAGCATGCCCGCTCGCTGTTCCAGACGATTGTCGCGAAGTACCCTACCGCCGGAATCAGCATGCTGACCAAGGTGACGCCTACGCACTCGTTCCCCAGGCTCCGCATACTGCCGAAGGACAGCGCCAAGTTCAAGGGAATCATCCACGAGATGGTGGTGAACACCAATCCGGATGCGCCGACTATACATACCAAGTGCACGTTCGAAAATTACAAGTCCAGCAGGGACATCGTACGGAACATTGCCGGACTGAGGAAGTCGTGGGAACGGGAACGTACCCAGCGCACCGCCTTCTATTACGGCAATTCGTACATCGACATGAAGGACTACGGACATGCTTACGAATGGTACAGCGTGGCGGTAGACGAGTTTCCTGAGCAGCACAACGAGGACCGGCTGAAGTCGATGGAGCAGATATGTTCCATGATTGTGGCCACCAGGACCGACCTGGAGGAACTAGGCATGCGGTCGCTCCAGCTTATCGAGGAATTCCCGACGCGCGGCGAAGGGTATTATTACCGTGCCAGGTACCAGTTCGAGACCGGGAACTACAGCATGGCGCTCAAGTGTCTGGACAAGCTGCTTACAATCAAGCCGCCCAAGATGCATAATCTCTGGCTGAACATGAAGATATATGACAAGGACGAGATTAGGTCCATCATATTCATGGTGAAGGAGGAGATGGAGCGGACACCGGAAGCCGGGTTTATAGACGCCGACCCGATGATGCCCGACATGATAGATGCCGGGTACGGTTACGGAGGGTACGACGGGATGCCGGCGCACCTGAATTTCGGCAACACGGCACCCGGGTACAACGCGTTCATTTAAGCGGGGCGGCGAGAAACCGCCCTTCTTTTTGTCCCAGGCAACCATAAACTACTGAAAACTGACTGTCCAAGGTAAATTTAACGATGAACTATCTATACGACTTGGTTACTAGAATCGATGCGCTTACCGCCAATTCGCAGCAAGTCCTGAACGCCCTAATCAGGTCATGCGTGGCCTCGGGGTCGTCAAGTGGATACAAAGTGAACAAATACGGTGTGCCCATTGTCCTGGACAGGGCCGACATCTATCACCTGTATGACTTCTACCAGTCGTGGGAGGCCGAAGGTTTCCCGAGTGACGAATCTCTGTTCAATTCGCTTCTTGCCAGGGCCAATGACAGGTGGCGGACGGGACCCTCCGACACGAGTACGCTGGCTACGGATGCCGTGGTCAAGCACTCCAAGATTCTGTACCTCACCCGGGAAGAGGGGGATGCCATTTCCAATTCAGCCGTAACGGCGGATTCAGAATCGCAGTCGGAAAAGGATTACTGGGTGGCCAAGATTAGGGAATCGGCTTCGCCCAAGGGCACCGTTTCCAGTGCGCCGATTCCTTTGAACCTGAGGACGCCTTTGTATGACGAGACCCTCTCGGTCAAGTCGTTCAGCCAGTTCGAAACGTACCTGTTCCCGATGGGATACCACCGGGCGGACATACTTGGGACGCCCGGAAACGGCGAGGATTATATTGCTGGCGGACGGAACTGGACCATTGACGCGTCGGATACGCTGTTGCTGTCGGGCAACCATATCGTGATGGGCAGAAACTCCAACCCGCCGAACAAGACCGACGGGTACGGCGACAGCGAGCTGACTATAAGCTGGGGAAAGGAAAGCTATGCCTTCGGCAGCAGGTCGCTGTCCTTCGGCGACCATTCGGTCGCGAAGGGTAACTGTGCAACTGTATTCGGATACCGGGGTTACGGACAGGGTAATTATTCCTTCGTTGCCGGTGGGGAACGGGACATTTCCGTTCTGCAGAGTACGTTCAGCACGAACGCATACAATACTGCTGTCGGCATAAACAGTTTCGCGGCAAACAACAATAACTATGCCGGCGGATGGGGATACGGGTTTACCTTTATCGCGTCGGAATCTGGGGCAGTACAGACAGAGTGCGACACGGAACAGATAGAAACTGAAAATGTATGCATATCGAACAAGAGTATTGTTGATGCCACTGGCGAGACTTCCTTGTATAAGGTTATCAGGATTCCTTATGCGCAGGTGGCATATGCTTGTATGGATTTCGACATGCGGGTGGGCGACCAGGTAGTCATATATGACATGTGGCTGAAAGATTCCCAAGGCAATCCGGTTTTGGCGAACGACCTCGACGGATATGCGTCCAGTCCATGCATTAACAGGATTGCCAACATCACAGCCGTATACAAGGACGGCGATTCTTCCGGGCGCCTGGACTATTACGAGATTACTCTTGCACAGTCGGTCCCCGTAACAAGCAGGTACGGACTGTTCAGCGGCGGGACCATTTCGAGCTACGCCCGCTACGTGACCAAGTACGACATCGACGGCAATTCCAGCGGTACCCGCAATCTTGTGTTCGGACAGAATTCCGTCGCGTTCGGCCACGGTAACTCCGCCAGGGGCGAAAATCAGACGGTGGTCGGACAGATGGGGGTTCCCAATCCGGATGCAAAATTCATCGTGGGTGCCGGTTGTTCCTATATCGGTGCCGACGACGACATCTACCGTTCGAACGCACTTGTCGTGGGCGAACTGTACAGCTACATGAAATTGGCCGGCGGGAAGAGCTACATCGGCATGGCCGCCGCACCCAGGGTGGTACCGGACAAGTGTGCCGGCGCAGACAAGCTGGTTCTGGAAAGGGGCACCGTCATGAAAACGGTGGACCCGGTAACCCATGTGTCCACCACTGTAGCCACGGACGATACTCGTGCGTACATGAGCGCGGCGGTCAACGCCGAGTCGGTTGCCAGGGTGGCCGCGGGTACCCGTCTGGAACCGTATTTCGCCAGCGATTACCCGACTTCCGTCCTGCAGAGCCTGCAGGGGACAGCGGTGGTAACAAGCGGCGCTTACGTATATGCTGACGACGAGGATGTTGGTGAACGTAACCTGGTCGATACACTGCTGCACGATTCGGATGTCATCAGGAATTCGGGCGAACATGGCGTGGCCATATATGCCCGGGACGGCATAGACATCCGCAACACGAACCCGGACAGGGGAATCAATATCGAGACATGCAGTTACCTGTCGATGACGTTCAAGGGTATCCTGCTGCAAGGGGACACTTTCAGGAGCTTGCCGGCGACCGACAAGTCGTTGTCGTTCCGGCTGGACTACAAGCCGGGTAAGGAAAGAAGCGGCACCCTGGATTCCGTATACTGGGGACATGCTACCGGGTGCAGCGGGTTCTACTTCATCGACGGCAAGGACGGTAATGCCCGTCTCTTTAACCCGGACATCGACAAGACGACTCGCACTAAATATGACGGGACCAATATTCATCTTATCAATAGCGGTGTGTACGACGCTGATACGGGCAAGTACCATGTCGCATCGCTCGCCTTGCCGGAGACGTTCAAGAACTCGGACCAGGCGTCGCTACGCCCGACGGTGACCGCCGGGGAACTGGTCAAGGGAGTCGGTGGGGGTACCGAAGGCTCGGGCAGCGTGGCGATGAAGGAAATCCCGTATATTGACGACGTGAGCGTATGGGCGGCCGCGCCGATGTCGAATTTCGGATACGAAGAGACCGATGCGAATACGCACTCTGCATACCTGGTTACTGCAAATGGACGTCCGAATGTGCTTTCTGGCCCGAAGCAGGTGGTGATGCCGGTATTTACCTGTGCGGTCGTCAACGCCGATATGAAATGGGTAAAGTCGGACGAATTTTATGCGGGGATAGACGACAACCCGGATTATCCTTACCTTGGGCTCGAGATAAAAATCCTGCACAGGCCGGTAACACCGGGTGGCGTGGTTTCGGAATACGGGACGCTATCTGTGTCCGCGTCGATTAACGGCAACACTATCGACATATACGGGTCATGGAATTTCAACATGTCGATAGATTCTATCCGCGGATTCCGCATACCGTTCATACCGGGATTCGCCACGGTTACCCGGGAGTCCAAGTTTGGCATAGACGGCGTAAACGATGTGTTCGCGATGCCGGCGGACTACCTGTACAAGAAAAAGTCGGCCGGCCAGAAGGACTATATCATGTCGTACCTGAGTGGCGAACCGTGCTGGAAGGGTAAAACCGAAGCTACGCAGCGGATGCTCAATGTGACATGTTCATATGGCGGTGCAGCAATACAGGATGGCATCCTTGCTGTGGATATTTTGAACAACAAAGCGTCCGGCACGATGTTCAGTGACGCCGCGTCGCCTTACAGTTTTCATGTGCATGGCGCGGTTCCGTTCGAAGCTACCGGGGATTGCGTCGGCACCATGGTCGGCAGGAATATCAAGTCATCCTGGAACAAGGCACTGGATGCCTGCTATAACCATCGGGTACTGATGCCGTACGATATACTATGCACTCTAATGGAGGACGAGGATAACTAAATGGCCGGCAACAATCAAGAAAAACATGTCCGCGTCAACATACGCGATATCAACCCGCTTGAACATATCACGGCGGATTTGGCCAAGTCCCAGTCGAACTTCAAGTCCATCCTGAACGGGCTGGTGACGTGGAATACTACGGACAATCCGAACGTTACTGTACGCCTGGCAACTGACAGCTACCCGTACTTCGTGGACTACACGTTCCCGTCCCGGGCGGCGGCCATGGGCGGTGGGGGAACTGTTGCCGCCCCGGGACTTCCCCGCGGCACATTTGACTATGACAACATGGTAGACCTGGCCGCGACCGTATCGGATGAGGTAACAATCCGACTGAATGTCGCCGACAACAACGACGGTACATGGACCCTGTTCGAGGATGCAATCGTGTATGACGAACAGGAAGCGGTTGCGTCAAGGCATTATCTTGCCGGGAACTACATGCAAGTAACCGGCAGCGGAACCGGTGTAAGAACTGTCCGTGTCGCGACGGTGGAAATACTTCCCGGCACGCAGCTAGACGACACGAACACCCGCCCGGCGGTGACCGCATGGAATGCGCACGACTATGCGTCATACGACGATTATCCTGGTCTCGTTACGTACCTAATTGACAATTCGAGCGGCACGCAGAAGATTTACTCCGCGTATGTCCTCCGCGGAGCAAGCACGCGTATCGCGCCGGATTCCCCGGCGGGCCAATGGGACAAGGTCGCCGAGTCTATCGAGTCCAAGGCAGTCGGCACATACTTTGACACCGGCATGATGTACATCTATGCGGCCAGCCCGGATTTTTCGGACGCCGCCCTGTATATGTATGTGGGCGAACCGAAGGTCAAGACCGACGACACTTCAGTCGTCCCGCTTGACTCCAACGGAAAGCTGAATGCTGACTGGGTAGGCCCGTTAGTCATCGTCCCCGTCGCCGACATATACCGTTCCACCGTATTGCACCACGTTCCGACGACGGACATCAACGGGTTCATCATGCGTTCGAACTCCCACGAGGTGTCGTCGGTCAGCGCGGTAGTCAACCTGGCCGTGCACGAGGGGACATCCGAACCGCACAAGGGACTTAAGGTTTTCCGGACGAGCAACTACGTGATGTGGCCCGAGAACGAGGCGAGCGTATGGCTCCGGGGAACCGACTATTCGGATTCCGACAGCTATACGGCCAAGATGGTATTTCATCATGCCAGCGACGACGTGAAGATGTGCAACATCGTAAACTACGACGGGCCCGACCTTGACCATGGCCTGGCCATATATCTTCCGGCTGACGACCGCGTGGCCGGGCCGACTGGCGAATCGGCGTACGTGGAAGCACGGGACGGCGCGGTTTTCGAGTTCATGTTCAGAATTTGGCCGGACACTTCGTACAACGGCGCAGGAAGTCCCGACCTAATAATCAACAAGGCGCAGATATACGTTTACAGCGTACGGCGGTCGGACGAGCTGGACAGCGCCAAGGTGCTCGCCAAGTTCAGCATGGCACGCCTCACGAACTTCTACCTGTGGGCCGAGAACGTGGCCGTCCCGAACAGGCCCGTTTTCTACAAGGCAAAGTTCATCTATTCCAGGCAGGACAAGGAATGGCGCACTTACGACTATTACCAGGTGCCGGACCATGTGTTCCTGTCGCCGAAGGGATTCGTCGACCCGTCCCTGCACGGAGGGATTGCCGGGGACAGCTATGGCGAGGACGGCCCGTTTACCGGTGTCCAGACAGCGGGCTTCCCGTTGATGCAGGACCCGTTCGGCGGGATGGACATGTCGCCCATGCGGCTGAACCGCATCGCTGACGGCGGGAACTAGCGCGCACAAAGGATTAGTTTAGCGGGTGGCCTTCGGGCCGCCCGCTTGTTTTTGGCCGTCAGCGGGCATAAACTACGGAAAACGCGAGAGTCTGTATGAGCGAAACGAATCCCTACATTGTCAAGGAAACCAGAGGCGACTACGAGAATACCATCCAGTACTTCGTTACCGGACGGCCTCTCACCGAAGATGAGATGCTCCCGGACAGCCACGGGGTGCATCCGGTAAGCCCGCTGGGATTCATGATGAAGTCTGACGGTACGCCTCTGGTGCCGGCTTCCCCGCTCAGCGGGTTCATGACATACGACGTGTTCAAGCCGTGCCCGGAATGCGGCGGCAGCGGCATGGACCATGGCTTGTCCTGCACGGAATGCGGCGGTAACGGCCACCTTAAGTGCGCGACCTGCGACGGCACAGGAACGGTGGAGGACCCCGACACGCACGAACAGGTCGAATGCCCGGACTGCAGGGGTACCCGCGGAGTACGCTATACGGTGCAGGAAGCTTATCTTGATTCATATATAGTACGCGGCAAATATTACCTGTTCGACTGCGACGCCATCGCGTTCCCGGTACTGGGCATCCACCGGACGGCCGACGGGACTGGCCTGGTAATAACGGTGAACGGACTGCTTACACCGGCGGACACGGAATCGGTATATTTCCGCAACGCCACATCCGACGACTACGCCCCGACCGGACTGGTCGGGGAAGGGGTCAGGTTCATGCCGGATTCGGTCACTCCGTCAGAAAGCTCGGGCACGACGGAAATTGTCGTGACCACGGACATAGCGCTGACGGGAAAGGTAGGCGAAGGGAAGCTGACGATGTGCGTCGCCACATCCAAGAGGTTCCTCGCGATAGAGGACCCGGATTCGGATACCGCGAGCGGAATCTACATCACGGGCGAAACCGCCGGCGAACCCATAAGGAAAGTGTTCAACTGGTACGGCGACGGCGAAGGCCGTCCCTGCTATGAAGGGAACGGATACAGCGACAGCGAGGTCGAACGGTGGGTATCGTCGAAAATGTCCGGGGTTGTCCGCTACGGCTGTCATCCCTCAATCGAGGCCGGCGACCTGAGGTCGGCTGGCGGGTTCGTCACCTGGTTCGCATCATGTGGCGACGTGGACATCAGCGGAGGGGCCGGGAAGAATTCCGTGATAGTACCGGGGTTCGGCCTCGGCCAGGGATACCAGGGAGTGTGTACGGGAGAGGCCAAGGAATTGGTTGGCCCCGGCCAGGACGAACTGGCCGAACGCAAGTGGCTGACCTTCGGGTACGGGACCAAGCATGACGCCATGCGTACCGATGTCGGGAAGACAGCCCTTCCACAGGACTGGCCCTTTACCGACGTATCCGGTTATTCCGGGGAGCAGTTCGACAACAACATCACGCTGGCCAAGGAAGGTGTCGTCTACGATGACGGGCATACCCATACCGTGCTCGGCGGGCTATCCAGGGTATCCCGGGAATGCGGCAGGTGCGACGGTACCGGTTCGGTACTGGAGGATGGAATAAGGCGTATATGCACCAGATGCCACGGCACCGGCGAGGAACCGGACTGCGAAGTATGTCACGGCACCGGCGAAATCGAAGACCCGGCAACCCACGAGCAGGTTACCTGCCCGGAATGTAGGGGGCAGGGTTTCCTTGGAGGACACCGTTACGTGATGGACAAGGTGCATGTGTGCCTGTACAACGACTTCACCCCGAGTGATTCATCGCATGGCCATGAAGCGGGTACGACGGTATTGAAGAAGACGTTTGTCAACCTGGCCACGCCGATAACCCAGAAGGACGGTGACGAGTTCGAGATTACCGTGTCCCTGCCGAACATAGGTATTTCCGGTGCGTATTCGGACGATACCATGAAGAACCTGAGCGGTTACTACGCATACGTGTCCCAGCCGAGGGTATATGTGGTGAGCGGCACGTGGAAGTTCAGCGACACGAAGGTGTCCTTCTCGACCAAGGACCTGGCCGAGTACGACCTCGGCGGTGCCATGTTCAAGGACAGGACCGGCAATGACCTGGCGGACGGTACCGACATCAGGGTAAAGATTATGTTCGATGCCATCGGGAGGGGATTTTCCGCGACGGGAAAACTGGACGACGGGAAGATTGTGCTGGCTGAACCGCTGGACATCCCGCAGAACCTTCTGCGCAGGATGAAAAGGCATGCCGATGCCGACGGCAGCATGCACGGTTCCATATGCGGGGCGGCCTATGTCGAACCGAACAACGGTACCCTCCCGGAAGCCGTCAAGACTAACCTCGGCCTGAATGCCGTGAGAAACGAGAATGGAGCGCTTGGTCTGGACATGGGAGACGGTACGGTCAACACGCTTCAGCAGTACAACAAGATATATACTTCCGATACGGCTTCGGATGAACGAAGTCACGTCCTCTTCGACGGCGACAGCCCGATGTATGACCAGCGGCAGATTGCGGCCACCGTATACCCGACGATGACGAACACCTTCCCGTGGGCGCTTACATGCCGCAGGAAACTTGGGTTCCTCGACCGGCTGATGACGATGGACGCCGACGCGGGAAGCAACGGCCTGTACGCCAGGGTCTACCGGATGAACCGGGACATACTCAACAGCCTTCCCATGGTGGGACGCCTGGATGAGCCCGACTATCCGCTCGACATGTACACCCCCATAGTAGTCAACCGCGAGAACGAGCGGCTGTCGTTCATAGGGGCGATGCTTACTGTAGTGTCCCCTGACCCGGACGACGGATTGTCTACGGACGTCGAGGCCCAGCCGGTCAGGCGAGCAATACGGGCGGCAAGTATGCTGGCTTCCGACTACAGGAATGCCAGGGTGTCCCGTCTCGGCAGCGTAGGGTATTCGAACAAGGTTACCCCGTACGTCACCGGAACGAAGATTCGCAAGGACGGCTCCCCTCTGCCCGATTATTCCAGCCTGGGAACGCTGGTCGACATCATCAACGACAATGAATACGAAAGCATGGCCAACGCGGTCAGGCTACGGCATCTCCCGGCGGATGTAATAACGGCCGGCACGAACCCGGTTACCGGTGAGCCGCTGTCTCCCGAACTAGAGTCCTATCCGTACAGCGGATACCCTTATCGCGGTGCCGATTACGTATATTACAGCGGAAACCCATATGGCTATGGCGAGTTCGATACTACTTCCAGGACGGAGGAGGTTCCGTGCGAGGTGACTTCCGCTGTCGGCACGGAAGCGTTCGCCATGAAAAACAGCCTGGTCAGCGCCTGCCTGAACAAGAAAGCACTCTACCCGATAATCGTGAGCGAGCTGTGCCGGTCGGCCGAGCTCCATGCGGTAGATTTCGGGGACGAGGTTGCCGGGGGTAACGCAATCCGTCCGCACGTCTACCGCGATGACGCTGCCGGGGACGTCTCCTGGATGGAGGCGATAGATGCGTTTACAAAGCTGGTGTCCCCGGACAACATACCTGCCCCGGAACTACCGGAAGGGTTCGACTACGGGACACTGTTCTCGGCAGGCACGAACGACACGCAGATGCCGTTCATAATGACCGACACGTACGGATATTACAAGGTGACCAGCGGATGGGAAGGCAGCGACTTCATAGCAACGTCGATGCCGACAGCGGATTCCGTGGCCATGTTCCTCAAGGAATACGTGCCCGGGTATGCGGCTCGACTTGCCGTCCGCAACTGGGATGGCTACAGGGTAAAAGTCGTCGACGGCGCGGCCCCGGCATCCGACACGACATACCTGACCAGGATGAAATGGTACGACCCGGACTGCGACTCGCCGAGCCGGGGAATATATGCATCGGATGCGTTCCTGGTCTCGTCGGAATTTTCCGACATGAACATGAACCGCATCGAGTTTGCCACGTCCGACGAGGCGCTCGCGCTGAACTACAGCGTCCCACCGTATACGGTCAAACGGGACTACAACAAGCTGGCACCGTTCGCCACGCAGGACGACCCTAATTCCGTAAGCTATGTCAGGGTGTTCATGAAGTTCGCCTTCTCGGAAGATGCGGGAAGGTGGTACTGCGTAGACTACCGGCAGGCCCCGGTTTCTTACCTGAGCCCTCTATACGGGGCGAAGGCGCTAGACCAGCAAATCGACGGGAAGAGACTGTGGATTCGCCCGGAATGCGACGACGGGCAATGGCAGGCCCCGTTGTACCATACATACGAGGAATACCGGCCGCTCGACATCAACACCGCCCTGGTGAGTGAAGTGATGTCCAAGGATGAATACGGTGAATGCCGTCTAATGGTACCGTACCTCCCGGTGGAATTCGGCGGTCTTGGGTTGAACGCCCCGGTCAACAAGCGGGGCACGGCCACTACGGCGGGCATAGAATCCATGCCGCACGCGAACTTCTGGAATGTCCGCGAGCACCTCCGTCCGGCAACCGGGGCCACCCCGTGTGGCGACATACCAAGGTATTACAAGGACGGAACGGAATGGAAGTGGGCCGACAATGGTGGCATAATGTCGGATGCGGTGCTGTGGGGACAGTACGACTACCCGAGGAAGGGGGTTCCCGACTACAGGCTTCCGGACACTGTCGTGCCGGACGCCGACCTGAGCTCGCGGGTTCTCATCTACGGAAAGCGCAACGAGGAATCCGGGATAATCGACACCGGCGACATACAGGTGGGTTCCGATACGGGCACCGTGATAGCGGTGTCCCTGGGCACGGGGCAGTCATAAACTTTATTTGGCATGACGGTATAATATGGCACAGATTAACCAAGAACGAATTGCGAACTTAGTCCCGTTGGACGACGATGAAGTGGACGACCTCATAAAGTCATCGACCAGGTCATCTAAGTGGGCCATGGCGGTCGACTATACCGTCCCTGACGGGGTGGCCGATGGGTCGCCGGTCCAGCTGGACCAGGGTTCCAAGCATATCACTATCGACCGTGTGGGGCTGCTCACCAGCCGGCGGACGGTTCCGCAGTCGATGCTCCCGCACAGCATGGATAGAATCCTGGACGGTACGATGGTCGAGACTGGTTCGGGCTCGTCGAGAAAGTGGACGTTTACTACGTTCGACAACCCGCCGGACATGTATGTGTGCCCCGGGCCGCCTGTCTCGGGAGAGACCCGCCCAAGCATAGACACCATATACCGGGACCGGAGCGACCCGGATAACGACGGGAACTATATCTATACCCAGTACAGGTATGTGCCTGATGACAATGCCGACGTAGGAACGGCGGATGAGACTGGACATTTCGTTCCCATCCCTAGCGACCTCGTGATGGTTAACGGGAACGGCACGGTAGTGACCGACAACCTGACCGACTATACGAGGCGGGTAGACGTCGCAATAGGGGCGCCATGTGCCGAGGTAGGGACAAGCAACAGCATATTGCTGTCCTCGGGCAAGCTTGTGCATGCCACCACGGCCGTCACTCCAGGCACGTATCCATCATCCGAACCATCATCCCTGTCGTTCGGTAGCTCGTTCAACGTTTCGTCGTTTACTGTCAACCAGACGGGCCATATTACCGGCACTTCCACGACCAGCCTGACCATCCCCAGTACTGCTGCTGGAACGAGTACGGCCGGCCTAGTGAAACTGGGCGCTACCGCGGACATACGGAACATAGGGAGTGCCAAGTCGGCTGGCACGGTCACACCAAACCCGTACGTCAAGGTCGCTGCGGCCGACCACGTCCATGCGGCCTCGAGATTGCGACTTACCAATATCAACGACAGCAGCTTTGCCGGCGAGACGCTTGACTTCAACGGGTCGGCCGACAAGACATACGATTTCTGGAATATACTGAAAGCATACCTTCCGTCGGCGGGTCCTACTGCGGCGAACCAGTTCCTGGTCAGTTCGGGCACGACCGCGGCGAATCGCCGAGCCGCATGGACGACCGCAGATTCCGTGCTGGTGCCGGAATATGCAATGGCTGACATAGTGGAAAGGTCGGTCGACACGACGGCCCGCTGGATATCGTTAAGCACGTCTACTGGTGTTTCCGGTGGGTCGATGTCCGTTGCTGAATCATCGGTAACCGGTCTGAAGGAAGGCAAGGCATATATACTGTGCTTCTATTTCTCGTTCTCACATGCGACGGCCACGCCATCGCTGGAGGACGTCTCGATTCTGATAGAGGTGGCCACAGCCAGTTCGGTATGGACAGGTGTATCCAACCCGAAGTACGTGATAGACGGTTCTCTGGCCGGAGTGCCGAACTATGTAAACGGCAGTGTTGCATTTGTTGCTCCCGCCGGTCTAGGACAGCTCCGTATTAGGATGCAGACCGGCAATTCGTCGTGGACAGTGAACGGCAACGTGCAGGTGGCAGAGGTTAAGTAGTAATGGACCCGATAGTATACAAGCAGACCCACAAGCGGATTCGTGAGCTCACTCCGTTCACTTCCGCCGAGGGGGACCCGATAGGTTCCCTGGTGTGTTCGAGCGAGGCGAATAACTGGCGTGCTGTGTTTGACGACAACGAAATCCGGGATTCGGGCCTGTCCTACGGAATTCCGCTCAACCGTATCCTGCTGCTCAGTCCCAACAGGAAAGTCCCCGCCGCGTATCTGCCTTCGGCCGTGTCTTATCTGTCCGGGGTGGTATCGCATGAATACCATGGGAGCGGGGACCCGAGGGAATGCCTTCCACAGCCCGGAGACAGTGGCTATGGGAACATGAATATCGTGCACAGCGTTGTTGACAGTGACGGGCATGAACACCTGTACCGGTATGCTCCTCTGCCGATTTCGTCGACATTTTCGAGACCTTGGTATGAAGTGTATATCAAGCTGGTGTCACGCCTTCAGTTCATGGACGGTGACGGAACGAGCGTCTCCGACAGTATCAACCCGTACAGAAGGCAGGTCGACCTCAATATCGGCACGCCGGTGGCGTCCGACTGCACCACGGTACTCATGGTGTCGGGGAAGAAGCTAGTCCACAAGTCGAGCGGCCACGTCAGTGCGTCGACGACGGTACCGGCATCAGTGCCGACAACGATAGGGTTCGGGGATACGTTCTCCGTACCACGGATAACGGTGGACACAGTTACCGACTCGTCGGACACAAGCGCGTCGGCCGGTCATGTCGACCGTATCGTAGCGGCCAGTTTCGGTTTTCCGTCCACTGCGGCAACGTCCAATGTCGCCGGGCTGGTGACCATCGGTTCGGATTCCGATATACAGCCGGTAGGGAGCGCGAATTCGGCCGGTACGTCGACGAAGGTGGCCGCGGCGGACCATGTGCATACGATGTCCGCTCTCGAGTTCGCCAACAGCAACGCGGATATAGTGTATGCGGGATGTGACGACAGGTCGTATGATTTTTACAGCATACTGAAGGCTGTGCTTCCGCAGCAGGTTTCCACCTCGGGAGACAGGATGCTGGTGTCGACGTCGGCCACCACGCAAAGCCAGACTGGCACAACTGCATGGAAAAGCGTGGCCGAAGCGTTTACGAGCGAAACGTTCAGTGGGACCGGGCAGGCCGGCCGGGTTACTTTGGGAAATTCGGACTCTACCCTGGAGACAGTCAACGGACTGACGGCAAACAATATATATTTCGTTACCGCCCATCTGGACGTCAATGTGGTCGCCGCTGCCGGAACCGCTGTCCTTGGACCGGTGCCTACGGCGCATGAACTTATTCTCAAGGTGGGCGGCATTACCAAGAAGGTCAACATCCCGGGAACTTGGACATATTCCATGCACTGGACGGGAACGATATCCTGGATAATCAAGGCCGGCGGTACTTCGGCCAGCCTCACTGCATCGATGCCGGGAACCTCGCCGTATGTCAACATATTCGGCGTGGAGTGCACCGGAATGACCGCGGCACGCCTCAGGTAGGACTGCCGCCGAACTTTACCCTGCTGTGTATGAAAAACCTTATTCCGCAGTCGTCGCATCCGCGGAACGTACCCTTTATGTTCGCATTTTCCTGAAGTCCGGGACCGGTTGCCGGCTGTCCGCATGACGGGCATACGAACTGCGCGAGGAATGAGTCGAGCCGTACATTGGCCGGCAGGGTGATGTCGACCGTGGCGTCCTCCCAGAACCGCACGGTACATTCCGGATGCGCCTTCATGAAAGATGCGACCGTGCCGAGCTTGGGGTTTATTTCCAGGAGCTTTTCGGGAGTCATGCCGTCACCACAGGTACTTGAACGCCGCACATATACCGAGAATACAGCCAACAATAAAGGGTACCGCCACCCCAATCCCGACGATACACCAGAATATGCGGCGTGGGTGCCATTCGTCAGTCTCTATGTCGTACAGACGGAGGAAGTTCATCGCTATGATGAACTCGGCTGCGAGGAACAGCCATGCCACCTCGAACATGTTAAGATACTGGTCGTCTTTTACTCTAGCAATCATGCTATTAAACTACACCAAAATCACCGGCGGCTTCCGGTTCTTCCGGTGTTTCTTCCGGCTGTTCGCCAGCGTCGTCGACCCATAGCTGCACGGGATATTCCGAAGTCTCATCATCCAGCTGGGCGACGAACTGGTACCCGCTCTTGGCGAGTCCCTCGATGCAGTCCTTGTCGGTGGTGTCAACGACTATGAAGGTCGGCGTGTCGAGTGCGTTAATCTGAGCGCGCAGTTCCTCACCCAGACCGTGGTTGCGGTATTCCTCCGCGACCGCGAAGAATTCTTGCTGCACGCGCCCGTCGAGGTTGTACCCGCTGAGCAGGCTGTAGTACTTGATTGGGACGACCCCCCGGTAGTCTTCCTTGGTCGGGTCGACAATGCTGGCCGCAGCGACGGGAAAGTCGTCGTCGGTTATGTACACTATGGTTACCGAGTTGAGCAGTCGGTCCAGGGTGCTCGGGGTCGCGACCGGTATGGCGCTGTCGGGCGGCGGTGTGATGTCGTTCTTCCCGTCGATTACTGCGGCTATGTCGCGCAGGGTTCCTTCCTCGATGTCGGAAGGGGACTTTACGTATGCCTTGAACCTTTCCGGGTCGAGCGAAGGCTGTTCGGCCGGTATGTCCGGCTGGTCCCCGATTGCCTCGCACAGCACCAAGGCGGCGTCCATTTTCCTTATGTTCTCGAATAGGTTCTGCATACCGGTTACCGTTTTTTCCAATTTTTTTCATAAGTTTATACCGTAACCGGCAATCCATTGAAATAGATTAATGCTATATTTGACAGAGAGGGCTTATCTATGAATGCCAGGCTTGAAGACTTTGCAGCTGATTACGTCGTCGTCCCGCTGTTCGCGGCGGGCAGTTACGGAATCGTGAACGTCACCCGCGGGGACATGACCGACGCCGAGTGGGCGGTATGGAACCGGGTGCGGACTGCGCCGGAAATCAAGGAAGCAATCAACAAGGCGCCCCGCCCGTCCGAAATAGCCGGAAGGGTGTTGGCCGTCCTAGACGAAAAAGGAATACAACGATGCCTAACAAATCAGGAACGTCCTATTATGTAACCGACGAGGATTGCGAGACCGCTTTCTCGCAATGCAAGTCGTGCAAGTTCATAACTGAGAACAGGACATACAAGTCAATCGTCGAGAGTACGTACCTCAGCATCCGTGATACGGACGACATCAACGCGGCGTGCGCGACCTTGACCGACTCAGTCAGGAACTACCTGAACCAGACATACCCGGTGGTCGACTGGAACGAGTACACGCACATACTGTATATCTATACGGGGATGCTCCGTTGGGTGAACATGCTCGCCCATGTATGCGAGTATATCGACCGCACCCGCAAGATGGGCGAGGCGAAGAAGATGCTGGCCTGGGCGACTGATAGGCTTACCATGTGCGAGGCCGGGAGCGACTTCGTGCAGCGTTTTCTTGACGAGTTCGCCATCCAGTGTGACGGTCGCAGGGAGGAAATAGTCAGGATGTACGCGATAGCCATCCTGGTAGGGCTTATCGGTCATGAGCTCGGGCATGCGTGCCTCGGCCATGTACATCAGTCTACGCAGAATTCCATATCCCGTAACAATGAGCGGTGCGCGGACATGTTCGCATCGTCCGTCGCGCAATCCATCGGAAACGGGTATGCCGGGGCAATCGGAGCGGTCGTTCTCGACGTGTCGTTCGTGTGGATGACGGGTAAGCACTGCGGTTACACCAACGTGACCAAGAATTCGGGAAACAAGTTTATGTCGCATCCGGTCTCGCCGGACCGGGTAAAGGCGTTCATCGAATCGTTCAACACCGTACTGGAGACCGCTCCAATTACGGCGAAGATGCTGATGAAGCTCATGAAGGTGGGCTAGCATGGCGTTCGTCGGAGTATCAGTAACCAAGTTCACCGTCCAGTACATGCTGAAGGACCTGGAGAAGGACATGCCTTCCATGCTCCCTCTCAAGTCTTATTCAGTCGACCTCACCCTGGAAATGCCGGACGAATTGGCTCCTTACCTGCCGCAGTACGTCAAGGGATTCCAGGGGCTCGTCCCGGGGTCAACCGAAAAACGGCTTATACCGGAATACAAGGCGCCGGCCGATGTCGTGAAGCAATGGAAGCGCACCCTGATGACGGAGTATCCAGACGCTTTCGACGCGAAAAAGACCAAGCCGGACATGGTAATCGACAGCGCAATCAGCTGCACGCTCGAGGATTCAATCAAGGATGCCCTGGAGGAACTCTGGGACAAGAGCCTGGCCGAGTCGCTCAAGGCGGTTCCCGATGTGCCGGAGGGATACCGGATAGGAGCCAGGTACATCCACCTGGTAGACTGGACAGTAAAGGAATAGAAGGCCGCCGCACGACGGCCTTTTTGAAATAGTTTAAGTTGCAGAGGAACTATGATGCACGAGTTTTTCGAAAGAGTTGACAATGCGTTCGGCATGATTAAGGCCGATACCAAATGGAGCACGTTTACAATCAACGCGGTCAAGCTGCTTGGTGTAAACAAGCTGGTGGAATCGCACATTCCCAAGTTTGATGCCGACAAACAGGCGCCGAAGACCGCGGAAAAGTGGTCGGCCGAGCGCGGTGTCCCGGTCACGGCCGAGGAAGTGAAGGCGGCATGGAAGCGCAAGGGGAAAATTTCCACTGAGCTCGGTACAATGGTACATTCATATATCGAGGCCGCGATAGCCAACAAGTTCTTCCGATATAACGACGCGGCCATAAAGGAGGCGTTCCCTGATGACGAGACCGACCCCGTCAGGGACAGGTACAACCGTATCATCCTTCAGGTGGACAGCTTCCGCGAGTCTATCCGCGGGAAACTAATCCCGGTTGTATCCGAACAGGTCATCGGTTCGCCAAAGTACATGGTATGCGGAATAGTCGACCAGATTTTCTGGAACAAGAAGGCGAACGAGTTCCAGATATGGGACTGGAAGACAAACGAGAAGTTCGAACTCGATTCCAATTTCAAGTTCAACCCGCCGTTCGGCCACCTGGCCAACTGCGAGTACCACAAATATTCATTGCAGCTTTGCATGTACAAGCACCTGTTCACCGAAGCGACCGGAATCCCCATCGGCAAATGCTACCTGTGCTGGTTCTCTAGCGACGCACCGACACACCAGATGTTCCCGGTGCAGGACTTCAGCAGCGAGGTGCAGCAGATGCTGGCGATGAGGGCACAGCAGCTCGGGCTCGTGGACCAGGGGAGCGTGTTCTGATGGACCTGAAGAAAATCGAGAAAATCAAGGCGTCATTCACGGACGAGCAGC
>Ga0310690_10004558_pt1 | contig 19546 bp, 15 predicted proteins | sample AusTroGonzalo_MG_2_FD_207661 | JGI IMG/M metagenome (GOLD analysis project Ga0310690, IMG submission 207661) | Bovine rumen microbial communities from tropical cattle in Woodstock, Queensland, Australia - Gonzalo_04 (v2) (version 2) | ecosystem: Host-associated > Mammals > Digestive system >...
ATCCGTGGGAGAACATCGACGAGAAGTATCCCGTTGGTTCAAAGCACACCGCTACCGTACGCAACTTCACCAACTTCGGTATCTTTGTTGAGATTGAGGAGGGTGTTGACGGTCTGATCCACATCAGTGACCTGAGCTGGACCAAGAAGGTTAAGCATCCGTCAGAGTTCACCTCAATCGGTGCTTCAATCGATGTTGTAGTTCTTGAAATAGACAAGGACAACCGTCGTCTCAGCCTTGGCCACAAGCAGCTTGAGGAGAATCCTTGGGATGCATATGAGTCAATCTACACCGTTGATTCCATCCATGAGGGTAAGATCATCGAGATGATGGACAAGGGCGCTGTTATCCAGCTTGCCGAGGGCGTTGAGGGCTTTGCTACTCCTAAGCATCTTGTAAAGGAGGACGGCTCACAGGCTCAGCAGGGTGAGACTCTCCAGTTCAAGGTAATTGAGTTCAACAAGGATTCAAAGAGAATCATCCTCTCACACAGCCGCATCTTCGAGGATATCGCCAAGGCCGAGGCTAAGGCAGAGAAGAAGGCTGCCCGTAAGGCTGGTGCCAAGAAGGAGAAGGAAGAGCCCGCTATCCAGAACCAGGCTGCATCAACCACTCTCGGTGACATCGATGCTCTGGCAGCTCTCAAGGAGCAGTTGGAAGGTGGTAACAAGTAATTCTGATAATTACATCTTTTAATAAAAGGACCGCGCGCATGTGCGGTCCTTTTTTGTATTTTTGGGGTGTTGATATGGAAAAGTTTGAAATCACCATATTGGGTTGCGGCTCTGCCACTCCCAGCCCCAAGCACTACACATCTTCACAGGTAGTGGAGATTCGCGGTAAACTGTTTATGGTAGACTGCGGAGAAGGGACGCAGATACAGCTGCGCCGCTCGCGTGTAGCGTTTGCCCGCATCAACCATATCTTCATTTCACATCTGCACGGAGACCATTGTTTCGGACTGCTGGGTATGATCTCATCGTTCGGACTTCTGGGCCGCACCGCCCCACTCTTCATTCACGCTCCTCAGGAACTTGAGCCCATGCTGCGCCAGGAGATGGATTTCTACTGCCGCGACCTGGAGTTTGAGGTGGAGTTCCAGGGATTCGACCCATCCCAGACCTCTACGGTATATGACGACCGCTCCGTATCAGTGACCGCCTTCCCTCTCAGGCACCGCGTTCCCTGCTCCGGATTCCTGTTCCGGGAGAAAGCCACATCGGACCATCTGGACCGTGCTGCGGCCGATTTCTACGGAGTACCCCAATGGGATTACAACCGCATCAAGGAGGGAGGTGATTTCACCACCAAGGACGGCATCGTGATTCCTCATGACAAGCTCACCACCCCGGCTGATCCCGGACGCAGTTATGCGTACTGCTGTGACACTGCATACAACCCTACGATGATTCCCATCATCAAGGGTGCCAACCTTATTTACCATGACTGCACCTATTCAGGAGAGGATGCAGACAGGGCAAAGAAGCATTTCCACAGCACCGCCACCGACGCCGCCCGTACAGCCGTTGAGGCCGGAGTAGGCAAGCTCATACTTGGCCACTTCTCGGCTCGCTATCCTGATGAGAGCATACTTCTTGAGGAGGCGCAGAAAACATTTGCCGATACAATCCTGGCAAAGGAAAACCTAACCGTTTCTATCTGATTATGGCGATGATGGCTTACGACGAACGCAGGATACTGGAAATGCTCCACGAGGATGACATCTCCCGCCGCCGTGCTTTTGAGGCCATAGTCAACAACTTCAGCGAACAGCTATACTGGCAGATCCGTCATATGGTGGTCTTTCACGATGACGCCAATGACATCCTGCAGAACACTTTTATAAAAGCCTGGACCAATCTGGATTCATTCATGGGTTATTCCAGGATATCCACCTGGCTATACAGGATAGCCGTTAATGAGACGCTCACATTCCTCAACAGGCAGAAAGCTACCATACCTTTGGAGACCGATGAGGAGGGCGAACTCAGTATTGCAGACCGTCTGGAGAGCGATCCCTATTTTGACGGCGACCTGACCGAGCGCCAGCTTCAGGATGCCATAGCCACACTGCCCGATAAGCAGCGCATGGTATTCAATATGAAGTATTTCAATGAGATGAAATATGAGGAAATATCTGAGATCCTGGGGACCAGCGTAGGAGCCCTCAAAGCCTCATTTCATATAGCAGTCAAAAAAATAGAAGAGTATTTCAACAAAATAGATTAAACCATTTTATTGTTAACAAGTCTAAACAACGAATGAAAACAGAAAGAATATACAGGATTGATGAAAGCGAGCCCCGCAGGCCGTTTACCGTTCCGGAAGGTTACTTTGAAAACCTTACGCAGAACGTCATGGCCTCACTGCCCGAGCAGGAATCCGTCTATTCCACCAAGATTACAGTTACTCCTTGGATGCGCATCAGACCTTATCTGTATGCCGCAGCAGCATTTGCAGGTATTTTCTTCACTATCAGGCTTGCTGTAGGAATTTCATCCAATCAGGAGCCTCTGACAGCACAGGAAACCACCATCTACTCTGACGAGTACATCGATTCATTCCTGGAGACAGCCATGATTGATGACTATACGTTATACTATTCCTTTGTCGAATCGGCTAACTGACCCCGTATATGAAACATATTCTGACAATTGTATGCCTTATGCTGGCATTGTCCGTATGTGCTCAAGGCCAGCAGTCTGAAAACAGACGCCCCAATGTCCAGATGAGACAGGGTTGGAGCAGGAATACCCCGCAGCAGCAACAGGTTCCTAACCGCAGCGGACAGTTCTCACCTACTGAGTACTGGAACCAGCAGAAAGCATTCTTTACAGAGAAAGCAGGTCTTACAGAAGATGAAGCAGCAGCTTTCTTCCCTCTCTATAATGAACTTCAGCAGAAAAAGCGTGACCTGAACCGCGAGATGAGACGGATGACACGCCAGGAGAATCAGACAGAAGAACAGGCTCAGAAGTCTTTGGACGCCATAGCTGATGTCAATATCAAGATTGCAGAGCTTGAAAAGGAGTATACCAAGAAGTTCAAGGAGGTTCTGCCTGCCACAAAGATTCTTAAGGTACAGAACGCCGAGGAGCAGTTTAACAGCCAGATGCTGAAAGATATACAACAGTCACGCGGACACCAGTTCCAACAAGGTCCGCAAATGCAACAAGGAGGACCGTTCGGACGTCGTCCCGGCCAGAATTAAGACATTGCGAATCAATTGCTAAAAGGTGCCAAAGGGGACGGTTCTCTTTGGCACCTTTTTATGTTATCTGCTATAATAGCCTAATTCTCAAGGTGCCAAAAAGAACCGTCCCCTTTGGCTCACTTTTTTCTGAAACTCGCCGTAATATCAACTAAGTTCCCCTGATCTATCCTGTACATCCGTTGGTTGGTGTCGGGGTTTGGCAATGGTCCCCTACTCTCTATGTAGGGACCCACCTTAACATAATCAAGAGATTCCTTTCTGAAACAATCCGGCAGTTCCTGACGGCCTGAATACCAGGCTGTCTTTATTCCCGCGGCATGTACACGGTCGGCAAGCCGCATTACCTCCCCCGGCTCACGGTCGCCTCCCATGAAACATACACACGTCACATCATTTCCATAGCGTTCCAGCAGTCCGTCCAGCATGTTGTCATCCAATAACAAACCTATATCTTCCTGCAACATTGGGCTGTGACAACCCGGACAGCAATTAGGACACTGGGAGAGGTTAAGCGATAGCGTAACCTCTCCCGGTACATCCTGGAAAACTATGTCATATGATGCAATTTTCATTTACATAGTAGCGTAATAACGCTTTGCAGCCTCTACCTGACGTGCAGCTGAGAAGTTGCTTACACGCTTCATGTATCCGATGATACGTGTCAGGTAGTCAACATTGGTTGAGTGGCAGTGCGGACACTCCTTCAGATAGCGCTTGTCAATGGTACCGCACTCGTTGCAGATGGTGTTGGGGATGTTGAACGTGAAGTAGTTGCAACCCTCCTGAGCAGCCACACGCAGTAACTGACGGTACTGAGCCTTTGACAGATGCTCCTCAAGGTTGCAGTGCAGAGCAGATCCACCGGTCAGGTGCTCAATATACTTGACACCGTGCAGACGGAAACGGTCAATTACGTTCAGCGTATTGTCCTCAACCTTGTAGAAGTAGCTGTTATAGCAGTCACGCGGTACAACGTAACCATCCTCCTTATCCCACTTGGCGTTCTTTACGCCCACGTTCTCAGCAGGAATCATCTCGCAGTTGAACATTACGCCCTTAGAGTGGTAATGCTTGTTGAGCTTCTCGATGATGCCCAGCACGGTCTGAACGTACTCGGTATAACGCGGGTTGTCACTGATCTCTATGCCCAGGAACTCAGCTGACTCAACCAGACCGTTAACACCGATGGTCAGATACTGACGGCCTATGTTGATGTAACCTGAATCAAACAGCGGAAGCATACCCTTGCTCTGCAACTCCTTGAGGTTCTCGTTGTAAGCCAACTGAACCTTGTGCATCAGGTCAACAACCTCCTCTATATAATTCTGATAAGGAATACCCATGCGTGATGCATACTGTACGCAACGGTTCAGGTTGATGGTGAGCACGCTCTTGGAACCGGTACTTACACCACCTGCACCCAGTGTGTATGAGAATCCATTATCGGTAATGGCATTTCTCAGACGGCAGCAGCTTGACAGAGAGTCAGCATTGTCGCTGATGTAGGTAAAGAATGAGTGACCCTCAGAATACATCTCGGCTGTGAAGTCACCATACTCCTTATCCTTTACGTCGCCGTTCTCGGTAAGAAGGGCCATGGTCTCAACAGGGAATGTGAGCACGCAGCGCAGACGCTCCTCGTTGAACCACTTCATGAAACGCTTCTGCAACCATGAGAGAGACTCCCAATGAGGCTTCTCTCCGTCGGGGAAACGGAACTCACCGAACAGTGACTCAAAGTAGTAGCGGTCATAGTAGCTGATGTTCCAGAACACTGACTGGAAGTTACGTGCACCGGTAGGCTGGTTGATTGAGTAAACCACCTGCTGGAAATAGTCAGTGATAACCTTATCTATAGAGCGCTTCTTTATGCTCAGGTCAACGATCTCATCGGCACGCTTGTAGTAATCCTCACCGTACTCCTTCTCAATGAAGTAGTTCATGTACATGAGGAACTCCGGAGTAGCGCATGCACCTGAAAGCATTGAAGATACCATGAATACCATATTGATGAAACCGCCGCAGAAAGCCTTCAGGTTGGTAGGCTGTGTAGCGTTGCCGCCTATAGACTTGGTGCCACCCAGCAACCACGGATACATGGTGATACTTGCACAGTAATTGGCCAGGTTGGTCTCATCGTTCTTGTAGATGAAATGCTGGTGCAACAGACTGATATATTTGTCGGCCACCTCCTTGCCGAACATCTGGCGAATACGGTCGCAGAGCAGGCGGCGGTTAAGACGGATAAAGCCCTTTTTAGGCAACTCACCTATCAGAGTTGCGATGTTCTTGTTTTCTACATTAGCATTGGCATCGAACTTGCTTCCTTCAGCAGCGTTCGCAGCCTGACAATAGCCCATAAGGAACTCGAGTTTTGACTTAGTCTCACGGTCCTCTGCGTGACGGTTGCGGTACAGCATGTACGTCTTGGCAACCTGATAATAGCCCTCGGCCATCAATGCGACCTCCACCTGGTTCTGAATCTCCTCAACGCTGATACCGCTTTGGATATTCAGATGGCTCAGGATTCCGGTCATAACCTCCTCTGTCGCAAAAGCGCCTGAGGCCAGGAATGACTTGGAGATAGCGGCCTTAATCTTGTCAATGGTAAACACCTCGTGTTTGCCATCACGTTTTACAATATATGTTTCCATAAACAATTAAAAGTATTCATCAATCCAGCACAGCAGAGAGACTCTGTCTCTCCACAAAGTGCAATATATATAAGGATAACCCTACTCAAATCCCGGCCTTGTAGTCCTGCAAGAACCAAGGACCTGTCTGTCATTGGCAGGTCTTCTGACTTATCCCGTCCGATGCGCCTTCCCAGCCTTTTCAAAAGCCAGTGGCAGAGAGTGCATCAGGCTTACAATCAGGGACTTACAGCAGCAGGTACTGTTCCGGATTTGCACCGGATTCCAAATTATTCCTCAGGGTGCCGCCCCTTTGGAAACCAATGACGCTAGCAAAGATATGATAAAAAAGATAAGTTGGTGCGGGTTGTTGACAACAAAAAAGCACTAATTTTAAAGAAGTTTTCAACAACCCTTTCAGAAATAGTTTGTTTCCACTTTTGGAAAACTTTTCAAAATTTTTTTTCAAAAAGTTGTCCAAAATGTATAACTTTGGAATGAATAAAAACCGTATTGTTATGGCATTAAAGAGATTCGGAGTATCACTCGAGGACGAGTTGCTGGATCAGCTGGATTCACTGGTAAAGGAGGACGGTTTCGCAAACCGTTCACAGGCCATACGTTTTCTTATTGAGAAGAATGTGGCTGAAAAAAAGTGGCAGTGCAACCATATCGTTGCGGGCACCATATTCATTATATATGACCAGCAGCGGACCGATATATCCGCACGCATATCGGATATACAGATCCGCCACCAGAATCTTGTGCTTTCGTCACAACAGCACTACATCAATGAGGGCACCTGCCTGCACGTTTGCACCGTCATGGGTGAGGCCCGCCTGCTTACCGCCCTGGCTGATGAGATGACATCCATCAAGGGCATACGTCACGGCAAGTTGCTTATGAGCCGCGCTGATTAGCGCTTTATAAAGAAACTCCCCACTGCAATTATCAGGATCAGACCGGAGAGCAGGAACGCCCACACGTTCACGCATCTGGATGATGCCGTGAAGGTATAGTCTCCGGGAATAAGGTATGCCCCTCCAAAACGATACCTTATCATATCATTCTCCACTATACCACGTCCTGCATCAGTTATTTTTCCCGGCATTTTGAGCACATATGAAGCATTCAATCCTTCCAGTCCTATGCTCTGATACCATAGTTTCTCTCCATAAGACTCAGCCTCCGGGCATTTGGACTCCGAAAACACTTTTGTATGGAAAAAACCGTCCAGGTATTTAAGAGGGTCATTTTCGCCTTCTGCACCCCAAAATTCCCAATCTTCATTAAAAGCGGTATTCATAACCGAATCACGCATGGAAAGGAATGTTTCACGGTCCACCGGAGGATTCTCTATCTCATCATAGAAACTGGCTATTGACTTGAAATAGAGATCCCACATAACATCAAAATACCAATGGTCTATTCTCCACGAGATATCCGAAATATACGTCAGTTCCTCTCCTGTAATGCCATGCGGAAGCTCCGGATAACCGGTAAACCAGAAAGAAGCCTCATCCAGACTCACATAATCCGTTATGGGAATATCAAAAGACTCCTGCCATCCCGGAAAAGTCTCGGTGTAAGTATAGTCGGTATAGAACCATTTGAAACTCTTGACAAGAGATGACTCTGATTTGATTGGTTTTCCATATATCTGTAAAGCTGGAGATTCATTCATATCCTCTACCCTGTCAAACTTTCTGCTGATAGTTGCACCCTGTATTTTGTTTTTGAAGAAATCTACAGAATCCTTGGTTTCCAAAACATCCCATCCCTCATCGTCAGTAAGGCAACCATTGTCGTCTGTTGTGACCGTACGCACGCACGATCCGTCGCGCATGACCTGAGTGTCCATCCGGACATTCCATTCGTCACAGGAGGCCAAAGCCAACGCTGTGAGAGCAAATAATATCTTAAAAATCGGAGTTCGCATAATATCTCTCTTTAAGGACTTTACGTCTGTTCATTAATCTCATTTTCTCAATTCTCATATTATATCTCTCGGCCGGAGAACAATCTTCACACTCTTCGCTGACAACCTCAAGGTAAACTGTCTCAGCATTCTCTTCCTGGAATGTGATTTCGCTTTTAAGTTGCACAAAGAGCACCATGAGCACTACTGCAGCTACCGATGAAACGGTCCTGAGCACGGAGAGCCACATCGGAACCGTAACCGGTTTCCTATCCTCAGTCTCCTCTATGGCCGCCATGATGCTGTCGGTCAGCGCATCGGCATCAGATACTTCCGGTATCTGCCCCTTGAGGCGTTCAAGCATGTCATCAATCCTTTTCATATCCCATCTTAATCAATCGTTCACGAATATTCTTCTTGGCCGCATACAGATTGCTCTTTATCTGGTCTGCATCCAGGCCCGTAATCTCTGTTATCTGAGCAGTCTCCAGACCTTCAAGCTGGCTCAGGGTGAACACCAGTTTCTGCTTTCCGCTCAGTTCATCGGCCAACACCTTTATGACCGATACCCACTCGCTGCTTTCCAGTTGCCGCTCCGGGTCACTGTCATCGGCCACCGTTTCAAAGATCCTTTCATCCGTTTCAGTAGGGCCGATGGGTCTTACCTTGCGCAGGCGGTCCAGACATAGACGTGATGCAATCGTGTAGACCCATGTGCTGAAACCGTATCGGTCATCGTAGCTGCCAATGTTCTGCCACACCTTTATAAATGTATCCTGCACCACATCCTTTGCCTCCTCAACATCGGCCAGCATCTTAAGCGAGAGCGAATAGACCATGCCCTGACAGTTCTGCACCACGCTGCGGAAAGCGGTTTTGTCACCCGCCTTACACCTGCATATTATGTCGGCATCTATCTGTTGCATCTCACTTAATTATACGGAGTCCTGCTCCAAAGGTCAAAAATAGTCAAAAAAACAGGCCGTCAAGCCAAAATCAGGTGTTACGATTCTTGGGATTCGTGTTACTTTGCTATATTTGCAGACATAACTAACCAACCCTTTCTATGAAACGCATTGCTTTAATTCTTGCTGCAGCAGCAGTATCATTCAGCACAGCACAGGCAACCGAGCCTACCGATTCAATCCTCCAGGAAGTAGTAATTACCGGCACACGCAGCGCCACCGATGTACGCCATCTTTCACAGACCGTCAACGTGGTTGACCGTGCCGCCATTGAGGAGACCAACCGCACATCACTCCTGCCCCTGCTCACCGAGCAGGTTCCGGGACTCTTCATCACCCAGCGCGGTTACGCCGGCTACGGAGTATCAGGTGGCTCAGCCGGTAACATAACCATGCGTGGTATGTCCGGAAGCTCAGCCCGCATGCTCATACTTATTGACGGACATCCCAACTACGCCGGCATATACGGCCATCCCATAGCAGACTCTTACCAGTCACTCATGACTGAGAGAGTTGAAGTTCTGCGCGGTCCCGCATCACTTCTTTACGGATCGGATGCTATGGCCGGTGTAATCAACATAGTTACCAAGAAACCTCAGGACGGTACCCATGCATACGTTCATGCAGGTTACGGCTCTTTCAATACAGCCGAGAGTGAGTTCTCAGTCAACACCCGTCAGGGCAAGTTGAGTGCCGTCGCTTCGGGTTCATACAACCGCACCAACGGACATCGTGACAACATGAACTTCGAGCAGTTCGGAGGCTATCTCAAGTTGGGATACGACATCTCAGATAACTGGAATGCATCGGCCAACGTAGATATCACACGTTTCAAGGCATCACAACCCGGTCCGGAAAGCGCACCTCTTTTAGATGCTGACCAGGATATCACCCGCGGAACTACTGCCCTGTTCATTGAAAACAAATACAATAAGACATCAGGTGCAGTCAGTATCTTCTACAACTGGGGTAATCACTGGATTAATGACGGACATAATGTAGGCGCAGATCCCAAGGCTTTCCGCTTTATCTCAAATGATCAGATGTGGGGTGCATCAGCCTGGCAGAGCGCAAGCCTGTTTGAGGGCAACCGCCTGACACTGGGATTTGATTATTACAGTTACGGCGGCAAGGCCAACAATCACTTTGTTGACGGCCCTACTGCAGGAACTGACGTACTTCAGGTCGATGCCAGTGAGGATGAGATAGCCGGTTATCTGGAGACCCGCCAGACTATCGGCGATTGGCTCACACTGAACGCAGGTCTGCGTGTTGACCATCACTCAAAAGCAGGTACCGAACTTGTTCCCCAGGCCGGCGCCGCATTCCATCTGCCTGCAAATGCTGAGGTCAAGCTTTCTGTAGGCAAGGGATTCCGCTACCCAATCATCAGGGAGATGTTCATGTATCCGCCTCAGAACGCAGCCCTCAAGGCAGAGCGTTTGTGGAACTATGAGCTGGCTTTCTCACAGACACTTCTGGACGGCAAGCTCAATTACGGAGTCAACCTGTTCTATCTCGACGCTGACAACATCATCATTACAGCTCCCAACCCTACAGCTCCTCCTCCAATGCTCAACCAGAACAGCGGCGAGCTCAAGAATAAGGGCGTGGAACTGCAGGCATCATATCTGGTCAGCAAGAGCATAGCCGTTCACGGCAACTACAGCTACCTGGATATGGAAAATCCTGTAATAGGAGCTCCTGAGCACAAGGCATATCTGGGAGGTTCATATACCAGCAACGGTCTGCATGTAAGCACCGGCCTTCAGTATATCAACGGACTCTACTCAGCGGTAGGTCCGGACAAGAAGGAGGACTTCCTGCTCTGGAATGCACGCGTATCCTATCAGTTGACCGATATGGTACAGCTCTGGGTAAACGGTGACAACCTTCTCAACACCAAGTATCAGATCAATGACGGATACCCAATGCCCGGCATTGCCTTCATGGCCGGTTTCAACCTGTCATTCTAAGTAACTGTCCAAAAATTGGACACTTTTAGGGCAGAATCGATGATTTTGCCCTTTTTTCTTGCAAATACATAATCCTATCTGATATTTTTGAGTTCATTACTCAAAAAGTCCTGTATATGTTTCTTCACTATCTGAAAACGGCGCTTAGGAATCTAAAGGCAAATGCCGTATTCAACATTATTTCCATAGTCTGCCTGGCTGTGGGAACTATAATCTTTGCAGTCCTTGAATATGAAGTGGACAACGACATACTGTTTGAAAACAGGTTGCCCGGACGTGACCGTATTGTAGCGGCAACACTAGTGCAGTGCTTTGAGGACGGTCAACCGGACACTGTTGCATGTCAACGACCTAAAGAATCACGTTTTTATGATTCGCCTGCTATTGAATGTGTTTTTGCAAGTGTCTTTGACCAGAAATACGGCGACAACCCTGGCCGAGACAACACCTATGCAGAGATGGTGCTTACCGAGCCTGACGGCACACAGGTAGCAGTAACAGGACAGTTTGACCGGATTACATCCAACTATTTCAAGTATAGGGGAATGACTCTTCTGTATGGTGACAGGCTGCCTCAAAACCGCCGGGAGATAGTCGTAAAGGAATCCTTGCTTAAGAGGCTGAATGTAAAAGGAGATATAGCCAGTTGCGTTCTGGAATACAGTACACCTGACGGCGACACAAGCCATGACACCCAACTGCAAATTGTCAATGTCATTAAGGATGACAAATGGAGCAGGCGTGTTAGGGCTGACATCTTTTATTGGATAGACGGACTACGGAAAGTTCAGGCGGTACTTAAGGAAGGATATGATATAGACCAGGCCAACAGCATGCTAAAGGAAAACACTTTTCCCTGGCGAATTGAAGGAAACACAAGACTTATTGTTCCGCAGGTGTGCCCCTTACAAGTTAGGGATCTAAGCCAAACTGATATATGGAAACGCCTGTTGTCTGTTCTTGTTCTGATTACCGGAATGGTCTGCTATCTGAGCAATCTGATAACCTCATTCATAAGGCATTGGCATGACAACCGTTTAAGGATCTGTCTGGGTTCAACCCGTAACGGGCTGACAGAGATGCTAAGCTGTCAGGTACTTGTAACCCTGCTGCCGGTATTATTGATTGCCATCATTTCCTCACTGTTCCTGATACCTTTCCTGAACACTCTTGATACCAGGATTATCTATTATCATCTGCCGTATATAATTATGCTTGAACTTATAGTTACGGCAATGGTTTTCCTGTTCTGCATATTTGTTGTGGCTATTGTAATCAAATATATCAACGTATCGGTTCCCGAAAAGAAGAACGCTCTGTCACAAAGAGAGAGAGGCCTGCTCAAATATGCGCTTCTTACAATAGAGATTGCCATATCGGTAATGACCTTGAACGGAACCATAACGATGATTGCAACCGCACCCAGACCGTACTGTCCACTCTCACGCAATGAACTCAAGCACATCCTGACCCTTGATATGCGAAACGGTGCTTTTGACCAAAACAGGGACATCATAAAATCCAGGATCAGGGCCATAGCCGATGTTGAGGATATGCTTACAACCGAGATGCCGCTTTATCCGCCCGATGACTGGTTCAACAGGACCGATGTTGAAGAATTCAACCATTATGATGAATCTCAAGGCAGAGTGGTATCAGATTTTCATACCGAATTCATTTTCTGTGATACTAATTATTTCAGTTTCTTCAAGATACCGTTTAGGCATATGGACTATGACAGGTCAATGGATGGCGTGTTCGTATCGGAGGAACTATGGAATAAAATGGGTAATAATGTCCCTGAAGTCCTGCACATCTGGGTAATGGATGATTATCATTATGAGGATGCCATTCAGACAACGCACCAGATAGCCGGCGTATTCAAAGAGAGAATGGGATTCATCAAAAAACCTTATGACGGCTATTTTGCAGGACCGTTCAACAGTCAGCACTCAGGTCATTACCTCTTTATAAAGTTCCGTAATGGGGCCGATATGAAAGCCATGAAATCCAGAATCAAGGAGATCTGCCAGGATCAGATAGGCAACTTCAATAACGACAGCATCGGTACCATGGGCGGCAAATGGCTGGGTACAAGCTATAACACCAGAATCATGATCATGCTGCTGTTTACGGCAGCTCTGGCAGGCGTACTCATGGTGCTATTGAGCATCATCTCGGTAATATCGGCCGATACGGGAGCACGCCGCAAGGAGGTGGCCCTGCGCAAGATACACGGGGCAAAAGCCGGTGATATAGCACGCATGTTCATTCGTCCGTACGTCTGGGTGCTGATTATTGCGTTCTGCATAGGATATCCCTGCACCAAGATGCTGCCGGGACTGCAGAATACTCCTCTCCTGACCTGGCGCATACCCTTGGTCCTGCTCATCACAGCTCTTGTAATCACCTTATCCACTGTCTGGAAACTGCGCAGGATTATGCGCACCAACCCATCGGAGGTAATCAAGAGCGAATGAGTGTCCAAAAATTAGACGATTTTAAGGCTAAAAAGACGATTTCGATTCTATAGTTTGCCAGGGGGCTACGGGAGCGGTACTTTTGAGCTGTCAATCAAAACAAAAAAGTATGAGACAGCTAATCAAAATATCGCTCCTCCTTGTTTTGCTGAACGTATCAGCTGCCGGCCATGCCGGTAGCGATACCGTTCGACTCACTATGAGAGATGTTATCCGTATGGCACAGGAGTCATCACCGCAGGCAGTTCAGGCACGCAACACTTTTGAGTCAGCCTGGCTGAGTTACCGCAGTTACAAAGCCGAGATGCTTCCTACCCTCTCGCTCTCATCATCTCCCTCGCTTAACCGCAGCACCAACTACGTAACACTGCCGGACGGCACTGAGCAATATGCCAGAAGCAACAGCATGCGCAACAACCTATCCCTTGACCTTACACAGAACGTATGGTTTACGGGCGGTACCATCTCCCTGTCCAGCAACCTGAGCCGTCTGGACCTTCTGGGTGATAACCCCAGCCACACCTATTACTCCCAGCCTCTGCAGATAAGTTTCTCACAAAGCCTGAACGGATACAACTCATTCAAATGGAACCGCAAAACGCAGCCCATAGAGTACCGCAGGGCCCGCAAGCAGTATGCCGAGACCATGGAGCTGGTGGCATCACAGGCCACAATGGTATTCTTCGGACTGGTATCGGCACAGACAGACCTGGAGATAGCCAAGCTGAACTTTGCAGCCGTTGACACCCTCTACACCTACGGACTGGGCCGATATAACATAGGTACCATAACAGAGAATGAACTCCTTCAGTTGGAGCTCAATCGTCTAAACGGTGAGACCAACATCATAAATACTCAGATGTCTTTCGATGATGCCGTTGACCAGCTGCGCAACTTCCTTAATCTCTCATCCGATACCCACATCGAGGTGATTGCCGATGACAGCATACCCCACTTCAGCGTACCTCTTGAGCAGGCAATTGAACTGGCAAGGCAGAACAGTCCCGATATGGAAAGTATGGAATTGAATAGGCTCAACAGCGAGAGTAATCTTGCATACTACAAGTCACAGGCCGGATTCAAGGCATCTATCTACCTGCGTCTGGGACTGGCTCAGACCGCCGATGAACTGCCGGAGAGTTTCCGTAACCTGAACGATGAGCAGTCCGTGAGCGTATCAATAAGTATCCCAATTCTGGACTGGGGACGTGCTCGCGGAAGAGTGAAAATAGCACAGAACAACCTGGAGCTTACCAGGATGCGCAATGAGCAGAACGAGGTCTCATTTGAGAAGACGGTTACCCGTACCGTGGCTCAGTTCAACCTTCAGGAGAAACAGGTAGAGATAGCCAGACGTACTATGCAGACCGCACAGCACCGTTATGAAGTGGCACGCCACCTCTATGTGAGCGGCAACTCCACCATCCTGGACTTGAATTCCGCCATCACTTCAAAGGACTCGGCGTACAGAGGATACGTATCGGCCCTGAGCCGTTACTGGCAGCTTTACTACGCCGTTCGCAGCCTTACAGCTTATGATTTTATGAATAATGAACTTATAGAACAACAAGTAGAATATGGACGTTAAGTTACCCCCCAAGAAATGGTATGTAAAATACCGCATACACATAGTAGCCGGCCTATTAGGCGTAGGTTTGATCATCATGCTCATCAAAGTCTCCACCGGCCCCAAGATCATCAGGATAAACTCTGACAGCGTTCAGACTGCAACCGTCATAAACGGCGAGTTCTCAGAATACGTAAATGCTGACGGTACCCTGCAGCCTATCCAGACCATCAAGGTATATACCCGTGAAGGCGGATTCGTAGACAGGCTTCTGGTACAGGACGGAGCTCTGGTACACAAAGGCGATACGCTCATGATACTGAGTGACCCGGACCTGATGCGTACCATAGAGAGCGAGCGTGACAAATGGCGCAAGCAGAACCGCTCATATCGCACCAGCATGATTGAGATGGACCAGCGCCGTCTCTCCCTGGCACAGAGCATACTGCAGACCAAGTATGAGCTCAAGCGCCTGGAGAAGGAACATAATCTGGCACTGGAGGAGTACCGCATGGGTATTCGCAGCCGTGCGCAGCTTGATGTGGCCGATGAAGAGTATAACTACAAAATGGAGACCGTGCGCCTGCAGCTGGAGAGCCGCCGTCAGGATTCCATACTCAATGCCATACGCCAGGAGGCTCTGCAGGATGAACTGGCCGAAGCCCAGCGCCAGCTTGTCAAGACTGAGGAACGACTCAACGACCTTATCGTGACTGCTCCTGCTGATGGTCAGCTTAGCGGCCTGGCTCTTGAACCCAGTCAGCGCATAAGTGCAGGAACCGCTATAGCCGACATCAAACGCATGGACCAGTTCCGCATGCGTCTGAGCATAAACGAGTTCTACATTGACAAGATAACCGTGGGACAGCCCGCCACCATCACTTATGAGAAAAAGACATACCCCATGACCATCAGCAACACCGTACCCGAGATCAAGGGCGGATCATTCGATGTGTTCCTGGTATTCACTGACTCCATGCCTGACAACGCCCGCATAGGCAAGACCTATCAGGCACGCATAGAAATGGGCGGCCAGGCACAGTCCATCATAGTTCCCAAAGGCAACTTCTACAACTACACTCACGGAAGCTGGGTATTCAAGGTTGACAAGTCACACACCCACGCCGTACGCGTGCCGGTAAGTATAGGACGCCAGAACCCGCGTCACTTTGAGATACTTGAAGGCCTCAACCCAGGTGACGAGATAATAATAACCGGCTATGACCGCATAGCCGATGCCGATGAGGTGGTACTAAACTGAACAAAAACAAATTTCTGTCCATAAGAATAAACCACAAAAGTCCATATCATGTTTTTGCATAACATCACAATAGCGATGCGTAACATACGCAAGTATGCGTTACAGAACACGGTCAGCATCCTGGGTCTGGCCGCAGGATTTGTCTGCCTCAGTCTCTCCGCCCTGTGGATCCATTTTGAGGAGTCATTTGACACTTTCCACAAGGATAATGACCGGATTTACACGTTCTCAAGTTATGAGCATGAGGATGGCACGGAGATGCATACCGGTTATGTCAATTACACTGAACATGAACGGTTGTACAGTTACCCTGAGATAGAGAAGATATCCAAGTTCGTATATAGGGAGCATGAGAAAGAGAATCTGACTGAACTCAGAATTGATAGCGTTTTCCGTACTATTTTTGACTTGCCCGTGATTTCTGGCAATGAAGGATTCATGCGCGACACAAGTTTCATAGCAATCTCTTCAACTTATGCAGACAAGGCTTTCAGCGGACAGGATCCCATAGGGCAGGAACTGTTAGGCAAGACCATATCGGCGGTGGTAAAGGACTTTGGGCGTATGTCGGCCATTCAGTTTGACATACTCTCATGGTATGATTTCAAGATGCCTGCAAAAACAGAGAATGGCTATTGGAGACATGACGGTTTTACTCGCGATGACCTGTTCCCCAATGTGTTTATCAGGGTTCATAAGGGGATTGATGTAAAGGCTTTTGCTGAAAAAGTGCGCAACAGCCTTGATGAAGACGAGCATTCGCATTATGAATTAATGCCTATAGGTGAAATGCACAGGCAGATGGTCAAGACCGATATGTACGTGAATTATGCACACGTAAAGGTGTTCTGCCTTTTCAGTATGATGCTTATGCTGTGTGCCATAATAAACTTCCTGCTGTTCTCACTTAACGGTATCAGGACACGAAGCAGGGAGATGGCCTTGAGAACTGTAAACGGGGCAACCGGGTCGTCACTTGTCAAGATGCTGGTTACGGAACTGGGAGTGGTTCTGGCTGTTGCCATGATTGTGGGATTGATATCAATACAGCTTTTAAAGCAACAGTTCATAAGAATGGCCGATATACAGATGACCGGAGGATATGTGACCGCCGGCAGTGTTGTTGTGATGCTTATGGTCCTGGCTGTATCACTGCTGATAAGTATCCTTGCTGTAAGGATTCTGCGGAAAAGAACCATGCAGAGTTCCATCACCTCAACCATTAACATCAGGTTCAGGAAAGTGAGCATAGGAGTCCAGACATTCACAAGTGTGCTGTTCCTGTTCATAGTCATTGTGATGGCGCGCCAATTCAATTTCTTACGTCACAACGATTGGGGGTCTAAGATAAATGATATGGCAGTGCTGTCCATATCCAATCCTGTGAACGGTGGTGAGTCAGTTTATATGTATGTAAGATATGCATGGTATCCGCCCGCTGATGATGAGAAAGATGCCCCAGAAAGAGACGGCCATTTGAAAGAGTTCGGATACGAATATCTGGATCGGCTTGACGGTCAGTTTGGCTTGACCGCTAAGTTGAGGTCAATTCCAGTTGTGACCGCATTATACCGGAATTCCGGTGATATTGAGAAGATTCAGTATGATAGCGAGAATTTGCGGTGGAATGCTACGGTCAACGGACGTGACCACCTGGATATAAGGGCATTGGATATTATGGAGCCTGAAAAGATGAAACTTCTTGACCTGAATGTCATAGAAGGTACTATGCCCGACCGCCCCTTACAGAGTGATGAGATATTGATTACGGAGAACGTAAAAAAAGAATTGGGGCTTGGTGGTATAAGTGACGAGCCCACCATATCAATTGAACGTACTTATTGGGATGGGGCTCCGTCTGGCTTTGAGCAAAGAAAAGCGCACTATACGTTCCGGGTAATAGCCGTGGTAAGTGATATATATCCATACAGGTTTGATACCGCTCCCATAATGTACATATTATGCGCACCACATAACCGCCGTCTTATGTCCCCAGTAGGATCATCGGGATGGACGGTTGCCCATGTTACTCTCACATACGAGCATGGCATGAAGGATGTATTGAGGAATGAAGTGGCCCGGATAATGAATGAGGCAGGCCTTGAATATGAACTGACATTCCCTGAGGACCGTTTCTTTGAAAGCCTTGCCAGCCAGGAGCACCTTAAGAATCTGGTGCTGGGTCTTGGAATAATCTGCATACTGATTGCCATATTCGGCACATATTCAATGATTGTCCTGGCCTGCCGCGAACGCAAGCGCGAGATTGCCGTGCGCAAGGTACACGGAGCCAAAGCACGTGATATTATCCGGATATTCAGCCGTGAGTATGGCGGAACGCTCCTGCTGTCAACCTTCCTGGCTTTCGGTGTGGGATACATCATGATGCACCGCTGGATACAGCAGTATGAGCGTCAAGTTACCATAAGCTGGTGGATATATGCCGTAATATTTGCAGCAATTGTGCTTGTTATCAGCATAACGGTAGGTCACCAAGTGCTTAAGACAGCCCGCGAGAATCCTGCCGATGTTATCAAGAGTGAATAGTAATTGATTTATTTCAGATTCAAAATAGGGTTATTTACCAAAACATCCACTATCTGATGATATAACACCAAGTCTGAAACCTGTGAGATGGTGGTCACTTTATTGCCGGCATCTTTTGACGATGAGCCACAATGATATATGCGTTCGTTTTTTGTTTTATAGTCAAGAACAATGTATCGGTCGTGGTAGATTCCACAGGTTTTCTTGAATGAAATGGTAATATGGGGGTATTGGTGTTGGAAATCATCATAGTCTTTCTGATGCAAGCCAGCACCAATGTTGTCACTGAATATTGTGACAGGAACGTCATGTTTCACGTTCTTGAGCAAGACAAGGGTCTTTAGTCCGATATAATTATCAATTACAAAGACACTATGATTTGCAGCTTGATAAATGGTACTGTATGCCAGGTTTGCTTCTACTGATTCTCCGTTTAAGATAAGATATTCTTTACGCGTGTCGGGATCAGTAAAATCATGGATTACCTTTGCTAGATCCGCCTTGGTTACCATATTGTCTTTTATATTGTTTTTGATTTCTGCAATATCGTTGGTATTCTGTGTAGTCTGTACAGACAGTAGCAGCAGTTCTTTGCTTCCAATAAATCCTTGATTGTTGATTATGAAATCTTTCATCTCCTTAAAAGTTCTTATAAGAGCCTTGCTCTGCTCAGTTGCAAGTTTTCCTTTAAGAACAGTCATCAGCATGTAGATTCCTTGCTCGGTAAAGGCATAAGGCAATTGTCTTTTTCCGCCCCAACTTGAAATCAAATTTTTTGATTTCAAGTTGGGGCTGCTGTTACTATTGATTGATTCACAATCTGTTAAGCTTAGTTTTGAAATCAAATTTTTTGATCTCAAAATATCTTGATATTCTTCTTTGGTAAGTCGGAATCGGAAATCTTCATCAAATTTAGCGCTATTATTTCTTACCTGTTGATTGAAAGCACTTGTGGTGTAACCATAAATTTGTGCCAACTCGGAAT
>Ga0310690_10004559_pt1 | contig 19545 bp, 19 predicted proteins | sample AusTroGonzalo_MG_2_FD_207661 | JGI IMG/M metagenome (GOLD analysis project Ga0310690, IMG submission 207661) | Bovine rumen microbial communities from tropical cattle in Woodstock, Queensland, Australia - Gonzalo_04 (v2) (version 2) | ecosystem: Host-associated > Mammals > Digestive system >...
AGACGAGCTTCGCGGCATCCTCCGCCTGATGAAGTCGCAGATCGAAGACTGCGAGTCTACGCTCCGCGAAGCGTCAGGCCTCCTGTAGCGCGAGAGCGATCCTCGCGGGGCGTCCGCGAGCGCCGTCGGAGTTTCGTGCGAAGCGCCGACGGCTTTACTTTCGTCGAAAAGTCGGCGTTGCCGTTGTTCGACGCGGAGGACTTTGGTAAAATATGTGTATCGTAAAACAGATGAAAGGAGCCGACGACATGGCAACAAAGAAAGCAGCCAAGCCCGTGAAGAAGCCCGCAGCCAAGAAGCCCGCGCCGAAGACGAAGGCGGCGGCGAAGCCCGTGGCGGTCAAGAAGGCCGCAGTCAGGGCGGCGACGAAGAAGCCCGCCGCAAAGACGGCGAAGCCCGTCTCGAAGGCGAAGGCTGCGGTGAAGAAGGCCGCGCCCAAGAAGCCCGCCGCGAAGAAGGCCGCGAAGAAGGCGGTCAAGAAGGCCGCGAAGAAGTAGCAGCCGCCCAGGGCAGATACAAATCGCCAACCGCGTCCGAGTCCGCTCCGGCCTCGGATGGGTTGGCGTCGGTTTAAAAAGCACCTCGTTTTTCGCCTCTGAAGATTTATGCAGAAGGGCCGTTGCTATTCGTGAATTATTACGGCATCATAGTGTCGTTCCTTGAGCGGGAAAGGCCCGCAGGAAGGACGCAACCGAAAACCGAAAGCAAAGGAGAACGACAATGACGATACAAGAGGCATACGAGGCAAGCGCGCTGGCGAAGGCCGTCAAGGAGGCGAGGCTCGGGCACGTGTTCCTGGAGAGGGACGACGCGGTGATGATCCACGACACCGACTACACGAACCAGCAAAAGAGCGAGGCCGAGAAAAACGAGATGGGCGAGTGGGTGAGGCAGATCATGGAGCGGGTTCTCGGCGCACCGCTGCCGCGCGAGGTGAACGTCCTCGTCGATCCCAACGCGGGCGCAAGGGGCGTCAAATGCTACTGCACCTGCGCTTCCTACGTGGTCGCCCGCAGCGAACTTAAATAGGCGAGCGAGACATTGAAGCGAATGACCCCGTCCTGTGCAAGGGCGGGGTTTGTATTTCTGTGCGGAATTGTCGACGTTCTGCAGGCAAAATAATATCGAAAAAACTTAAAATGGGCCGTTGCTATCCTGAAAGTATTACGGCATCATATGCGCTGTTCCAACGGGGGAAAGGCCTCCGCGAGGGACGACGGCAAAAACCAAAGCGAAAGGAACGACAAGATGGCAAACGACAGATTCTTCACGACGCGGACATGCGACAGATGCGGGCGGCCGCTTGACGGCGGGCGGATTATGTCGATGTTCAATGAGCAGACGATCTGCATGGACTGCTCGGCGAAGGAGCGCGAGCGACCCGACTACAAGGCGGCCTGCGACGCCGAGATTGCGGCGGTCCGCGCGGGGGACAGAAATTTCAAGGGAATCGGCCTGTGAGACAAGTCGGCGCACTGTCCGCGACAGCCTCGCGGATAGTGCGACCACGACGAAGAGGAAAGGATCAACAAGATGGGAAAGGCAACGGTCAGGTTCAGCGCGTCGGGCTACGGAAGCGAGACGCGCACATTCAAATCAAAGGATGAGGCGATTGAATCCGTGAAGCGTGACGCGGCGGAGATCGCGGCAGACCACGGCGGCGAGGTCGTCGATTACGGCAACGGCGAGTGGGTGGTCACAACGCGGGGCGGCGAGGAGATCGCCCGATGGGAACTTGCATAGCCTACGAGGAGCCTGTTTGCATATCCTGTGCCGAGCGATTTATCGCTCGGTTTTTTCATGCAAAAATAGTTCATATTCGCCGTTGCTATTCCTGGACTATTACGGCATCATGTGTCACCGTTGGGTGGCCGAGGTGGACACCCTCGAAACCAAAAACCGAAAGGACACGATGATGACGGAAAGCTACGAAAACTGGGAAAAAGGAATCGACTGGTCGAGGCGGACCTCGGTGGTCGGCGGACCGGCGTTCTACGACTTCATAAAGGCGAAGGCCATCCCCGCGCTTGAGGACGGACTGCGCCAGCTTGAGGCGACGAAAGCCAACTGCGAGGACAGGATGCGGCGCTGGGGCGGAATCGCGGAGCGGGCGGAAAAGTTATCCGCAAGTTTCGCCGCGCTCACGGAGTGCGAGGACTTCATGACCCTCATACACGACTTCGACGAGAAGACGGCGGCGATATTCGCGGGCGAGAGGATATGGACGCTTTCCGATTGGCTGCGGATCGGCAAGAAGCTCACCGATGCGATGCGCGACGGGTCGAGCGTGCCGACGAAGTACGCATCGGAGCTGGCGGATGTGAAGCGGGACATGGCAAGCGCCTCTGCGGTGCTGAACATCCTCCGCTCGTTCGTCTCGGCAAGCGACAACGACTACCGCCTCCGCTGTGCGCCAGAGCGGTTCCGAACGCGCGTGTTCCGCGACCTCGCACAGGACTTCGGCAACATCGTCGAGTCCGCCGCAATGTTGAAGCCTGAGCGGATTCCCGACTTCCTGCATGGAATCGGCGAAGCCTTGAAGGTCATCATCGAGGTCGCCGAAAGGATGCAGGGAATCTGCCGCAGGGCGAAGAAGGACATGAAGCGCAAGGGCAGCGCGTTCTGGGCAAAGCTCGACGAGTGGAACGCCATGCGAAGCGCCGTATGACAGCTAGACGGGACAATGCATTTGATCCGCCCGCTGCAGGAATCTGCTGCGGGCTTTTTTACGCACACATTTAAGGAGAACGCATCAATGAACGTAAAGATGAAAATAGTTGCAGATTGGCCGTTGATATTCAGCGGAGATTACGGCATCATGTCCGTTGCATGGTCAAGCTGGAACCGAAGCCGAACCATGACGAGAAACGAAAAACCTGAAGGATGGAAAGGAATGTCACATTGCGGCGCATAATCGAGACGGTGCGCAGGCAGGCGGGCTACAGGCGTCCGCCTGAGGGCGCTGCAATTACGGTTCCAGCCAGAAACGAATCGGGCGGTCCGGGGGGTAATCTCCCGGACCGCTCTGCCATTACGGAAAGGAGTTTCACCCATGCGACAAACGCATAGCACCCGCCCGGCGGGACATCTTGAACTCAAGCATACGGGCTACTGGTACATCATTGTCCGCACGAAGCACGAGTTCAGGAGCATAAACACGCAGACCAAGGATCGCGCCGAAGCCGAGATGAAGCTCGAGGCGTTCCTTTCCGAAATCCGCCGCCAGAAGGAGGACGCTTGCGCGGCGATTCCTCTCGCGAAGGTATGGAGCCAGTACGAGCGGTCGCCGAACGCCTACCGCCACGACGAGCAAGCCAAGCACAAGAAGCGGAGCGCGTGGCTCTACGTCGCAGAGTGGATGCGCGACAACCACCCAGAGGTGGACGAGGCGTCCAAGATTACGGTCGCAATCGCCAACGAGTACATGAACCACTACCGCGAGTCGAACACCGCCGGGACGTGCAACAACAAGCTGAAGTTCTTCACGGGGATGTTCAACGCGCTCCAGCGGGACGGCGTCGTCGAGACGAATCCCTGGCTTTCCGTCAAGAGGTATCCCAAGGACAACCACACCCGCAGGGAGCTTACGGCGGGGGAGGTCGGACGCATACTCTCCGTTGCGGCCACAATGGGCGGCGAGTGGCATTCGCTCATCATGGTGGGGCTGTACACGGGGCTTCGGCTCGGCGACTGCTGCATGCTGGACTGGAAGGACATAGACCTCGCGCACATGATTGTGCAGGTCATACCCAGGAAGACCAAGAAGTACGCCTGCGGCCAGCCCGTCACGATACCCATACACCCGCAGCTCCTCGGCGTGCTGGAGCGCATCCCGCTCGACGGGAGGCGCGGGTTCGTCCTCGGCGAGATGGCCGACTTGTACCAGCGGCACAGGTCGCTGCTCACGAACAGGATAAGCGAGATGTTCACTGCTGCCGGGATCGAGACCAGCATCATGATCGAGGGCAGGACGAGGCCGACGCCATACGCGACGTTCCATTCGCTCCGGCACTCGTTCGTGTCGTTCGCCACGAACTCCGGCGTGCCGCTCCCCGTGGTGCAGTCGATTGTCGGACACCACTCGTCGGCGATGACGAGGCACTACTACCACGCCAACGAGGAGGCTCTCCGCAAGGCGGTGGACGCAGTCCCCGACTTCGAGGAGACGAGCCGTCCTTTGCAGCCAGTTGTGAAGAGGGGGCGCGGGCGGCCGAGGAAGAACAGTACGGCGGCAGCGTCCGTGCCGCCCGTCCCTGCGCCGCAGGCGGCGTCCGTGCCGCCCGCACCGCCACTCGTGCCGCAGACGCCGCGTCCAGCGCCACAGACCCCGCCACGGCCGCCCACGCTGGCGACGGTGCCCTGCTGCGGCGTTCCGCCCAAGGGGGCGCAGGAACCCGCAGGGAAGCCCGCACAGCGCGGCACGCGCTCGCTCGTGGAGCGCATGAAGGAGGCGATGACGCTCTTCAAGGAGGGCATGATAACCGAGGACGAGTTCTCCGCTTTGAGGCGGCAGATACTTTCAACGGCATAACAGGAGGCAGAAATGGAATATTACCTGAGGAGGAGATGCGGAACGGACTGGGCAAGGAACGGCGGCGTTCCTCCTGCGCCAGATGCGGGAAAGGGGACGCCCTGCGCCGCTGCCGACGGGACGGAAGGCCTGGGGGCCGTCCTTGGCGCGCTCCCGGAAGACGAGCGGGCTCTGGCCGAGGAGACGTTGGCCAGTTTGCCGCTGATGCGCTTCTGGTACGTCTACGCCGCGTCGCCGGTCGCGAAGCGGTTCACGAAAAGCCAGCTCGCGTCGCGTTACAGGGGCTGGCGGAGCTTTTCCGAGTGGATGCAGAAAAGCCATCCTGAAATCAGACGTCTCGAATCCGTCACCCGCAGGATAGGGGAGGAGTACCTTGATGGCATAAAGGACGACTTCTCCAGCGCGACAGGCAACAACTACATGTACTGCGTGAAGGAGGTCTTCCATTATTTTCTGTGCGAACTCGGGGTAAAGTACAATCCGTGGGACGTGGTCACGAGGCTTCCAAAGGACACGATGACGCGCAGGGACCTGACTGCCGACGAGATTGGCCGCCTGATTGCGGCGGCGCAGAGGAAGGGGAGCGAATGGGCGCTTCTCTTCCGGCTCGCGGCGTACACGGGAATGCGGCTCGGGGAGTGCTGCCGCCTCGAATGGAAGAACATTGTCATGGAAAAGGACATCATACAGTACGTCCCCAGCAAGACGCGCGGCAGGCGGGGCGACCGCCCTGTGACGATGCCCCTGCACAGGGAGCTTAAGAGGCATCTCCTCCGAATCCCGGCGAGGCTTCACTGGGGGCCGCTTATGCCGGAGATAGCGGCGCAATACGCGAAGTCGGGGAAGAACGTCCAGCGGGCGGTGGCCAGGTTCTTCGTCGAGGCGGGGATTGAGACGCAGAAAAGCGTAGACGGGCGGAAGCGCAAGGTCAGCTACGCGTCGTTCCACTCCATAAGGCACTCGTTCGTGTCATTCACGGCGAACGCGGGGGTTCCGCTCGAAGTAGTCAGGTCTATGGTCGGGCACGATACGGCCAACATGACGCGGCACTACTACCATGCGGACGAGACGCTCCTGCGCAAGGCTGTCTCGGCCGTCCCGACATACGATGCATTCGGCAACTGCACGTCCCAGGCGGAATGCGTGGACGCGCGGCCCGCAGCGGTGCGGCTTGTCGAACTTGCGGACGCGCTGCGCACGGGTCTTGTGACGCAGGCGGAGTACGACGCCATAAGGCAGGAGATACTGGCATCAATATGAAAGGATTTTCGATATGTGGAGAAAGCATGTGAAGGTCGGCCACGGCACCCTGTTCAGGGGCGCGAGCGGCCGCTGGAATTTGAACATCACGGTCAGGGGGAAGGACAAGTGCTACGCGATGGGCACCAAGGACATGGACGAGGCGGAGCGGAAGCGGAAGGAGACGGTGGACGGAATAAGGCAGGGCGTCATAGACGAGCTTTCGCGGATTCCGCTCCTCGGCGCATGGTCGCTCTTCGAGTCGTCGCCCGCAGCCGCACGAATCGTCGGTGAGGGGATGGAGACCCGCTTCAGGGCGTGGATGGGGTTTGCGTCATGGATGCGCGACAGGCACCCCGACATATCGGACATATCCGGGATAGACAGGGCCACCGTAAACGAATACATCGACTTCTATTCGGAAGGGCACACGGCTATGACGACGAACAAGGCCGTGTTTCACCTTCGCGGGATGATGGACGTGATGGGAATCGCGTCCGGCTCCAGATTCAATCCGTTCGACCACGTGAGGCAGCTCCCGTGGGACTCTCATCCGAGGCGCAGCCTCGGAAGGGACGAGATAGCGCGGCTCCTCAAGGCGGCGAAGGACGAAGGAGGCGACTACCATCTGCTGTTTCTCGTCGCCGCGTACACGGGGCAGAGACTCGGAGAGTGCTGTAGCCTCAAGTGGGAGGACATAGACATCGAGCGTGGTGTAATCCAGCTCGTGCCGAGCAAGACCCGCAAGTACGCCAACGGGCAGCTCGTGACGATCCCCATCCACTGGAAGCTGATGCAGGCCTTGCTCGAAATCCCGGCGGAAAGCCGCGTAGGGCCGGTGATGCCCACGCTTGCAAGGTCATACGCCTCGAACCGGTGGTGCGCGAAGGGGGCGCTTGCGCGGATATTCAAGGCGGCTGGCATAGCGACGAGCGTGAAGCTCGCGGACAGGAAATGGAGCTGCCCCGAGGCGTCATTCCACTCGCTCCGCCACTCGTTTGTGTCCTTCGCGGCGAATTCGGGCGTGCCGCTCGAGTTTCTGCGTTCGATAGTTGGCCACAAGACTACCGCGATGACGCGGCACTACTACCATGCCGACGAAGATGGCCTTCGCATGGCCGTCGCTGCGATCCCGGCGTATGACGCCAGCGGAAACATGGTGCAGGGAACAGTCGAGCCCTTGTTCGTCTCACGGGCGGAGAGGGAAAACGAGCAGTCGCAGAGGATGCGGGAGGTCGAGGCTCTTTTCGAGGAGGGTCTCATAAGCGAAACAGAGTGCAACGAGGCTTGCATGAAGATTGCGGCTGAGTCGCGGTAGAGGAGGATATTATGGTTAACAAGCATATGGAAATCGGCAAGGGCTGCCTTCAGCTGGAGCGCAACGGAACGTGGACGATGCGCCTCATGGTCGACGGCAGATCCATAAACAGGAACACTGGCACGAGGAACCGTGCGGAGGCGAAGGCCATGCTCCTCGAACTTGTGCGCGAGCAGGCGGAACTCCGCAGGGAGCGGGAGGCGTCGATGCGCATACTCTGCGAGTGGAACACCCTGTCGAATCTGCTGGAGGCGGCGGGCATAGACGCGGACGGGATCGCGCGCAGGCGCGCGGTGTGGAGGTTCTTCGCCGACTGGATGCACGAGCGGCATCCCGAGGTGGCGGACCACACGGGGGTGACTGAAGGCATGGCGGAAGATTACCTGCGCTGCATACTGGAGAGGAACACGCCGACTTCGCGCAACACCCATTTATATGCGCTTCGCGGCATGTTCGACACGTTGCACGGCGTAGGAGAATGGGCGAATCCGTGGAACGGCATAGGCAGGCATCCCGTAAGGGCGCATAACCGCAGGCCGCTCACGAATGACGAGATCGAGCGGCTGTTGGCGGCAGCAGGCGAGGAGGGCGACGAGTGGCGGACGCTGTTCCTGCTTGGCATAGGCACTGGGCAGGGAATAAAGGGATGCTGCTCGCTGACGTGGGGCGACGTGAGCCTTCAGGACAGGAGCATCCGCATAAACAGTTCCGACGGGAGAGTCCACGCCATCGGCATGAACGATGGGCTTTATGCCGCCCTGTCGCGGATGTCAGCTGCTGGAAGCCGCGCATACGTGCTGGCGAACATAGCGGAAATGCACAGGCGTAGGGCAATGGAGATGAAGAATACGCTGGCCCGGATATTCGCAAGGGCTGGCATAGAGACCTGCGTCAGGATAGAGGGGCGCAGGCACAGTTCGCCGGACGCATCGTTCATGTCCTTGAGGTGTTCGTTCATAGAGCATGCCGCCAGAAGCGGCGTTCCGCTCGCGGACGTCAAGGCGATAGTCGGGTCTAATTGCTCGTATGTGGGTAGGCTGTATCGGCTTGCCATAGGCCGCCCCACACGCCGAGAGCGGCCGCAGGACGCGGGAGGCGACGTGTATGCCGCGCTTGCGTCTCGGCTCGTCGAGATGGGCGAACTCCTACGGCTGGGTATGATATCCAGAAAAGAGTATGACAAGACATGCCGCAGGATGTGTCGGCAGGCGAAGTGAAACAATGGGCTTGGGAGTGTGCATCTGCATTTCGTCGCGTTCACGAAAACACACTCCCAAGCCCTGTCGGATGCATTTCAAGATTTGCAGAACAACGGTTGCATTGCAGCGCGCCGAGTAGCTTTCTGGCGTTGCTGTATGCGGGATTACAGCGTAATACAAGGGTTTGCGCTATAGTAGAAAGGGCGTCCTTCAGAGGTTTTACGGTGTAATGGCTGGTGACGGACGATTGCCCTTGCCGTAAGTTGTGCTTGTGTGCAGTGCTGGCTGTGGAGGATTATCGGCACAGCGCGAATAACGCAAGACGCGGCTTATATTGAATAAAAAACCCTATGGTGATTTTGCGGATTTCAGTCTTCGGTATGATTTGGTCGAGAGTTGGATTCGGGGCGAAAATAGGCGTGTTTGCGCGGTAAAACGGCAGGTTTAGAGATAAGTTGATAATGAAGAGTATAGAGGTAATCCCGTCTTATTGCGACTCACACCAGCACCACCTCTCTGAAACCCCTGTATTTGTTGGGTGCGGCGTGAGGGCGGTGGGAACGAATGAATCGAATACGTATCGACGAACTGAACGGAAAAACACGGTTTTGAGGAGTGTAAATCAATACCCACGAACACAACCTATAACTTGCAGAAAATGGCGATTTTGAGACACTCCCCGTTCCCTGTTCCCCGTTCCCCATTCCCTTTTCTGCGATACATACGGACACAAATGTTGGCGTATTAGACGATAATATGTGCGAAATGATTGATTTTGAGGAGTGGCTATCAATACATATGGACACAACGGCGACAAACGAACACAACGAAGATTTTAAAAGGAACACTAATGATAGAAGTATCTAAATTTGTAGTTACACTCCATACGTTGGGAATCGATTTCTTCACCGGTGTACCGGATTCGTTGCTGAAGTCGTTCTGCGCGTATGTCACGGACAATTGCGGGGAGAACCACGTGATTGCCGCTAACGAGGGCGGGGCGGTTGGGCTCGCCGCAGGGCATTATCTTGCGACAGGAAAGCCCGCGCTTGTGTACATGCAGAACTCGGGACAGGGCAATGCGGTGAATCCGCTCTGCTCGCTCGCCGATCCCGATGTCTACTCAATCCCGATGGTGCTACTTGTCGGATGGCGCGGCGAGCCGGGCGTTAAGGACGAGCCGCAGCATGTGAAGCAAGGTAAGGTTACGGTTTCGCTTTTCGAGACTCTTGGCATCCCGACCGAGATTCTTCCTGATGATGACGGGTCCGCTGCAGATGTGACGCGGAAGATGGTCGAGAAGGCGAAAACTGAATCGCGCCCTGTTGCGCTAATCGTCCGCAAGGGTCTCTTCGCCGAATACAAGCTTCAGAACAAGAAACCTGACATCGCGGCGCTTCCGCGCGAACAGGCGATTGAGGGCGTGCTCAGGGCACTGCCGGAAGAAGCTGTGGTTGTCTCGACAACAGGCATGATTTCCCGTGAGGTGTACGAAACGCGCGAACGCATTGGGCAGGACCATTCCCGTGACTTCCTAACGGTTGGTTCAATGGGGCACGCATCGATGATTGCACTTGGAATCGCGAAAGCGCAGCCGAACCGCCCCGTCTACTGTTTGGATGGTGACGGCGCGTCCATCATGCAGATGGGCAATATGGCGATTGTCGGTTCTTCGGAATGCGCAAATCTAACGCATATCGTATTCAACAATGCTGCGCACGATTCTGTCGGCGGGCAGCCCACAGTCGGCGGCGCGATAAGCCTTCCCATAATCGCTGCCGCCTGTGGATACAACGAACCCGGACATCCGACATTTAAGATGATCCTCGTCGCGAAGGGTGCGCGCAAAGACCTCGGTCGCCCCAAAGAGCCGCCACGGGTCAACAAGGCACTTTATATGAAGACTCTGGGAGTTATTTGAACCACGGAATACACGGAAGACACGGGAATGGGGAATCAGAATTTAACAATAGGTAAAGATGCAGCTTTGAAGGCGCTTGCCGCATTTTGCACCGGGAAGTCGCATGTTTGCCTTGTGACAGATGGCGCGGCATACGGACTTTGCGGCGCAGAGAAGTTTTTCGATGATTTCTTTGCGGGGCATCCGGTTCCGCAGTTGACTCATCTTGTCGTGCCGAATGCGAATCCGAAGGTCGAGACGGTCGAAGGGTTGCTGTCACAGATATCAGGCAATGTCGATGGATTTATTGCCGTTGGTGGCGGAACTACGATTGACACGACAAAGCTGCTCAACCTCGCAATCGTTTCGCAGAAGCCGGTAAAGACGCTGTTAACAGAAAAGACGGCTCCAGACGTGCTTAAGCCGTGTCTTGCCATTCCGACTACTGCGGGAACTGGTGCAGAAGCGACGCGGTTCGCGGTGTGCTATGACGGTGAGACGAAATACTCAATCGACTTCGAGGTGATACGTCCGACGGACGTTGCGCTTATTCCTGAATTTACTGCAACACTCCCTGCTTATCAGAAAGCGTCCACGAACTTTGACGCATACGCTCAGGCGGTGGAGTCGCTGTGGGCGAAGGGCGCGACGGACGAGTCGAAGGAGTATGCGAATCGTGCGCTTGCGCTGATGAAGGAGGACAACTGGCCGGAAGCGAGCTATTGGGCAGGAAGGGCGATAGACATCTCTCGTACGACTGCCGCGCATGCGTTTTCGTATTATCTCACAGCTCATTATGGTATACCGCACGGAGAGGCGGTCTACATGATGTTTCCTGCAGTCTGCCGCGCCAATGGGCATCCAGAATATATTAAGCCAGTATATGGTCTTCGGTCTTTGTGGGATTTTGTCCAAGAGAAGGGCCTAAATAGGGATGCCCTTATTCAACGACTTTTCGAAAATGTCAATCCCAAAAGGTTGAACAATAACCCTTGCGAAGTTCGGAAGGAACACTTTTAATGTCTAAGCGAGTATATGTTGCGATGTCTGCGGACATCATTCACCCTGGTCATCTGAACATAATCAAGGAGGCTGCCAAACTCGGCGATGTTACGGTCGGTGTGCTAACCGACTCCGCGATAGCTAGCTACAAGCGCCTTCCGTATATGAACTACGAGCAGCGCGCGGCAGTAGTCAAGGCGCTGAAGGGCGTTGTAGAGGTAATTCCGCAAGAGCAACTTGACTATATTCCCAATCTGCTTAAGTTGAAGCCCGACTATGTTGTTCATGGCACAGACTGGCGCGAGGGCGTTCAGGCGAAGACGCGCCAGCGTGTAATCGACACTCTCGCTACCTGGGGCGGCGAACTCGTCGAGCCGGAATACACCGAGGGCATTTCGTCAACGCAACTGAACAAGGCAATCCGTGAAGTTGGCACCACGCCTGACATTCGTCGCCGCCGTCTGCGTCGGCTGCTCAATGCCAAGCCAATCGTCCGTGTGATGGAGGCACATTCCGGACTTTCTGGTCTTATCGTCGAGAACACTTGCGTTGTCAAGGACAACGTCAAGCACGAGTTTGACGCGATGTGGCTCTCTTCGTTGACGGATTCGACACTCAAAGGCAAGCCAGACAACGAGTCGGTTGATATTACATCACGCCTTCGCACCGTGAACGACATTCTCGAAGTGACGACCAAGCCGATTATCTATGATGGCGACTCTGGCGGACTACCTGAACACTTTGTGTTCCTTGTTCGCTCTCTCGAACGCCTTGGCGTTTCTGCGGTCATCATCGAGGACAAGGTCGGCCTCAAACAGAATTCTCTCTTTGAGACGGGTAACGTTCAGAAACAGGCTTCGATTGAGGACCAGTGCCACAAGATAAAGGTCGGCAAGCAGGCGCAGATCACGGATGACTTCATGATTATCGCCCGCTGTGAATCCCTCATTACCGGCGCGGGCGAAGACGATGCTATCAACCGCTGCCGTGCCTACATAGAGGCAGGTGCGGATGGAATCATGATTCACTCCAAGGCGAAGACTTCGGACGAGATCGTATCCTTCGTAAAGCGCTTCCGCGCCGAAGTGTCTGTTGACAAGCCAATTGTGGTCGTCCCATCTACCTACGCGCAAGTGACGGAATCCGAACTTGCGGAAATTGGAGTCAACATCGTCATCTACGCCAATCAGCTTCTTCGCGCGGCCTATCCCGCAATGAAGGCATGTGCCGAGCGCATCCTCTCATGCGAGCGCGCCCAGGAAGCCAGCGCCGAATTCTGTATGCCGATTAAGGAAATAATTTCGTTGATATAGGCCGCGTAAAATGTGTAGATTTTTAGACAGGATTAACATGATTTACAGGATTGGCCATCCGGTCGGGGGTGGGAGAAGGCTGGATCAAGGTCGGCGAGATGTGAGAAGTGTGGTCTGGGAAAATTGGTTGAGGGATGATGGTGGGAGAGTGGGAATCTGAACAATAGAAGATCTAATTTGTGAATGGGAAGAAGATAGTTGGCTGGCTGGTTCGCGACGGAATTGCCGCGAAGGTATTTTCGCCATGGGGGCTGACCCCATTGTATTAAATTTGAAACTAAGACTAATGGAGGTCCTCAGATGATTAAATCAGTTATCGTTAAAGGATTGAATGGGATTTTAGATTTGGATGTTGCGTTCAATCATGATCTCAATATACTGACGGGGCGTAATGGTTCTGGAAAGACAACACTCTTGAAATTACTGTGGTATATGATGAGCGGCAACCGTGAATTAATTTTGTCGGAAGTGCGCTTTTCTTATGCGATGCTTATAACAGATACATATGAATTTTGCATTGAGAATGATGCTGGGCGAGAGAAAGATAGTGCGAGTGCGGTATCGTCGGCTAGATTTAAATATAAAGAGTATGATACAATGTATACATTCGAGCGGAAAATCCTTCATGACCACGGCATGATTTCAGAGGAAGATTTAGAAGGGTTGCGGGAATTAAATAGACGTGCAGATACAAGAGACGAAGAGACAATATTTTTCCCGACTTTCCGAAGAATAGAAGGTGGGTTTGCGCTGGAAAGGCGCAGGCGCATGTCATATGGGCATGCGGTCTCAAGAAGCTTAAATGATGCAATGGAGGACTATTCCTTGGCGATGAGCTCAAGGCGACATAAATTTGTAGCGTCGATATCGACCTCGGACATCGAGGAGTTGTTAATGCGCAAATATGCTGATGTATCAGAAAAGACCAATTCTATGTATTTGGATTTCTCGCGATTTATTATGGAACAAATGGGACATGAATCCGATGATGCAAATTCAACGGCAATCAAATTCAGAGACTCGATTCGCAAACGACTGGGCATTGTTAATGAGAATCGGGAGAAGCTTATGCGCCCTTTTGATGTTTTGACGGAATTAATGCAATCAGTGTTCAAAGACAAAGGGGTTAGGGTGTCGCAAAATATTGCATTTGGCATGGCAAAAAAAGCTATTGCTGCAAGAATCCTTTCGGCTGGGGAAAAACAGATGTTTGGATTTCTAAGTTATAATGCCTTTGCGGACGGCGCGACAATTTTTATTGATGAGCCAGAACTTAGTTTGCATGTTGATTGGCAGCGCATTCTATTTAATATGTTATTGAGGCAAGGAAGTTCCAATCAGTTTGTTATTACCACGCATTCGCCATTTATATATACATACTATCCAGAAAAGGAGCTGTCATTGGTGGATGACAAGGATGAGTGAGATGCATGATTCGCCAATCACGGTTGAAGAGCTGGTGGCGACATTGGAAAGAACGAGTCTGGCCACCGTGCTTGTTGAGGGCAAGGACGATATGGCTTGTTACAGATGGCTTGAAGCAAAGCTGCCGCCAGAGATTAATATAATGCAAGCTGGTTGTCGAGATAATGTACTTTCAATCTACAGTCAACGGCATAGGTTTAAAGTGCCTATTGCTTATGTCGCTGACAAGGATATTATGGTGTTCACAGGGATACCAGACAAATATAAAGATGTCGTTTTTACGAGTGGCTATTCGATTGAGAATGATGTATTACTTGATTCTGCTGTGGAACGATTGTTTTCATCTGAAGAAGAATCTATACTCAGAATATGTGTGAAAGAACTAACGAAATGGTATGCATTTGAGATAACAAGGTGTCAAAATGGGGAAGAAATGGTATTGGATTATCATCCTCAACGGTTGCTTAACAAGGAAACACATGAATTTAATCCAGCGTCGATCGCGCCACGCATATATTCCCGTGCAGATCCGTCGCTGGAGCAGATGATACGTGATGGGTATAAGATGCTATTTAGGGGAAAGAACTTGCTAAATCTTTACGAATATATTTTCCAGGCGCGGAGACGTGGAGAGGCTAAGTATAGTAAGAAAGCCTTGCTTGAAATTGCCGTAAAATGCGTAGAAACAACAACAAAAGATAATATGGTTAAGAATATTATTCGCGCTTTGGGAATTAAAAATAATTAAGACAGAATAAATGTGACTTTAGATGATGCCTTGTGATCTGGGGCTGCGTTGCTTTTGGCATGATTGTGGTGTGCGAGTGCATGTGTTGCGATTATAGAAGTTGAGGGGATGAGTATTATGGCTTCTGAGGTGGTTGGGTGGTTAGCCAGTGGGTGTTGTCGGTGGGGAAGGGTGAGATTGGATTGTATGGCGAGATTGGTTGAATGAGGGTGACCGAATTGCCGCGGGGGAAATGAGAGAAGGTGTGGGATTGTTGACGGGTTGATACAGGAATGAAGATCGTACAGACAGATAACATTGCGGCGCATTATAGGGTGCCAATATATGTGAAGAGTGCGGGGAGCGAAGGAAGTAGAGAGAGGGAGGATTGAATGTCGGAGGTGGAAGGTAATATCGGGCCGGGGGTGGAGATGGCGATGTGAGAAGAATGGGCTTAGTCCATTTTGTAATTTTTAGATTAATTTGTAATAGAAAGTAAGACATGATAAGAAGAATCCGAGAGTTCATGCGCGGCAATGCCATAATCAAGCGAACTTTGTATCCTGCGGCATGGTACTTTATGAACAAAGTGTTGCACTGGCGATCTCGCTTGCTGCAGGTCTATGGGTTTGAGATATTGCAGAAAGTACAAGATGCGGCAATCCAAGAGAGTGTGAAATGTAGTCCATACTTTGGGACATTGCTAGGTTTGGTGCGTGAGGGAGGGCTAATAAAGCATGATACAGATATAGATTTTGTAATCACTCCTGAAGCCAAGAATGTCAAATCGTTCTATACCTCACTTAAATCGATTGGCTTTATCCCCGAGCGCATTTTGTTGTTGAATGGTAGGATGCTAGAATTTAGCATGAGCTACAAGGTTGTTGGTGTGGACTTCTTTCTTGTGGGGCATAGTGTTGACGCGGGGCATAATATTTTTGTCTTTGATGATCGCGGGGAGGTCAGACTCCACACTTATCCTCAAATTGATGGGATGGTTGACATGAGGACTGCATCGGGCAAAAGCATCAGAGTGCCGGAGAATGCTGCGGAACATTTGGACAATGAATATGGGAACTGGCGCACTCCGAATAAGAATTGGGATGCGCGGCGAGGCCCATCGTTTAGTGGACTACTCGATAGGAATAGATGCGCGGTCACGTGTGTCACTGGACAAGGCGAAATAGACGCATATTTTGAAGCGCATCCCGATTTGGAAAGAATTGACGGCGGGCAATTAGGAAAATATTTGCTATCGCAATAATTGTCAGATGATTGCGTGGATCAAGAGTATTTTAAACTCACCAATCAGAAAACGATTGGCGTATGGAGCATTCTGGACAGGCTTCGGTACCATCATCGCCAAGGGGGCGACGGTAGTTGCTTCGTTCTGCGTTGCGAGATTTTGCGGCAAGACGGAGTTTGGCGAATACGGGATGGTAATAAACACGGCATCGATGCTTTCGACTGTATGTGGTATGGGAATGGGGACTACAGTCGTTAAATATATTGCGGAACTGAAGGAATCAAATCCCGAACGCGCCGGACGAATATTGGCGATGGCGACTTTTCTGACATGGGGCATGGCTGTTATTTTTGGATTGGCGTTTTTGGCACTTGCCGATGTGATTGCAGAAAGGCTTATCGCCGCTCCGCATCTCGCGCCCCTTTTGAGGATTGCGGCATTTGGCGTGATATTGGGGATATTCAATGAAGTGCAGTTGGCCTCGCTTACAGGGTGCGAAGCGTATCAGGAGCGCGCAAAGATTTCAATCTGTACGGGCGTTGTTCAGTCTGCCATGTTGATACTTTTCAGCTGGCTGTGGGGTCTTAAGGGCGCAGTTGTCGCATTCTCTGTTGCAGCTATCGCCACTGTTGCAATGACTACCGTTTTGTTGGTCCCGATATGGAAACGATATGGTTTGCGGCGTCGATTTAAAGGTATGATTAGAGAGTGGGGGGTGCTCGTCGGCTTCTCTCTGCCTACCGTGCTTCTTTTGCTGTTGGGCTTGCCTGTTGGCTGGTTCACGAGGACACTTTTGGCCAAGATACCCAATGGATATGACCATCTCGCTATTGTAAATGCCGCTGCACCATGGGGTTCGCTCATAGTATTCTTAGTGACGACAATTGGAACTGCACTTGTCCCGATAATATCCGACATCATCGGCAAGGGAGAACGCGAGCGTGCGTTAAGACTTACATGGAAGATGTTCTGGTGCAATGCGGCACTCGTTGTCCCCATTTGCGTTGGTGTCTGCCTTTTCTCGCCTCTGATATTGAAGGTTTATGGGCATGGTTTCGAGTCTGGTATTCTGGCATTCTGTCTCGTTGCACTTGCCAATGGGTTGGGCACAATCTACCAGCCGATGTGGAACTATCTGGTCGGCGCTGGAATGATGTGGACAAACTTTGCTGTTGTTTTCGTTACGGCGGTGATTCAGATTGCGTTGGCCTACGCCCTTGTTTGGCGTGGAGCGGAGGGGCTTGCTGAAGCGAGTCTGGCAAGCACAGTGTTAAGGTTGATCGTACTGATTGTCTTGTTCAGATTTATAATTCCTTGGCAGAATCGCAACTGCTTGAAACTAAATGCGTAGAGCTTGAAAACAACGTCAAGGCGCTGACCGCTGATCCGCCGATTGAAGAAGGTCAAGCCCCTGTTGAAGACGGCCCCCAAGATGACAACCAACCAGTTGCTGGCACTATTATTCCTGGCAAGTATGGTGCAACGGTCGTCGCCAAGATTGATAATGACAAGCGCACAATAGTCTTCGCTGCCAAGTACGGGAAAAAGGGTAATCGTTATAAGGTTCCGCCCAAGTCCGACAAGGTCTGGCACTTCCTGAAACTTCTCATAGAAACGGAAAGCACGGACGGGGCGACCGAAATGCCAGAGGAGTTCAAATACTGGCACGGACTCTTCCGCAGGGCGCGAAAAATGGAAGATGGCGGTTCTGTTGCCGTGAAGACCGATTTGGACGAATTGAAAAAGCACATCGTATCCTGCAAAGGCGCAGGAAAGCGCGGCTTGCCTATCTTGAAGATTGTCGCCGAAATCCCGCGCAAGAACGCACGTCACTAACCCCTAGTCATTAATCCCTAACACCTACTGCCCCCTTGCGCAACCAAGGGGGTATGGGTTGAGCAACCTGACACTAGCCGCTTGCGCAACCTGATATGCAGGGGTTGTGTACCCCGCTAACAACTTATGGATATCACCTCTCAATTATCGCGTAGAATTGCGACGATGGGTTTTGTGTGCGCTGTGCTGATAGTCCTTATCCACACTATGCCAAGCCCATCTATTGATACATGGCAATGGTGGGTCGCCAATTTTGTTGGAGCCGAGGGGCTATGTCGAGTGGCAGTGCCATTCTTCTTCTTTATTTCAGGATTTTTCCTGTCAGGACATGTATACGAAGATGGTTGGGTGCGGCGTGAACTTCGTAAGCGAGTGAAAACGCTTGTTGTCCCGTATTTCATCTGGATTGTTATAGGAGTCCTTTTCAGCATTGCGCTTTGGTTTGCGGTTCAGAAAGCAGGCAGGCAATGTGGCATTCCTGATCCTATCTATGGTCCCGTCCCACTGTGGCTGGCGAATGTCTTAGGAATCAACCCATTCCGTAACAGCATAGGCGTCTTGTGGTATGTGCGTGACTTGTTTGTGTTTGTAGCGATATCGCCAGTCTTAGTATTCGTGCTCAGGCGTCTTGGGTGGTGGCTTCTTGCGTTGCTGCTTGCGGTGTACGGCGGCATTTCGGTTTTGTTGGTTGGAGCGGATAAGTCGTGGTTCAATTTCTTCGAGTATTTCTTCTCTGTGCGAGGGCTGTGCTATTTTACCGCAGGATTGTTCTTTAGACATAGGCTGCTTGCACTTCATTGCGGCAATCTCTCAATGCTATTAGGGGGAGTGCTTTGTTTGTCGAAAATCGCTTTGTTCAGATTTGGGTTCGAGAAGAGCTCTGTCGTAGCAGATGTCCTCATGGTACCGTTGTTGGGGATGGGATTGTTCAAAATACTTAAATGTGTGCGTTTGCCCAAGTGGATGACTGGAAACGCTTTTGCGCTCTATCTCATGCATTCAATGTTTGTCAAGATATCAATTGCCTTTATAGTTGCTTTGGGTATGAGGGACATGATGGACGGTTCAATTGCTATTTGGATGGCAAGGGTGTTGTTTGCTAGTAGTTTAGCTATAGGTTTTGCCGTAGGCTTGAAGAAGTATCTGCCGCGTGTGGCAGAGGTTCTCTTTGGTGGACGATGAAACGTAAAATCATAAGCCATATAGAACAGGAAGAACATGTAGAGCTTACACATGTTCTGTAGGTTTTACACGGCTAATTGTTACAAGGAATATTATGGTGAACGAATGGATTGATCCAAAGTCGCATGAAAGCAGAAGATGTGCGATGTGGCTTTTCTTTATTGGTATGTTTACGATGACGCGTATTAACGTCGGCGGCAAACTCGGTATATCTGAGCTTATAATGCTGATCTCTGCGCCTATTATATTATTTCAGAATCTGACGGCATTCAGAAGAGAGAATGTAACAGGGTTCCTGACGCTCTCCTTTCTCTGGCTTTGCGGCGCTGTGTTCTCTGACTGGTACAATGGGACATATCCTATTCTCGCATTCAAAGGTATTGCGAACCCAGTAATGGTGCTTGCGAACGTAATTGTCCTTTATTCGCTTCTCAGGAAGAATCCAGAAAACTTGCGGTGGTTGTTGTTGGGCTTGGCGATTTCATCCATTATTTCTATCTTCGCATTCCAGAACATTTCTGATGAGGAATTGCGTGAAATAGGTGCGGATGTAGATGCTGTCTCTAAAGTTACTGGCTACAAGTTGTTTTGGGGGAATATGGTTCGCGCATGGGTCGGGCTGCTGAT
>Ga0310690_10004560_pt1 | contig 19540 bp, 33 predicted proteins | sample AusTroGonzalo_MG_2_FD_207661 | JGI IMG/M metagenome (GOLD analysis project Ga0310690, IMG submission 207661) | Bovine rumen microbial communities from tropical cattle in Woodstock, Queensland, Australia - Gonzalo_04 (v2) (version 2) | ecosystem: Host-associated > Mammals > Digestive system >...
GAGTGTTCGGAATGACGATGGTCCATATCGTAGTCAACCTTTACTGTGAACCCCTTTGATATGAGTTCATCTATCTTCAATTCGCTGATAATATGTATCGACTTTATCATAATTAAATCTTTTTAGTGTATATTTTATCTATTAAACCGTATTCCAACGCCTCATTGGCGGTCAGCCAGTGGTCACGGTCACAATCCTCAATGACCTTTTCATATGGTTGACCCGACCTTTCGGCGAGCATCCTGCACAATTCCTCCTTGACGAGCTTTATCTGTTCGGCCTCAATGAGAATGTCGGAGGCCTGACCCCTTGCTCCACCAAGCGGCTGGTGTATCATCACTCTGGAGTGTGGTAAAGCACCTCTCTTGCCCTTTTCACCGGAAGAGAGTATGACAGCACCCATACTTGCCGCCATTCCCATACAGACCGTCTGAATGTCGTTCTGGATGTAGTTCATAGTGTCTATTATCGCCATACCCGAATACACCTCTCCACCCGGTGAATTGATATTGAAGCATATCTCATCGTCTCCGAGTGACGACAGATACAGCATCTGTGCGTTCACTATGTTCGCCACATCGGCGTTTATTTCAGTACCGAGAAATATTATCTTCTCCATCATCAGACGGGAGAACACATCCATCTGGGTCACATTGAGCTGTCTTTCCTCAAGTATTGTGGGGTTGATGTACCCGGCGTTTATTGAACTCGTGTAGTCGTCGAGAGTATGTCCGTTTACACCTCTGCTTCTTGCAAAATTCCTGAAATCGTTATTATTTTTAATCATACTTTTCAAATTAAACATTTAAAACCAAATATTCCGGGTCTCCACCGTTGTCTGTGAACCAAAGATACTTTCCGTTTACCATCTTTGTCTTGTAGAAGTTGCCCGACTTTTCAAACTCACCGCCACAGTCAAGTCTGTTATCCTCGTAGAACATCATAGTGTGTCCGACAACTTGATGATACTCGCCATATGGGTTGAAAGAAAGTGCGTGAGGCCTAATCCAGGTCGGACCCTGAAACGGACTGTCTCCGTATCCGCTGTAATCGTGCGATGAGAAACCGACGAGTGACGAAAGTTCCACAGCCGTCCATCCGACTTTCTTCAATTTTTCAAAAGTGTATCCTTTGTATTCGGCGGTGTTCTTGAACCACACATCACTCAATCCGGCGTGACTGAAAAGAAAGTTCCCATATTCGAAAACAAGTCTCGATTTGTCAAGGTTTCCGGCGATGAGGTCTCCTATCTTTCCAACTTTTCTCAGGTCCCTGTAAGTCCTGTTCGTACAATCCCACTCGATGATGTATGTGGCAAGGTCGTGGTTTCCGAGTAGGGATATTATCCTGTCATCGTTCTTCATACAATCGGTGAAGTCGTTGTATCTTCCAACCATAGTGTCGAAAGATATGCCGTCATACGGGTCAAAATGGTCTCCCATTACGACAATCTTCTCGACCTGGTTGTTATATTTCAGGATATGTTCGTATCCCTTTATGAACTTGTCCGTACCGTGTATGTCACCTATTACCGCTATGTTGTTCAAATCATCCATTATAACAATGTTTTTGTATGTGGATTATACCTTCTTACGGTGTAGTACAAAATAAGATACCTCTTACCGTCAACAATCTTGTATGCACACTTGCTTCTCCAAATGAACACATAGTTTCCGAAGAGCATCCTTTTGAGGAACTGTGTAAGCTGTGAGATGAACTCGTCGTCACTCATATCATAAGTGTGGTAGAACTTCTGCTTCTCTATATCCACATAGAAGGCCACGTCGTTTTCAATCGGAAGTTTTGTGTTCAGTCCGAACAACACACCCTGCGGTCTTACATTTACCCTTGGTGCATTTACCTTGATGACTTTTGAACTTTTGCAGAAGTTATCGAGGGTTTCATCCACCCTCTTCTTCATATCTGATACCTCCATGCCCTTTTTGTAAAGTGTGTTGAGTACTTCCTTTTCAAAGTACTTGGTCGCTTCCGACATTTCCTCTTCTATATGTTCCATTACGATAGTTTCGGCATCCTTTTCCTCCTTCGGTTCTTTCGTGCAGTCCGTGTCTGCACAGATGTCTGTTTCGTTCTCTTCGTCACAACTGTCACAACTCGGAATAACATTTTCAACCTTGAAGACGATTTTATCGTCACGGATAAACATATCATTCAAAAAGAAAGTCGAGTTGTCGGAAGAGAATACACGGGATACATACAGTTTGTCGAATTTCTTCAGCAAAGTGTTGTCCGACATCAACTCGTTAAATGTACGATTGCCGTTGTCGGAAACCCTCTTGGCGAGATTTTCGGTCAAGTCGAGAACGAGTTCATCGGTCTTTCCCGACACGAGGTCTTCGTAGGCGGTCTTTTTCGCCTGTACTTTTATCAATTCCATTTCTCTTATTTTTTTTTATTTTGTCATTTCTTCTATTGTCTCATCGAACCATTTTCCAAAATCGTCCGTTTCGGGTGCAAATTCAGGTTCATTCGTCTTCAACCACTCACACTGCTTGATGAACTCGTTTCTTACATCAGTCAAGTCGTAGTTGCTGTATTTCTTTATATAACCGAGACACTTGAATATTTCATTGCCGAAAACCATAGCGCCGACATTGGTGTAGTCCGTGAAGTGGCTTGTAACAATCTTGTCGCCGACCTTGAACCTGTCGTGATACTCCTCTATCTTTCCGGTATATGAAATCCTTAACACCGAATCCTTCATAAAATGGTTCTCCTCTATCCACGAATAGTGCAAGTCTATGACACCTTTCGTGTTTATGAGATTTCTCGTGTACCAGAACCTGTGTACATCACAGTAGTGTTCCGGAAACTCGGACGGTTTCATCTTGGTCTTGTAACTTCTCTTTTCCCTTACGGCGAACACTTCGTTTGATTTCGATGGGTCGCTATCGTAGTAGTATTCATTCGCTAAATTCTTCATATTCTAAAAATTTGAGTTTTGTATTCTTAAATCATAATCGACATAATCCTTAAATTCAAGTTCATCGTCCAAAATCCTCTTTTCAACGATTTCAGGGGTACTACCCTTTCTTTCGAAAAGTCTCTGTCTTCTTACACCACAGTCGATGTCCACATATATTATGAAGCAGTTCTTCCTGACACCAAGTCTGTTTATGTTTTTCACACCTTCCGGTGCAAGAATCATCACATCCGACATTTCCCACTCCTTCCTTGATGTCCCGTAATAGTTCTCTCCGAACTTCTGGTATTCGAGAAACTCGTCGTTTTCAACCATTCTTTCAAACTCATCCTTTGAAACGAAATGATATTCGACACCATCCTTCTCTCCGGTTCTCATAGGTCTCGTAGTATGTGATACGAGATGTCTGAAACCCCTTTCTTCCAGTCGTTTGAGAAGATAGTTCTTACCGGAAGCACCTTTACCTACAAGTACAATTTTCTTCATTGCAGTTACATTTTGGTCTCAGTGTCCTTAAATTTATTTCCTTCTCTATCGATTCACAGAAACGCTTGTCGAAGTCTATCAGAAGCAAAGCCGCTTCCTTGTTTCTAATCTCATCGTAGAAACGCATTCCGAATGTCAACTTGTCTTCCATTATTTCTTCTCCATATACTGTGACGGAACATCGGTTCCACGACGGCAACATACCTTGCAGGATTCAGTCCACTTATTCGAACATTTCTCACAATAGTGTTCCATATATATCGGGGTCGAAGTCTTCTTATAGAGCACCTCTATAAATTCCCTTATGATTTTATACCATTCGTTCTTGTCGCTCTTCTTGAAACGGTAGAAATTGTATTTCTCAAACTCACCGGAAGGTGTTACAATCTTGTCATCGGACACCATTATACGAACCCTCTTCTCACCGGTCTTCTTCTCCGTCTCCGAGCAGATGGTTATAACCATACAAGTGAAGACAACCTCGCCCGTCTTAATGGATTTTACGTCATCAATCCTGTAAATTTGTTTATTCTCCACATATATCTCCTCGAAGTCGAGTTCATATGTATTGGTGTAATACGAACCACAATACTTACTTTTTAATTCCTCTATTGTCATTGTTGTATTTTTTAAGTTTTGAAAGAAAAACAATCCGATAACATTTGATACCTCTTATCCTTTTTTCAACATAATTTCCAAGAGACTTTCCAAGTTTACCGAAAGTGATGATGTTTACAAACCTGTTTTTCTTCAACAGTAGGTTTATTTCCACTTTCGTGAACCTTTCAAGCGACTCTATAAGATTCAAGCAGCTCTGACACTGTTCATATGTCTTGCACCTCTTGATTGTCTTCTTGATATAATATTCATTTTTTCCGAGATTTTCGAAAATCCGGAAAACATCCGATATAAAATTCTCAATCTTTGTCATAATCCACAATATTTAACCATTGAACCGTCATTCGTTTCCTCATATCCCATATGTTCCCAGAAACTGTGGGCGGAACTGTCAAACGCCTTCAGTACAACTCCGTCCATACCGTTGTCAAAGGCGTATCTTTCTATCGCCTCCACGATAACCTTTCCGAAACCCATTCCCTTGTATGCCCCACTCACCTCCATAGCGGAGATTTCCAAGTTGTTACCTTTGTTTTTAACACAGATTACGGCAACATAGTCTCCGTAACTGCACATTATCCATCCGTCCTTATACAGTTCGTCGTTAAGGAACTTCGACTCGTCGGGTGTCACCGAAAACGAAGTGTCACTGTTTATCTCACAAGTAAGCATCTTGAAGTTATCGTCATATTCTATCCTTTCCTTGACTTCCCGCTGTGTGAGCGGTTCGACAAAGAAAACGATACTTTTCTCATCCATACAGAATTCCTCTATGCTCTGTGCCAAATCATATGTGTCCAATATCGTCTTCATATCCATAAGTTTATTCGTCAAGACCGCAAGGAGTATAAACATCCACCCGTGTGGAATGTGAAGCGAACACACTGTCGCCCCAGAATAACTTGGTGGTCAGCGTACCATCGTCACATTCATTCTCGACAGTCAGTTTTTCACGGACAATGTTTGTGACAACCGGTCCTATAATCTGCATCAACGCCTTGCCTAACCTCGTTATCTCGTTGGACTTGCAGTTACTGGACATCTCGATTTCCTTGATAGTCTCCTTGAGTTTCTTTATCTCATCCATCAGAGAAGCGTTCTCTTTTTTCAGAGAGTTACACTGTTCCTCCAGTTCTTTCTTCTTTATCATAGTTTCTCCTTTTTGCAAAGATACTATTTTTATTTAAAATATAACAAAAAAGGTGACTATATAAATAATCACCTTTTCAGATAAGAATGTAATCTTTTAGTTTTCCTCTATGACATCGAATGACGAAGCGAACATACGGGTTCCATCGAGAAGGATATACCGGTTGTGGTCGTCATTTTCGAAAAAGTCCTGTATCCCGTTCATATCTTCGAGATTGAAAGTCTCGTATCCTCTTTCGGAAAGACAGTTTGTGATTTCATCTTCGCCGGAATATTCCGAAACGGTTTCACTGTTCAAGTCGAGAACGAAAAGACGCATACCGTATTCTTCGTTGTTCTCGAACATAAACGGACAATCGTAAGGTTTTTCATCACTTCCGTATACTATGTCGTCATCGGTATTGTAGCAATACCACTTTCTAGTCAAGTAACACTCGTCATCGGAAACTCTCTTCAAGTTGAGTTCCTCATTGACAAAATTATCGAAGTTCTCTATATACCCAAGCATTATTTCAATATTTCGTTAAACTCTTCTTCATTTATTTTTCCAGAAAGGAACAAGTTGAGGTTCAAGTTTTCCTCGTTTACCCTGTCTATATCCCTTATGATATTACGAAGTGTGTCTCTTGTCTCTTCGGTAATGTTGACAGCAACCTCGAAGTTTCCACAGGAATATTCCTCCGTTGTCATCTTTCCGTTATTGAAACGATAACCTTTACCGTTTCTTTCGTTTACACAGCCGAATGTGCAGATACCTTCGTTGTAGCTCTTACAGTTCCTGCAAGCAGGTTTGTCGTTTGACTTTTCAATAATACTATTGATTTTTTCCTTTAATTCAACAAATTCTTTCATAACCATTTCTATTTATACAATATTTATGAACACTCGAATCATAAATAAATCAAAAGATTTTATATTATATGGGTGTTCTTTTGAACTTGACGGATGAATATTTCAAGGTAATTGAAAGAGATGAGGATAGGATAAGTCTGCCCTCTGTAAAAGAAAGAAGTTTCACCGACAAGAACGGCAAATTTCACAAAAAAGGCTATTATATAGATGAGAATGATAGCAAAAAAGCGAGAACCATACTTCAAAATTTAATCGAGAAAGCGGTTGATATTAGAGGTTTCGAATGTGACTTGAACGATATTGACGTTTCAAACCTGAAGGATATAAGTTATGCTTTCGGTTATATAAACGACAACAAGTTCAACGCCGATGTTTCCGGATGGGATACTTCCAATGTCGAGAATATGGAAGGGTGCTTTTATATAAGTAAAAAATTCGACGGGGATTTATCCAAATGGAATGTAAGCAAAGTCACCAATATGAGGAATATGTTTTATGGATGCAGTTCATTTAAAGGAAAAGGTCTGGAAAAATGGAACATAAACACCGATGAGAACATTTCCATAAACATGGTTCAAATGTTTGGCCATTGTCTTGATTTCAATGCAGACATAAGCGAATGGGATGTATCAAGAGTAACCAATATGTCCGCTATGTTCTTATGTTGTGGTAATTTCAACAAAGATTTAAGTAAATGGAAAGTCTCCAATGTGAATAATATGGCGTCTATGTTTGAAGGGTGTACTTTGTTCAACTGCGATTTAAGTGGATGGGATGTTAAAAATGTAGAGAATCACTCGAATTTCTGTCTCAATTCCGGAATATCAAAAAAATCATTCTTTCCAAAATTCACATCTATTTAAAATAAGCACGATTATGGGTATTTTATTAAATCTGACAAAGGAATATTTCGGTGAAACCGAAAGAGAAGAAGATAAAATAATACTGACCAAAGACACTCTTTTGGATTACGTCGTAAGGCACGATTTCACCGATATGAACGGGAAACGTCATCCACGTGGTTTTTTTATTCCATCGGGCAACGGTGATATTTTGTCTCTTCTTATAGATGAAATATTTGAACAGAAGGATTCGGAATGTGATTTGAATATGATTGATGTGTCAAATATAAAGGACTTTGCCGGTTTATTCTCCAGTATAGATTTCAACGGTGACATTTCCGGATGGGATGTTTCAAGTGCGGAAAATATGAGGAAAATGTTTTACTTTTCGAGTTTCAACGGTAACATTTCCGGATGGAATGTAAAAAACGTAGAGGATTTTGAAATGATGTTCCAGTATTCCGCTTTTGACGGTAACTTGGAAGAATGGAAAGTCAAAAAAGACGCAAATATAGAGAATATGTTCTCCGGTGCCCCTATAGAGACACACCGCCCTCGATGGTGGTGGAAACGACACGGAGTAAAAGTTCCACGCAAGAAATGAACATAAATATGTTATAATCATTTAAAGTTATGAGAGATTTTTTACCAGATTTCAGTACTTTCGTAAGTGAAGGAGCTCTTACGAACTACAGGAAGGAAAAGGACGGACAGAAAATACACGGACAGGATATGGTCGGAACATTCGACGAGATTATCCATCACCTCATCAAGGAGAGGATACCGTTTTATTTCGACTGCGAGTTTGGAAATTACAGCAGGATAGGTTATCTTATGCACGAATCCTTGAACGGACAGACTTTCGGAGGATATATCCTTGATTCCAACAAATCGGAGGATGTTCTTTGCAAGGAATTTACGGAGAAAATATGCAAGATGGTCACAGTTGAGAAACCGGGTAAGCTCCATATAGGAAGATGTGATTTCTCCGACTTGCAGAAGGCGAACGACCTCGACACGATAATAGTGGTTGTGAAGGCATTCAAAAGTTACGCAAAGGACAAGGGTCTCAACTCCCGTGAAATAACCGGAAACAAGTATGAGGCGAAGGTAAACATCGACTTCCTCTGTGATACGAACACAAGGAACAACATAATCGAGTTTGTTTTCTAATATACAAAAAAAAGGAGGTCAATCGACCTCCTTTTTTATGACATATTACCTTTATTTCATCAAAAGGATACTTCATAGTTATTTCAATATTTTTTTAAAACCGACTATATTTCCATCTTCATAAAGTACACAGATATATGGCTTTGGGAACACCACATCAAGGTCTTCCCAAGGTGTCATAGAATACTGATATATCAGTCGGCCCGACATGTCATAACAACGCACTACCATAATCTTGTCCCTGGAAGTGATTTGAAGGCAGTTTTCACCCACTTTGAACCTCTCTATATAAGGAACACCATGGTCTAATATATTGACCACAGATGGTCCTATAATACGCTGAAAGGAACCATCAAGATTGTTCACCACAATTGAATAATAAGTAGTGTCATAGATGTTCCTATCAAGGAATGTATAGTAGTTAGTTTGGTTGTTACTGCCTACCCAAAACGTCATTGCATGATAGTAGCAGCTTGTGTCAGATGCATGATATATTTCATAGTTATTCACATTTACTTCATTACGAACAGTCCACTTCAAGAGGTTCCCATCAGAGCGTGGAGTGGCTGTAAAGGTCACTATTTGGACACTCTCTTGAGCTTGGAGAAGTCCAAACAGCAACATCATAGATATTAGTAGAAGCTTCTTCATAGGATTTTATTTAAAGACTTTTTCAGTAGCCTTTGGCATACCATTCTCATATACTGTCACAAAGAATGGAGGATTAAGGCCAATTGTTATATTAGAGTGTGATGGAAGCGAATAAGTGTATATAAGTCTTCCGGGCACATCGTGACAATGTATCTCAATAGGACTATCTGAGGAGTTCACTTGAAGGCCTTCATAAGTGCGTGTGAAGTATTCCCAATTGGACATCTTTTCGGAAGTCCTTATGCAGGACACTATCTCGGAGGTTGTTTTAGAGCCATCGTAATCGACTTGTGTGAGTCTATAGTAAGTTATATCAGGAACCGGACAATAGTCTCTAAATTCATAGTCTAATTGCTCTATAGAGCTTCCTGCACCATCGACATTATAGACCTCATCGAATACTACTGCATCCTCCGAGCGCTCGAGTATGAATAGGTCATTGTTCTTTTCAGTTGCCGTAGTCCACCGAACAAGGTTGTATTCAGGCTGTGGAGAAGCTGTGAAGGAGAGGAGTTCAATAGGAAGTAGATTATTTTGGGAGTCATATAATTCTAAACAAATATCATCAAGACCAACACCATAGCCATAATTATCAGTAAATTTAAAACCAATTTGATAATAATTAGCAAATCCAGTAAGATTAATAATTTGTTCAGTCCAAGTAGAATGTGCTTCTGTAATATCTGGAAGTAATTCATTCCATATACCATTATTTGTACGATAATAAACACTTAAATAGTCTATGTCGCCAGCCCAACTTCTATTTATATACCAAAAGTGTAATCTACCATTATTCACATTTCTTAAATCCATTAATGGTAAAACTAAATATGTTTCATTATCTGTAGTTATATGTGTTATTAAAATATTTCTTTCACCGGAGTGTGGAGTAGTACTACTACTATAATCTCCATGACCGACTGACCATTGAGCATCACCTTCACTTGTCCAATGATTTGGCATTAAACCATCCTCAAAATCATAACAAGTGTATTTTTGAACATTTTCAGTAAATTGTAATGGTTCATATAAAGTCGTAAATGTAATCTCCTGCCATTCACTTACATTTGTTTCACAATCGGATTGTATATAGAAAGTGTATGTTGTTTCTGGTTGTAAATTAGTAAATGTATATGTGTTATTATTGGTGGTTATATAATTTTCATCAAGAGGTAATATTGTAACATCTGTTTTATCTTCTCCATCACCATTTGATGTTACTATAAACTCATATTGATTTCCACCAACAAATTTATAATCATTTTGACGACCTCCGACATTTCCAAAATTACCACCACTACTATTACCTATCCACATTCTATCTCCAGGTGTAGGATTAGTGATACACCAGTCATATATACCTTCTGGAATATTTATTGAAATACTATTTTCAAAAACAACATTTGTTGTTGATAATGCACCATCAGCATTGGTTGGAATTTTATATTCAAATTCATCATAAACAGAAGAATTGACATCATTCCAGTTTCCCGAACCAATGACACCATCAGATGTAATACCACCAACAACATCAAATAATCTTCGATAAGTATTTTTATCAGCATCTAATAACATCTGATAACCTGTATTATCACTCCAAATATTACCAGCAGTCAATTTAATAGTACTATTATTACTAATATTTGAAACTATGTTATATCCCGCACAAGCATTACCACTCCAAGATATTGTTGCTGAATTTACTGTAACTTCATTAACAGTTAAATTGTCTATCGATTCACAAGGTTGTAAAAGATTTTCAGCTTCTTGTTGAGATTGTGATGATATCATACAAAATTTTAAATTTGCACGATTACTACTAACATATTTGTTGCCAGAATATGAACTTAAATTATAAGGGTCTGGATTTACACCATCACTGTGATATGTTACAACGGTATTATCTGTTGTTGAAGTATAATAAAAATATCTTGTACTATACCCAGAAGTATATTCATGAAAACCGATAATCAAATTATAATTATCATCATATACAAACGGATTAGTTAATTCTATTTCATTCCAGCCTTGATTAAATGTATATGCACCATCATAAACAATATCTGAAACACTTACTTGTTCATAATCAGATACGTCTGAAAATGAAGTCTTAGATGTATGTATCATATACACCTTGATTGAGTTGGTTTGTGAAGTTGTAGATTGCATATTAAAATAAATCTTTTCAATCGTTCCACTTTGACCAATTTCATCTGTTGTGTATATTTGTTCAACAAAAGAATAACCCCATAATGAATTATATGGTGTTACATAAGTTGTAGAAGTACCTTCCCCTATATTATATTCCTGGCAAGATTTAGTATATTCAAAAGTAGTTTTTGGAATGAAATTTCTTTGGTTGAATGTAGCACTTGATGCATTTGAACCATTATAACCACTTGCACTCATTCCAGTAACATTTTCCCCGTACCAATATGCACTACTATAACTGCCTTCTGATGTTTGATATACACTAAATAAAAGATTGCCTCCATTATATTGATATGGAGTATTAAATGTAATAGTTACAGTTCGTTCTCCGCCAGATGCGTCAATCGTTCCACTATAAACCAATGTAGCATCATCAATGCTTATATAATTACTTAAAGATGTTTCTGTTACTTCTTTTAAATGTATTTGAAAACTTGCTGCACCCCATGAATTTGTATTTGATGAATTTTTATAGAATGTTATACTATTAATAGTCCTACTAGTCATAGTGCTCAATTCATCTGCTGGATAGATTATTTCAGTCCTTGTATAATCATCTACCCACAAACCATAAAACGGCACATAACTATTTGTAGTACTTCCATCGTGAACTGTCAATTCACTTTGCCCTACGCTCACAAGGCTCATCAGAATCATTCCGACGAGCAGTACGATATGTTTAAGTATTTTTAATGTTTTCATAAGTCCTCCTCTATTTTTATATTAAATATATCAATATCCGGGTTATTCCCGATTTTCGAAATTCTCAACAGTATCTTCACAATATCATTCACAATGGTTTCCTTGTCCACCTTCACATACAGGTTCCGGACATAAAATACATCACCTTTGTGAATATAATAATTATTAATTCTTAACTGTATGTTGACATAATCGGGTTCATAGTATTTTGCGATTTTACCCATAGTGAAATTCAATGAGTTTTCTTTGTTATTATGGGTAAAATCTATAATAATGACACTGTTGAATTTTAATTCTACCTTATCAATATTTTCCTTTATGTTTTCTATTATTTCATCTTCGGTCATATTCTATGTCTTAATAATCTTAATTTAATTTTTCATTTATTTGTTTCTTTTTTATATATTTATAAAATGCTTACCGGAACACTCCGATAAGCATTGTACTTCATTTCCAATGGTTACCATCTTCCGGAAGATAACCGTCACAGTGCAGGAATGATGCGTTGTGCCACGGGTCATACCAGTTCTGTATGTCCTCCGTCCTGAACACCGAGTTCTTGTGGTTACGCTTGCAGTCCGAACACTTCCACGCTATGCCTCCCCATCTGCAATAGAAGAATGGCTCGGGTTTCTCCGAAGGCTTAGGTTTCTGTGCGTCAACCTCACACATCATCTCGATATACTCCTCTATCGTCAAAGGTTTATATTTTTCCGGTTTCTTACCCATACTATTTCAATTTGTCCTTGATTCCCTTGATGACCGTTTCCCTGTTCAAGCCGTTTGTGAAACCGTCTTTGTACTGGTCGAGTTCGGAATAGATTGTGGATAATATCTCATCTACAACCTTGTCCTCGTCCGTAACACTCGTACAGAAATATCCTCCTATATCCTCCTTTATCTCATACCTTTCCATATCAAGCGGCTGGTCACAGATTGTTCCGACAGTTATGACCTCGATTTCCTTTCCGTCCTTGTACAGAGGTTCACCGTATTTCTCCTCGAACTCGGCCATATAATACTTTACCATCTTCTTCGTAAGGTTCTCTCGAAGTATTTTCAACAGTTCCACCGGTTCAAAGCTATAGAGTTCACACATTACACGGAAGGTGTCCGTCCTGTGCTTATCGTACTCCATACTGTAATCGTATGATTTCATATTCTTCAGTTTGGTGGTCTCGTTGTCGATTCTCTCAATCGTTTCCTTTCTCGCCTTTTCGATTGTGTTCTCCATATTCCTTATCTTTTCGAGTACACTCATAAGTTTCCTTACCTCTTCGTTGTCCTTGCCTCTGAGTTCCTTGTCGCAAAACCTGATTTCACAGGCTTTCTTGATGTAATCTATTTCTCCTCTTGTAAATTCAGTCATAATTATTCCTCCCACTCTATATCTTTTGTAGTAATATATCCTGTATAATCGTCTTTGTGGTTTAGAGCTTCTTCCTCCGTACCGTATATCTCTGCAGTCAACCGTTCTGGGTTTCTCACCCCACCTATCCTGTATATGTTCATCCACTTTTTATACTTTACCGGAGCCATCATCAAGTCAGAGTCGTATACATCATTACCGTCACAGCAACTACTGCCATTGGAATAGTATTCTTCAACATATTCCCCGTTGTTTTCGCTATTTTGTATCAATGCAACAATCGTTCTGTGGTTACGGGCGTTTGTAGCTTTATCATAGCATAGGATTCTCACCGCTCTGCCGTCCCTCGTGCATACCGGTGCCCCATTCTTGGCGGCTTCCAAATCGAAAGGTTTCATATTCATAACATTAAATTATTTTCATTTCTATTTTATAATTCCATCTAGATATTTTTTCTCAACATCACTGATGGTATGTAATTCTTCGTCAAAATCAACAACTCTGAACTTGCGTTTAAAATCAGTATTCGTCACATATATATGTTTAGAATAATGATACTCAAAACCTCCTTCACTTACATATCGAATTGGGCCGGTATCGAATCCGAAAACAAATGTATGATGTCTTCCACCAACACAACAGAGATACCATCTATTTTTAAGTCCGTATCTGTTATTTAATTTTCCTTTATAATAACAGAACTTATAATTCTTGTTATAACACGGTCTTCCATAGATTTCTATCCATTCGTCAGGTGTCACTTTATTCAATCCGTCCTCTGTCATTGTCTATTTTAAGTTTCAAGTCTTCTCTTTGTCTTCTTATGTAGTTCGGAATTTTATATATGACATACACGGTGAGAACCAAGTATATCGGACAGAAGAGCCAAGGAGTGAATTTCACGGTATCGTCCATAATGACATATATAACCAACATCAGTTGCAATATGCCATACACGAAGAATATGGAAAACCACCCCACTCTGTTGATGTCTTCAAAAATCCAATCTAAAAATCTGTTGAGTATCTTCATATCTTTTTTGACAAAGATACTATTTTATTCAGAAACTTTCGTAACATCGTATCCGTATTTTTTCAGATACTCCGCCGCCGCCGAACATTTTGCAAAGGAATATCCGTCATCCTTCGTGAAGTCGGTCGCTTCGATGTATTCGTCTATCTTCCTCTTTTCACGCTCTATTCTCTCGTCACGCTCACCGTTGGTTTCCAGCTGTTCCCAGTGCCATCCGACCCAAGCCTCGTACTCGTCCTTGTCATCCTCGCTGTGTGAGACCTCAAACCCAATCGAAAGGTTCCTGAACTCAATGCCTTTCTTTACAAACTCCATTGACATATCGACTAGTCTTTGCTGCCACTTTTCGAGTTTGTCGTAGTCGGCCATAAAGTAGTCATCCTTTACCGTTACCGATTCGATGTACACGAACCGTGCGTTCCAGAGATTGTTATCGTCAATATGTTTCCCCTTGTATTCCATAAGTTATTTCTCTTTGATTCCGAATTCCATATTGAACACATCGTCGAGACAGTCGTTCTGTCCATTTATGAACCAGCAGTCGATGTTCCTGTTCATAAGTTCAGTCATAACATTCGACAAATTCGAAAGATACGATGACCAGTTTCCGCTTCCGTTCCTTCCGCCGGCAACCGAAATCACCATAGTTCCGTAACCGTCTATGTATTTGTCGGCCACATAAATCCTGTCGTCGTTCTTCATTTCATTGAATACATCCTCCACCTTTGTGAACAATGTCTCCTGTTCGAGACTGAAATCCCTTTTTCTAATTAATATTTTCATACTCATTCTGTTTATGTTTGTTTTCATTTTTCTTCTCGTTTAAAAGATGTGTCACATCACCGATGACTTCCACATTCACATTGCTGTTCAAGCCGTCCTTCTCAATCATCTCACCCATATTCTTCACGAACATAAGTGTGTCTTCCACTGACTTGAATGCGTACACAATCCGTTTAATCTCGCTTCCGACGGTATGGAACTCCGTATACGGATTGTTCTTCATACCCGAAAGATACCCCATATCGTTTCTCGAAAACGCAGTCACCATATATTTCTTGTGCTTCTTGTTGAAGAGTGCGTATATGTCCACATACGAAATACTCCCTATCTCCTCCGCTTTGACGTGTTCCGTCTTCAACATTTCGGCGACCTTCGGACCCGGTCCTTTCAGGTTTATAATCTCGGAATTGGTGTAGTCATCGAATGTCGGAAATATCACCGTATCCTTCTCTTTCTTCTCTTTCCTCTCATCACTCTTCTTCATTATGAAAGTGACGAGTGACACAAGCGCCAATATGACAAAAACCACAAGAACAATCACACCAATTATTGATACCGCCTCAATAAAGGCGTTAAACAATGCTTCATTCGTATCCAATAACATAATTCCCATATTTAATCTATTATTTTAAATTCACCACAGTCAAAGAAAACCCTGAAGTTTATGGACGAAGTGTCCCCGTTCTCCTTTATATACAGTATATAGTCGTCGTTACGGTCTATTATCGTCCCTTCATAGATTTCACTCTCCTTGTATGGATTTCTATCCGGAGATTCTATACGGAACTTCTTTCCCGCTTGAACTTCATTGAGTCTCCTGTTAAAATCCATTGCATAATTTACCAAGAAACCCATACCGCAAAGGAATATGATAACTACACATATTTCACATATGTTCCACTTAACCCAACCCAACACGACACGGGCGATTTTCGAAATCTTTTTAAACACTTCCATCTATTTTTCCTCCCTGACTTTTTTAAGAAGTTCCGTCTGTCTGCTGTTCAGACGCTTCGGCATCTTCACTATGAAATTAACCTTTATGTTCCCAAGTTCTCCACCCTTGAATTTCGGGAAACCCTGTTCCGGAACGATTATGAAACCTCCGTTCTGTGTATATTTCGGAACTTTAACGGTGATTTTCTTGTCGAACATCTTCACTTCCATAACCGTTCCGAGTATGGCGTCAAGCCAGTCAACACAGACCATCATCTCCAGTGTACCATCCTTGTCGAGATAGTACTTGTCGGAGTTGGTGACCTCCACGAAGACAAGCACGTCGCTTTTGACATAGTTCCCGTACATATCGTATCCGTCCTGTCCGAGTCCGGAGAGCTTCAGTATCTTTCCACTCGTTGTTCCCACGGGTATATCGACATTGTATGACTTCCCCATAAGGGAAATTGTCTTCTTGCATCCGTGATACGCCTCCTCTATCGTAATCGACAGCTTTACGTTGATGTCGGCGGGTCTTCTCATACCTCCGAAGAAACTGAACCTCCTTCCGCCGCCTCTTCTCATATCATCGTATTCACGCCTCTTGTCGTTGTCACCGAGTACGGAATACGCCTCGTTTATCTCCTTGAACATAGTGTCGTCACCGTTGTTCTTGTCAGGATGGTATTTGAGACTGAGTTTCCTGAACGCCTTCTTTATTTCTTCGACCGAAGCCTTTTCATCGACCCCGAGTGTGGTATAGTAGTTCTTCATCATTCAAAAATTTTCAAAATTTCTTCACCAATCCTTCTGACCAGAGGGACAACGACACTGTTTCCGGCATGTTTGTACCTCGACATATCACCCACGGTATCCGGAAAACCGAAATCGTCGGGGAAACCCCTTCTTCAGACCCGCCACAGAAAACGGCTGGCAGGGGAAACCTCCACATAAAATATCAAATGTGGACGGTATTTCATTTACTACGCTTTCTTCGGTTATATCGCCGTATAGCGGTTCCCCGTAGTTGGAGATATATGTCTCCCTCACCTTCTTGTCAAATTCCGATGAGAAGACACACTTCCCTCCGATACTCTCCAGTGCGAGACGGAAACCGCCTATTCCGGCGAACAAGTCGATGAAAGTAAAGTTATCCATTTTTACAAAGATACTATTAACTTTTCAAAAAGTTTAGTATTATTTCCGAAAGTTCCATAGCGTTACCGCTTTTCGAAATGAATACGGTCTCCGGTGTAAGTGCCGGTTCCTCTTCACCGTCGTCATACTTTTCCCTTGAAACTCTTTCAAACCACTGGTGGAAACCGCCGTCCTCGTCTATGATTTTGGAATTGGCCGCACCGAAGTAGTCGAGACAGTCGTTTATACGGTCGTTCCATTCCTTTATATGTCCGTCCTTTTCAACCGACATCTGTATGTAGTCTCCGTAACCACATCCTTCACCGATATACAGGAACTCGGGGACATACCCTTCCTTTTTACATACAAGGGTTTCACCGTAGTAGAGTTCGTATACTCCTTCGTCCCGCAGTTTGTCGAACATATCGACTTCCTCTCCGTTCCAGTTCATAACTGTTCCGTTCTCCAAGTCTATATCCCAGACGACCTTTTCGAAATCGGGAGAGTATCCGGTCACCCTTTTCAATGTATCTTCGGTTTCACATCCTTCGATGGTGAACGGATGTTCGTCTTCCGACCAGTAAGGTATATGTACTCTCAATGTCAAAACATTATTTTTCTCCATAACTTTAAATTTCTTTATAACATAAAAATAACAAAAAATCATAAATATAGTATGAAAACGGAACAAGAGGATTTTATATTGAAAAAAATCAGACACTTCCAAGGCACGGTGGAGGATTTCTCGACCTTCTGGAAAAAAAAGTGTGAGGAAGGCAGGTCTGAAGAAAGCGAGGGGACGAAGGCTCTCAGGAAGAGAAACGACGACCTCAACAAGGCATATACCATAATTCCTGTCAAAAGGGATGAGGATGAAGAATAAAACCGTAAGAGATGGCGAACACAGAGATTACATTCAAGAAATATAACACCCGTGACGAAATGATTAGCAGTCCGGAGGTGAATGAGGCTACATTTTCCGTCATAAGGACTACTGGTTGCAATGTGAATGACAACAACGGTGACGGTAGCATAAAGGACTTGTACCTTAACGAAACCAAGATGACCGATGTGTACAATTCAAGGAAAGTCGGAGAAAATGTCAAGACCACTTGCACCGTGGGAGGAATACCGGCCGGAACGAAACTGACCGACTTGACGAATATGTCTCTCGGAGAAGTGCTTGACAAGATGCTGTTCAAGACATTCTATCCGTCATACACGACACCAACCCTTACGATAACCGGACCGTCCGGCGACTATCTTGTCGGTTCGTCGTATCCCGAGATAAGCGGATACACTCCGAACAAGGGAAAATATACAAGCTACAACAACAACCTGAATTACGCCGGAGAACCGGTTGAAGGAAGTTTCGTGGGAACAAACACAGCCGGTGGAACGGTCGGTACTGAAACCATAACGATAAAGGGTTCGATAACTTTCTCCGCCGGTCCGACACCGAAGGACAGTGATGGAAACAACTATATGAATGAAGGAAGCAACATCCCTTATGCCGGAGGAACCGTCAATTCAAACGAGTTGAAGATTTATCCGTACTACGAATGGTTTGCAACCGGTGAAAGTGTATCATCGGAAACCGCTCCGACAATAGACTACACATCGTATATTCAATTGAAAGGGTTGGGTATCGTAAGAAGTATGGGTATCACCGAAAAGACGGTTATGTTAGACATAAGTGGTGGTGATATCACACACAAACAGACGATAAAGGTTCCGGGTGTAATTGAAAACGTGAAGGTTCTGGTTCAAGGAAACTGGCAGAACTACAACTTTTCGGACTTATATGACCACAATGGAACCGAAATAAGAAACGGTAAGACTTATCACATATACACTATGAAGGATATCGCTTATCCGGATGGTGGAAGTTTTGGTGGAAGCCGTTTGAAATTCGATGTAATACCGTAATTAAAAACAAGATATATGAGCAAGATAAAAGGTGTATATAAAAGTGCAGACATCATAGAGGTGATAACATCCCACCCGTTAGACCCGAGAGTAAAATGGGACAGCTGGGCTTCTCTTACAACACCGGCCGACTGGCCGCAGAACAGTGAGGGGAAACCGTATCTTTACGCCGGTTTGATTGTGTCGGTAAACGAAGGAAACTCTTCGTCTCCGGACTGGGAGATGTATATTTTGAACGACAGTTCCAAATGGAACATACCTTTCGGAGAAGAAGGAAGCGGATGGAAAAAGATTGTCACCGGAGACAACAGTCTGTTCTGGGAGGATGAAACTTCCGATTCGGATTAAATATAATATAAAATGAGTATTATGAAATTTGTGGTTTTACTTGACAATGGACACGGTTCCGACACACCTGGCAAAAGAAGTCTCGTACTTCCGGACGGAAGGCAGCTTTTCGAATACAAATGGTGCAGGGATACCGTAGCCGTACTCACAAAGAAACTTGAAAATCTTGGAATAGAGTATAAGATAATAACACCCGAACTTACCGACACACCCCTTTCAACCCGTGTCAAGAGAGCAAACGACTTTGACACACAGGCGAAGAAGGAAGGAAAGACCACGGTATTCATCTCCATTCACGTGAACGCACTCGGAATGGGGGACAAGTGGATGAATGCACAAGGATGGTCAACCTGGACAACGAAGGGGCAGACAAAGGCG
>Ga0310690_10004561_pt1 | contig 19539 bp, 14 predicted proteins | sample AusTroGonzalo_MG_2_FD_207661 | JGI IMG/M metagenome (GOLD analysis project Ga0310690, IMG submission 207661) | Bovine rumen microbial communities from tropical cattle in Woodstock, Queensland, Australia - Gonzalo_04 (v2) (version 2) | ecosystem: Host-associated > Mammals > Digestive system >...
TCACGATTCACAAAAGAGAAGGTGACAGGAAGGTCCTCTTCTATCAACTCATTCATGCGGCGCTCTATCTCTTTTTCTTCCTGGCGAGTAGGCTTATGGTCAAGATAAAAACTCATCTTGCTCTTCTTCCGCTCTACATGGGCATTGTGTGACCTTTCACACCCAAACAACCGTATCATTGTCTGGTTCAAAAGATGCTCCGCTGTATGTGCTGGCGGAAAGGACACCTCACGCTCTTCAAAATTGTTGTAGTCAATCGGCATGAAAATTCGAGTATTTCTTGCTTAATTCGTTACAAAAGTAGACAAAAGGAGCCATATTACCAAACCTCGATAACTAAAATACGTTAAATTGTGCTGATTTCTCTGTGACTACTATTCAAATCTCACTTAAAATGCTTACCTTTGCACCCGCTTTTCGAGCAAAATGGGCAAGTCCTGTACGGCCAGCTCCCTCGGAACCCTCCAGGACGGGAACGTAGCAAAGGTACTTGGTTGTAGCGGCGCGATACAGTAAGCTTGCCCACCCGCCTCTTTAGCTCAGTTGGCCAGAGCACGTGATTTGTAATCTCGGGGTCGTTGGTTCGAATCCGACAAGAGGCTCGAAGAAGGATAGGCGAAAGCCAATCCTTTTTTGGTTTAAAGAAAGGATAGGCGAAAGCCTATCCTTCTTTCTTTTTCCAGAACATATAAGTAATGTCTTCAAAATCTCCGTTATCCGTCTGCCTGTACATCCGCTGATTCGTCGTTTCCTGATTCAACGGCCCAAGGTGACGTATATAAGGCCCCACCTTAATATAGTCAAAGTCAGCTTTATTGACAATGGATGGTATTCGGATACGACCCGTGTACCATGCGACCCTAAGCTGTGGGTATTCTTCATGGATATACTGTGCCAGTAGGTCCACACCTTTAGGGTCAGCATCGCCGCCCATGAATGAGATGCAGGTTATGTCGTGAGCCATCTGGCCGACGAAGTCATCAATGGCAGCAGTATTCAAGGGAAGCCCGATGTCCTCCCATAGGTAGTGGCTGTGACATCCTGGACAACGGCAGGGGCAGTTGGAGATGTTGATAGCCAACGTCACCTCATCGGGTATCTCCTGGAACACAACGTCCGTGTTGACATACTTAAGCATGAGCGTAGAACCTGCGAGATGCCTCTTCCTGACGCGGCTGCGAGAAATTCGACACGCGCTTCAGATAGCCAATGATGCGGGTCATATAGTCGATATTCTTCGAGTGACACTTCGGACACTCCTTCAGATAACGCTTATCGATGGTACCGCAGTCATTGCAGATGGTATTGGGAATGTTGAACGTGAAGTAGTTACATCCCTCCTGGGCAGCTACCTTCAGAAGTTTCATGTACTGCTGCTTCGACAAGTGCTCATTGAGATTCATGTGCAATGCAGATCCACCTGTCAGATGCTCGATGTAGGGTGCACCGTGGAGTTTGAACTTGTCAATCACACTCAGCGACTCGTCCTCAACGACATAGAAGTAGGAGTTATAGCAGTCGCGCGGCACAAAGTAGCCATCCTCACGGTCCCACTTGGCATGCTTCACACCAACGTTTTCTGCAGGAATCATCTCACAGTTGAACATCACTTCCTTCGTACGGTATTGCTTGTTATACTTCTCAATCAGTCCCAAGATACCCTGAACGAAGTGCTTATAGTCGTCATTTGGAGTAATCTTCAGCCCCATGAACTCAGCTGCCTCTACCAAGCCATTGATACCGATGGTCAGATACTGGCGACCGATATTGATGTAGCCTGCATCAAACAGCGGCAGCATACCATGTGCCTGAAGCTCTTTCAGATTCTCGTTATACGCCATCTGTACCTTGTGGCACAGGTCGATGATGCCGCCCAGATACTCTAAATAGTCCATGTTATGATTCACGGCATATTGTATGCAGCGATTCAAGTTGATGGTCAGCACCGACTTCGAACCTGTAGACACACCGCCTGCTCCTAACGTATATGAGAAACCGTTGTCAGTAATCTCGTTGCGCAGACGGCAGCAACTGGACAGAGAGTCGGCATTATTGCTCATATAGGTGAAGAACGAGTGACCCTCAGAATACATCTCGGCCGTAAACTCTCCCCACTCAGGATCTTTGCAGTTGCCATCCTCATCGGTCAGCAAAGCCATTGTCTCAACAGGGAACGTCAGCAAAGTCTTGGTACGCTCTTTGTTAAACCACTTCATGAAGCGCTTCTGCAACCATGAAAGGCTCTCCCAATCGGGCTTGGAACCATCGGGGAAGTAGAAGTCGCCAAAGATGCTCTCGAAATAGTAGCGGTCGTAGTAGGCGATATTCCAGAACACGGCCTGATAGTTGCGGGCACCAGTAGGCTGGTTCAACGTATAGACAATCTGCTCGAAGTAGTCGGTAATCACCTTGTCGATGGTGCGCTTCTTCAGGCTCAGGTCAGCCTGATCGTCAGGACGCTTGTAGTAGTCTGGGCCATACTCCTTGCCAATGAAATAGTTCATGTACATCAGGAACTCAGGCGTAGCACAAGCACCCGACAGCATGGATGACACCATGAACACCATGTTGACGAAACCACCGGCAAACGACTTCAGATTGGTCGGAGCCGTGGAGTTGCCACCAATGGAGGTCGTGCCGCCAATGAGCCAAGGATACATCGTGATCGACGCACAATAGTTGGCAAGCGACGTTTCGTCGTTCTTATATATAAAGTGGTGGGTCAGCTTGTCGATATATTCATCGGCCAACTGCTTTCCATACATCTTCTTGATTCTGTCAGTCAGCAAACGACGGTTCAGACGGATGAAGTTCGATTTTGGGAGTTCGCCAATCAGCGTAGCAATATTTTTGTGTTCAACATTGGCATTGGCATCGTACTTCGATCCGGTAGCAGCATTCACTGAGTCCATGTACTCAGAAAGGAAAAGCATCTTCTCCAGTGTCTCTCTATCTTCGGAATGTTCCTGACGATAGAGAATGAACGACTTTGCAACATTATAGAAGCCCTCACGCATCAAAGCTTCCTCAACCTGGTTCTGAATATCCTCCACCTTAATGTCATCGTGCATGTCAAGATGACTCAGAATCTTTGAGATAGTCCCCAAGTCTGTAGGTTCATTCACACTTTCGAACGCCTTCACGATGGCATTCATAATCTTGTCCAAAGAAAAACGGTCTTTCGAACCGTCACGTTTCGTAATTGTAAAGTTTTTAATTTCCATTGCTGTTTCTATATATTTTTTCTCGTCATTTCGTTTTAGGCTTTTACGCCAAAGTCATCCGTTTTGGAAAACTTTTCCTTTCTCAAATTTCAAAAAGTTTCCCGAAACGGAAAACCCTAACCGCTTGCAAAGTTACTAAAATTATCCAAAAGTAGATACATTCAAGACTTAAAAAAACAAAAAACTTGTTGTTTTTGGACATCTTCACGCTTTGCTTTCAACGACAAAATATCCCAAATAGCCCAAGGTAAAACTACAACAACACGGGCTAATCACAACGCAATCTGAAAATTACTGAAAAAACATTCGCGTTTATTTGGCCATTTATAAAAAAAGCATTAACTTTGTCCCCAGCCAATCTAAAAAACCTGAAACTAAGAATTGACAAACACGAAAGAGTGCCACCCTGCGAAGGATAGCACTCTCATTTTTCACAAACGGTTATTCCAAATTTCTCACTTTACAACCACTTTGCGTCCACCAATAATGTAGAGACCTGGCTTCAGGTTCTCTTCCGACAAGCGTCGGCCACTGAGGTCAAAACATCCCGATGACTGGTTTTCGCTGTCGCCTTCCTTAATTCGTAAATCGTTCACATCCTCAATACCTGAAGTAGTAAACTTAACTGCCTGAATTGAAACAGTGCCCAGCACAAAGTCAGAGTTCTTGTCAGCACCAGCATAGAACACAACCACATAGTCGCCCGTCTCAGGTACCTCAAATTCTAACGTCTGCTGATTGACGCCAGTGAACTTGTTACTCGTTTTACCCCCAATGTTGACGGTGGGCGTATATGTCTGAGAAGCCAATTCCTGTCCGTTGGTGTCCTCAATGGCAACGGTTACAGGCTTGAATTGCGGCTGGTTCCAGTTGCAAAGCTTGTACTTCAGGGCATATTGGCCAGCATGTAACGTCAGGTAGGAACGGCCCGACTTGTCGCCAAACTTTGCCCATGCAGATTTCTCCTTAGAGGTGGCATTCAACACGAGCAGACCATACTCAAAGGCCTTGCTTGAGTTCGTGAAACGCAAAATACGAGGACCGTCGGTATATGGAAGGCCTCCTCCTACACGCTTCGTAGAGCCATTGCTCACATACCAGTCCTGAGGCACTATACCCTCGTTTTTGAAATTCTGGTGCAAACTATAGGTGCCGCTGGAAGTAGCATAGTTAACCAAGCATGTGGCTTGCCCTGTCTTACCTTTGTCGTCAACGACCTCTACTCTCAGATTATGCTTGCCGGATTTAGGAGCAGCCACCGTCGTTGTATAGGGCGATGCATACAGAGAATCCAGAAACGTCTTGCCGTCAAAGAACGCAAGGCCCGCAATCTTGGCATTGGTAGCTTTAGCGGTGGCCGTCACGGTAATATCAGGGAACACCGCCTCTCCCTGGGGAGCCATGCAGAGGTGAGTAACATCGCCTGCAGGCTGCGTGATTCTCGTCGTGGGCTGATTGAGAGTAAAACGCTTACAGAAGTTCCAAATGAGGAAGCGGTTCTGATCCGAAGGCCAGTGACCACCATTATTATAGGAATAGAGCCATACTTCGCCGCCGTTCGGACCACCCGTCCATTTCTCAAGATCTCCATCTTGCCAATTGGAGCTTTTGGCCTTATAGCCTACGGTCTTAGAGTATTTGGTGTGTTTGTCGTGTTTAGCATAGTTCTCGATATAGGCATGAATGCCATATTGTTCATAGCCAAACACATCGTCGCCATAGGCTATGACTTCCAACAGGTTGACGGGTTTCTTACAGTTGTTCCAGGGCTTTTCTGAGAACTGGATGCCACTTGTCGGAGCAAAGGCCGCAATCTTGTTCTGCATGTTGGCAATACAGTGGTGGATGAGCATCGACCCCATGGAGAAGCCTGACCAGTAAACACGCTCTGTGTCGATCTTAAATTGGCTTGCCATTTCGTCGATGGTCTTAATAACGAAATTCTGGTCTTTCGTGCCGCCAGTATCCCATGTACTTCCATCGCTACGCAGGTAAGTAATCACAAACTTGGCCGTGTCGATCATTTCGTACATCTTGTCAGAACCATACTGGTATTCTGGGTCTTGGTTCATGCCATGCGTGACGATGAACAGTGGCATGTTGTCTTGCATCTTATTAGGTGTAAAGACTACCATGTTCCTCTTCTGGCCATTCACTGTAATGTCAATAGACTGCTTCTTGTAGGCTGATACCTGCAAGGCCGAGAGTAGAATCAGAAATAGAGAAATAAATAAACGTTTCATATTTGTTATGGTTAATTTGCAAAAACTGGTTGCAAAGTTAGCAAAAAAAAGGGATAAACAAGCATTTTCATACTTATTATTTCTAATTAGTGATGTATTACACAGAAAACAGCCCTCAACTCTCAGACCCCTGACACCTAATTTGGGTGAGGGAGGTGGGGGAAAAGCTACCGTCTTTTTGAAAAAACCTGTACAGCAAACATCCAAAAGCAACTACCCCCTCCCCTACGAAGGGAAGGAGGTAGTGGGCAATGCTCCCAAAGGAAGGGGGGACTGCTGGTTACTTAACGGGACGTACTGAATAGCCAAATGTTCTTGAGACAGAAGAGACATCCCTAGTATCATCTTCCCAAGAGTACATACTGTATGCAGTGGAGGAGTTGTTTGAGTCACTGGTCCAATAGGTAAGTCGCCGGTTAGCCACATTATGGCTACCGTCGGCCTTCGTACCCGCTGCCGGCATGAAGATAACGTGATAATTACTTCCCAATACAAGATGACCGCAGACACCATTGATTGTTGTCCAGAACCATGAGCAGTTGTTCACCAATTCCTTCATTTGCTCGTAAGTAGGCATGTGCCACGAGCCGCCCCACAGCTTGGTTGCCACATCGTCGGAAGATGACAGTCTGACGCGGGAGCCCGAAGAGGAATATTTCGACCAAATGGTGTAGTCATCGTATGAGTAGTCTGTTTTCTGCACTGTCTCACCCCAGGCGTAGAATCCGCCAAAATCGGCAGGCTTGACCGCTCCAACGTTGAAGGTGGCCCACTTGGTGCCACTGGGCAGTCCGAGGTCGACAGCCTCAGCGGGAGTACCAAGAGCAACAGCAGGGTCAGTCACATTTACTTCCACAACCACCTCTTCATTACTCTTTTGGTCAGTGATGGTGACATAGTCCTTTCCCGGATTCACACCAATAATAGCAACAATGCCTACGTCTAATCCCACATAACAAATGTCATTGTTAGTTTGGTTGACCATCACACCTTCCCTGCCACCATTGAGGATATTGATGACATAGCTGGTTCCCGAAGGCACATTGATAGGACCATAATTAGAGAGAACGAATTGCCTGGCGGTGACAGTAACTGCCACGTTGGCGGTTTCTCCTGTCTGCCCGTCATTGACACTAACGGTACAAGTTCCTGCTTTTAATCCTTTCACCGTTATTTTGTTGCCTGACGAAGTAAATGAGACCACGCTGGCGTCGGAAGTAGCTATCAAAATATTGCCATTGCCAGATGAAGTTATCAAGACCTCGCCACTCTCGCCCTCCTTCAGTGACAGACTATAGGTCGAGAGTTTCAGAAGGTCGACGTTCTGTGTCACCGACACGTTGAAAGAGGCTGTTTGGCCGCTTAGATTGTCAGTAACAGTGATGGTAGCATTGCCAACGCCAACAGCCACTACACGGACGCTTTTACCCTTTTGGGAAGTTGTCACACTAACGAAGTCGGTTATTTCGGCAGTTGCCACATTATTGTTACTACTCTTGACAGAATAGCTACCGCTACCCGACGTAATGTCGTAGCCCGAGTTTTGGCGAGTCTTCAGATTGAGGGTCGCAGTACTTGCCAAAGTCAGGTTGGGATAGGTTTGTCCACCACTGACGGGGCGCACTGTTAATCCCAAGAAACGAACTTGGTCGCGATTACTCGTAAAGGAGCTGGCACTCGTAGCGTATTTATCACTTGTAGAGGATGTCCAATACATGATGGCATTTTCCGGCGAGGACAGACCTGCTTGGTTATAGAAACCAGCGGCTGGCAAGAAGAGAACCTTACCGTTGGGACCTTTAAACTTTCCGCCATAGACGCCATTCTGTTTTCCGAAGTTATATTGGCAATTGTCTATAAGCTCCTGTGCCTGAGCCTTGGTAGGCATGCGCCACGAACCTTGCCACTTCACATGAGCCACATCGTTGCTTGTGCCGGCAATGTCGCTATTTATGTTAAGATTGTAATTATACTCTGTATACTTCGATTTTGTCGACGTCTCACCCCATGCATAGTATTCGCCATAGGCTTCTGGGGTGGAAGCTCCGACATTACAACAAGCCCACTTAGTACCGCTGGGCAGACCAAGGTCTATCAGGTGCGGATGGTTGTTGTCGGGACAGGTGGTAGTAGTCTGTGGTTTTGCCTTAACCGTAACGGTAACATCCTGATGCTGTCCACTCTGTGTATCGCTGATGGTGAGCTTGATGTCTCCAGCCTTCAATGCAGTAACAGAAATGGTACTGCCTTCAACGATCGCAGTTACTGTTCCGTTGTTCTCATAAGTACAAAGATACTTACCGCTGCCAGAAGTCACCTGTAACGTACCTGTTGCACCGACCTCAAGGTTGAGCGAGTAATTCGAGAGTTTCAGGTCGGGGAACACTGGCTTATTACCAGGAATGACAGGACGGATGGAAAAACCAGCACAACGGCCTGAGCTGCCCCATGTCAAGAAGCCTCCACTTTCTTCAGTAAAGAAAGCCATGTAGGCCGTACTCTCACCATACTTCGACGATGACCAGTAATTACCCTGCATGTCAGTGTATACCACTCTGTAGTCATCGAATTGGCCTGTAGCAGGAAGGTAGATGCTCTTACCATTCTTTCCGGTCAGCTTGCAGCAGTTCACCCCATTGATTGTAGTCATCGAATAACTGGTGTTCTCCTTAAGCTCAAGCCACTGGTCATAGTCAGGCATCTGCCACGAACCACCCCACATCTGACGAGCTGCATCGTACTGTGTGCCTGCAATGTCACTGCCAATATTATGGCATTTCCGTTCATTGCCATCATCGCAGAGCGAATATGTGCTCCACTTGTACCTATCTTTTTCTTCTGTCTCGCCCCAAGCGAAATAGCAGCCGTAGTCCTCTATCTTAGCAGCTCCGAGGTTATAGCTGGCCCACTTTGTACCACTGGGTAGACCCAGGTCGATAGCCTCAGCAGGCGTCGTCGGGACCGCAGGTTTTATAACCACGATCTCAATTGGAGCTGTCTGATTGGTTTTAGTATCCTTGATGACAACAGTCGTTGTTTCTACGCTTACACCCACAATGGTCACTTCTTTACCATTAACCGAAGCTGTTGCTACATCATCATTTTTACTGATAGCATCATACTTACCGCTACCAGCAGTAATATCGAACGTCACCTTCTCGCCCACTTCCAATGTCAGCTTCTGGGGAGCAACCTTCAGGTCGGGATAGACTGTCGGCTGCTGACCACCATCCATGACGGCACGAACGGAACGGCCGAAGTAACGAGTCTGGGGATATAAATAATAACCACCATAATAAAAATAGGAACCGCTGCTGGAAAGGTCTTTAGCCTTGCTTGGCTCAGCCTCGCTAACCGTCGAAGACCAGATGAGCCAGCCGGAGCCTTCCCAGTCGTATTCGAATTCCCAACGGATACCTGCTCCAGGGAAGAACACAGTCTTACCGTTCTTCTTGCTGGTATAAAGCATGCCCTCAACACCCTTCTGCGTAGTCCATTCCGAATAGCAGTTACTCTTCAGTTCATTTATCTGTTCATTCGTAGGCATATGCCACTGTCCACCCCAATTAGCATGGGCAGCATCATCCTCCAAGTCGAGCGTCGTCTTGTTGTCGACCATCCCGTATTCTGCCTTGCTGTTATACTTGGTCAGACTCTTGCCGCTTCCGTTGCACCACTTATAGCTATTCCATCCGAAGTAATGGCTCTCTTTTGCACCATAACCTTGCGTCTCGCCCCAGGCAAAGTAAAGGCCATACTCCTCGGGCTTGGTGGCTCCCACGTTAAATGCAGCCCACAAAGTACCGCTGGGCAATTCGAGGTCGACAGCCTCAGCGGGAACTTCTTGCTGCTGTTTCTTGACCACGACCACCTCAATCGGTGCCGTCTTGTTGGTCTCCTTGTCGATGATGGTGACGGTGGTATTATCGACGCTGACGCCAGTTATGCTGACCATATTGCCATCGACGGAAGCCGTGGCCACCTTATCATCCTCGCTCTTCGCCTCATACTTACCGCTGCCGGCGGTAATGCCAAACGTCACCGTCTCACCCACCTCTACCGTCAGCTTCTGAGGGGCTACTTGCAGGTCGGGATAGGTTGTTTGCTCTTTGAGAGATATTTCGCGACGTTCGCCATAGTTATAGCTTCTTCCATCTGAGGTATAGGCGCGACAATAATAGACTTGGTTTGGCTCAAGATTGGTAAGTTCTGCCCTGAAATGCACATTACCCATTTCTACAGGCTTTAGTAGTTGAATTACTTCAACGTCATTAGTAAAGAAACCAGGACCCAAGAAATCTTTGTTAGTACTATACTCAAAACCCAAGGTTAAATATTCAGGATTTAGAGACGAGGTCAAGCCTTCAACCACCACCTTCTGATTATAATTATAGCTGTTTCGAGCTATTTCTGAATCTATTTCTTTAGTATGGGTTGGACTGATGAATATCAGGTCTGTATCATCGGTAGGATATCTTTTAAGTACAGCTTGGTCATCAGTAGGCTCCACTCTGTATGACGGGGTTAAGGCCAAATATGCACTACCCGTTGTTAAGCCGAACAGCATTGCACGTAAGAAATAATAGCCCGCGTATTTACCATATTGGTCGTGATTGCTATATCCATAATACACTCCTAACCCACGATTAACAAATTTATCAGCAAGACTATGCCAAGATTCCGGATAATCATCATTACCTTCCATTGAGCTACAGGCAGTACTGAAGAAAACAGAATTCTGTTTGAATCTTCCTTCTGCAAACCCACCGTTATCCTTATCTTTAAAAAAGTCTTCATACAAACAGGGATGACCTACCCAATACCAAGTCGAGCCTCGTTTTTCTTCATTCCAGCCACTTCCGATTAATCTTGTACCTTTGTATTTCGTCTTTTCAATCATACTCTGCAGGTTGTCATACCATGCATCAATGTAATTTTGTGAGGGATCATCTTCTTTTGTCTTCTTTGCCTTTCCCAACTCTTCACCCGTAGCAAAAAAATGTTTCTTACTAACAGAATTGAAGTTGCCGTGCGTAAGCAAGAATATCACGTCATAATTGTATATCTCTTTACTGAAGAAATCTATCGTAGGCACAACGTAAGTAGTATCAAAACCACAGGCAGCAAAATCCTTTAATAGAGGTTTCAGGTAGTCGTTGACTATTTTTGTTCGATCGGTATCATAATGTTGCTGATTAGCTATAACAACGCTGAGAGGCTTTCCGTTCGTTCCTAATACTTTTTTTAATTTTGGTATAAAAGACCTTACAGAACTAATTGCATGCTTTGTTTCTTCCAAGTCAGCCACATCATCATGGTTAAAATGGAAGGATACGGTTTCCCAATTATTGATTTTTATAAAAAGGTCATGACCATCGCTCCAAGCGTTTTCAACACCAGGTGCACTCTTTATCTGACTGATTTTTCTATTCACATCACCAATGGTTTCACAATCAGCCAGTATCGGCAATGTGTTCGTCATCGCTGATTTGAAGTCCTGTTTCGTTTGTTCTTTGTTATACTTGACAAACGAAATATAATCTATTTCATCAAGTGCAAAAGTATAATTACCACTTTGCGTCTTCACAAGTTGATAGTCGTAATCACTATGCATCACGCCGTTACCATCTTGTCTTGTAGTGGTCACCTCTATTACGCCTTCCAGATAGTATCTCTGATCGGTACCATTCTTAAAATGAACCTCCATACAGTCCTGCGCCAAAGTGGGCAGGGCCATCATGGCCAACACGAAGGCCACGACAATATGTAAAATCCTGGTCTTCATCGCTTCGTGATTTTATAGGTTACATCCTTCACTTTCACAACATATACACCCGTGGGGAGGGTGGCAACACTGACGATGAGAGGACTCTGGCCGTCGGCAGTGAGATGGCGCAGCAGCTGGCCTGCCGTGTTGTAGAGCATGACTTCAGTTCCTGACTTCAGTCCCGTCAGGGTCAGTGTCTCACCATTCTTCGAAATGGCTGCACGTACATCCTTCAGTTCGTCGATACCATTGGCCACGTCGACATAGGTATATCGGCGCACACGTTCCAAAGGCAGCGTCACAGAGGTTGAATTAGAAGTAATAATCAAATTACCATTGGCGTAGGTGGTACGGGGCTCGTCGGCCAGGTTGATTGTCAGTACCTGTCCGTCGGCCTGCCACACTTTCAATGCACGGTTCGCTGCATGAGCCGTCAAAGAAGTTGCCATTGCCATCAGCAAGGCCATTGTTTTGATATTCATAAGCTTTTATCGTTTTAGGTTTCTTTATTGTTTCGTACAGAGGTATTTTTGTGCAGCAAATATACGCATAATCACTTGATTTTACGATACCAAGGCTTATTTCTTAACTTTCTTTAGCAAAGCGCCATTCCGCCCAAATAGTTAAAGGGAGTTAAAGGATTGTGGTTTAATGACAAGAATCCACAAATTGTATTATCTTTGCATTCATAAACATAAATGAAATCATATGGCAAACACATCAGATGACAAAAAAGGCCTGACTCTCAAGACGTTGACCAAGAGTAGCGTGTGGGATATCCAGGAAAATGACGTATTCCGACTTTGGGAAGGTTCAGAAAAGGATGCCGAGGTTCGAGAGAACGTGCGCCACTATCAGGACATCCTGCGTAGTGCGTTTATGATTGAGGAATTAAAGGACGATTCCAAAGCCAACAAGCAGAAATACGAGAAACAGGGATACAAAGTTGCCCAGGTAAAGATTGACGAGAGCACCAGAGTGACGTGGGCATTGAAGAAGCGTCCTATCATCAGGGTTACCGACCTGACGTATGAAAACATACGCCATATCACGGCAGCCAAGCTGATAGAGGTTCTTGACCGTAACTTCGGTGGTGGCTGGGACTCCCTTTCGCAGAGTATTAAGGACATCATTGAAAACGGTTTCGACATTTCCACCACAACGCTCCCCAAGGATCGTCTGCACAAGAAAGGCGGCATGTATGACAAGAAGGTAGCCGACGGCTTTGAAGTGCTGGAAGTTTCCAAAGGCACGTGGGTGGAAGCTATCTTTGCCAAAGCAAAGCCTGAGGCCGAAAAGCCCCGAATGAAGTTCGCCACACACGACTTGGACAATGAGTCTGAAAACGAAGACGAGGATGTTGAGATTGAGGATACCTACAACAAGCCCGACGACGACGATGTGGAGATTGACGAGCCCAACGACGACGACATCACAGAAGACAACTATTCGACGATGATGGACCTGAGCGGTGATGATGAAGACATCACTGCTGACAGTCTGGAAGACTACGCTGACGAATAAACGACTGGAGTTCGCTATAAATACGCTGTACTGGCAGTCCCATGACGTTGTAATAACTGCCGTTCAAGCCAGTACAGCCAATATAGCCAATCCACTCCTGAATACCATAAGCCCCCGCTTTGTCGTAGGGCTTATATTTTTTGATGTAATATGAAATCTCATCCTCAGTCAGAGGCTTGAAGGTGACATCGGTACAAACAGAGAAATGGGCCGACTTGTCAGCCGTTGCCAGACAAACGCCCGTTATCACCTGATGAGTGCGTCCGCTCAGTTTCAGAAGCATCTGCCTGGCCATAGCCGCATCAACAGGCTTGCCCAGCACTTCGTCACCCACAATCACCACCGTATCTGCCGTAATAATAAGCTCGTCCGAAGCCATTGTCTGACGATAGGCCTGCGATTTCTTGACAGCAATGTATTCAGCAGTTTCCTTTACTGGCAATGTGTCGGGATAGGTTTCATCAATGTCGGGTAGCACACGGACATCGAATTCAAGCCCCAACCCCGCCAACAGTTCCCTGCGACGAGGCGAATTACTTGCCAGAATGATTTTGTAGCCAATATCCATCATATTACCAGCCAAAGGCTTTTTCGTCGCTCAGCCATTTCCCTTGAGCGCGTAGTATCTGTTCAATGACATCGCGACCACAACCATAGCCGCCCTTCAACGGACTGACGTAAAGGCAGACATCCTTTACGTCTGGACAGGCATCAGCGGGACAGACGGGGCATCCTACGCGACGCAGGATCTCAATATCGGGCACATCGTCACCCATATACAGCACCTCCTCGTCTGAAAGCTGGTATTTCTCGAGGAATTCATCGTAGGTCTTGATTTTCACGGCACACCCCATGTAGATATCCTCCACGCCAAGCCGCTCGTAACGCAGACGAATGGCTTTGGTGACACCACCCGTCAGGATGACAATACGCAGTCCCATCTTGACAGCCAACTGAATGGCATAGCCATCCTTGATGTTTACTGTGCGTAAGGGCTCACCCTCCGACGACAACGTGATGGTCTCAGCCGAGAGCACCCCGTCAACGTCGAAAATAACGGCGCGTATTTTCTGAAGGTCGTAGTTAATCATTACGGTATTTGCCTAAATGAACGTTTTCCCACTTCAGCTTGTCTTCATTCTGAGGTTTCCGCTCATCAGCCCAATGGCCTACGGCAACCACACAGAGCACACTGAGGTTCTCAGGAATATCAAGCACACCTCGAATGACTGTGTCAGCCGTCGTACCATCGGCCAATCCTCTTCCGCGCATCTGAATCCAACAGGAACCCAGTCCAAGGTCTTCTGCCTGATACTGCATGGAAATGGCAGCAATAGAGCCATCCTCAATCCAGCAGTCGTTCTGAAGAGGATCGCCAAGTACAACAATAGCCAGGGGCGCTTCCTTCAGGAACTGAGAACCAAGATCCTTGGCATCGGCAATTTTCTCGAGGTCGGACTTGTTGTCGACAACCACGAACTGCCAACCCCTCTGGCTTTTAGACGTTGGTGACAACAAAGCGGCACGGAGTATCAGGCGGACATCCTCGGAGTCAATCTCCTGCTGCGTAAACTTACGATGAGAACGGCGCATCTGCGCCAAGTCTTTGAATGTAGTCATAACAATTACTTGTAATTTTTGGCAAAGGTACGAAAAAAAAATCAATTCACACCTAATTATTATCATTTATTTTGTATCTTTGCCGCGTGAATCAGCCGATAGCAAGCATCATCACCCAAGAGAAGAACCTGCCAACCTTGAACAATACAAACTTCTTTCACAGTCGGCAGTTCTTTGAGATAGCGAGACAGACGCCTCGCCAAAAACCCTATATGGCCGTCGTTCAAACTTCCGACGGACAGATGATGTCCCACATGCTGGCTATTGTGCGCTACCGTGCTTCATTGCTTCCACCTTATTTATATATGCATTGCCGCATTCTTGGTGAAGGTGTCTACGACTATCCCCACGAGGGCATTAACGAAAGTACGCTTTTCGGATTGATGATCGAAGCATTACGCAGCAAACTCAGCAACCGCGTGCTCTATATCGAAGTCAGTAACCTGAGCCAGAAGATGTTCGGATACAAGGAGCTGAGGCAGCAGCAGTTCTTTCCCGTTCACTGGATGAGCATCCACAACTCACTGCACAGCCACACTCCAGAGGAACGGATAGGGAAACGGCTTCAAAATCATATTCGCAATGCCTACGCCAAGGGAATCATTACTGACGAGGTAAAGGGAGAGGATGACTTCCGATCGTTCATAAAACTGCTCAAACATCACAACTGGCTGAAGCCCAAACGATTCATTCCCGACGAGAAGTTCTTCCGAGCCATCAAGCAGGAGGGGCATGGGCGACTCTACCTGACCAGGTACCACAACTATGTGGTGGGATGCTCGGCAGTGGTCTATAGCAACCAAAACGCCTACCTTTGGTATGCAGCTTTCAGACGAAAATCGTTTGCCATGCTCCATCCCGACGAGCTGACACTCTGGCATGCCATCAAAGATGCCCACCAACGAGGCTATCAGCATATCTATTTCATGGACGTAGGACTGCCATTCTCGCGTAATCCCTATCGAGAGTTTATCATGCGTTTTGGCGGAAAACCCATCAGCACCTACCGTTGGTTCCGTTGCTCCATTCGCTGGATTAATGCCATTTTATCACGTATTTACAGGGATTAAGCCCTTATCTTTTCACAAAAAAACGTAAAAACCGCCTATTTTAGCCCATTTCTGATTTTTTTTTTGTACCTTTGCACAATCTTAAATACAGCAAGATGGTGAAAAAGAAGATTTTATTCATTAATCAGGAAATAACCCCCTACGTACCCGAAACAGAAATGTCTGTCATGGGAAAAGCATTGCCGCAGGCTATGCAGGAAAAGAGTCACGAAATCCGCACGTTCATGCCCAAATGGGGAAATATCAACGAGCGTCGTGGACAATTGCATGAGGTTATCCGATTATCTGGAATGAATCTGATCATCAACGACACTGACCATCCGCTTATTATCAAGGTGGCCTCCATTCAGCAGGCCAAGGTGCAGGTCTATTTTATTGACAACGAAGACTACTTCTCCAAGCGCCAGATGGAAAAGGATGAAATGGGCAACGACTATCCCGACAATGGTGAGCGTGCCATCTTCTTTGCCCGTGGCGTATTAGAGACAGTCAAGAAACTGCGTTGGGTGCCCGACATCATTCACTGTCAAGGATGGATGAGTGCTGTTGTGCCACTGTATATTAAGACTGCCTACCATGACGAGCCGTCGTTCGCCAGTACCAAAGTCGTCACGTCGCTATTTGCCAATACCCTCAAGAACGATCTTGGCGAGAACTTCAAGAAATGTGTGGAGTATCGCGATGCCAAGGCCGAGATGCTGACATCCTACAAAGACAATTTCGACTTCGAGGAGATGAGCAAGTTGGCCATCGACTACTCCGACGGTATAATTCTGGCAGCAGCCAATGTTGATAAGCAATTGGAGCAATATGCCATCGACAAGCATATTCCCGTATTAGGCTATCAGGAGGATTTCGCTGATGCCTATGAGGATTTCTACAATCAGATTTGTCCTGAAGAAGACTAACAACAATGATGAAACGTAATTTGCTGACAGGGATTGTATTCGCCGCAATGACATTCTCTGCATGTAATGATGAGACATTAGATATAGGTAATTCGCTGACACAGACAAGCGACAAGCTGACAATCAGCAATGCCGACTATAAGGTGTCGACCAAAACCATATTAGCCGACTCGATACTGCTTAGAAGCAGTTATTGCTACTTAGGCAGGGTGAAAGACCCTGAGACCGGCGCATACGTTAAGAGTGAACTGATGACGCAATTCAACGTGCTGGAGTCGTTCACCATACCCAGCGAAAGCAAAATCGTAAGCAAGTTTGATGGCATGGCTGGTGCCGACTCCTGTAGGCTGGAGTTCTATATGGAGAATCCGACAGCCATTACCGACACACTTGCTGCAATGAAAATCAGGGTGATGGAACTTGACCGTCCGATGGAGGAAAACCGCAAGTACTACTCCAACTTCGACCCGATGGCTGAAGGATTACTCAGGACCGGTGGTCTGCAACAAGACAAGATGTTTTCGTATAAGGACCAGACTGTCAGCGACACTACCCGCAATGCTTCTGGCTACTACCACTTTATCAACGTCATGTTGAACAAGCCCTATACTGACAAGCAGGGTGTCACCTACAACAACTATGGTACGTACATCATGCAGCAGTACTATCGTCATCCGGAATACTTCAAGAACTCCTACGCCTTTATCCATAACGTCTGTCCTGGCGTGTTCGTTTCTGTGACTGACGGTGAAGGTGTCTATACGGAGATTCCCGACATGTGCTTGAGAATCTATTGCCGCTACAACTACTCCAAGGATTCCATCAGCAGGTATGGTATCATCTTAGCCGGAACTGAGGAAGTACTCCAGACCACGAAGATTACGAATGACAAGAGCATACTGCAGAGTCTTGTTGAAGACAACACCTGTACCTACATCAAGTCGCCTGCCGGCCTCTTTACGGAAGTGACACTTCCTATTGACGAGATTTTCAATGGCCATGAGAACGACTCCATCATGGCAGCGAAGATCAGTTTCCAGCGCATCAACACCGGTTTCTATGACAATGCTTTGCAGGCCCCGGAGAATATCATGATGATACCCAAGGACAGCCTCTATACATTCTTCGAGAACAAGAAAGCACCTGATAATAAGACAACGTTCTATACGTCGTTATATAACTCATCGGGTGTCAACGCATCGAACCAATACACATTCTCAAATATATCGAGCCTGATTTCTTCAATGGCAACGAAGAAGAAAATGGGATTGAAGTCTGACAGCAACTGGTTAGCTACCCACCCCAACTGGAACAAGGTCGTACTCGTTCCCGTACAGATTATCGTTGGCAGCTCTACCAGCACCTTAACATCAACGACGTCAAACTTCGAACATGACTTCGAGATATCAAGCACCAGGCTGGTTGGTGGCAGTGAGAACCCACGCGACCCCATCAAGTTGAACATTGTCTATGGTAAGTTCAATCAGTAGCTATGGCTGACGGATATATCGAAAAACACCAGCTTGACTATGAAGCCCGCAAGGAGGCTTGGTTAAGAAAGAAGGCGCATCTGCCCAAACAGCAGAAGCGCCTTATTCAAAAGCCCGACGACGAAGCGCTATGAGATAATCTTGTAACGGGCAAACTTCAGCAGCAGCTGCTTGGTGCCCGTGTTCTTGAATTCCACAGTGGCCTTCTGGTTCTCGCCCGTTCCCTCTATCTTGATAACACGCCCCACGCCAAAACGCTGGTGCTCAATGACACTGCCTTCATGCAGTTCGCCACTACCCGATGACGGCGATGGTGAAGCTTGAGGAACGGCAGCTGCCTGGCGTACAGGCTTAAAGCGACCGCCACTGGCCGCCTGCAGTGTCCGTTTAAAGCTGTCGGAGAAAGGATCCACCATCGGCTCTGCCCTACGAGGCGCGACAACGCTTGGCTTGGGATCGGCTTTGAACTGCGTAGCCACTGGACGGGGATTCTGCATCCAGTCGCTGCCCCGGCTTGTGGTCTGACGATAGCCCCTGGTGTATTGTTCCTCGTCCCCACCCTTCTCTGAGAGTACCCGTATCAGCGACGGGTCAAAGTCCTTGATAAAGCGTGATGGGGTGTCATATTCCATCCGTCCGTAGCGGAAACGGTTCTGTGCACAGGTAAGGATGCAATGCTTCTCAGCTCGGGTGATGGCAACATAGAGCAGTCGGCGCTCTTCTTCCAGTTCACGCATCGAGTTTGTACACATCGGCGACGGGAAGATGTTTTCTTCCAGTCCAACCACAAAGACGGTAGGAAACTCCAGTCCTTTGGCTGAGTGAATGGTCATCAGTGTCACCTTGTTGTCATCATCACCGTTGTCGCTGTCGAGGTCGGTCAATAGCGCCACCTCTTGCAAGAAATCGGGCAAGTAGACCTGGTCGCCCATGTCCTCCTCGCGACGGCTCTCCACAAAGTCCTGTATACCACTTAGAAACTCCTCCAGGTTCTCCTGACGCGAGATGTCCTCTGGGTTATGACTGCTGTAGATATCCTTGCTGATGCCGCTCGTCATGATGATGTCATGGCCTAAAGTATAGGCATCCTCCGTCTGTATACGGTCACGCCATCCCTGTATCAGATGGCGGAATCCGTCAATCTTCGCCATCGTGCCCTTGTTCAGGCCAGTCGGAAACAGTACTGGCTCCTTGATGACCTGCCAGAGACTCACGCCGTAAGCCTGGGCCGTCTGGATAATCTTTCCGACTGTCGTATCGCCTATACCGCGTGTCGGATAGTTGATGATACGCTTGAAGGCTTCTTCGTCGTCCGGGTTGGCCACCAGCCGGAAGTAGGCTATCACGTCCTTGATTTCCTTGCGCTGATAGAACGACAGTCCGCCATAGATCCTGTAAGGGATGCCATCCTTGCGCATCTGTTCCTCAAAGCTACGGCTTTGGGAGTTCGTGCGGTACAGGATGGCAAAGTCGCTGTACCGACAACCGTCCTCGCGCTTGATGCGCTTAATGTCCTGACACACGATGATGGCCTCCTCGCGATCGGAATAAGCAGGCTTCAATGTCAGTCGCTCACCTGCCTCATTACGGCTGTATACATCCTTCGGTATCTGACGTTCGTTTTTCTTGATCAGCGAGTTGGCAGCCTGTACAATGAGCTGCGTTGAACGATAGTTCTGCTCAAGCTTGAACA
>Ga0310690_10004566_pt1 | contig 19526 bp, 18 predicted proteins | sample AusTroGonzalo_MG_2_FD_207661 | JGI IMG/M metagenome (GOLD analysis project Ga0310690, IMG submission 207661) | Bovine rumen microbial communities from tropical cattle in Woodstock, Queensland, Australia - Gonzalo_04 (v2) (version 2) | ecosystem: Host-associated > Mammals > Digestive system >...
GCCACCTGCACAAGCCCGCGCGAAGCGCAGCCCTGGCTTGACCAGGCCGACGCGCTGCTGGTCGACATCAACATGCCCGACATCAACGGCATGGACTTCGTCCGCTCGCTCGAGCGTCCACCGCTGGTGATCTTTACGACAGCCTATGCGGAATATGCCATAGATGGTTTTCGTGTCAATGCGGTTGACTATCTATTGAAGCCATTCAGTTTCAACGAGTTCCTGGAATCCATAAAAAAACTGGAAGACAGGCTCGCAATGAAGCGCACCCTGGCGGAATCGAAAGGAAGTTTCCTCTTTTTCAATACGGCCAATCATGGGCTCCGCATCGACACGCGGCGCATCCGCTACATCGAAGGCATGGGCGAATACCTGAAGATCCATCTGGACGGAGAAGAGGCCCCGGTCATCGTGCTGTACCGCATGAAAAACATTGAGGAGGAACTGCCCCAGGACCGCTTCCTGCGTATCCACCGTTCCTACATCATCGCCCTTGACCGGGTACGGGAAGCCCGACGCAACGAAGTGACGCTCGATGACAGGACAAAACTTCCGGTGGGAGAATCCTACCGGGACTCCTGGTGGCAAAGGTTTTCTAAAAGTTAAAAATAAATCGTATCTTTGTATACTATTTTGTAAGTATGAAGATACTTTTTGTTATCAACAACTATTATATTCGGGGAAACGGATTGTCTGCCTCTGCGAGGAGGACGGTACATGAATTGAAGGCAGCCGGCGAGGATGTCCGCATCCTGTCGGGATGCGACCTCTCCAAGCCCGGCCAGCATCCGGAGTTTCCCCTGAAAGAATATAAGTTTCCTTTTTTCCAGCCCATCATCGAGGCCAACGGTTTCTCCTACGCCGACGGCGACCCCAAGGTCATTGAAGAAGCCGTCCGCTGGGCCGATGTCGTCCACCTGGAAGAGCCCTTCGTCCTCGAGAAAAAGGCCATCCGTATTGCCAGAAAACTGGGCAAGCCGATGACGGCCACCTTCCACCTGTATCCGGAAAACATCCTCGGGTCCCTGTGCATGAAAGAATGGCGCTGGGCCAACCAGACCCTGCTGAACAGCTGGCGCAAAAACATCTACAGCGCCTGCTCCATCATCCAGTGCCCCACGGAGCGGGTCCGTCAGCGGCTGCAGGAAAACCATTTCACCTCGGAACTCCGCGTCATCTCCAACGGCCTGATTCCGGAATCCTGCCTGCGCCCGGCCGATCCGCCGGCCGATTACCTCGATCCGAGCCGTTCGCTGGAAGTGGTCTGCATCGGCCGCCTGGCCGGCGAAAAAGACCAGATCACCCTGATCCGGGCCATGCGCCACAGCGCCTTTGCCCAACGCATCCACCTGACTTTCGCCGGAAATGGTCCGGAAGCGAAGAAAATCAAGAAACAAGCGCGCAAACTGTATCGCGACGGCATCGTCGGCTACGAGCCCTCCTTTGTCTTCCTGAACCACGACGACCTGCGCAAGCTGGCCGCCAAGGCCGACCTGTGCATCCACTGCGCGGTCATTGAGATCGAAGGTCTCTCCATTCTGGAAGCCATGCAGCAGGCGGCCGTGCCCATCATCGCAGACGGCCCTTATACCGGATCGTCGCAGTTCTCCCTCGACCCGCGCTGCAGTTTCCCCGCCCACAATCCCCAGGCCCTGGCCGAACGCATCGACGACTGGCTCTCCCATCCGGAAGAGCGCTGGGAAGAAGGCAAGCGTTACGCCGCCTCTGTCAAGCCCTACAACATCGCCCATTCCATCGAGCAGCTGATCGCGATGTTCCGCGATGCCCTGAACCGCAAGCGAGATGTGGAAGAAACCGCATAACTGGCTGATTGCGGCCGCCGCGCTGCTGATCATCGTCCTGCTGGGCATGGACGTATGTAGTGCCGTCAACCCCGAGACCGGCATTCACTACGCCATCCGCTTCAAGGACCGGCTCATCTACATCATCTTCATCGTCCTGTCGTTCATTATTTCCGACGTGGCGTTGCTCTCGGCCAAACAGCCTTTCTATCAGGTGTTTCTCTGCATTACCAACGCCATCGTGCTGCTGGGCTTCCAGATCTGGCTTTTCGTTGACTTCTTTACGACGAAACTGGAGTCCGGATTACGTTTGTCGACCGTTTACAAGTTGTCCGTCGGCAGCATCTTTCCTTTGATCGCCATCGTCCTGCTGGTCCTCGCGGTTCGTTTCGCCGCCAACGAAGGCACCGCCCAGCGCATTGCAAGGGCGTTCGCCAAGCAAAGCAAATAATCGGGACACTTCCTACTTTGGAAGCGAAAACACTGTGAGGCATTCCACATTGTTGTCGCGGCAAAAGTAGGCAAATTTAGCTGGCCAATACCAGCAGGATCATTGCGGCCAGGAGGATGAGCATGGCCAGGCCTTTCGACTTGAGGTTCTTCTCCTTAAAGAAGATGGCGCCGCAGATGAAGGTGATGATCACCGAGCTCCGGCGCAGGATCGAGACCACCGACAGCATGGCGCCCTCGCCGCTCAGCGACAGGAAATACAGAAAATCCGACCAGGTGATGAACAGCGCGATGATCAGGATGAGCCAGTCGTGCTTGTAGGGCTGGTAATGGGCCGGGTTGCCGAAGTACTTCACGATCAGCAGGGAGACGGCCAGGATGAGCGTGATGTAGAAATTGCACCATCCCTGTACGAACATCGGCTGCATCGACGACATGAGGTGCTTGTCGAGCAGGGCGCTGGTGACGCCCGAGAACACCGACACCCACATGCAGAGGACCCATTTGTTGCGCACGAAATCGAAACCTTCGCGTTTGCTGGTGTGTCCCAGCATCCACAAGGCGGCAAAGGCCAGCAGGACGGCCACCCATTGCCACGTGTTCAGCCGCTCGCCGAAGATCAGGATCGAGCCCAGCAGCACGAATACCGGCCGTGAAGTCTTGATGGTGCCGGCCGTGGTGATGGGCAGGTTCTTGAGGCCGATCAGGCCGCTGCCCCAGGAGATCGATACGATGAAGGCCTTGAGCAGCACCAGCAGATGGTCACGCGCGGTGCCCGGCGAGACATCGAACGCCGTACCCTGCAGCCATTGCCAACCGAAGGCCGACGTCAGGATGAAAGGGCTCAGCAACAGCGTGGAAATGGCCGTTACATAAAGCAGAATATGAAGTACGTCGTTGCGTGTCGACGCCTGTTTCTTGAAAACGTCGTAGATGCCCAGCAGGATGGCAGATCCGATCGCAGCCCAAAGCCACATAGTCTATAATTCTTCTTCGGTTTTACAATATTTCTTGATGACGCTGTAGGCGTCCTGGATGCCCAGCTCCCCGGCCGTACTCAGGTCGATACATCCTTTTTCCTTGTCTTTCAGGTAGATCAGCACCAGACCCCGGTTGTAGTAGGCCTCGCCGATATAGGGGTAGAGATCGATGGCCCGGCTGTACTGCACGATGGCCTCGGGGAGGTCGTTCGACAGGCAGTAGAGGTTGCCGAGGTTATAGTAGGTATAGGGAAATCCAGGGTTGATGGCCGCCGCCTTCGTCATGTCGTGGATGGCGGGGGTGTAGTCGTAGCTGCGGGTCACCTGGTCCTGCACGCGGGTCTTGACGGTATTGGCGTTGTCGAGGGTCAGCACCTGCACGTTGTTCTCCATCGAGGAGATGAAGTCAATCATCTCGGCCTGCAGCGCACCGCGGTTGATGTAGTAGAAGAAGGTCTCCGGCGATTTCTCGATGGCCTCGTCGTAGCAGACCATCGCGGTATTGAACTGGTTGTTCTCGGTTTCCACCAGCGCCTTCACGAAAAGGTTCTCGCTGGAGCGGTCCTGACGCACGCGGCGGGCAGTTTCCTCACGGACACGGGCGGCATCGCGCATGCGGCCGCGTTCGGAGGCAGCGAACTTCACGGCGAGCGGGCTCTGGGCGATGAAGCGGTCGAGCACCTCGTCCTCAAACTTGCGGGCGATCGACGAGAAGCCGCTCACCGAATCGGCGGGCTGCACTTTGTACAGCGGCTTGAGCCGGATGTCGACGTCGCGGTACTGCAGCAGTTCGTTGTCGAAATCCTTCTTGGCGAATTCGGCGTCGAGGGCCAGCAGGTGGTCGTATTTGCGGCTGGTGTCGGCAAAGGCGGCGTGGCCGGTGGAATCGGCCGTCATCGCCTGGTACTCACGGACTTTGCGTTGGGCAATGTCGTAGTCCTGCTTGGCGGAGGTATACTGCCCGAGCTGGCTCTTCGCATACGAGCGGTTCATGTAGGCCTTGGCGAAGTCGGGATACAGGTTGATGGCCTGCGAGTAATCATCCATTGCATCGCGGTAGCGCCCCAGTTCCATGAACACGGCGGCCCGGTTGAAATAGGCCAGCACGTTGTTGGGGTTGATGTTGAGCACACGGTCGTAGTCGTCGAGCGCGGCCCGGTAGTCACCCACCTGGGCAAGGATCAGGGCGCGGTTGTACAAGGTCAGGGCGTTGCCGGGTTCCTCTTCCAGCACGCGGTCGAGGTCGGCCAGGGCGCCGTTGATGTCTTTCCGCTCATATTTGAGGATGGCCCGGTTGAAGAAGGCGTAGGTATTGGTGCTGTCGATGCGGAGGGCCGTGTCGAGGTCGTCGATGGCTTCGTCGGTGCGCTCCTGCATCGCATACACGCGCGAACGGCGCACATATCCCTCCGGGTCGTAGCGGTTCAGCGAGATGGCTTTGTTGTAGTCTTCCAACGCCTTGACGGTGTCTTTCAGGTAGAGATAGCAGGCGCCGCGGTTCAGGTAGGCATTGCTCTCGCGGGGTGACTTGCGGATGAAGGTATTGAAGTCCTGGACCGCCTTCTCGAACTGCTGCGACAGGAAATAGGTCACGCCCCGGCTGAAATACAGGTCGGTGTAGCTCGGGCGCAGGTCGACGGCCTCCTCCAGGTCCTTGAGCGCCAGGTCGTATTTGCCGATACGGCTCAGTGCGATGGCGCGGTAATGGTAGGCCGGGGTGTAAATGGGATTGAAATGCAGGGTCCGGTCGAAGTCGCGCTGGGCGCCGACGTAGTCGCCGAGATTGTATTTGGCGATGCCCCGGAAGAAATAGGCCTCGTAGACGGTGCTGTCGAGTTGGGCCAGCACGTTGAAACGGTCGATGGCCTGGGCGTATTTCCCGTCAATGAGCGCCTGCCGGCCGCTGTAGTAAAAGTGGTCGAGGTCGTATTGCGCATGGGCCGCGGTCACGGAGAGCCACAGCAGCACAAGAAATGCGAAGCCGCGTTTGAACATCTTCGCAAAAATACTATTTTTGCAGTTCATTTGAAACTAAATGAGAAAAAGTTGTGCCATACTGCTTGTTACGTACATCTTTCTGTTCCTCGCGGGACAGAAAGACGCAGGGGCGCAGAGTCTCCGGAAATATGAAAATCTGCTGAACGTCGAGGACCAGCGCAGGGCGCTGGAATACCTGGCCGACGAGATGACGGAGGGACGGGCATCGGGTACGGAAGGCAAGCGGCTGGCAGAGCGCTACCTCGTGGAACAGTTCCGCGCCATCGGGCTTAAGCCCTGGAACTGGACCTACACCCAGAGTTTCCTGTACGACGATTCCATCGCCGTCCGCAATGTCATCGGGTTTCTGCCCGCTGCCCAGCCAAGTGACGAATACATCGTCATCGGCGCGCACTACGACCATCTCGGGCGGCTGGGCCATACGGTCTATCCCGGAGCCGACGCCAACGCCTCAGGCGTGACGGCGCTGCTGTCGCTGGCCCGGATGTTCGCGGCGATGAAGGCCGACGGGGCCGGCCCCCGCAAAAATCTGATTTTCGTGGCATTTGACGGAAAGGAACTGAACATGGCCGGCAGCCGACGCTTCGTCCGGGACCTGCCCATCCCGCGCGACAAGGTGACAGCGATGATCAACATGGACATGCTGGGGACCGACCTGGTCCCGCCTCACGGGAATCGGGAGTATCTGTTCGCCCTGGGTGAAAATACGCTTCCCGCGACCTACCAGGGCTATCTCTCTTACCTGTGCCACCGTACGCTCTACAAACTGGACCTCGACCAGACTTTCTACGGCAGCCGCAACTTCGCGAAGATGATGTACGAGACCTCCGATCAGCAGCCCTTTGCCAAAGCCGGCATCCCGGCCATCCTTTTCACTTCGGCCTTCCATCAGCACACCCTCAAGAAGACCGACACCCCCGCCATCATCGACTACCCCCTCCTGCGCAAGCGCACGCTGGTCATCTTCAACTTCATCAACCGGCTCTGCGCGGAGAATTAGCGTTTTTCTTCCGTCCAGTCCTCGACCGACAGGCCGGGAATGCGGACGAGAAATCCAAATAAAAGCGCAAAAAAGTCAGTCGACCTCACAGTAGACGGTGTCATGGTAGAGTGCGACGCGGGTGAGGGTCGGACAGACGAGGGCATCGTCGACGACCACGCGGAGGGCGGCCGAGGTGACGGTCGGCGTCAGGACGATGCGCTTGTAACCGACGGTGGTCTCGCGGGCGATCTCCCGCCACTCCCCTTCCGGCGTCAGGATCTCCAGATGGAAGGCGGCGATGCGCTGGCCGAGCGGAATGTATTCCTGCAGCAGGACCCGGTTGAAGGTCCGCGGCCCGGGAAACGAGAGGGTCAGCGCCCCGCCCGTCTGCCCGTCGGGCAAAGCCCAGTAGCGGTCATATGCGGGCGACAGGACGTTGGCGGGCGCAAATTGCCGGCCGCGGGCATCGCCGGCCACCGTCGCATCCGCCGCCAGATCGTCGGCGAAAATGTCATCGAGCGCCGCCCGGAATTCCATCAGGCGAAGCGAATCGACCGGATCGATGCGGCCGCGGGTATCGGGCGGCACGTTGAGCAGCAGCAGCGAATTGCGGCCGACGCTTTCGTAATAGATTTTCAGCAGTTGCCGGACGCTCTTCACCTGCGGCGTCTCGGAGGCCCGCCAGAACCAGCCCGGCCGGATGGACACGTCGGTCTCGGCAGCCGCCCAGTGCGAAGCCCCCGGCGTCCCGCAGTTGAGTACCTCCACAGGCGGGCTCCCCGCCCCCGGCTCGAAGCCATCGACCTCGAGCGTACTCCAGTTCGTGCGGCCGGCCTGACCCCGCTCGTTGCCCACCCAGCGGCAGCCGGGGCCGACATCGCTGAAAATCACGGCCTGGGGTTGCAGACGTGCGACCGTTCCGTTGAACAGCGGCCAGTCGTACACCTGCCGCTTCCCGGTCGGCCCCTCGCCGCAGGCACCGTCGAACCACTGCTCGAATACCGGACCGTAGCGGCCGTCCAGCACGCTCTCCAGCGTCCGAACGAAGACTGCGTTGTATTCAGGCGTCCCGTAGCGCGGATCGTTGCGGTCCCAGGGCGAGATGTAGACGCCGAATTTCAAACCCTCAGCGGCACAGGCCTCGGACAGTTCCTGCAACACGTCCCCCTTCCCCTCCCGCCAGGCGCTCTGCGCCACGGTATGCACGCTCTCCGGCGATGGCCAGAGGCAGAAGCCGTCGTGGTGTTTGGCCGTAAGGATAACCCCTTTGAAATCGGCCTTGCGCGCCGTAGCGGTCCACTGGCGGCAGTCCAGGTCCGTCGGACAGAAGATATCTTCCGGCTCCGTGCCGTCGCCCCACTCGACTCCGGTAAAGGTATTGGGACCGAAATGGCAGAACAGGTTCATCTCCATCCGCTGCCAGGCCAGCTGCGCCGGCGTCGGAACGGCGCCATAAGGCTCCGGCGGACGCACCGTGCAGGCGGCGGCGAGGCAGAGTAGCAGACAGGACAGACAGGGGCGGCAGCGGTTTTTCATGGTGCAAAGGTTTGACCTTGTGAATTTAAGGATAATTTCGTATATTTGTTGTTTCAAGACCGAAAAAATCATGAAGAAACAGCCCATTCCCAGTTCGGAACTCATCATCAACGAAGACGGATCCGTGTTCCATCTCCATATCAAACCCGAAGACCTGGCCGATACCGTCATCATGATGGGCGACCCTGACCGCGTCAACGCCATATCCTACCTTTTCGATTCCATCGAAGTGGAAAAGTCCTCGCGTGAATTCCATACCGTTACCGGAAGATACCAAGGCAAACGTGTCACAGCCCTCTCCCATGGCATCGGCTCTGACAACATCGATATCGTGATGACCGAGCTCGACGCCCTGGCCAACATCGATTTCAAGACCCGGTTGCCCAAATTGAAACATCGCCGCCTGTCCATCCTCCGCATCGGAACCTGCGGCGCCGCCCAGCCCGATATTCCGCTGGGAAGCTATATCCTGAGCCACATATCCATCGGTTTCGATGGCGTCCTCAACTGGTATAAAGACGGGGAGAAAATTTTCCTGAAAGACTTCGAAGAAGCCTTCGTCAAGCACATGGACTGGCCCGAGCGTCTCGGACGTCCCTATTTCGTCCGCGCCAGCGATTCCCTTATCCAGAAGTTCCAGGGCTGGACCTACAAGGGAATGACCGTTTCGGCACCCGGTTTCTACGGCCCCCAGGGCCGCTCCGTCCGCCTGGACCTGACGATTCCCGACTTGATCCCGAAGCTGGAGAGTTTCGAGCACGAAGGATACCGCGTGAGCAACATCGAAATGGAAAGTTCCTGCCTGGCCGGTCTTGCAACCCTGCTCGGCCACGATGCTGTCACGGTTTGCCTGGCCATCGCCAACCGGCATATCAAGGAAAGCAATCCCGATTATAAATCGCTGATCGCGCAGTTGCTCTGGCGCTCGCTTGAAACCATGACCGAATAGCAGCGGGTGGTATGATGATGATCGACCCCGAAGAACTGGAATCCCTCGTCGACCTGCTGGACGACCCCGACACGGTCGTCTCCGAACAGGTAAACCAGCGGCTGATGTCGTATGGTCCCGAGGTGGTGCGCTCGCTCCACAACCGCTCCGAACGCGAACCCGACCCGATGCGCAAATACCGCATCATGGCACGCGCCAATCAGTTCAACGCAGAATTCAAGCTGGCCGATTTCCAGGAATTCGTCAACCGCTCGCCCGCCCCGCTGTCGCTTTTCGAGGGAGGATGGATCCTCAGTTCGCTTTTTGAATGGACGCTCACGCGGGAGCGCTACGAATCGCTGTTCTACCGTTGTTCGGAGGCGTATCAGGCGGAGCATTCCGACCTGCGCACCGGCGTGGAGAACATCCGGATCCTGAACCACGCTTTCTACCAGCGGCTCAAGTTCACCCTCTACGACGTCCAGCTCAAGGATCCGCAGTATGCCCTGCTGGGCGAGGTACTGCGGACGCATGGCGGAAATCCTTTCACGCTTTCGTACATCTACCTGGCCATCTGCCAGATGGCGGGTCTTCCCGTTGAATTGCTTTGCTTCCCGGGCGGCTTTGTGCCGGCCTACGTGGAGCGGGGCAAGATCCTGTTCTACATCAATGTCTACCGCGGCGGAGAGCTTTTCCCACAGGACCGGCTCGACGCTTTCCTGAAGGCCACGGGCCTGCAGATTGACCGCAGCGCGTTCCGCCGGCGCGACGAATCGGCGATGCTGACGCTCTATCTCGAATCGCTGCTCTACATCTATGCGGGCAAGAAAGACGAAAAAAAGAGCGCGCTCATCGAGCGTGCCCTCGCCTGCCTCGGCCCCGAACGCTTCCTCACCATAGACGCCCCTGAATGAGTTACTGGGGCTCTGCCCCACCCGAGCCGAAGGCGAGAGCACGACCAACGGGAGTAAACCCCGCCGCTACGACCGGCTATTTCACAGGACCTTCCCGCTCGGTCTTCGCTAGCGGCTGATGCCGCTTTTTATGCGTCTGCTTCGGCGGGATATTGCTTCTCAGACCGACTCGCGAGCGAGTCTCCTTCCCAAAATTGACAGGTCAATTTTGGGCCCCTCCCTCTATCAACCGAGGGTGGTTAGGGTCTTCAAAGCAATATCCCGCCGAAAAAGGACGCTTAGATTTCGGCGATTAAGGAGGTGATGCCTTTCACGAGGTCGCCTTCCTTGACCAGGACCCTGGCATCGAGCGGAAGATAATAATCGATGCGGGAACCGAACTTGATGATGCCGCACTGCTCCCCGGCCCTGACAGCCATCCCTTCCTGCGCATAGCACACGATACGACGGGCGAAACCACCAGCCAACTGCTTGAACATCACCTCTTTGCCCGCCTCCGTCCGGATCGCCGTGCAAGAATGCTCATTCTCTTCGGAAGCCTTCGGCTTGAAGGCCAGCAGGTGCTTGCCCGGGAAATACTCCGCAAACGTGACCATCCCGGTCACAGGCCAGAAATTCGCGTGCAGGTCCCAGAAATCCATGTAGACCGACACCATGAGGACATCGCGCTTGAGGAAGAGCGGCTCGTAAGTTTTCGTGATGTTCACCACCTTCCCGTCGGAGACGGCAGAAACCAGGGTATCGCTGCCGACCGGCGCCCGGTCGGGAACCATATGGAAATAGGTCTGCCAGCCGCACACCCACAGGAATCCCAGCGTCAGGGGAAGGTTGATCCACCAGTACGGAACCCAGCACCAGAGTGCGAAGATAACGGCCGCGCAGAAAACATAGACCGCCAACACTGTCCCGTAAGTATTCCTGTCCAGTTTCATGGCCTCAAATCAATTGGAAGATGAGCAGATACAGCGCCGTCAGCGGCAAGACGAAGAGCAGGTCGTCGAAACGGTCGAGCAAGCCGCCATGGCCCGGAATGAGTTTGCCGGCATCTTTCACGCCGGCGTGGCGCTTGATGAGCGACTCGTAGAGGTCGCCCAGCACGCCAAAGACCGATTCAATCAGGGCGATGGCCATCCAGTGGACCAGCGGCAGTACCGGATGCCCCCACCAGGCCCAGATGCCCCATGCCGCCAGCAGGCAGAACAGGGTGCCGCCCACCACGCCAACCCATGATTTCTTGGGTGAGAGCGCCGGGAAGAGTTTGGCACTGCCCGGACGCTGGCCGAACAGCATCCCCACACAATAGGCGCCGATGTCGTTGACCCAGATCAGAACCAGGACGCCCAGGGTCAGGCGCCAGGAAAAGACACCGCCGGGCCAGGCGATCCACAGCAGGGACAGCAGGGCCGGCAGGACATAGAGCAAAGGAAAGAAGGGTACCGTCGAAAAGGCATGGTCGGAAGCACCGTCGAAGAGCTGGCAGATCCAGGCCGCCACCAGCGGCAACAGGCCCAGCGCCATGTATCGGGCCGGGAGCCCCAGCTGCAGATGCAGGAACCACTCCGCCAGCACCAGGGCCAGCGCCACCGTCACCAGGACATGTTCCTTGCGGTAGCGCGGCTCCGACATCATCCGGTAGAATTCAAAGGACAGGGAGTACGCCAGCAGCAGGGCCAGGGCCAGCACGCCGTATGGCAGAAGCAGGCAGCCCACCATCACCACGATGAAGACCAGACCGCTGAGCGTCCGCTGTACCAATGAACTCTTACTCATGGGCTATGCCTCCTCTTCGCGCAACAACTTGTTGGGATCGATGCCACCCTTTCGGGGGCCGAAAATGGCTTCGAGATCTTCCGAGAACACGACTTCGCGCTCCAGCAGCAGCTTCGCCAGTTGTTCAAATCCTTCGCGGTTCTCGGTCAGCACTTTCGTGGCCGTGGCGTGGGCCTGTGAGATGAGGCGTTTCACCTCTTCGTCGATCAGTTCCGCCGTCTTTTCGCTGTACGGCTTGCTGAACGCCATCTCCCGGCTGCCGGTGGAATCGTAGAACGACAGGTTGCCCACCTTCTCGCTCATGCCGAAATAGCTCACCATGGCATAGGCCTGCTTGGTGATTTTCTCCAGGTCGGAGAGCGCGCCGGTTGAGATGCGGCCGTTGACGAGCTCTTCGGCCACGCGTCCGCCAATGGCAGCCGCCATCTCGTCCATCATCTGCTCGGTGGTGGTGAGCTGGCGTTCCTCCGGCAGATACCAGGCGGCGCCGAGGCTCTGTCCGCGCGGGATGATGGTGACCTTGAGCAGCGGATTGGCGTTGGGCAGCAGCCAGCTGACCGTGGCGTGACCCGCCTCGTGATGGGCAATCGTATTTTTCTCCTCGGGGGTGATGATCTTGCTCTTGCGCTCCAGGCCGCCCACGATGCGGTCGATGGCATCGAGGAAATCCTGCTTGTCCACGAAATCCTTGTTCTTGCGCGCTGCGATCAGGGCCGCCTCATTGCACACGTTGGCGATATCGGCGCCGCTGAAGCCCGGTGTCTGCTTGGCCAGGAAATCGATCTGGAAGCCCGGGGCAAGCTTGATGCCGCGCAGGTGTACCTTGAAGATTTCGAGGCGTTCCTTGAGTTCCGGCAGGTCCACGTGGATCTGGCGGTCGAAACGGCCGGCGCGCATCAGGGCCTTGTCGAGGATGTCGGCCCGGTTGGTGGCGGCCAGGATGATGACGCCCGAATTCGAGCCGAAGCCGTCCATTTCGGTCAGCAGCTGGTTGAGCGTATTTTCCCGTTCGTCGTTCGAGGTGAAGCCGGCATTCTTGCTGCGGGCACGGCCCACGGCGTCGATCTCGTCGATGAAGACGATGCAGGGGGCCTTTTCCTTAGCCTGGCGGAAGAGGTCGCGGACGCGCGAAGCACCTACGCCGACGAACATCTCCACGAAATCGGAACCTGACATCGAGAAGAAGGGCACATCGGCTTCGCCGGCCACGGCCTTGGCCAGCAGGGTCTTTCCGGTACCCGGAGGGCCGACCAGCAGGGCGCCTTTGGGGATTTTGCCGCCGAGGGCGGTGTATTTCTTGGGGTTCTTCAGGAAATCGACGATCTCCTTCACTTCCATCTTGGCTTCCTCCATGCCGGCCACGTCCTTGAAAGTGACCTTCACGTTGTTGGATTTCTCGTAAAGCTTGGCCTGCGACTTGCCGACGTTGAAGATACCGCCGCCGGCGCCGCCGCCCATCCCCCGCATCGGCCGCATGAAAAGGAAGAACATGCCGAGCAGTAGCAGCGGGAAGATGATCCATTCGATGATGGGGCCCCAGTAATTCTTGTGCTCATCGATCACCACGCGGAAGCGCTGGTCTTCCGGCAGCGATGCCAACAACTCGTCGAACTGGGTCTCGGCGTCGAATTTCTCCGACACCAGGAAATAGAAATGCGGACCGGCCTTGGGTTCCCGGCCGCCATAGAGGTTCTTGTACTTGTCGAGCGCCGCCTGTTTCAGGTAGATGTCTCCCTTGTGCTCATTGCGGACATACACCAGTTTATCGACGTCTCCGCTGACCAGCAGGCCGTCCTTGACGTCGATCCACTCTTTCTTGAGCGGATTGGCCGTACCGGACGACGACCACATGTAGGCCAGTCCCAGCAAGAGAACCAGGTAGATCAGTGAAAACCAATTGAAGCCACGGCGCGGCTGGCGCATCGGGCGTGGACGGCGGGATCCGCCTTCCTGCTGAGGGGTGTTGTTGTCTTCCATCAGGCCTGGGTATCGGAATAGGTGGTTTTCACTGCGTCGGCCCACAGGTCTTCCAGGCGGTAGAACAGGCGCTGGTCGGTCTTGAAAATGTGGACGACGATATCACTGTAATCAAGAATGATCCAGAAGGCGTTTTCGCGGCCCTGCTTGCGCAGCACGCTGCGGTCGAATTCCTTCTCCATCATCTCTTCAACGTAGTCGGAAATGGCGACGACCTGGGTCGTCGAGTCTGCATGGCAAATCACGAAATGGTCGGCAATCGCCGTCCCGATCTTCGTCAGGTCGAGCGAGACCACATCCTGTGCCTTTTTCTCCAACATAGCTTCGGCGATTACGCCGACTTCACTCTTCGTCTTCATCAAAAATCACTATCTTTGCAATTAAATAGAATATCTTACAAAGATAATACTTTCTTACAAATTTTCAGCCATACGGAAAAAACTGTAAAAATGGCAGATTCCATCCACTGGTTCGACACCATCGACTCCACGAACACCCGTCTGTTGGCAGACAAGGAAGCGCTCCCCGACCGCAGTGTCTATGCGGCTCTTTTCCAGACCGCCGGCCGCGGCCAGAAGGGAAACCGCTGGGAGAGCCGGCCGGGAGAAAATCTCACGTTTTCGATCCTGATCAAACCGGAGGGCATCCCCGCCCGGGAGCAGTTTATCCTCTCGCAGATAGTGGCGCTCGGCCTGCTGGATTTCCTGCGGACAGAGGGCGTAGAGGCCACCATCAAATGGCCGAACGACATCTATGTGGGCGACCGGAAGATCTGCGGCACGCTCATCGAAAACGTGCTGTCGGATCGCTTCGTCGCAGCTGCCGTGGCAGGCATCGGCCTGAACCTGAACCAGCGGGTCTTCGACCCGTCGATCCCCAATCCCACGTCGCTCACGCTGGTGACGGGCAAGCCCTACGATGTACGGGAAACACTCCCCCGCGTGCTGGAACCCATCTTCGCCCGCTGCGACAAGCTCTGGTCGCCCTATGCCCGGAACGGCTACGATGCGGAATATCTGGAGCATCTCTACCGCCGCGGCGAGTGGCACGGCTTCGAGGTGATGCCCGCCACCGAAGTCCCCACCGAGCACCGCTCCGGAGAACGCCTCACCGCCCGCATCCTCGGCATCGACAACGCCGCCCGCCTCCTCCTTGAACACGCCGACGGCACCCTCCATCCCTACTCCTTCAAAGAGATCAAGTACATCATCTAGGACCTTGCACGCAATATTTCCGTGCAGGGTGCATTTATAGATTGTAATCAATCCTTTCCTCCCATGAAACACCTGATGTCTTTTCTGCTGATTGCGCTTCTGGCTGGCGCCTGCGAAACCTTTTCCACCCCGGAACCGGAAGAAGTAGCGGATTTTAAGATTGTGGGGCTGACGCTCAACAACTTCCCCTTCATCGACTGCTCCACCAGCACCTCCCCGCTCAGGGATATGGTGATGTACAGCCTGCTCGATATATCCTGGAGATGGGGCCTGGATATCGCGTCGGGGTCCCAGTATGCCGTCTGGTTCAATCTGCCGAAAGGAATGAAGCAGGGAAGCGCCCAGCATCTCGCTTTCACCGACCGGATCCACGAACTGGACGGCTACAGCGGCTCCCACGGGGCCTATGTGAACCTGATTGAAGGCAGCTGCGACGTGATTATCGACTCGCGTGACATCTCCCGCAACGAAACGGAATATGCCTCGCAAAACAACGTCAGGATCGTGACCAAGCCGCTTGCCTGGGACGCGCTGGTATTCATCGTGCATCCGGACAATCCGGTCCAGTCCCTGACCCAGGACCAGATCCGCAGGATTTATACAGGCGATATCACGAACTGGAAGGACCTGGGCGGAGAAGACCATGAGATACACCCCTACACCCGGGACCCCGATTCCGGCAGTCAGGAGAAGATGGAAACCCTGGTCATGGGCGGCCTTCCGATGAAGGAATGGCCGGAAATGGTGGGGCACAACATGATGTCCCCGTACCTGTCGGTGGAAAGGGACCCTTATGGCATCGCCTATACGCCTTATTATTTCTGTGAAAGAATGGTCGGCGACCTCCGGAAGGTGCGGGTACTGGCCGTGGACGGCGTCTTCCCTACCGCGGAGACCCTGCTCAATGAAGTCCGCGGCCAGGAAAACGGCTATCCGTTCTATTCCCACATCTATGCCGCGGTCCGCGAAGACGAACCGAAGAAGTCGCTGGCCGGACAAATCTACACCTGGCTCTCAACCCCCCGGGCGAAGGACATCATCGACGAGAGCGGCTATATCGCCCTGCGTAATCTTTAAGTCTTTTTCGCCGGACTGTGTTTCATCACCCCTTCCACCTCGAGGGAGGGGTAGCCAGCACTTTTCAAGCTTATGCAACTAATCATTATAGTTGCAAAACTAAAAAGATTTGTTTATATTTGCGGTAAATCAGCGAAAGCCATGAGAAATCTGACCAAGAAAGAAGCTGCGATTATGGGATTGTTTTGGGAGCAGGGGGCGCTGTTCGTGCGTGAACTCAGAGAACTGTATCCTGATCCGAAGCCCCATTTCAACACCCTTTCTACGCAGGTCCGGACGCTGGAGGCCGACGGATTCCTCCGTCACAAAGCTTACGGACCCACCTATCAATATGAACCGGCAGTGTCGCGGGAAGCCTATCAGGAGTCGACGCTTACAACTGTAGTGGACAAGCTCTTTGGCGGCAATTCCTATCTCCAGGTGGTCTCCGCCTTCGTCAAAGACGAAAAGATCACGGTGGAAGAGTTAAAGGGACTGATTGCTGAGATTGAAAAAAAGTAAGTGACTGCCGTTATGGCTACTTTCCTTATCTATCAGATGAAGGTCGCTTTGATGCTGGCCTTGCTCTACCTTTTCTATAAGGTGGTTTTCAGACAGTGGACGCTGCACCGGCTGAGCCGGGGCTATCTGCTGGTTAGCCTGCTGGTCAGCCTCCTGCTCCCTTGCTGCAGCCTCACCTTCCATCACACCATACCGCCCAGCGAAGTGACACAGGTCTCTGACCTGGTGCCGACCACGATGGCGGCGATGCCGATGCTGGAAGAAGTTACGAGAGAAACGACGCCTTTCCTGGTATGGCCTGTCTTCCTGCTTTATGTCGCCGGCGTGGCCTGTATGCTGCTACGGCTTCTAAAGGCGAGCCGGCAGGTCATGCGACTGACGCGAAGGGGTGAATGCCTCCGCATGGCGGAAGGCATCGAACTCATCGTCGTCGATGCCGATATCGTTCCGTGCAGCTGGATGAACCATATCCTGCTTTCCCGGGTCGATTACAACGCCGGAAGGAAGGAAATCCTGGCACACGAGCAGGCCCATATTGCGCGGCACCACTCGCTCGATCTGCTGCTGTTTGACCTTTTCGCTGCCATGCAATGGTTCAATCCGTTCGTGCGGCGGCTTCGAAAAGAGATCGTGACCATCCACGAGTATCAGGCCGATGAGGACGTATTAAGACAAGGAACCGACGAGAAGGACTATCAAATGCTTATCCTCTCGAAAGTTGCAGAAACCGAAAGCCTTCAGCTGGCTGATTCATTCAGTGCCAGCCTTCTGAAAAGTCGCATCCGGATGATGGACAGCCCCCGGACGTCGCGTCGGAAGGCCTGGAGACTACTCTGCATAGCGCCACTGCTCGGCATCGCATTGCTGGCCAATGCGCGTGTCAGCTATCAAGTGGAGGAGCGTCCCCTTCTGCTCTTCGACCGGGAATCCATCTCCCTGGATGCGCTGGTTGCCCGGCAGGAAGAGGCCGGAGAGGCGACCTTCTTCTCTCCGGCTGAACTGGCACGGATCTTCGGGATTCCGGTCCCCGGCGGCATTATCAGTTTCAACACCACCCCGGCGGATTCCCCGTTCAGGCTGGTGCCTGGCTTGAATGAAGATGATCCCGATGACTTCCCGCTGCTGATTGTCAACGGCGTGGATTTCCCCTATTGGCGCCGGCAAGAGTTCTTCTCTGACCGCTGGGTGATGAAATGGTTCGCCTTCCTGCACGCAGAGGAAGCCGTGCCCATTTATGGAGAGAAGGCCAGAAACGGTGCATTCATCGCTAACGTAACCTTAAGTTTCCTATGAAAACGCTCATCCATGGCTTGCTGGCCGTTCTCCTGCTGATACTGCTTTCCGTCTCCTGCAGAGAGCAGGCGGGAGAAGCCGTCGTATCAGGCGACAGTGCGACCGATTATTATTCCACCCTGAAAATCCTGAATGCCAAGCAGAGCCAGATCTATGATTACCACTTGCCGGACAAGGAAGAGAATCGCGCCATTGTCCAACTGAATGAAGAGCGCCTGAGGCTTGCCTGCCTGAATGCCGCCGGCTCGGGAGACGCCCTGCGCGCAGTCCGGGACAATGCAGGAAAACTTTCCCGCGATCAGATGCTTCAAGTATACAACTCTTTGGATGCCAAGACAAAGAAAAGTCAGCTGGGCAAATCGATGAAGGCGTATGTTGAGAAAAAAGCAGTACTGGTCTGCGACCCTCTTCCCCATTTTGACGGGGTCGGCCCGGACGGGCGGCCCTTCGACTGGTCGGTCACAGACGGCAAGCGCGTACTGCTCATCTACGAAGGCTGGGGCTGGATCAAACGCAGTACACACCTTTGGTTCAAGGATTTACTGGCGGCCACTGACCGCGACAGCCTGGCCGTTGTGGCCTATGTATATGCCGGCTCCCTGGCAGAGTTCCAGCAGCGAGTCAAATCCTTTCAGCTCGAGCCCTACTTAGTGATTTCCGACCTGCAGGGCAAGGAAGGCCCGCTCGACAAGAAGATGGGCATCCACGGAGTCCCGACCTACTACTACACCGACCGGAAAGGGCTCGTGCACCGCATTGTCAGCGGCTTCGATCCCGACCGCTTTACCCTGGAAACCGGGCTCTCCCCCCAATGGGGCGAAAGCCTGGGACCGTTCGATTATTAGATTAACCATTGACAATGCTACGACAATGCTACGGCCCCAAAAACTCCTGTATTTATTCTTGATCATTACACCGCTCTCTCTTTCTGCACAAAATCATAAAGAAGCGGCGGCCTATAAGGCGAGTCTGGACTCTCTGCATGATGCTATGTACCTTGCCGTTGATGAATGGAACCGGCTCATTCCTCCCCATAACCGTCGGGCCAACGACTTGGAATACGAAGCCCAAAAGCATCCGGAGCAGAGAGATTCCCTGCTGGCTCTTGCCGCAGCAGAACGTAACATCGCGAAAGATTATATGCCTGCGTGCCAGGCCAGGATTGACAGTGTCCAAAACGAAATCAAGGCGCTGAATGAGCGCTACGCCCTAATCGTCGAAGATGCTTTTCCATATTTCAGACAGAGGAAAAACTTTACAAAAGACAGCCTTTCTGGACTTCTCAAACAAACGTCCCCAGCAATACGCCGCTCAAAAACGGCCGCTGCGCTGCGTCGATACATCAGGCATCAGCAACTGGGGCAGGGAGACAACTTCCGGACCTTTCCTTGTTATGATCGAAATGGGAAACGGTTCCATTGGCGCCTCTGCAAAGGGAAAAAGGTATTGATTCTTCACGATGGTCTTTGGTGTATGACGCATGGTCGGGACAATACCTTTTTGCGGCGATATCTCGATAATCTTGTGTCGAAGTCAGACTTTATTCCACTGATTGTCGTTGACTGCAGCAATAAGGAAGAATTGCAAGCTGCCATCGAAGAATATGGTCTTCAAGATTTCCATGTAGTCAGCGAGTTTCAAAAGACCCTGGGAAAACTGAATTGGCTCTACAACGACACAACAACTCCTACTTGTCACTATATCGACGAGCAAGGAATCATTAAATACGTATCCGAGGGCCTTGATCCCGACTACTTGGAAAAGCAGTTTCTTCGAACCAAGTAGCATATGGATAAAAGAAATGCATCTCTTTTCTTCATCTTGCTCATGCTAATTACCGCTCGTACAAAGCATAAAAAGTTGGAAAATGGTTAATCTCAATTCCGAGTTTTTTCTTGCGCTTCTGCCGTATTATTTTTAAGAAGAAAAAGAAAGGAATATTCCCAAATTTGGGAATAATTACTATCTTTGTTGCACTGTCTGTGACGTGATCTGGCTCAGCGTATGGGTATACAGCCTTCTCATTTGAGTGAGATGATCCGAGGGAAGCGTCCAATTACAAAAAGTATCGCGGATAAACTGGAACGGGTACTTAACATTCCGT
>Ga0310690_10004567_pt1 | contig 19526 bp, 18 predicted proteins | sample AusTroGonzalo_MG_2_FD_207661 | JGI IMG/M metagenome (GOLD analysis project Ga0310690, IMG submission 207661) | Bovine rumen microbial communities from tropical cattle in Woodstock, Queensland, Australia - Gonzalo_04 (v2) (version 2) | ecosystem: Host-associated > Mammals > Digestive system >...
TGAACATTTCCAGCGCAGCCACCAGGGATACCAGGATAAGCTGGATCCAGTTGCCGTCCGTCACCGTGTGCGAAGATTGGGAGAGGAGGGAAACGTGGATGGCGGTGCCGGCAAGGATGAGCAGGACGAAAGTGGCCACGATACCCATGCGGAATCCCTTCCGGTTCATGCGGACGAGCCCCAGTACAAAGCCGGCGGTAACAGCCAGCAGCAGGATGGCCCATATGACCATGACGGTAGTGGAAACAGGAATGTCGGCCAGAAAGTTTTGATGCATAGATTAAGGTTCTGAACTCTATAATATACAAAGGTAAGAAAAATCTTGTAAACAATGAATAAGTGTTGGGAAATGAACCTGTTTTTATATCGTTTCTCGATATTAACAAAAATGTTATAACGGTAAACAGTTATGTTTTATTCGTTGATAATAAGTAAATAAATCTGTCTTATGGCGAGATTGCCAGTTTGAACGAAAGAAAGGGCTCAAAGTTGTATAGTATCCTAAAAAATGCTATCTTTGAAGAATGAAAGATGTCCTGGTCACAGACTTCTCCGGTGTGTTGGAAGCAGAGGAATTCCTGCCCTGGCTGCAGGCGCAGGGAGGGGTGGAAGAATACCGGAATTGGAGGGAATTGGAGGGGACCGCATGCTACTGCGACGCCTGTGCCCAGGAGCGAATCCTGGCCGGTTTGCCGGAGCGTTTGCCCCGGCTGCGCTGGATAGACAGCGGAGACTATCACTACATGAGTCACCTGCTGGCGATGCGGGAACAGGAGCCCTTTCACCTGGTGCTGCTGGACCATCACCCCGACAACCAGGCCCCGGCCTTTGAAGGGGTGCTCAGTTGTGGCAGCTGGGTGAAGGAACTTCAGGAAGGAAACACCCGGGCCCGGAGCGTGCTTTCCATCGGCCCGGAAGGATGTCCCGAATCCGTGCCGGAAGGCTGGCTGGAAGCAAGGAGGGGAGAGCGGGTGTATGTATCGCTGGACAAGGACATTATGGGAAAGGCGTGGGCCCGCACGGACTGGAGCCAGGGGACACACTCCCTGCAGCAGGTCAAAGAGATCCTGGTCTGTTTGCTGGAGGGTCCGGTGCAGGTGGCGGCGGTGGACATCTGCGGGGCGCTGACCCCGGAGAAAGGCGCCACGCCGGAAGATTTGAGGATTAACAGGGAAACCAACATTGAATTGTATTCATTATTAGCTTCATACTTATAAACTATGTCTGATATCCAAGTACCGCAGGAGCAGTTGCAGAAAACCTGCCTGTACGATGCCCACGTGGCCCTTCAGGCCAAAATGAGCCCCTTTGCGGGCTTTATGATGCCCATCCAGTATTCCAACATCACCCAGGAACATCTGGCCGTGCGCCGGAAGGTGGGCATGTTCGACGTGTCCCACATGGGAGAGATCTTCGTGAAAGGCCCCGAGGCCGAGGCTTTCATCAACTACATCTTCACCAACGATATCCGCGGATACGAGCCCGGAAAAGTGCTGTACGGCATGATGTGCTATCCCGACGGAGGCACCGTGGACGACCTTCTGGTCTATCGTGAATACCTGGCCGACCATTTCCTGCTGGTGGTGAACGCCGCCAACATCGACAAGGACTTCGCCTGGATCCAGGAGCATGCCAAGGGCTTCGACTGCAAATTGGACAACGCCTCCCCGCGTATCGGCCAGATTGCCGTCCAGGGACCGGAGGCCGAGAAAACCATCATCGAAGTGCTGGGTTATAAGGAAGCGGCCGATTTGGCCTTCTACACCTTCTGCGACGTGGATTACAAAGGCAGCCGCCTGATCCTGAGCCGTACGGGCTATACCGGAGAAGACGGTTTTGAACTGTATACCGATCCGGAGAATATCGTGGAAATCTGGGACCGCCTGCTGAAAGCCGGCGTGGAGCCTTGCGGCCTGGGCTGCCGTGACACCCTGCGTTTCGAGGCCGGCCTGCCCCTGTACGGAGACGAACTGAGCCCCGAAATCAGCCCTGTGATGGCCGGTTTGGGCATGTTCTGCAAGTACGAGAAAGATTTTATCGGCAAGGAAGCCCTGCTGGACCAGAAGGCCGGTAACGTATCCCGCAAGCTGGTGGGCATAGAGATTGAAGACAACGCCATCCCGCGCGCGGGCTATCCTGTAGAACTGGAAGACGGCACCGAGGTGGGCGTGGTTACCACCGGTTACCATTCCATCTCCCTGGACAAGAGCATCTGTTTTGCCCTGGTGGACAAGGCCTATGCAGCCCTGGATACGCCCCTGAGCATCCATATCCGCAAAAAAGTGTTCCCCGGCAAGGTGGTCAAGAAGAGATTTTATCAAACCAATTACAAAAAATAAACAACTATGTCTAAGATTGTTGAAGGACTCAAGTATTCCGAGAGTCACGAATGGGTAAAAGTGGAAGGAAACGTAGCCGTTGTGGGCGTTTCGGATTTTGCACAGAAAGAAATGGGTGACATCACCTACGTGGACCTTCCCGGTGTGGACGACGAAGTGGTGGCCGGAGAAGAATTCGGTGCCCTGGAAAGCGTGAAGGCCGCTTCGGACCTCATCAGCCCGGTTTCCGGCAACGTGATCGAGGTGAACGAAGAACTGGAAGACACCCCCGAGAAAGTGAACGAGGATGCTTACGCCGCCTGGATTATCAAGGTGGAGATGTCCGACCCTTCCGAACTGGACGCCCTGATGGACGCCGCCGCATATAAGAACCATATCGGCGAATAAGTCATGGCCCATCCTTATCTGCCCCATACCCAAGCGGATATCCGGGCCATGCTGGACCGTATCGGCGTAAAGACGCTGGACGACCTGTATGCCGATGTCCCGGAGGGCTGCCGGAAGAAAGGCGCCTATGCCTTGCCGGAAGCCATGTCCGAGCAGGAAATCCGTGACTGCTTTGCCGCGCTGGAGGCCATGAACGCCCGTCTGAAGGTGTTCGTGGGCCAGGGAGCTTATGACCATTATACTCCTTCGGTGATTCCCTACCTGACGCAGCGCAGCGAGTTCATCACGGCCTATACCCCTTATCAGTGCGAGATTTCGCAGGGGACGCTCCGTTATATCTTCGAATACCAGAGCATGGTGTGCGAGCTCACCGGCATGGACGTGGCCAACGCTTCCATGTATGACGGCCCCACCGCCGCGGCCGAGGCCATGATGATGTGCACGGCCAGCGTGCGCAAGAAAAACCGTGTGCTCCTTTCCGACGCCCTCCTTCCGCATGTGATCAAGGTTATCGAGACCTATGCCAAGTTCCATGGCGTTGACATCACCGTTATCCCTTCCGAAGGCGGCGTAACGCCCCTGAAGGCTATCGAGGCTGCCCTGGAGCAGGGAGATGTGGCCGGAGTCATTGTCCCGTCCGTGAACCGCTACGGCATTGTGGAGGACCTGACGGGCTTTGCCGATGCCATCCACGCCACCAAGGCGCTGCTGGTGCAATACTGCGATCCGTCGGCCCTGGCCGTGGTGAAGACGCCCGGCGAATGGGATGCCGACATTGCCGTGGGAGACGGCCAGCCCCTGGGCCTTCCGCTCAGCTACGGCGGCCCGTATGTGGGCTTCATGGCCGTGAAGAAGGAACATATGCGCAAGATGCCCGGCCGCATCGTGGGTCAGACCACGGACAAGCAGGGCCGCCGCGCCTTTGTCCTTACCCTCCAGGCCCGCGAACAGCACATCAAGCGCGAGAAAGCTACTTCCAATATATGCTCCAACGAGAGCCTGATGGCCCTCTGGGTCACCATTTACCTGTCCCTGATGGGCCCCGAAGGCCTCAAGGAGGTGAACCGGATTAGTAGCGACGGCGCCCATTACCTGAAGGCCGAACTCCTGAAGACCGGTAAGTTCGAGGATGTGTTCCCCGACAAGCCTTTCCTCAAGGAATTTGTCCTGAAACCCCTGTGCGACGCTGCCGCCCTGCAGGAGCGCCTGGAAAAGGCAGGCTTTTTCGCCGCCCTTCCCACCGAGGAAGGCTACGTGAGTTTCTGCGTCACGGAGAAGCGCACCAAGGAAGAAACCGACCAATTGGTCAAAGTGGTAAAGGAGGGCTAGGCTATGAAGTATTACGATAAACTTGTATTCGAACTTTCCAAGGAAGGCCGTTGTGGTTATTCCTTGCCTGTCAATAAGTTCCCTTCTGCACCGGAACTTCCGCTTCAAGTAAGGCGCAGTGCTGCGCCCCGGCTTCCGGAGGTAAGTGAACCGGAGGTGGTCCGCCATTACAACAACCTTTCCCAGATGAACTTCGGCGTGGATACCGGCTTTTATCCGCTGGGCTCCTGCACCATGAAATACAATCCTAAGATTAACGAGGAAGTGTGCGCCCTGCCCGGTTTTGCCGGTCTGCATCCGCTGATGCCCAAGCATCTCACGGAAGGTGCCAACCGCGTGTATGAGGCCATGAACCGGTCCCTTGCCGAGATTACCGGCATGCATACCTTCACCTTCGATCCCTGCGCCGGTGCCCATGGAGAGCTCACAGGCCTGATGCTCATGCGCACCTACCACTGGAACCGCGGAGATTACGCCCGTACCAAGGTGATTGTCCCCGACAGCGCCCACGGTACCAATCCCGCTTCGGCAGCGGTGTGCGGCCTGGAGGTGGTGGAAGTGAAGTCCCTGGAGAACGGCCGCATTGACGTAGAGGCCCTGAAACCCCTGCTGGACAACACCGTGGCCGGTATCATGATGACCAATCCCAATACCCTGGGCCTGTTTGAAACCCAGATCCTGGAGATTGCTAAACTTGTTCACGAGGCCGGCGGCCTGCTGTATTATGACGGAGCCAATATGAATCCCATGCTGGGCGTCGTGCGTCCCGGTGACATGGGCTTCGACATCATGCACCTGAACCTGCACAAGACCTTTTCCACGCCGCACGGCGGAGGCGGTCCCGGCAGCGGTCCCGTGGGTGTGGCCGAGCGCGTGGCCGCATGCATCCCCCAGATCAAGGTGTCCGGTTTCCATGGCAACTTCGGCGTCATCCTGCGTGCCTATGCGTATATCCTTTCCATCGGCAAGGAGCACCTGCGCGAGGTGGGACAGTATGCCGTCCTGGGCGCCAACTATATTAAGGAGTGCCTTAAGGACAAGTACAAACTGCCTATCGGAGGCGTGTGCAAGCACGAATTCGTGTTTGACGGCCTCATCAACGACGGTGCACACGACGATGTCCCCGGCGCCACCACGCTGGACGTGGCCAAGCGCCTGCTGGACTACGGCTTCCATGCTCCCACCATCTATTTCCCGCTCCTGTTCCACCAGGCGCTGATGATAGAGCCCACCGAAACCGAGTCCAAGGAGACCATCGATGCTTTCATCGAGGTAATGCGCAAGATTGCTGACGAGGCGGCGCAGGATCCCATGCTCCTGCACGATGCCCCGCATAACACGGTCATCTCCCGACCCGACGAAACCACCGCGGCCCGCAACCCTATCCTTAAATACTGGGATACGCTGTAGCATTCATGAAAGAACGCACGTTACATACCATCCTGGACGGCTTCCAGAAGCCGGAGCTGGAGGACCTGGCCAGCCTGTTAGGCCAGGACTTGAGCCCCAGCCTGCGCAAGAGCCAGCTGGTAGAACAGATGGACAACTACCTGCGGGGGGAACCTCGCAGGTGGATGTCGCATCTGATGGAACGTGACGTGAAGCTGCTCAGGGACCTGGTGCATGCCGGTCCCGACAAGGTGCAGTACCTGGATTTTGCCGATTACCCTTCGCTGCTGGAGGTGACAGGCCTGGTGGAGTACGACGATTCGGACGAGAATTACCACAAAGTTTGGATCAGCCGGGAAGTGTACGACATCGTGGCCTCGGAAGTGGACAAGGTGGTGCATGTGGGGGAGCGAAACGGGCAGTTTGCCGTGGAGCGCATCGGCCTGGGATACCTGAATCTGTACGGAATCTTGCCTACGGAACGTTTCATCGATCTGGTGATGAACTGGTTCGAGGCCCGGTATGGCAGTAATTTCAACCGGCTTTCCAAGATGCTTCACCAGAGCCCGCTGGTAAAGATGTACCGCTATACAGACCGTTGGGGAGACTATGTCTGCAGCCCCTGCGTGGAGAATGTGGACGAAATCTTTACCCTGCGGGAACAACTGAAACAGAAGAAGTTGGCCGAATTTGTCGCATCGGACGCCCATGAAGCCGGCGCAGGTGCGCCCTATTTTACCGTGGGCTTGAGGACCCTGGAGGGAATGCGGCTGGAGCAGATGTACCGGAAGCTGGGCTACGAGGGGTTCGACCTGGTTAAGGCCGAGCACGATACCTGGATTGAGGCTCAGTACACCGAGGGCCTTAACGATGCCCTGTTCCAGCCCCTCATCGACAGTCCCGCCTATCCGGAACTGGACGACGACAGCTGGGCGGCCTGCTGTGAGATAGTGGCCGATTATGCCGACAGCGTCCCCAAGTGGATCCTTTGCGGCCGCAGCGCCAAGGAGGCCGGCCTGTGCAAGGTGGATGTGGAATCCTATAAGAAACACATGCTGGAAACTCCCGCACCGGCCGAAAACAGCGGGGAAGACTATCCCCACTGGACCATGCCCGAACCCACCATCACCGACGGCTATGCCGGAGAACTGAATTCGGACTTCCTGCCGCTGGGCTTCGCCATTCCGCATGTAGCCCCGGACGATCCCTGTCCCTGCGGAAGCGGCCTTCGCTATTGCCGCTGCCACGGTAAATACCTGTCATGACAGACGACATCCATATCAAGCCTGTCGCATACTACAAGGGGCCTTTCGGCTCCAAATTCGGTATTCCCCGGCAAAGCGCCCTGGCTGCCGTCGAAGGCCGTGTCGTGTTCACGGAACCCTACAGGGTGCAGGAAGCGCTCAGGGGCATTGAAGGTTTTGAGCGCCTGTGGCTGGTGTGGGGTTTCCATGCCAACAAACCGGCCAAAGGGGAGTGGCAGCCCACGGTGCGGCCTCCCCGGCTGGGTGGCAATACCGCCATGGGCGTGTGGGCCACCCGGTCGCCTTTCCGCCCCAATCCGCTGGGCCTTTCCTGCGTGGAACTGCTGAAGGTGGATGGCATGGACCTGGTGATCAAAGGCGCCGACCTCATGGACGGGACGCCCATCTACGATATCAAACCCTACATTCCCTATGCCGATGCCTGGCCGCAGGCCCGCTCCGGCTTTGTGGGAGGAGCCCCGGAGCCTGTTCTGCAGGTGGTCATCCCGGAGGATCTGCCCCTGGATGGGAGACAGCGGGAGGCGCTGGCGCAAATCCTTTCCCTGGACCCCAGGCCCGCCTATCAGGATAACCCGGACAAGGTTTATGGCATGATTTTCGAAAAAAGGGATGTACGTTTCACCGTGAAAGAAGGTATATTAACGATAATTAGCGTAGAATCATGAAGAAGTATCTCTTTTTAGTGGCCATCGGTCTGCTTTTCCCCCTGGCAGGCTTTGCGCAGGACAATCCCAAGATGGACAAGAAAAACCTGGTGATCAAGGAGTGGAATACCGATCCCAAAGGCGGACACAAGGCCCTGGATCATGTGACCACCTTCAATCCGGAGGGGCAGAAGATAGAGGAGATAGAGTACAACACCGACGGCCAGAAGTGGCGCAAACGCTTCGAGCGGGACGCTGCCGGCAAGGTGGCTACCGAATATGTGTATGACGGCCGCAACCGGCTGCAGACCTATAAGAAATTCGAATACAACGAATTTGGCCGCAAAAAGGTACAATACACCTATAACGCCAAAGGGAAGCTCCTGTCCGTGAAGAACTACGAATATATTTCGCAGCCCACCAACTAATTGCCGTTACGGTATTCGGACGGGGTCTGCCCCGTCTTTTTCTTGAAGAAACGAGAGAAGTAAGACTGGTCCACAAGGCCGGTCTTTTCTGCTATCTCGGCGATGGAAAGGGTGCGGTCCCGCAACAGGTTCTTGGCCATGTTGAGCCGGGCAATCTCTATCCAGTCGATGGCCGTGCGGTGCGTATGGTTCTTTACAGTCTTGTTTAGGTAGTTAGGTGTAACGTGCAATTGCTCAGCGTAATCAGCCACGTTCATGGGGGCCTTTCCCCGCTCAAAGACCAGTTGGAGGAACTTCTCCGGAATGGCCGCTACATGCCCGCCGCCTCGCATCTGGCCCAGGACCAGGTCCATCGCGCTCTGGAGAAAAGCCTTGTCCTTGTCTTCAGAGGCGGCCAGCATCCGTTTGAACAGGGCAGCCATGAATACGGCATCGTCGAACCAGAAACTCTGCAGGACGGGTTTTTCGGAACGCAGGACGGGATAGGAAGCGTCCTTGAGCGAGTCGATGGTGAACCGGCCGTCAAAGCCCTGGCAACCGTTGAAATGCCGGACGACGATGTGCTTGTTCTCGGGAACGATGAGCAGCTGCCCGGGGCCGATGAGGATGTTCTGTCCTTCTATATCCACCAGCGCTTCCCCCTCTACCAGGAAGGCAAAGGTGTAGGCCGGGAGATAATACGGCGATGTCTGTTGGGGCTCGGTGTAGCCCTCTACGTTGAGCGGTAGTACGACGATACCAGGTTTCATACGCTAAAAGTCTATGTCAACACCAATATTGACGGTGAAATTCTTCTTGGCTTCCGGGCGCCGGTTCGTAAGACGCCAGAAGCAGTCTACGCGCAGGAGGCGGAAGATATTGGATATACCTACACCCACTTCTACATAAGGGGTCTTGTCGAGCGTTTTGATGGTCCCCTGCGGAAACTGGAAAGGTGCTTGTCCGGGCTGGTTTTGCGGGGAAATGGTGCCCCAGGCAAAGCGTACGGTGGCTACTTCCCGCAGGTCCAGTCTCTTGATGAGCGGAATCTTGCCCAGGAAGAAACCGTTGAAGTTGTGCTCATAATAGCCTGAAATCCAGCGGTCCGACGCAAATTCATAATAGTCCATGCAGGAGAAGGCCGTGCGGTCCAGGAAGTAGGTCTGGTTGCCCTCGTGCAGTTTGAGGAGGGTATAGGGGACACTGCCCCAGATGGCGCCGCCTTCCAGGGCGAAACGTCCGAAACCGATGGCCGTGGCGGGAACCCTCCAGTTGACGATGAGTTCCGTTCTCAGGTATTTGACGTCCTCCGGTGAAATACCGGGGAAGCCGCCGATGACATTCAGGGTAACCACCGGATACTTGGTGAAGAGGTAGCGTTTCTTGAAATAGTTGCGGGTGACGCGTTCATCCCAGGAAAAACGCAGCTGCGCCTGCACCTCATTGGTGGTATAACTGGGCTGCAGGAGGCCGTCCGATGCGCGTCTGAGCGGTACGTGATCATTGCCCCAGATGCGGGAACGGGTGAACGCCAGGTAAGAGTTTACGTTGGGACTGAACTCATGGTCGTAGGCAATCCGGAAGGAGTGCACCATACTTTGCATATTGCCGTGGTTGCGGGCAAAGATGGAGGAGAACAGGTTCTGTGCCGTGAAAACGCCCGTTCCGCTACCCAGCTGGGTGAAGTCCTTCTTATAATCCAGCGTAAGCATCCGCTGGCGTTCCCGGTTGAAATTGAACTCCGTGGTCAATTCCCATTTGGGCGTGCGGTCCTTGAAGCCGTAGGCGATGTAACCACCCAGGCGGATGAATTGGGAGAAGTATTTGGTGGTTCGGCCACCGACGGACAGGCGGAAACCCTCGGTGTCGTTGACGACGATGGTACGGGCCCATCGGCCATATTCGAATTTCCAGTCCTCCAGGCGGATGTATTGCTGCGTGAGGGCGGTGGTGATGGCAAAAGCCCAGTCGTAAGCGGGCAGCGACTTGATCTCATCTACCATCTTGTAGATGCCCTTCTCGCGTTCCGAAAGCGGATACGGGCGGGCCTGGTCCCAGTAATCGGCATCTCTGTGCTCTACATTCCGGGCCACCACGGGATCTGAGGAGGTGAGGGCGTCATGGTCTGTAACCGGTTCGTAGACAGGAGGTGTGTAGTGGATGTTGCGGTTGACCAGGACCGAAATCATCTTGGACTTGTCGTTGAGCGTGACGGAGAAGTCGATGAACAGGCGTTCTTCTGCGTAGAACCATCGGCCCTCCGGGGTGCGCGTATTCTGGATGTCCAGGTTGATGTGACGGATCCAGTTCACGTTGGAAGCCGTGGAAAGGGCCGCGTGCACGCTTCTGATGCCGAAGTCCTGGGCGTCTATCTGCATTTCTCCGTCCAGCGTGGGGGAGGTGACCAGTTTCTTGGGATGGAAGCGCAGCACATAGGTCTTGCGGCCTTCCACCTGAAGGCTGTCCACCAGGAAGTAGTTATAGAAAAGATGGGAACTGGCGGCTGCGGGGTTGGGAATATCCAGGTTGAAGACGCCGATGCTGGGCCGGTAGAAATTGGTCTTGAGGAGGTAGGAGCCTGTATACGTGCGGATGATGTTGTCTTCCGGCAGGCCGGATATGCGGGTGGCGCGCATGACCTCCCGGATAAATTCCGGCTTTTGGGAATGGTAGATGTCCGACACGTTTTCCGAGATCATGGCCGGAATGTAGGATTTGCCGGTGATGGCCGATGTGTCGGCGTACTGCCGGATGAAGCCCAAGTTGCTCTCCATGGCTCCCAGAGCCAGTAAATCCTCCATATTGGTGACGTCCATCTCTATCTTGGAATAGATGCGCGAGTTCCAGTCGGGGCCGCGGTCGGGGTCGTTTACCTTGAGACTCTGGTCCAGTTTGCGCAGGATGGACTTGATGTAGCGGTCGTCGGGCCTGACCACGGCGGCATCCAGCTGGCGGGGGTCCGGTACCAGGCGGAAGTCAATCTCCGAGAAGGCGTTGCGGTTCACGGAAACGGACTGGGGCAGGTAGCCGATCATCTGGGCGGTGAGTACCTTGGCCTCCGGGGAGCGGGTCTCCAGGCTATAGGCGCCGTGCAGGTCTGTAGATATGCCGATGGTGGTGCCGTCGAAGTATACGCCCACGAAGGGGAGCGGTTCTCCGGTTTCGGCGTCACGCACAACGCCGCGCACACGCGTACTCTGTCCGGCTGCCGGAAGGACAGCCAGGATCAGTGCTAAAAAGAGTCCCCATCGTTTGAACATAAATTCAAAGATAGGGAAAAATTGTTAATTATACAATAAATTTATTAACTTCAGACGCCATTTGACAGGACAAATGCGGACAACGAATCCAACCAGTCCGTAATCCAGCCGGGGAATAACCCTTGCGCGCATGTTTTTTCTCTGAAGTTGGCGTAGAATACTCTTGCCGATGACATCCGGAGACATCCCTCCCTGTTCGTCTTTCTCAATCTTCGCCAAGTTCTTGTCCATCTTCTCTTTATAGGGAGAATCGGCATCCTGGGCGGCTGTATTCAGTTTCCTGGCCTGGGTGAAGCCGGTGGCTACGTCTCCGGGAAGGACGCAGCAGCACTGGATGCCGGTGCCGTCCAGCTCCATGGCAAGGCCTTCCGTGAGGAACAGCAGGGCCGACTTGGCGCAGGAATAGAACACCTGGTAGGGAAGGGGGAGGATCCCCATGACGGAAGAGACCGTCACGATACGGCCGAAGCCCTGCTTGCGGAATACCGGCAGGCAGGCCTCAATGGTTTTGAGGGAGCCGAAGAAAGTGGTTTGGAACTGGCTGCGGGCTTCTTCCTCCGTGGTGCCCTCCACCGGGCCGTAGATGCCGTTGCCGGCATTGCAGACCACGGCGTCCAGCCGGCCTTCGCGGGAGAGGATATCGGCCACGACGGCTTCTGTGCCGGCGGCGTCGTTCACATCCAGTTTAACGGGTACGATGCCTTCCTGGGGCGTGTCGATAGTGCCGCGGCGGCTGCCGGCATACACTTTCATGCCGGCCTTGGCCAGCAGGTGGGCGGTGGCGGCGCCGATGCCGCTGCTTCCGCCGGTGAGAAGGACCACTTTTACTTCCATAACTCAGAGCGTAAGGTAAATGATTCGGGGAGGGGCATGTCGTAGACGCTGCTGCGGAGGAAGGCTTTGAAATCCTCCTCCGGAATGGCGTCCTGCTGTTCTACGGTAATGGTTTCGCCTATACCCAGACGCGGCTGCGTGCCCTTTTTGTTGACCAGTTCGTGGAACAGCCGGGCAAAACGGATGCGGTAATCCAACAGGCCCAGGGCATAGTAAAAACGGGAATTCCGGTCGAAGAAACGGATGGGTACGATGGGCACGCGGGCCTTCCGGATGAGCCGGATGGCGGCGTCCTGCCATTCCCGTTCTTCCAGGATCCATCCTTTCCAGGGTTTCACATCGGCCACCGCACCGGACGGGAAGATGCCGAGGGGTTCCCCGCTGCGCAGCTGGAGGAGGGCGCTTTTGACCCCGTTGATGCTGGTGGCGGTGGTGCCGCCGCCGGCTGCGGTGACGGGATTCACTGAGATAAAATTGGGAGCCAGGCCCCAGATCCACATGAGGAATTCATTCACCATGACCTTGGTCTTGGGCCTTACGTGGCCCAGGATATCTACCAGGCAAATGCCGTCCAGATGCCCGTAGGCATGGTTGGCGATGGCGATGAACGGCCCCTGGGGCAGCGCTTCCAGCCTTTCGGGATGGCCGATACGGAAATCTACCTTCACCTGGTCCAGGATGCCCTTGGCGAAGTCGGGCCCCGGTTCGATGCCCATGTCCTCCACCCCCTGGTGGACTTCGTTTACATGGTCGATGCCGGTAATTTTGAGGCCCAGCTTCAGCAAAAGCTTTCCCAGTTTTCCTTTGAAAATAGGGGAAAGCTCCGTGGCATTATCCGGGGTGATGACCATTGGTTACTCCTGGTTTTTGGGCGGATCTATCTTGGCGAAGTACTTGGCGTCACGGAAGAAACCGCGCAGGTAGAAGAAGATGATAAGCAGGGCCGCTGTGACGGCGATGTAGTCCATCACGCCCACCATGAAGTGGTTGTGGAACAGCCAGATTTCCTTTTTCCATTCCGTGAGCCAGGGGATATAGATGAAGCAGATGTTCACGATGAACAGGGCGATGCGGAACTCGGTGGGTCCCAGGCCGCCGTAGGTCAGACGCATCTCTCCCTTGAGATGGCAGTCGATATACACGTAGATGCTGAGCATCAGGTACGCGATAAGGGCGAACATGGCAAAGCTCATGTTGACCAGCGGGCTCACGCCCACGCCGATGAACATGATGGTCTCGTTGATGACGTCTACGTTATGGTCGATAAAGAACCCGTAGGTTTTTCTCTGGGTATTGCGCACGCGGGCCAGGCTGCCGTCCAGGGAATCTCCGAACCAGTTGACAAACAAGCCGAAGCAGGACAGCCACAGCCAATGAAGGTTCAGGTTGGACAGGGAATATCCGGTGGCCATGATGATGGCCCCCAGGAAGCCGATGAAAGTGAGCATGTCCGAGGTGACCCAGGAGGGCATCCTTTCGGCCAGCCAGACCAGAACTTTCTTCTCGTAAGGGTTCAGGATGGAAGTTTGAATCCTTTGGGCTTGTTTCTTTTCTTCGCTCATAGTTCTCGTTTAAAAGCCTGCAAAGATACTAATTATTTCTTAGAAAACTGCCGGAGCAGTTTCCTCATATGCCTCCATCCCTGTTTGAGGAAGCTGTCCGAGTGGCGCTGGCGTTTCTCCGGATACATTTCCATGAAGGTGATGAGGATGCCGGAGTCGTATACGTCGCCGAATTCGTCGTTGATGCCGGTGCCGAAGTAAATCATGGTGGGCGACAGGTTCATGTAGGTATTCACCAGCGGGGGAATGGAGACGCCCTGTTTCTGGACTTCGGCCTTGAGTATGCGGTAACCCTCCTTGAAATCCAGGCCCTTGAACAGTTTATAGTAACGCCGGCGCGCCGATTTTTCCACTTTTACCTCCTGGCGGATTTTCAACAGCCGGTGGCCTTTGCCGAAGTAATGGCGGAGGAAGCACATGATCGTCTCCCGGACCTCGGTGGGGTATTCCCGGTAGATGGTGGCCTTGCCGAAGAAATACTTGATACGTTTTTTATACAGGACGCCCAGGGCGCCGATGCCGTCGAAGAGGTTGTCCAGGGCATACAGGCTTTTAGACCCCGCCTTGGAACTCTGGTAATCTACGGAAACGAAGCTGCGGCCCAGTTCCAGGGTGTAGGGAAGGTACTGTTTGATGAACTTCTTGGAGAAATGGAACATGTGCGAGGAGGTAAGCATGGGCTGGCCTTCCCGGTTGAAAAGCGCCTGGTCGCAGATGCAGAAGCGGTATCCACCGATGATTTCCCGGGCTTCGGGGTCCCACAGCACCAGCTGTTTGTATCCGAAGGCGGGGTCTGTGTCAAACTCATCGATGTCCAGTTCCTTTCCCGTCCCTCCACCGCCAGCCCGGAAGGCGATTTCCCTCAGGCGCCCAATCTCCCGGATGACATTAACGGCCTCCGGCCCCACCACATACAGTTCGTTGGCGGCACGATTGGTGGTGCGGAGCAGGGTTTGCGGTGTAAGTTCGGCCATCAGCGCTTCACGGCTGACGGGCTCAATGACAGGTTCCATGGTTTTAGTTCACTAATTTCAAGTGCTAAATTAGCCCAATTTTGTGACAAAAGCAAAAATTAGTATCTTTGTAAACTTAAATCTAACTATGCGCAGAAGCTGGAAAGAATTACTGAGCAAGTTTGTGATGTTCGTCGTCACAAGCAGTGTGGGAACCATTATCGATCTGGGACTTCACTGGGTGCTGGCGACGTACGCTTTCCGGGGAAATTACTGGGGCACTTTCTGGATCGCTCCCACCATTTCCTTCGAGGTGGCCGCCATCGCCAATTTCTGCATCGCCTATTTCTTTGTCTGGACAGAGCGCATCAGCCAGCACAATACCCGCAGTTTCTTCCGGCACCTGGCTGCCTACAATGCCGCCTGTATCGGCGCCTATATCCTTAAACTGATTGCCATGCAGGGATTCCATTTCCTGTTCGTGTCCCTGCACTGGCTGCAGGAAAGCACGCTGGAACCCGTCCTGTGTAACCTGCTGGGCCTGTGCTTCAGCGGCGGCTTCAACTTCGTGATGAGCGAATTCGTCATCTTCAACAAGACCAATAAAAACAGCAAAACAATTATAAACGATTGACAAACATTATGAAAGATTCCATCATCATCCTTTGTGGCGGCGGCCCGGCTCCGGGTATGAACACCGTCGTCATGTCTGTGGCCAAGACATTCCTGTCTAACGGTTACCGCGTAATCGGCCTTCACGGCGGTTACAGCGGCCTGTTCTCCAAGACTCCCCGTACGGAGGACATCGATTTCTTCAAGGCCGACGCCTACTTCAACCGTGGCGGCAGCTACCTGCAGATGAGCCGCTTCAAGCCCACCGACAAGGATTTTGAAGAAAACTTCAACCTGGGCCTGTTCCAGGACAACAACATCAAGCTGCTGGTCACCGTGGGTGGTGACGATACCGCCTCTACGGCCAACCGTATCGCCAAGTTCCTGGAAGCCAAGCAGTATCCCATCCACAACATCCACGTGCCCAAGACCATCGACAACGACCTCCCGCTGCCGCAGAATACCCCCACCTTCGGCTTTAATAGCGCCAAGGACGAGGGCGCCCATCTGGCCCGCACCGTGTATGAGGATGCCCGCACCAGCGGCAACTGGCTCATCATCAGCGCCATGGGCCGCAGCGCCGGCCACCTGGCCCTGGGTATCGGCGAGGCCACTCATTGCCCCATGACCATCATCCCCGAGATGTTCAACAAGACCACCATCACCCTGGACAAGATTGTGAACCTGGCCCTCTCCGCCATTCTCAAGCGCAACATCCTGGGCATCCCTTACGGCACCGTGGTAGTGGCCGAAGGTGTGTTCCATGACCTGGATCCCCAGGAAATCAAGGATGCCGGCGTTTCCATGACCTACGACGAGCACGGCCATCCGGAACTGGGCAAGATTTCCAAGGCTGTCCTGTTCAACGACATCTTGGAGAAGAAGTTCAAGGCTATCGGCCTCAAGGTGAAGACCCGTCCCGTGGAAATCGGCTACGATGTCCGCTGCCAGGATCCCATCGCCTTCGACCTCACTTACTGCACAGAGCTGGCCATGGGTGCCTACGAGCTCTTTGCCAAGGGTGAGACCGGCTGCATGGTGTACGTAGACGCTTTCGGCACCGCCCACCCGCTGTACCTGAAGGACCTGCAGAACGCCGAGGGTAAGATTCCTCCGCGCCGCGTGGCCATCGAAGGCGGTACCGCCCAGAACTACTTCAACCATATCTGCCATTTCATCACGCCGGCCGATTACGAAGCCGCCAAGAAGTACGTCTCCAAGCCCGAAGACTACGACTTCAAGAAGATCCTGAACTGGTAAGATGCGCCCCTTGAGGACGGTATGTTATTTTCTGCTGGCAAGTCTCCTCTGGACGGCTTGCCAGCGGAAAAGTATTATACCGGACTCGGTGACGCCCGTGGAGCGGCCCTCCATCATCCCTTCCCGCGTCGATTCCCTCCCGTGCGTGTATATCCGTACGCCGGAAGAAATCCGGAGCCGGGATGATTGGACAGAGCTGGCCGATATCCGGATCGAGGTCCGGATTGACGGGAAGGACACCACGGTGTACCAGGCCGACAGCCTCAAGATCAAAGGCCGCGGCAACACCACCTGGACGTCCTATCCCAAAAAGCCTTATGCGCTGAAACTCAACCACAAGGCCAACCTCATCGGCACCGGGAAAACCTCCCGCTGGGTGTTGCTGGCCAATTGGATGGACCGAACTCTCCTGCGCAACCAGGTGGCCTTCGAGGCAGCCCGCCGCACGTCCATCGAGTGGACGCCTTCCGGCATTTTCGTGAAACTGTACATGGAATCGCCGGACACGGAAGGGGAGATGCGTTACCAGGGCATTTACTGGCTGGGAGAAAAAATCCGGGTAGAGGGCTCTCACTTCGACGCCGACTACCTGTATTCCTATGATACCTCCGACCGTGGCTCGGAGGATTTCTCGGCCTATTGCCATTATATGAAGGCGGGAGAATGGTTCGAGGGAGAAGTCCCCGTTACCGTCAAATACCCGGACCGGGACGACTATACCGAGGTGTACTGGATCAGTTCCCTCAAGGACCAGTGCCTGGAGGCCCTGCAGAATATCGAGGACGCCATTTACCATGTCCCCACAGGGAATTGGACCAGCTGTGTAGACCTGAACTCCTTCTGTGACTGGTATCTGGTGAATGAGCTGTGCTACAACACTGAGGTCCGCCATCCCAAGAGCTGCTTTTTCTACATCCGGCAAGGGGTGATGTATGCCGGTCCCGTGTGGGACTTTGACTTCGGCACCTTCCATGTCCCTTCCGAATTTCCCCAGCTGCGCCTGAAAAGTGCGCTCTATTATTTCCAGCTGTTCCCGCAGCCGGAATTCCGCCAGCGCCTGAAAGCCCGCTGGAAAACGCTGCGTCCCCAGTTTGAGAGCCTGACGGACTATATTGACCAGCAGGCCGATTGGATCCGTTCCAGTGAGAAGGAAAACCACAATATGTGGCCCTGCTATCCCAATCCGCAGGGAACGGCCGACACCAACTGGATGGTGAACATGGACGAAGACCTCACGTTCCAGGAAGCCGTGGACAAGATGAAACGGGCCCTGTTGCTGCGCATAGACTTGCTGGACGAACAGATTGCCCTACTGCAATGAAACAATTGATTTACCAGCTGTTACCCCGGTTGTGGGGGAACGGCCGTTTTTCCGGGATAGACCAGGCCTCCCTGGCCTATATGAAGGATACCCTGGGTATGGACTGGCTGTGGTGCACCGGTGTCATCCGGCACGCCACCCGCAGCGGAGACCATCCCCAGAAAGTGGTGAAAGGGGATGCCGGGTCTCCCTATGCCATCATCGATTACTATGACGTGAACCCTTACCTGGCCGACGACCCTGCCGCCCGGATGCAGGAGTTCGGGGCCCTGGTGCGTCGCGTGCACAGGGCGGGGCTCAAGCTGATCATCGACTTCGTGCCCAACCATGTGGCCCGGGAAAACGTGAACTTCGGCACCGAAGATGATACTTCCGTCCATTGGGCCCCGGAGAACGACTTCTACTATTATCCCGGCGAGCCCCTGCGGCTTCCCGTGGATGCCGATGGTTATGAGGAATATCCTGCCAGAGCTTCCGGAAACGTGTTTTCTCCCGCTCCCGGCATCAACGACTGGTATGAGACCGTGAAGCTGAATTACTGCGACACCCATACCAAAACCTGGGACAAGATGCTGGACATCGTGATGTTCTGGGCGGGCCTGGGCGTGGACGGTTTCCGCTGCGACATGGTGGAACTGGTACCCCCGTCTTTCATGGGCTGGCTCATCGCCTCCGTGAAGAAGAAATACAAGGATGTCAAGTTTATCGCCGAGGTCTATGAAAAGGACAAATACCGGATGTATGTAGAGGAAGTGGGGTTTGACTGGCTGTACGATAAATCCGGATTATACGATACGTTACGTGCTGTCACCTGCAGTAATGCTTCGGCACGTGGCATCACCGGATGCTGGCAGTTTCTGGGCAATTTGCAGCCCAGGATGCTCAACTTCCTGGAGAACCATGACGAGCAGCGTCTGGCCTCCGATTTCTTCTGCCGCAGGCCGGAAGCGGGCTATGCCGCCCTGGCGGTATCCCTGCTGCTGAACGACGCTCCGTTCATGCTGTACTTTGGTCAGGAAAGCGGAGAGCGGGGCATGCAGGCCGAAGGCTTCAGCGGCCGCGACGGCCGCACTTCCATCTTTGACTGGTGCAAGGTGCCGGCCCTGGAGAAGCCGGACCAAAACGTGCAGGCACGCTATTCAGACATCCTTTTCTGGTCCAAGAATCCCGCCTTTTCCAATGGGAAAACTTATGATCTGTGCTATTGCCAGGACGGGAACTTCAACCCGGACCGCCACTTCGCCTTCCTGCGGTCGGACGGCATGATGACTTACCTGGTGGTGGCCAACTTCGGCCGTACTCAGGATATCACGCTGCGTATTCCGCCCCAGGCCCTGGATTTTCTGGGCATCAAGGCGGTGAGGACCGTTTATACGGCTGTGGTCCCGGAACAGGATTATATTATCCTGCGGGTTCAGTAGCTGCCCTGGCGGCGGAATTCGGCCATGGTTACGGCTGTGGCCACCGCTGCATTCAGGGATTCCGACCCGGGGTCGTCGGCCGGGAAGGGAGGAATGTAGAGACGATGACTTACGCACGCGCCCGTTTCCGGGGAAATCCCGTTGGCCTCGTTACCTATTACTATGACAGAAGGAGCGTCGGACCCGCAGTCCAGCGCTTTTTTGTACAGGTTCTCTCCGTCCAGGAAGGTGCCGTATACCTTGCCGCCTTTCTGGATGGCGGCCCGGCACAGGGCCGGGATGGGCGTATAGTGGAAGCGTACGCGGAAGATGGCGCCCATGGTAGCCTGGACCACTTTGGGATTGAATACATCCACTGTGTCCGGAGAAGCGAAGACGGCGTCGGCCCCAAACCAGTCTGCAATGCGCAGGATGGTGCCTAGGTTGCCGGGGTCCCGGATGCCGTCCAGGGCCAGGAAAAGGCCTTTCCCCGGGATTTCTCCCTGCTCCAGGTCTAGGGGCCGATGCACCAGCGCAAGGGCCGGAGAAGGAGAGGAAAGGCCC